>CAFBPQ010000001.1_pt1 | contig 151269 bp, 152 predicted proteins | sample 7269761 | NCBI WGS metagenome assembly CAFBPQ01 (sample SAMEA6814150, study PRJEB35770) | uncultured Actinomycetes bacterium | biome: Freshwater; feature: Freshwater reservoir; material: water | place: Czech Republic | collected 2017-06-27 | depth 30m m
CTCAAGTCTATAGATATTAAAAGTGAAGGATCGTTTATCGACGCTGAGATTCTCGCTAAAGCCGAACGCCGAGGTTTTAAGATAATCCAAGTTGGTTTAGATTTCTTTCCTCGCACTGTAGGTCTCTCGACGTTGTCATCGCTAAAAACTATCCGGCGCATGCTCAGTGAAATCTTTAGTCAGTTTCGAGCAATTCGAAGACTCAAGCCTGATTTACCCGCTAAGTAATGTCATCCGCTGGTCGTCTCTTAATAGTCAACGCCGACGATTTTGGCTTAACTTCCGGTATCAATAGAGCCATAATCAGAGCCGCGAGCGAAGGAGTTGTCACCAGTGTTTCGGTTTTACCCAACGGGGACGTCTGGGCTAAGGGTATTGAATCTTTGCGGGGCATCAACGTAGGAATCGGGGCGCACCTCGCGATAGTGGGAGGCGGCTCTCCGGTGTTAAGTCCCACCGAAGTTCCGTCGCTAGTGGATCGAAACGGAAAGTTTGCTCTTTCTTGGCCAACAGTGGCGCGCCGATGTGCCCTTGGACGTATTAACACCGACGACTTGCAGCGAGAGTTTTCTGCCCAAATCTCGGTACTGCGATCTTCGGGCGTGTCACTAACCCATCTTGATACTCATCAGAACGTTCACCTTTGGCCCACAATCGGTCGAGTAGTAGTCGGATTAGCTAAAGAAGAAAACATTCCTTTTGTACGCATTCCTCGCACTCGAAGTTTTACTCCGCTGGCGCGGGGTGTCGCCACGCTCTCTGCTCACTTGCGTCGCTTAGTCGTCCGAGCGGGATTAGCTACCACCGACACTTCCGCGGGCTTTGATGAGGCGGGGGCACTGGCTATTGATCGGCTGAGGAATGTTTTACAGAATTTGGGCGAGTCGAACGCGTTGCGGGCCGACATCATTTGTCACCCGGGTGAAGCCGCGGACGCCGATTTAGGCGACTATTCCTGGGGATTTCTCTGGGCAGAGGAGACTTCCGCGCTCATTGATCCTGCTATTCGCCAACAGATTGTGAGTAACGGATTTACTCTCGGCAATTATCGAGACCTAAGTACCAATACTAAAAGCGAATCATGAATAGGCCAATGGTGATGGAGCGCCTTCGCCCTATCGATCGCACAGTAATAGTGCGAGCCGCTCTTGGCTATCTGGTCGTTGCGGTAATAGCCACCGTGCTAGTGGCGGTAGCTAATTCCATGCCGGGTGTGCGCAACGTTTACGGCCGGGGGTTGGGCAGCATTGTTGATGATCTCGGCGTAGTGGGTGGTTGGTGCCGTTTCGATTGTGGTTGGTACATAGGAATAGCCCGCGACGGCTATTCCTATGTACCTGGCCAGCAGTCCAATGTGGCTTTTTTCCCGATTTATCCGTTATTAGCGCGCGGGGTAAATGGGGTAATCAATGACGTACCACTCTCGTTAATAATCGTAAGTTGGATTTCGGGATTTTCGGCAATCGTAGCTTTTGCTGCGTGGTGTTCTGGTCGCCTTGATCGACGAATTGCTACTTGGGCCGTGGCCAGTTTGCTTTTATACCCCTACGGTTTTTATCTTCTTGGTGCCGGCTACGGCGACGGATTATTCCTCGCCTTAGTCGTCTGCACTTTTTTGCTTCTAGAACGCAATCAACTAGTTCTCGCCTCTGTATTTGGAGCATTGGCGGGAGCTACTCGCTCAATCGGCATCGTGGTTTTTATCAGTCTAGTTTTAGTACTCATTGATCGGCGCGGCGGAATGCCCGCGCGCGAATCCGGTTCGGGTGGGCTAGCGAGAATCGGAATACCGGCAGCAATTTCACTGCGAGTTCTACGAGCACGCGACTCGGTTTTGTTGATCGCCTTACTTGGTCCTATCGGCTGGTCTCTATTTCTTGACGATCGTTTTGGTGACGGCTTTGCCTATGTCACCGTGCAAGAAGCTTGGGTGCAAAAACAGGGTCCTCGAACTTGGCTCAAGGTCGAATTGTTTAGCCAAATCCTTCATGGTGCACCACCGGACTACTGGGTTGGGCGACTTATCCAAGCGTTTCTTATTCTGGTCCTGCTGTCTTTATTGCCGTTAGTGGCCAAAAAACTCGGGCCGGGTTATGCCGCCTACAGCGCCGGCGTACTTTTGTTGGCTGCTTTAGGAACAAAGGATTTCCAAAGCATGGGTCGTTATGCTCTTGCTGCTTTTCCGGTATTCGCTTTAGTAGGAATTGAACTTTCGTCTCGCCGCCGACTTGGGGTTATCGTTTTGATAGCTGGAGCGGTATTTTTGGGCGCGGGAGCATTCGGCTTTGGTCGGGGTTGGTATTTGTCCTGATAAATAAACGGGAGATGAAGTGTGAGTGAGAAAGATTTTTCTGGTCAGGTCGCTATGGTTACCGGCGCGGGCTCAGGGCTGGGGCAATCTGCCGCGGTGCTGTTGGCTCAGCGAGGAGCTCGAGTCCTTATCGCCGATATCGACGATGCTGGTGGTCAAGCAACGGTCGCTCTCTGCCAAACTGCGGGTGGCGAAGCGTTGTTTATCCATACTGATGTGACTATCGAAGCCGATGTCGCGGCCGCAGTAGCAAGAGCCATTTCGCAGTGGGGCAGTCTTGATCTAGCCATCAATAACGCCGGCACTACGGGACCTACCAAACCCACCGCGGATTACACCTTGGAAGAGTGGAACAAGGTGGTCGCGCTAAATCTCAACTCAGTTTTTTTGGGGCTTAAGTATCAAATTCCTCCAATGGTGGCGCAAGGTAAGGGGGCGATCGTTAACACATCTTCGGGGGCTGGGCTCATGGGGTTTGCCGGCCTGCCGGCTTACGTGTCGACTAAACACGCGGTGCTCGGACTCACTAAAGCTGCGGCTCTCGAATACATAAAATCCGGCGTACGCGTCAACGCTGTCTGTCCCGGGAGCACCCGCACCCCAATGCTCGAAGGATGGATGGGTGGCAATCCGGCGATCGAAGCCGCCATGGCCAACTCGGCTCCGATTGGTCGACTGGCCGAGCCAAACGAAATAGCCGAAGCCATGGTGTGGCTACTTTCGGACGCGGCATCATTTATGGTCGGCCACGCTCTCGCGGTTGATGGTGGTGCCGTAATTATGTAGTTAGTGCTGCGATTAGGATTCGCAACATGGCGGTTTATGCTCTCGGTTCATACGAACCAAAAATTCATCCCGACGCTTTTATTCATCCCGACGCCACCGTTATCGGCAACGTTGAGATTGGATCCGATTCAAGTATTTGGCCTCAAGCGGTACTGCGGGGCGATGTCGGGAAAATTATTATTGGCGCGCGCACCTCAATTCAAGACGGGACGGTAGTTCACTGCACCGAAGTCCAGCCGACAATTATTGGCGATAATTGTGTAGTTGGTCATTTAGCCCACCTTGAAAGTTGCACCGTTGAAGATCTGGCTCTAGTAGGCAACGGGTCTATAGTCCTTCACCGAGCGATAGTGCGTACGGGAGCAATAGTGGGTGCGGGCGCGGTTGTTCCTAATGGTATGGAAGTTCCTAGTGGGGCAATGGCGCTGGGTGTTCCGGCCAAATTACGAATGGACTCAGTCACTAAAGGAGTAATTGAATTGATAGCCGCGTCTTACGTAGAGAACGGTCGTAGGTTCAGATCCGATTTACGCCGTCTTGACTGAGTTGTTATTCAAGTAGCGCTCTAGTCAAGTTCGGGGCGGTACACGTCGGGCTCAATAAAAATTACGCAGGTGCTGTTCACTGCTTTTCTAATGCTTGCTTCAAGTGTATTGATAGCACCAATGAGCTGACCGACAGATTCAGAATTGAACTCAACTTTGGCCGCCACTAAGAGTTCTTCGGGTCCAAGGTGTTGGGTGCGTAAAAAAATCAGTTTTCGTACCGCAAGGTCTTGGGTAATAACTAGATCAATGGCTGCGACTTCTTGTTCTGTAGCCGATTCCCCAATAAGTAAACTCTTCATTTCCGTGGCCAGTACTATCGCAATTACGCCGAGCAGTAACCCAATTCCGATACTCCCTAAAGCGTCGTAAAGTGAATTGCCGGTCATCGCGCTGAGGCCAACGCCCGCGAGCGCGATCAATAAACCGACAATGGCACCAAAATCTTCGAGTAATACAACTGGCAATTCGGGGCTTTTGGCTGATTCAATAAAGCGCCACCAAGACCGGCCGCCACGTTCGGCGTTTGCTTCCCGTCGAGCAGTTCGTAGCGATAATCCCTCTAATACGATTGCTAAACCTAAAACTACAAACGCGACGGTCGGGTCTTCGATCGGGTGGGGGTCAGATAACTTGGTTATCCCTTCGTAAATAGCGAATAGCGACCCTAAGGAAAACAACACCAACGCCACTACGAAAGACCAAAAAAACCTTTCCCGGCCGTAGCCAAACGGGTGTTCCTTGCTGGGATTCTTCTTGGCCTTGTGGCCGCCCAAAAATAGAAGTCCTTGGTTGCCAGTGTCGGCGCACGAGTGCACTGCCTCGGCCAATAGTGATGCCGCTCCAGTAATAGCAAACGCCGCGAACTTGGCTATTGCTATTCCGAGGTTGGCGAAAAATGCCGCCATTATTGCTTTTCGGCTACCCTCCTGCACGATTTTAAAGACTAGTACCGAATTTAGTTAGTAGGGCCGACGCTAAGTACGGCCTCGGCAGTATTCAGTTCTTCACTCGGCGCACGGTCAGGTCCGTAGTGGAAATAGCCATCTTCACCAATACGCGCTGACGCGCTGACCCGCACTCGTTCTTCCCCTAGAGCTAAGCGGAGATCTTCTGCTCGTTCGAGTCCCAAAAACTCGCTCACCGAATCGAGCAGGAGACGAGCAAACGTTGGGCCGTGGTACGCGAGTTCGGGTTGCGATAACAGCGCCCAATGACCCAATTCATGGAGCATTACGTTTTTTGTTCGGTAACGAATGGGAAGGGTAATAGTGGCTTCGGGGAATCCATCTTCGATGGGGCGAAAAAATGCACTGCGGGCCCCATGACCGGGCCGTAATCGAGGCAAGTCAGAAACATTGTGATTGGGGAATCGAGCAGCCCACCAAAGACTACCCACAACTTGCTCAGCAAATTTCTCACACGCCAAAAGTCCGGGCAAAGGGCTAACCGCTATACGCATCTCGGCGCGATACAGCCGAGACTTCTGGACGTCGCGCGGCGGCTTAACGATGACGAATCCTTAATCGGTCAAACGCATTGGGTTCTCAGTCACCGTTTCGGGCATTGGTTGTTGCGATTTTCTTGCTTGTGACTTCATAATCCCTTGGCTGTCGCGTAGAGCGGCCATCCCGACATTGTTTCCCGTGTAAGAAGACGGCTGTCTGAGCATCCAAAGTATCCCTTCGGCCGCCACTGACGAGGGCTCCCAATCAGAGTGATCAAGATCCGGAGCATTAGCGATGAAGCCCTCCGAAGCAACCGGTATGTCAATACGAAAAGTATTGACTGCAACCCCGAACGGTTTTAGTTGCGCCGCGCAGTCGATAGTGAAATGCTCGAGGGCGATTTTGGATGCCCCGTAGCTCATCAAGCCCGGAAAGTAATTTAGAGCCGCCACCGACGAAACATTAAGTATCGATCCCGAACCTCGCTCTCGCATGCTGGGAGCAACATCTCTTATGGCCTGAAGGGGAGCCCACAAATTGACTGCGAAAGTTAATTCGTGGCGCTTCATTGAGAGGTCAAGATCACCCGGAAAAGTAATCGCGGCATTATTGATCAATATGTCAACTTCTCCGTAAGTAGCGACGGTAGTGGCCACCATGGCTGATACCTCAGATTCAACCGCCAAGTTGGTGGGAACGGCTATAGCCTCACCGCCGGCCGATCGTATTTGCTCAACGGTTTCGTCCAGCGTTCCGGGCGTGGATTGAGGTTGGGCGTCAGTTGAACGGGCAGCACATGCAACCCTCACCCCGGCAGCCCCTAGAGCGCGAGCGGTGGCTGCCCCTACGCCTCGGCTGGCTCCGGTAACTATGGCTATCGTTCCTTCAAGATCCACAGCACCGAACTTATCCGTAAAACTGTCTTGATCCAGGTCAAGCCGCAAAAATTTAAGGCGGAAGATGAAGAGATGTTACGTAGAGCGATAGGGGTATTTGTGTGGGGTTCGTGGGCTCGCGTCGGGAGGTGGGCGGCCATCGGTCCGCGTTCTCGTCGGGCCCGTAAATTTCAGAATTTTGGCGACGGCAGCGCTATTTGTTTTCCAGTGGTGGCGCTATTTGGTGAGCGTTACATTCGCGTCGGGGCCGGCACCATCATCGGCCCGTATTCAAGCCTGGCTGCAGGAGTATCCCCTCACCACGAACTTGATGTTGAAACTGCGGTAAGCATCGGCGACCGGTGTTTAATCGGGAAAGGCAGTGGAATTGTTAGCCACCATTCAGTAATTATTGGCGATGATGTTTTCACTGGTCACAACGTCTACATAACTGACGCTAATCACGGTTATGAAGACGTTGAACAACCTATCGGTCGCCAGTTTTCTCCACCCCAGCCGGTATCAATTGGCAGTGGCAGTTGGCTGGGTCACGGAGTAATCGTTTTGCCCGGAGTTGCCATTGGTCGCAATGTAGTTATCGGAGCCGGTGCTGTAGTTACGAGCGATATACCCGATTTCAGCGTGGCGGTCGGAAATCCGGCTCGGGTTATTCGCCGCTATTTTCCTGACCGGGGTTGGGTAGCGCAAGCGCCAGACTGAGCGGTCAGGTAGTGGCAATAAATGCGGCGATGATCTCGGCGAATTCTGGCCCGCAGTCTTCTTGAAGAAAATGCCCTGCCCCCGTGAGCACTGTGTGGTTTTGTCCGGCACATCCCAGAACGTCTCGTAAGAATTGCTTTTCTCCTCCGGCAGTAACTGGGTCTTGATCACTAAAAGTGCATAAGAACGGCCGAGTAAATTTTTTCAAAGCCTCCCATGCTTTTCTGTTGTCAGCGCTAGCGGGATTGTCAGGTGAAGTCGGCACCAGCGTAGGGAATTTACGCGCCCCTTCTTTGTAAGACTCGTCAGGAAACGGAGCGTTATACGCCGCGATCACTTCAGGAGCTAGATCACTACTACAGCCAGTATCTATTATTTGGCCAATGGGAAACTCTTGTGATTCTTGAGAAAATTTTTGCCACGCTAAAAATGCTGCGCTCGCGGGCTTGTCACCTGTAGGAAAGGAAGTATTGGCCGCAATGACTCGAGAAAATAGTTCAGGGTTTTCCCCAACAATACGTAAGCCAAGCAACCCACCCCAGTCTTGACAAACCAAATTGATGCTGCTCAATTTGAGGGCCACTATTGTCGCTCGCAGCCAGTTGACATGGTTTTGGTAGGTGTAATCAGATCTCTGGGTCGGTTTGTCGGAGCGACCAAAACCAACAAGGTCGGGCGCAATTGTTCGCAACCCGTGCCCGTTGAGCACTGGTATCATGTAGCGGTATAGGTACGACCACGACGGCTCACCGTGAAGCAAAAGGACTACCGGACCATCAGCCGGCCCTTCGTCGAGGTAGTGAACCCGAAGATTTCCGCCATCGCCATCGGCAATCTCCACGTAGTGAGGAGAAAAATCGAAATCAGGCAGCGCGACAAAGCGTTCCTCGGGAGTGCGCAGCGAATTCATGAGCCCTTTCTAACCATTACTTAATACCCATTTCCCAAACTAAAACTTCGGCGCCTTCGGCGCTGGCAGTGAGCCTACTTGTATTGGAGTTTGTCAGTTGGGCTGCGTCACCCGCCGCTAAGACGTACTCAGTTTTCTTATCCTCCGAAGACAAATGAACAGAACCGCGAGCAACAAAAACATGAGTAAAGGGAGCGCTAGGCACGGTTACTGATCCATGAGCGCTTAGCCGACTCACCCAAAGCACCGCTTCGCGTTGGTGAATTGCAACGGCACCTAAATGACCTTGGCCTGACGCCACGGGAATCAGTTCGTTGGATGCCAATGATTCGCTTATGGAGAGTTGTTCATAACTAGGCGCTATCCCTTTGGTATCTGGTAAAACCCACATCTGCAGCAAATGTAAATCAGTCGTACTACTGGGATTTATCTCGGAGTGTTGGACTCCTGTTCCCGCGCTCATGCGTTGTGCGTCGCCCGGTTTAATTATTCCGATAGTTCCCAGACTGTCGCGATGTTCTAGTTCGCCGTCTAACACCCAAGTGACTATTTCCATATCCGAATGAGCGTGAGTGCCAAAGCCCGATCCCGCTCGTATTATGTCGTCGTTGTTGACGAGCAATAGACCAAAACCAAGGTTGGCGGGGTCATAGTGGGGACCGAAACTAAACGAATGCCATGAATCAAGCCAATCAATTTTGGTATGGAAGCGAGATTCTCCTCGTTTAATTTCTATTAAATCGGCCATAGCTTTATGCTATTTCCCTGCGTCCCTTTTTATCGATTTTGCCATTACTCTTAGATAACTAATGACTCATTTAGATTCACCCGATCCAATGCCTACAAGCACTCGCGCCACACGTCGCAGTCGTCAAAAAAAACGGTCACGAAAACTTATTGTTGGACTGGCGGTCGTAATCATGATTCTGGTGGGGTTGGGTTTTTGGTTGATCACTCAAGAAGGAGATTCACCGGCTAAAAATCAGCCGCCGGGGTCAACTACTTCTAGTAGTTCGACTACCGAGGTGACTACATCCACTACCGTGGTGCCGCGTTCTTCGGACCCGATTGTAGCGCTGGCACAACAATACGACGGGCGCTATGTCGGTACTTTTACCAATACGACCTTTTCTACTACTGGTCCCGCAAGTCTTGAATTGCGTATCGATCCCATCGATGGTGCCGCCACATTCGACTCCGACTTTGACGGTGATATTTTTGGTAAAGGCAACAAAAGCGTTCGTCGACTTAGCGGAACCATAAAACTTCGTGACACTAATGCAGTAGTTGAAAAAAATACTAAATCTTTCGGTATCGTGACGGGAAGACTTGGTAACGATCTTTCACTTATATTCGCTGCCGATAATGTTCCTGATGATCAGGTCAAAAGTTTTACCCTTACTGGTCGCTTGCGATCAGATAACACTGGATTTGACGCTACATTCACGGTTGGTTTTCGCGACGGTACTAGCGCCACGGGAATTGTGACTCTGGCTTGTGATCCCACCGGAAATCGCACCAGCGAAGTGACTACCGTTTGCGCTATGACTGCCACTCGCTAATATTCATTGATGCCAAAAATCTCTGAAGAGAAAAGTATTTGCGTTATTTTCCTTTGCACCGGTAACGCTGCCCGTTCGGTAATGGGAGGCGTAATAACTCGGGCTCATGATGTAGACGTTGAAGTCGTAACCGCCGGAACCCATGTCATTGAAGGGATGCCCGTAAGTTGGCGCACCCGTGATGCTTTGGCGACTATTGGGCTTAGCCCCGATGGTCACCGCAGTTACCAGTTGCGCCCAGAAGACGTCCAGCGGGCTGATTTGGTGGTGGCAATGGCCGGAGAGCACGTTAATTACATGCGCCGAGTTCACCCCGAAGCCGCCGAACGCACCGTTACTCTTAAGCGACTTGAGCGCGATTTGGCCGCCGATCCGAGCGATCTTCGTGAACGAATATCAGCGTTGGGTCTGATGGATGTGGTTCTCGAGCCTTGGGAGGATGTGGTCGATCCTGCGGGTGGTGACTTAGAGGTTTTTTCCGCCTGCGCTCATGAAATCAATGACCTACTAATGGAAGTACTTCCTCGCCTTTAGTTGCTGGCTGATTAAGCCTTGAACTGGCCGCATCGAGCGGGGTCGCCAAAACTCAAGTCGGCGCGTATGCTAATCCCATGGCTGAGTTTCCTAAAATCATTTCCGTTGACGACCACGTAGTCGAGCCTCCTGATGTCTGGACCTCGCGGCTGCCGGCTAAGTACGCCGATATCGGGCCCCGAGTCGTGCGGGAAAAAATCGCTGAGATGACTTTTGTCGGTGGAGTTTTCTCTCACCGCGCCGCTGGGCCCGACGAAGATGGCGACTGGTGTGATTGGTGGCACTACGACGACCTGCGTTACCCAATGACTCGAGTTATGGCTGCGGCCGGTTACCCGCGCGACGAAGTAACAATCTCACCCATCACTTTCGATGACATGCGCCCAGGCTGTTATGACTCTAAAGCCCGTTTAGAAGATATGGACGCGAACTGGACTGAAGCATCGTTATGTTTTCCAACATTTCCTCGCTTTTGTGGGCAAACATTTCTTGAACGCGAGGACAAAGTTTTGGCTGACCTCTGCGTCAAGGCTTACAACGATTGGATGTTCGAAGAATGGTGTGCGGGAACTGACAATCGTTTAATCCCTCTTCCTATTATTCAACTGTGGGACGCCGAGCTGGCGGCCCAAGAAGTTCGTCGCAACGCCGCTCGCGGTGGACACGCGGTTTGTTTCTCCGAGATCCCAGCATTTCTAGGTTTACCTTCTATTCATGATGCCGATCATTACTGGGATCCATTTTTCCAGGCGTGCGCCGAAACCGAAACTGTGGTCTCAATGCATATCGGCTCGTCGTCAAAAATGCCGTCCACTTCATCCGATGCTCCGCCTGCGGTCGGGTCTACCCTTACTTACATGAACGCCGCTATGTCGCTTACCGATTTTCTTATGTCAGGAACTTTTGAGCGTATTCCCAAACTTGAAGTGGCCTATTCCGAAGGTCAAATCGGATGGATCCCTTACGTAATCGAACGAGCTGACAAAGTCTGGATGGAGAACCGGGGTTGGGGGGGAGTGGCCGACAAAGTAACTCGACCACCGAGCGAGTCTTACTACGAACACGTCTTCGGATGCTTCTTTGATGACGAACACGGTTTGGAATCGCTTGATCGAGTGGGAGTCGACAACGTTGCTTTCGAGACCGATTACCCTCACAGCGACTCAACTTGGCCCGACTCAAAGAGTATGGCTGAGCGTCATCTCAAGCATCTTGACGACGAGACGGTCTATAAGTTGATTCGTGGCAACGCGATTCGAATGTTGCGACTTCCGTTCGACTAGTAGTTGTAACTACCTACCGAAACACGTCGTCTCGATGGATCTCGTTGATGTTGATGCTCAAAAACAAGCGGCCGCGTATCGGGCAGTAGAAGATTTTGTCCAGTCGTCAATGATCGTTGGGCTAGGAACTGGCAGCACCGCTATTCATGCCACTGTGCGTATCGGTGAGTTGCTCAAATCGGGTGAGTTGTCCGATGTAGTTGGCGTTCCGACCGCTAAGAGCACTCAAGCCGCCGCTATTAAAGCGGGAGTACCACTGCTCGATGATTCGGTTGTATGGGACATAGATGTGACTATCGATGGCGCCGATGAGGTTGACTCTGACCTCAATTTAATTAAAGGCGGCGGCGGGGCACTATTGCGAGAAAAACTGGTCGCGCAAACAACGGCCACCGAAGTTATCGTGGTCGATGAATCGAAGCGCTCTCCACTTTTGGGCACCAACTTTAAACTTCCCGTAGAAGTAGTGGAGTTTGGGCTCGCCACCACCCGAGAATTTTTAGCGTTAGTAGCGGGGGAGCCCACTTTGCGGGTTACCGAAACCGGCGAAACTTTTCGTACCGATCAGGGCAATGTGATTTTCGATTGTCACACTGGGGCCATTGAGGATGTTTTTTCTCTGGCTGGAGTACTTGAGGCTCATGCCGGAATAGTGGAGCACGGTTTATTTCTAGGCTTAACTCAGTTTTTGGTGGTCGCAAGTTCGACTGGAGTCGAAATACTCTCGCCCTCTTAGCCTTTATAAGAGCGCCGCGGCGAGTAATTGATAATCGCGCATTAAAGCGTCTACATCGCCGCCGAGCACTTGAACGCAAACGTGATTAGCTCCTGCGTCCTTATGGGCCTGTACGCGCGCCACCACGGTGTCTATGTCACCCCATGCGACTATCGAATCGACAAGATGATCGCTCAAGGGAGCGGTTAGGTCTTCTTCGCTGAACCCAAGCCGGCGCAAGTTGTTAGCGTAGTTAGGAAGCCCCGGAAGATAAATGGCGAGCGCTTGGCGGGCCTGTTCGCGCGCATCGCTCGGGTCCGTTTCGATTACTACCATTTGCTCAGGTGCAAGTAAGGGGTCATCGCCGAGAATTGTTCTTGCTATCTCGGTGTGTTCGGGGGTTGCTAAGTAGGGATGCGCTCCTTGAGTTTTATCGCGCGCGAGTTCAAGCATCTTGGGGCCCAGGGCGGCCAATACCCGCATCGGCGGCTCGGTTGGTTGAGCGGCAAAATAAAGAGCTGCGTCCATCTGTTCAAGGTACGAACGCATCATCGTCAATGGCGGTTTGTATTCGTGACCCCTGAACCCTTCAACTGCTGGTTGATGACTAACGCCAAGGCCCAGAATAAAGCGACCCGGAAACGCTTCGCTTAGAGTGTTCCATCCTGCCCGCATAGCCATTGCGTCACGCGCGTAGATATTGGCAATGCCAGTGGCAAGAACTATTTTTTCGGTTCCGGTTAAAAGCAGAGCCGCATTTACTAGCGCATCGCGTCCGATTACTTCTGGGAACCAGATCGCCCCCCATCCCATTGCTTCTAACTCGGCCGCTAGGTCTTGGGCTTTGGCCGCAGGCTGTTGGTCGAGAACACCTGTCCACACTCCAAACGAGCCCGGGTTGGTAGTCATAAAGGAAGCCTAAACGACGTTGTTGATGGGGCTGGTGTTGTCTAAGATTGCGGTATGCCTTTTCGCCCCCGTTGGCTTGCCGCGCCCGTTTTCATTCTCGTCGCTTTGTTGGCAACGCCAGTGACTCCGACATCGGCTCAGTCCGACCCTTTCGACGCTGAAATTTCTAAGGCTCAAGACCAGGTTGCCGCTACTAGAGCCCAAGCCCACGCCGCGTCCGCTCGGCTCGAGTCCGCCGCCGCCCAGCGTCAAGCGGTCGAAGCCCGAGTAGTGGCGGTCGAAGCCCGAGTTGCGGAATTAGCGATTCAAATTCCTGCGCTTAAATCTCAGATAGAAGAGTTGCGCCGCGTGCTCGAGACTCGCGCCGTAGCGCTCTATTCCATTGGGGGACCGGCCGCATTATACGGACCAATTTCTTTTACCCCTTCGCTTAAAGCAGTTCGCCGGCGTATTTTGGCTGATGCGGCCGCTCGACAAGACAACGCGACCGTTAAAAAAATCGAGGGTGTGCTGGTGCAACTTAGCGAGGCTGAGCGGCAATTAGCGGTAGAGAAATCAACTCTGGCCGCTCAGCAGGCCGAACTAGTTCAACTCGAGGCCAGCCTAGCTGCCCAGCAGGTCGAATTGGATCGTCGAGTTGCAGCCGCTAACGCTGCTCTTGAGCGCGCTCAAGCCCTCGGCGCACTTCGAGCACGCGGTGAACCAATGTTGGGGCCCACTATATTGACTGCCGCCCAAATGGCCGCGTGGGTTAGGGCTAAAAAATATAGAACTAACTTGCAAACCTCCATCGAAGACCTTGCCGCAATTTATGTTTCGGAGGGAACCTCCGAAGGGTTACGAGGAGATTTGGCTTTCGCTCAGTCGGTTATTGAGACTGGCGGCTTTGCTTCGGCCCCCGATAATAATTTTGCTGGCTTGGGCTGGTGCGATAGTTGTGCTTACGGAACTCGTTTTCCCACTCCCCGCGACGGAGTGCGGGCCCAGGTGCAACACCTTAAAAACTATGCGGACAAAACTTCTCGGGCGGCCAATTTGGCCCATCCCCCCTCACCTTATTGGTACAGCGCCGATCCAGTAAGCGCCGCCCGTAAATTCGACACTTTCTTCGCTAAAGGATGGGCACCAACTTGGACTGATATGGGTAGTGGCAACTGGGCTACTGATCGTAATTATTCGGGCAAAGTGCTTAAGGTTTATGCCGACATGGTCGCGTTCGCACGAACGGGCAGCCTCTAAACAATTGCGTCAGTAATTCAGGATCGGTCCCAAGGGGGGTGTAAATCCTGTTCTCGAGCAACTCGCTGAGCGGAGACAGTTTGCCCGTTAAGGCTATTTGCTTCAATAGCGGTAGCGCACCAAGCAACAACTGATGCGGGCACTGAGGCCTTCGCTCCAGGATATTTCCCCTTCAGCCCAAGGCGTTCGGCGTTAACTTCCATTCGCTCGGTAACTACATACCCAGGCTCAACATTAAAAAATCGCAAGGTGGGGTATTCCACCGCCAATATTCCGGCCAGTCGATGAAAAGCGCCTTTTGACATTGCGTAAGCCGATCCCCAACCCCCTTGCCCAGCGGGCGCGGGCGGGTCAGTCATCGCTACGGCTGAAGTGATGTTAATAATGGTTCCGGTGTCTCGCTCAAGCATTCCCGGCAACACTGCTTTGATTAGCATTACCGGCGCAACTGCATTAGCCGCCAATTTGGTTTCAATCATTTCGATACTGGTATTGCCAAATGTGGTCATACTTCCCGGCCCAGTGTGAACCGCGTTGTTTACTAACAAATCAATGTGATTCCAAGAATTCAAGGTGGTCGACACCGCGGCTAGCAAAGAAGCACGATCGAGCAGATCCATTTCTATAATCAGAGCCTTGCCTCCTCGGCTAGTGATCTCGGACGCAGTGCTTTCGAGGCTGCCGGGAACTAAGCGACCCTGGTCGTCAGAATCATCTACCCCCTCTCCCTCGTGTACGGTGCGGGCGGTTATGGCGACATCAAACCCACTCGTAGCGAGAGCGATAGCGGTGGCTTTCCCGATCCCCCGGCTAGCACCGGTTACCAACGCTGTGCGCCTAGCCGAGGTCATCGGCTAGAACATACTCTGGTTCACTAATCGATCTAGCCGATTCGCGAGTCAGTAATAACTGTCCCCAACTAGGAAAGGTGTTTTGTGCTTAAAGGAATGGACGGAAAAGTGGCAATCGTTACCGGAGCCGGCCAAGGGCTGGGTCGAGCTGAAGCGTTGGAGCTGGCGCGCCAAGGGGTAAAGGTTGTTGTCAACGACTTTTCTCCCGGCGGGAGCGAAAATCCGGCGGAGAAAGTGGCGGCCGAAATTCGTGAAGCGGGTGGCGACGCAGTTGTTCATTCGGGAGATGTTGCGGATTGGAATAGCGCGCAGGCACTAGTGCGCCAAGCGATCGACACTTACGGAAGTCTTGATATTTTGGTTAATAACGCAGGAGTCTTGCGTGACCGAATGATATTTAATATGAGCGAAGAAGAATGGGATCTAGTAATCCGAGTTCACCTTAAAGGCCATTTCTGCACATTGCGCCACGCCAGCGAATACTGGCGAAACAAATCTAAAGAAACCAGCGCTCCAGTTAACGCTCGAGTTATTAATACTTCTTCGGAAGCAGGTCTACTTGGTAGCGCCGGTCAACCTAATTACGCGTCGGCTAAAGGTGGCATTTTGCAGTTGACGTTGGCGGTAGCTCAAGGACTCCGGGCTTACGGTGTAAACGCCAATGCAATCGCTCCTCGGGCCCGCACCCAAATGACCGAGAGTTTGGGTGGCTTCGATGCTACCGATGACGGGTTCGAAATTTTTTCGGTCGAAAACGTTTCTCCATTGGTAACTTTCTTGGCTTCACCTCAGGCTGCAGAAATCAGTGGTCAGTTATTCATCGTCTACGGCCGCAAAATAACGGTGGTGGCTGGGCCAGCTATCGACGAAGAGTTTTCTGTCGACGACAAATGGACTCCCGACAATGTTGCTAGTGAACTTGAGCCGTTCTATAAAAAACGAACTCCTTTATCTACTGGGTTTGTTATGGAATACGAACCAGTATCGTAATGAAGCCATTTCGTATTGAAGTCGCTGATAGCACCTTGGCTGATCTTCAAGACCGGCTTTCTCGCACTCGGTTCCCCGAGCAACTGCCTGACGCAGAGTGGGATTACGGTACCGAACTCAAGTATTTACAAGAACTAGTTGATTACTGGCTCCACGAATACAACTGGCGGGCAAGCGAAGAGCGAATGAATTCATTTGACCAGTTCGTTACCGAGATTGATGGAACTCAGATTCATTTCCTTCACGTGCGTTCTCCAGAAGCCGAAGCCTTGCCGCTGCTGTTGACTCACGGCTGGCCCGGTTCTTTTGTGGAGTTTCTTGACGTAATTGGTCCCCTTACCGATCCGGTCAATCACGGTGGAAATGCTAATGACGCGTTTCATGTAGTTATTCCCAGCCTTCCTGGTTACGGATTTTCTGGGCCAACGCGAGCACGAGGTTGGCATCCGGGCCGCGTCGCGCGGGCGTGGAAAACGTTAATGAAAGAACTGGGCTACGAACGCTACGTTGCTCAAGGTGGCGATTGGGGATCGTTTGTCACTACTCAAGTAGCACTAGCTGATCCAGAGCATTGCGTAGGAATACATATAAATATGGTTCCCCCTATCCCGATGACTGAAGACCGCACTCCTGACGAAGAAGCGTGCTTGAGTCGCATGCAGTCTTACAACGAAAACGATTCCGGATATTTCAAAGAACAAAGTACTAAACCACAAACAGTGGGCTACGGGCTTGATGATTCACCTGCCGGTTTGGCTGCGTGGGTGATCGAAAAATTTCGCACTTGGTCTGATTGTGATGGCGATGTAGAGGCTTCGTTCACTAAAGATCAATTGCTTGACAATCTAATGATCTACTGGGTAACTGCTACCGCGCATTCCTCGGCTCGTATGTACTACGAATTTGATCATGGTCTAAAAGACGGGACCATTGATATCTTTACCCCCGTTACTGTCCCAGTGGGCTACACCCGCTATCCCGAAGAGATAATGCAGACTTCCGAGCGTTGGGCCGAGATGCAATATCCGCTAGCGCATTTTGCCGATATGGACCGAGGTGGTCATTTTGCCGCTTTTGAAGTTCCGGAATTATTCGTCCCCGACATCCGGGCATGCTTTGCTCCTCGGCGATGACTAATGATCTCTCTGGTTCAGTCGCGGTAATTACTGGTGCTGCTAGCGGCATTGGCCGTGCCCTTGCCCATCGTTGTGCACAAGAATCAATGGCGGTTGTTATATCTGACGTTGAATCGGTCCCGCTAGTTAAAGTCGAATCTGAACTAGTGAGTGCGGGAGCGCAAGTATTGGCGGTGCAAACCGACGTAAGCAACGATGAAGCAGTTGATGCTCTTGCCGCTCGCACATTTGATCGTTTTGGAGCAGTTCATCGACTGTTCATTAACGCGGGCGTGTTCCAAGCCGGAGTCGCTTGGCAGCGCAGTAAAGCTGACTGGGAATGGGTGCTAGGGGTAAATCTTTGGGGTCCAATTAACGCCGTACGAGCATTTATTCCTCGCATGCTCAAGCAAGGTGACGCGGGCCATGTCGTTATCACCTCGTCGCTGGCCGGGCTTATAACGGTTCCGTATTCCAGCCCGTACGTAGTCTCTAAGTTCGGCGCAGCCGCTTTGGCCGAATGTTTGGCTCATGATCTCGCGGCCCAAGCGGCACCGATTCAGGTCTCGTGTTTGGTTCCTGGTTCAGTAGATACCCAGATTGCTGATTCTGATCGCAACCGACCCACCGATTTGGGCGATGCTGAAGCCGAAGACCACCGTTTGGTGGCTGCTGCTTTGCAAGAAATGGTGTCTAGAGGAGCTAACTCGCCCGACAGTGTGGTCGATACAGTATTCGCGGCCGTGGCTGCGGGTGATTTTTGGATTACGACCAGTGATTCTTACCCAGATTTTATTGGTCAGCGTTACCAATCACTTAAAAGTCGCAGATTGCCTTCTTCGGTTAACTTTGATTAAGCCGAGGCCTGTCGGACGGGTTGATAACCCGTTACCATCGGGTCTTACTGAGATTTAAACATCTAGCGAGGAGATGTCCATGCACGATCTAGTGATTCGCTCTGGTTTAGTAGTAGACGGAACCGGCGATGCTCCTCGAGCCGCCGATGTGGCCATCGATAACGGACGAATAACTAAAGTTGGCGTAGTCGAAGTAGCGGGGGATAGAGAAATTGACGCTACTGATTTGATCGTTACTCCGGGCTTTGTTGACATTCACACCCATTACGACGGCCAAGTCACTTGGGATCCGTTGCTAACCCCGTCTATTTGGCATGGGGTTACCACGGTGGTGATGGGTAACTGTGGAGTTGGTTTTGCTCCGGCTAAACCTGACGAGCACGAATGGCTTATCGGGTTAATGGAAGGAGTCGAGGACATCCCTGGCGCCGCACTGTCGGAAGGCATTAAATGGGGCTGGGAAACTTTCCCTGAGTTTCTCGATTATCTCGACACAGTTCCGCTCGCTCTTGACATTGGAACCCAAGTTCCCCACGGAGCGGTACGGGGTTATGTGATGGGTGAGCGGGGCGCCCGCAACGAACCCGCTACTCCCGACGAGATCAACGCTATGGCGCGAATCGTTCAAGAAGGGGTTGAGGCGGGTGCACTCGGGTTATCCACCTCGCGCACTATTGCCCACCGCGCGATTGACGGTGAACCCGTTCCCGGAACCTTTGCCGCTGAAGATGAGCTATTTGGATTAGGTCAAGCTTTAGCTGACGCAAACGCGGGTGTATTCGAATTAGCACCGGCAGGAGTAATGGGCGAAGACTTGGCTGCACCCGCGAGCGAGATGGATTGGATGCGGCGCTTGGCGGAAGCTACGGGCCGTCCGATCACCTTCGCTTTGTCTCAACACGATCAAGCACCCGATCAGTGGAAAGAATTACTAGATCTTGCTCTAAACGCGTGGGACGCCGGTATTCCGATTCGTCCGCAGATTGCCGGCCGACCGACGGGGCTGCTACTCGGACTGCAAACTTTCCACCCTTTGTTGATGCGGCCTAGTTATCAAGCCATTGCCCATTTGCCGCTTGCTGAACGAGTAGCCGAGATGAAAAAACCCGCGGTGCGTAAAGCAATACTGAGCGAAAAAGTGACTAACGCCGACGATCGCATGTCTTTTATCGGTATGGGACTTGACCGCGTGTTCCCAATCGGGAACCCACCCGATTACGAACCCGCCCCTGAAACCAGCATCGCCGCCCAAGCCGAGCGTTTAGGTGTCGATCAGATGGAGTTGTTCTACGACTTACTGCTTGAAGACCAAGGGGCTTCCTTATTGGTGCGCCCGTTGCTGGGTTATTCCAATTTCAGTTTCGAGCCCATTCGCGAAATGCTTTTACATCCCACTACTGCGCTTGGATTAGGTGATGGTGGCGCCCACGTGGGCGCTATTTGTGACGCCAGCATTGAAACCACCATGTTGGTGCACTGGGCGCGCGATCGAACTCGGGGAGCGAAGTTGCCCCTAGAACTCGTGGTGCGCAAGATGACGAGCGATACTGCTTCGCTTTATGGTCTCAACGATCGTGGGGTATTGGCTTCGGGTTATCGTGCCGATGTCAACGTGATTGACTTCAAAAATCTTCGCCTTGACCAGCCCAAGATGGTGCACGATCTGCCGGGTGGAGCTCGGCGTTTGTTGCAAAAAGCTGACGGGTATCGCTCTACCTTCGTAGCGGGTACCGAGGTAATGCACAATGGGGTTGATACCGGAGCTCGACCCGGTCAGTTGGTGCGAGGCGCACCTAGTCTCTAAATTCTTAAATACCCAAAGAGAGGAAAATAAAAATGGCAAAAGTATCAGTAGTAGCAAGATTAAAAGTCAAAGCCGACAAGGCCGATGCGTTTCCGGCCGCTTGGGATGCACTTTTAGCATTTATTGATGACAACGAACCTGGCACTGAGCACTACGTGCTTCACCGCTCAACTGCTGACCCCACGTTGTTTTTCGTGACTGAGGTGTACGAAAACCAAGCCGCCCTCGACGCTCACATCACTAGTGACGCCTTCGCCGCCTTCGGAGCTTCGCTGGGCGACTTTATCGAAGATGCCGACATGCAATTTTTGACCCCCGTCAATGCGGCTAAAGGTTTACTTTGAGCACACAAGCAGTCGCTGACGCTCGTTCAGCTATTGAAGAAATTGTTTATGGTTACGCCGAACTAATGGATCGGGGTGATTTTGCTGGTGTTGCGGCATTGTTTTCTCGGGCGCACTATCGCGGTGCGGGCCCGAGCGACTCTGGGGTTGAGGGGGCAGCCGCAGTGCAAGAGGTTCTCGAAACAATGGTGCAGCGCTACGACGACGGAACGCCTCGAACTCTCCACGTTACGACGAATTTAGCTATTGATGTGGACGAGCTGGCGGTAAGCGCTCGAGCGCGCTCTTGCTTCACAGTTTTTCAGCAAGTTGATACCGGAGTGATTAATCCAATTATTGCTGGGCGCTACCAAGACAGTTACGCCCGTGATGATTCCGGATGGTATCTGACTGAGCGAGTTTTTCTCACCAGCTTGGTTGGTGATTTAAGCGCTCATCTGACGGTTGACCCGTTTTCTGTTGCTTAAGCAATAAAGGATTCAGTTCATGTTGAAGATTGAGGACAACCCCCAAGGCATTGAGCGAGTTCGACTGTTGACTTTTTCCCGCCCCGAAGCCCGCAATGCTTTCAATTCTGAACTTTATGAAGCGGTGGCTGAGGCTCTAACTCAAGCCGTCGATCGTTCGGATATAGCGGTCATCGTTCTCACCGGCGAAGGGTCCGCGTATTGCGCCGGCCAAGATTTAGCCGAAATGAATCGCTTGGGCAGCCCAATGGCCACTTCCGACTCAACCAAAGGTGCTCACGGCTTTACTCGCTTCATCACTGCTATTGAGTCGTGCGCTAAGCCCATCGTGGCCGCGGTGAACGGCGTCGCCGTGGGAGTAGGAACCACGATGTTGCCCTATTGCGATTTAGTTTTGGCCGCCACCAGCGCCCGTTTCCGTCTTCCGTTCGCCAGTTTGGGGGTTGTTCCTGAAGCGGGCAGTTCGTTCACTTTGCCGGCGACTATGGGTTGGCAAGCTTCGGCCCACGCCTTATTTACTGGCGAATGGTTCGACGCCGCTACGGCCCACGAGAGCGGTTTGGTGGGTCGAGTTGTTGCTGATGATCAACTCGTCGGTGAAGCCTTAGCGCTCGCGGGGGCGATAGCCAAGATGCCTGTAGTTTCGCTAGTCGAAACCAAGCGACTGTTGTTAGACGGTCGTCTCGACGCCGCCAAGGCGGCCCGGTCAAGAGAAGAAGTGGTTTTTAAACTGCTAACGGGGGCACCGGCCAATCGGGAGGCTATAGCCGCTTTCTTGGAAAAGCGAGAGCCAGATTTTTCCAATCTTCCCGACGAGTAAGATCTACCTAGTTAAAGTATCTAAGGAGGAACAATGGGTTGGAAAGTAGTCGTAGATTTTGATATTTGCGAAAGTAACGCAGTATGTATGGCGGTAGCTCCAGAAGTTTTTGAGGTGCGCGACGACGACTTCCTTTATGTGCTCAATGAAAATCCTGCTGATAATCTTCGGCCCAAAGTAGAACAAGCAGTTCGACAGTGTCCGAAACAGGCCATCAAAGTCGTTGATGAGTGAGCAGCGACTCGAACATCGTTGATGGTCATGGTGCCGACTCGGACCACCCCCTTGGCCCCGAGCTGTTAGAAATTTCTAATCAACTACGCCGGATTACCGAATTAGTTGTTCGCACTGACGCTCCCATCGAAGCTCTTGATTCGGCGTCAGTCGCGCTTGCGCAAGCCGAAGTCGCCTTGGCTCAACACGTCCCACCCTGGATTCCGTCGGTGGGACCAATGCCAAGTCCTGATCTTGAACCCAACGATTATTTTCCCTTTAGTCCCGTTATAGGTCGCTATAACCCTTTAGCTGCTCCGGCTGAGTTTGTGGCCAAAGACGGAGTCGTTACTGGGCGAGTTAATTTAGGTGCCCCTTACGAAGGTCCGCCGGGTTGCGTGCACGGAGGGGTGATCGCAGAAATTTTCGATGAGATGCTAGGAGTAGCCAACATTTCTATGGGGTCGGGAGCCATGACGGGCACTCTGACAATTGTTTACCGCAGTCCGACTCCTCTATACACCGAATTAACACTGGCCGCTAAAACACAAGGTGTTGATGGCCGCAAGGTAAACACTACGGGAACAATTCATGCTGGTGACCGTCTTTGTGCCGAGGCTCATGGCATATTTATTTTGGTGTCCGGCGAAGGTTTCGTTGAGCACGCAAAGCTACACGGAGGGCCAGCACAAAATGAATAGCCGAAGGGTGGCACTAGAGGGACCACTTAACTTTCGTGATCTTGGTGGCTACGTTGGTCTGGACGGCGAAACAATTCGTTGGCAGCAGATTTATCGCAGCGACTCTTTACACCGCCTTACTTCGGCGGACGCAAGCCAACTTGCTCAGATGGGAGTAAAAACCGCGATCGATTTTCGTGCCGACGATGAACTCGATCGCATAGGGATCGGTCCACTGGGCGAACTCGAGATTGACCATGTCCATCTTCCTACCGTCGATCGCGCGATGGATACCGTTCGCCCTGAAGGGTATGAGCCACCCAGCACGGCAGCTGAGGTCTACCGGGGAATGCTCCAACACGGTGCTCGTGCTTACGCCGCCGCGTTGCGAACCTTGATTGCCCCAGATACCTCGCCGGCAGTTTATTTTTGTATGGCCGGGAAAGATCGAACCGGAATTTTTTCTGCCGTCGTGCTTGGCTTGTTGGGTGTGTCAGATTCCGACATAGTGGCTGATTACGCGCTGACCCAAGAAGTTGTAGAAGCAATCCATGACCGCCGCCGAACCGAGTCACCTTCGGTCGAAGATTTATGGGGGAAACTGCCAGAAGACCTGCTCGGAGCTCATGCTTCGGCCATGGTGACTACACTGGAAAATCTTTATCTTGATTACGGATCGTGGGTTAGTTACGCCACCAATATCGGTATTGAAGAATCTGAAGTTACCGCCCTGCGAGCCAAATTTCTTGAATTGTCTTAATTAAATCGCCCGTTCTTGGCCTTCCCAGTACGGGTCGCGCAGTTTTCGTTTATAGAGTTTTCCGTTAGGGTCGCGCGGCATTTCGTTGGTGAAGTCGATAGACCTAGGCATTTTAAACTTTGCGATCCGATCTTTAGACCACGCCAAAATTTCGTCTGCTAGTTCTGTGCTGCCAGCTATTCCATCGACGGGCTCAATTACCGCCTTGACCTCTTCGCCCCAATCGGCGTGAGGGATACCAAAGACGGCCACATCGGCAACTTTGGGGTGCATAATCAGTTCACTCTCTATTTCAGCTGGGTAGATGTTGGCTCCACCCGAAATGATCATGTCGGTTTTACGGTCCGACAAGAACAGCCAGCCGTCGGAGTCGAGGTAACCAACGTCGCCAACAGTGAAGAATTTTCCTTTTCTACTCTTTTCCGTCTTGGCGCTGTCTTTGTAATACTCAAAGTCACCCGTCATCATGTGCATATAAACGGTTCCGATTTCTCCTGCCGGCAACTCGTTGTCGTCGTCGTCAAGAATCACAATCTCCGATATTGGCCATGCCCGACCAACTGTGCCGGGATGCTCAAGCCATTCGGGAGCGAACACAAGAGTTCCTCCTCCCTCGCTGGCGGCGTAGTACTCATCAATAACCGGTCCCCACCATTCGATCATTTGGCGCTTTACGTCTGGCGGGCACGGAGCCGCTGCGTGCACCATGTGACGGAGTGACGAAACATCGTATTTAGCTCTCGTTTCTTCGGGCAAGGTAAGTAAACGAACAAACTGAGTCGGAACCATATGCGTGTTGGTCACACGATATTTATCAATCAAGTGCAGCATTTGCTCGGGCGTCCACTTCTCCATCAACACCACGGTGTGGCCAATGTGAATAGCAGAGCCAGCAAAAACTAAAACCGCGGTGTGGTAAAGCGGTGATCCACAAATATGGACATTGTCGTCAAAAGGCTGAAGTCCGAATAAATAAAGCATTCCGCCAAAGCCACCCCCGCCAGTTTCAGGGTCTACTCCGGGCAACTTGCGCCTTACTCCTTTTGGTTTCCCAGTGGTACCGGAGGTGTAGTTCATAACCATTCCCGTTGTACGGTTTTTGGGCGTGGTGGTGGGCTGACCAGCCGTAAGATCAGAATAGGGAAGGAAACTTTCTATTTCTCCTCCCACCGCGAACCGCCCTTCAGCGGGGAAGTTGATTTCGTCCGCCGCAGCTTTTGCGGTCTCGGCTAGGTCGGCGTGGGCGATGAATGCTTTGGCTTCACTGTCGTTTACGATGTAGGCGATTTCTGGTCCGACTAAGTGCCAATTGATAGGCACCAGATAAAAACCCGCCTGACCAATAGCTAGGAATAGCTCGAGCACTTCTTGGCTGTTAGGTAACAGCATGGCAATAGAGTCGCCCTCTTTTAGTCCGCGCGCTCGCAATCCGTGCACGATTTGATTGCACTTAGACAGAAGCTCCCCGGCGCTTATTTCGTGCTCATCGGGATCGACGAGCGCGAGACGATCAGGGTCAGCTTCAGCAATTTTCCAGAAACCCAGTTCCACGATTTCTCCTGCGGTTGAGACGGTTAAGAGGTATTTAGACTTTTACGAATGGTAAGAGTAGACGCAATTAGCCCGTAGCTATCCGCTTCGCCCAGCGATAGTCGGGTTTCCCTACTGCGGTTCTAGGTATTTCCTCAGTCAGATGGATTTCTCGAGGCAATTTATAGCGGGCCAGTGAAGAACTGCAGAACTCTTGTACTTCAATAAGATCGACTGGGGTGTTGTTGCGGGTAGTGACAATGGCGGCGACCCGTTCGCCAAAACGCTCGTCGGGCACACCCACGACGACTGCATCGAATATATCGGGGTGAGCCTTTAGCACCGCTTCAACCTCTTCCACATAAATTTTTTCTCCACCAGTATTAATACACGCCGACCCTCGACCCAATAGATTTAGAGTGCCGTCATCTTCAATAGTGGCGTAGTCGCCGGGAACTACCCAGCGCATTCCGTCGGGGTCTATAACGAAAGTAGCGGCAGTCTTGGCTTCGTCTTTGTAATAGCCCAACGGAATATTCCCCGACCTAGCTAGTAGTCCAACTTCACCCGACCCCGGCTTGACGGGGAGAAGTTTTTCGTTGAGAACATTTATCTTTTCACTTACCGTAAAGCGCGGTCCGGCCGCAGGCCCGTCAAAATCCATTACCGTTCCCGCCGCTCCAGTTTCAGATGCACCAAAGGAGTCGCTCACGATAACCCCTGGGACTAGTGCTCGTAATTGTTCTTTTACTGCCCTTGACATGATCGCCCCGCCCGAGCCAATCAAAAATAAATTGGATAAGTCGTAGTGGGTAGTTGGGTCGGCTATAGCGTCAGCGATTGGGCGAGCCATAGCGTCACCGACAATCATGATCGAAAATGCCTTTTCGCGTTCGGCTAGTCGCAGTATTCGTTCAGCCGAGAAATGATGATCGCAGTTCAGCGCTATGCAGCTACCACGAAAAAAATTAATAAATGTGGTCCATTGACCGCCACCGTGCATCATCGGAGCATTAATAACGTCTACTATCGGTTCGGCAGCCAAGATGCGTTCTCGCAGCTCTTCTGGTTTAACGATTGGGGGTTGATTAAAGCCTCCACCCCCGAGCGCGGCAAAAAATATGTCCTCTTGTCTCCAAATAACCCCTTTAGGCAATCCGGTAGTGCCTCCGGTGTAAAGAATGTACCGGTCGTCCGCCGATCGAGGAGCAAAATCTTGTTCGGGTGAAGCATCGGCCATAACGGCTTCGTAAGTCTTGGCCTTAAGTGCTGTTAGCGCTGTTGCTATTTCGGCATCAGAATCTGACGATTTGTCGTCAATCACAATAAAGTGCCGCACTTTGGGACAATCTTGATAAATTTCCGCCAACAAAGGAGCAAAAGCGCGTTCAAATATAACTGCCACCGCGTCAGAGTTTTCAAGCATGTAACGAAGTTCTTCAATTACATAGCGGTAGTTGATATTTATTACCACCCCGCGGGCTTTATAAATTGCTATTTCTGCTTCTAACCATTCGGCTCGATTCCACGAATAGATGGCAACGGCCTCTCCCGTCTTTAGTGCTAGTCCTGAGTTTGGATCGAGCAAATGATGGGCCAGTCGGTTAGCCCGGTCATTGAGTTCATGATAAGTACGACGCTCATCACCGGCAATCAAGGCGGTGCGTTCGGGCACGGCATCAACTGCTATCTCAAAGAGGTCAGCGAGGTTGAATTCCATTAGGTCCCTACTGCTACTAGTGAATCGGTCAAGAGAATGAAAAGTACCGCAAATAGACGGGGTGAGGTGGGTCGGCTGTCAGGCGTCAATCGCTCGAATAGGCCAAGATGGCTTGTGGGCTCTACAACCAAAAAGCTTTTAATTGACCAAGTAGCAATGGTCTCCGGCGTCGGTCCGGGCTTAGGGCGGGCTATTGCCTTGGCTCTAGCCGCCGAGGGTGCCGCGGTAGTGGTTTCGGCTCGCAACAAAACATCATGGGAACCGGTAGTGGCTGAGATCAGGGCCGCCGGTGGGGTTGCCGTGGGTTGCAATTCAGACATTTCTGATTCGAAACAAGTAGGTCACCTTGTTCACTTCGCGGTCCAAGAGTTCGGCGGGATTGACGTTTTAGTTAATAATGCTTTCACTGAGGAAGATTGGCGTGACCCGTTTACTGGGTTTGACCCCGAGCGATGGCGCGCCCCGATAGCAGTGAACTTGATGGGAACTTTGGCGTTAAGTCAAGCCGTGGTACCGCACTTAAAGTCGCGCGGGGGTGGGGCAATTGTGATGGTTACCACTTTGTCGGTTAAAAATCCCGTTCCTCTCTTGGCCGGATACGCGACATCGAAAGGAGCCCTTACTACTGCTGCACAAGTGTTGGCCAAAGAGCTTGGGCATCATCACATTCGAGTCAACTGCGTCGCTCCTGGCCACATCGACGGGGGGAGCCTTAATGAGTATTTTGCTTTCGTAGGCGCCCAGCGCGCCGTTGACCCTGCGGTAGTGGCGGGTGAGGTGAAGAGTCAAAATCCATTGGGGCGTATCGCCACTCCGGCCGAGATCGCTCCGGCGGTGGTATTTCTGGCTTCGCCAATGGCTCGGATGATCACTGGGCAAACTCTTAACGTGAATTGTGGTCGTACGCTCGGATAAATCGCTAGATTCTTATTGTTGCTAAATAGAAACGAGGTCAAAGTGTTGCTTGAAGGTAAGCGGTGCATTGTTTCAGGAATAGGCCCGGGACTAGGTCGCGAGATCGCGCTTTTATTTGCTCGCAACGGAGCAGACTTAGCGATTGGTGCCCGAACAGAAAGTTATCTCAATGAAGTGGCCCAAGAAGTCGAGGCCTTGGGGAAAAAAGTTGTGGCGATCCCGACTGATATCACCAACTCTGAACAGTGCGACGCTTTGGCTGCCGGTTGCGTAGACGCTTTTGGTGGTATTGATGTAGTCGTCCACAACGCTTTCGCCCCTGACGCCTTTCAAATGTTTGAAGATGTCGATCTTGATGCGTGGCGACACATCGTTGATGTAAATCTTTTTGGCACACTGCAGTTGACTAAATCGATAATTCCGACGATGAAAAAGCAAGGCTCGGGGTCAATGGTTTTTGTCAACTCAATGATTGTGCGCAAAATTTTACCGCTCCAAGGGGGCTATGCCGTTTCTAAGGCGGCGCTGATGACCGCCGCCCAAGTATTAGCTAAAGAGTTAGGGCCGTACGGAATTAGGGTTAACTCAATTGTTCCCGGGTGGATGTGGGGACCATCGGTTGAGGGCTATTTCAAAATGATGGAAAAGCAAACTGGAAAAACCGTAAAGGCGAGTTACGACGAAATTGCCTCAGCGATGCCCCTCGGTGAGATCCCTCCTGACGAAGATTGCGCTAATGCCGCTTTGTTTTTTGCTTCCGAAATGTCACGAGTGATCACCGGCCAAGCCCTCGATGTAAACGGTGGCGAGGTGTTCCACTGATTACATCAGCCCAATCAGCTCTTCGTCACGCGGCTTCTGCGCTGGGTCGGAGTTTGGCTTTAGATGGCGGTGCGTGTTTAGACGAGCGAGCACAAATTCTTGGGATCACTCCGGACGGAACAATTTCTGCCGGAGGCACTTGTCGCCTCCTGCGAGCGAGCAACGGTATTTGGTTCGCTATCAACTTGGCTCGGTCGGCGGATCGTGAATCGATAGGAGCATGGATGGGCCGACCGCTTGACGGTTCGCTTTGGTCGGCCGTGGCCGATCATGCCCAGCAAGTTCCGGCCGCAATGGCGGTGGAAAGAGCGCAACTCTTAGGGATACCCGCGGCGGTAGCCGTTGCCCCGGCTCCGGCCCTTTCACCCACAGTCGTTAACTCGGGCGAAAAATTTAACCATCATGACAACTTGTTAGTGCTCGACCTTTCGGCTTTATGGGCGGGACCATTGTGCGGACGCATACTGGGCGAATTGGGTGCACGGGTAGTAAAAGCAGAATTTCCTGATCGACCTGACGGAGCGCGTTTTGGTTCTCCTCGATTTTGGGAACAACTCAATGGAGCTAAAGAACAAATCGTTGTCAATCGCGGTTCATCACAACTTAATGAATTGCTTGATAAATCTGATGTGGTTATCACTTCTGCTCGGCCGCGCGCGATCGATTCGCTGGGTCTAGATCTTGTTCGTCGAGTTAGTCGTCAAGGATTAATTTGGGTTTCGATAACCGGTTACGGCTACTACTCCGAACGCAGCAACTGGGTGGCCTTCGGTGATGACGCTGCGGTCGCCGGTGGATTGGCGGTCGCCGCCGGTGGGCTTGATGCGCCCGTATTCGTTGGCGATGCTCCCGCCGATCCCTTGGCCGGGCTTAACGCCGCCGCCGCGGTAGTGGCGTCTCTAGGTCGGGGGTCCATGATTGATGTAAGCATGGTGGGTTCAGTGGCGAGAGCGCTAACCACGATTGAAAACAGATACGCTGCCCCCAGTAAATACGAGTCGATAAAGGTGTAATAAATGGCACGACTAGACCTGCCACCAGGTGATGGGGCTGAGATAGAACGAGTGTGGGCTTTGCGCCCCGAAATGGGTAAAGCCGTGCAAGATCTTTCGATTGCCGTCTACGCCAACAGTATTTTGTCTCCGCGAGTTAGAGAAGCTGCCCGCATGCGAGTAGCAGAAATAAATGATTGTCTAGTGTGTCAAAGATGGCGGGTTCCCGAGCTGGCCGATCACGGCGTAACCGAAGAGCTTTACGCTCATGTAAGTGAATACGCCACTCACGAGGAGTACTCCGAAGCCGAACGGTTAGCCATTGAATACGCCGAACGCTTTGCTCTCAATCATAAATCTATCGACGACGAGTTTTTTGATCGATTGCGTACTCAATTCACCGACCCCGAGATACTCGATTTATCGATTTGTGTAGGCAACTGGGTAGCTTTTGGGCGAGTAACTATGTTGCTTGATCTTGATGAAGCGTGCGGAGTGCGACACCGCACTCAGTGATTTGCCAGTGAATGTGCTGGAGGGGAAAGTTTGCGCCGTCACTGGGGCGGAGTATGAATTGGGCGCCGGCCTCGCGATTGGATTAGCCAACGCCGGCGCGGCGGTGGCACTACTAGGCGATGCTCGTGGTTTAGCCAAAGTGGCCGCCGACTTAGGAGCGAACGGTGCTTCTGCCGCCGCCGTCCAATGTGACTTCAGTACTCGAGCGGCAGTAGAAGAAGCTTGGGCCATTATTCCCGATGTCCTTGGCTCTCCCATCAAGGGAGTCGTACACGCATGGATGCCGTCAGTGGCTTACGAAGTCAATGAGCTGGTCGCCGTTAATGATGAGCATTGGGCAGAGGTGTGGGAAGGTGCGCTCAACGCCACCCGTTATGTATTGCAAAGTGCATTCGCTCATTTTGGTGATGGGGACAGTGAGCCTGCCGGTGGGCGAATTGTGGTTGTTACTCCCACGGTTTCGATGTCGGGTGCCGTTGGGTTAGTTCCTTACACCACCGCAATCGAAGGAATGCGGCTGCTGGCCAAATCGGCTGCCCGCCAGTGGGGCCCTGACGCCATAACGGTTAATTGTTTGGCTCCGGCTCCTGAACAAGTGCCGATTGGTGTGTTGTCAATGGCGGTTTCGCTGGCTCCGCCCGCCCTCGGTGGACCCGGAGACATTGAGAATGATCTAGGACCTATCGCGGCGTTCTTACTTTCGGACGCAGCCCACGGACTTACTGGAGCGACTCTATGCGCCGACGGCGGCGTTTGGATGGCCCCGTGACCACTGTGAGTCCGGTCAGTCGATTAGCCGGTCGCACGGCCATTATTACTGGCGCGGGCCAAGGGGTGGGAGAAGGAATCGCCCGTTCGTTGGCGGTTAATGGTGCTCGAGTGGTTATTGCCGCCCGGCGCTTTGAGACCGGCGAGCCAGTAGCCCAAGCGATACGAACTCTAGGAGGCGAAGCAGTTTGTATTGTCACTGACGTAACTGATCGTGATTCGATGGAACACTGCGTTGTTAAAACCGTTGATCAATTTGGTGGGCTCGAAATAATGGTGCACAACGCGTTTCGTGGTGGCCGCCCTCATCGATTAGAAGATCTTGACGATGAACTTTGGAATCAAAATTCTCGTACTGCGGTTTGGGGATCTTATTACTCGGCGGTACTAGCGTTCCCGTATTTACGTGCCGCCGGTAATCGGGGTCGGCTAATTTTTATTACCTCTCCCGCGGGAGTAGAAGGCAGTGTGAACTTGCCGGCCTACGGACCAGTTAAGGCTGCGCAGCGAGCAATGGCGAAAAGTTTGGCTCGGGAGTGGGGCCCAACTGGAATTACGGTTAATTGCGTGGCCCCCGTTGCCGAAAGCCCTGCCCTGGTAAGTGCTTTTGACCAAAACCCCACGCTTAAATCTCGCCTAGAAGAACGAACTTCCCTTGGCCGCATTGGCGACCCCGAGCACGACATAGGGGCAGTGGCGAGTTTTTTGGCTAGCGATGAGGCTAGCTATGTCACCGGGCAAACCGTGGTGTGCGACGGGGGAAGTTTCTTAGGCCTTTAAGTTTCAGACTGCTGGCTCAATGCTTCTAAGTCGGAGCGCACTTGACGATGCATTACTTTTCCGGTGGGAGTAAGGGGAAGTTCAAAGCGCATCAAAATAACCGAAGGAGTTTTAAATGATCCCACTTTCTCTTTGGTCCAAGTTTGTAATTCGTCGGTCGTTATTTGACTGCCAGTACGGGTAACGATCACCGCGCCAATTTTTTCTCCCCACTCCTCATCGTAGATTCCTACTACGGCCACACTGTCAACTTCAGGATGAGTGAGCAACGCATCTTCGATCTCGACGGGGGAAATATTTTCTCCTCCTTTAATTATCGTGTCGTCATCACGGCCTTCGACAAAGAGGAATCCTTCATCATCGAGATACCCGCAATCTCCAGTGGCGAGCCAGTCAGATCTATCACGATAGGACCCTAGGTAGTCGCCCGAAACTTGGTCACCGCGTACTTCTATCTTTCCGGTTGTGTGGTTTTCGGCTACTTCCCCCGAAGAAGCAATAACGCGTATCTCGATTCCGGGTACGGGGCGACCGGCTGATCCCAACCGAGCTTTATCCGTAGGGTCGTCGCTGGCGTGTGCGGTTCTATGGTCGTCGGGTCCGAGCAAAGTGACCGTGCTGCTGGTTTCAGTCAGCCCGTAGGCGTTGGCGAATCCAGTAGTGGGGAAGTAGTCCAGAGCCCGCTGTAGTACCGAAATAGGCAAACGGGCTCCACCGTAGGTAATGCGTTGCAGGCTCGAAGGCGCAGTCCCGCCCGACTCTTCGAGGGTGCTCACTATGCGAGCCAACATTGTCGGCACTAAAAACGCGTGGGTGATGTTTTCGTTTCGGGCTGTAGCCAGCCACGCCTCAGGATCGAACTGGGGTAAGGCCACCACACGCCGTCCCGTGTAGGTGCTTGTCAGTAAAGCAGTAACACCGGCAATATGAAACGGAGGCACAGCTAATAAAACTGCTTCGCTTTCTTCGGCGCCACCAAATTCAACCGTGTTGAACTGATAGGCCAATAGTTGGCTGTGGTCTAAAACTGCGGCTTTCGGCTCGGCAGTAGTCCCACTAGTAAACAAAACTACGGCCGGATTTTCTGGCTCATCAATAAAGTTTTCTAATTCCTTACTCGTCTTTAGCCATTCGCTATCGGCCAAGTCCGCGGGGTCGAGACGACGCAAAAGTTCGGATTGGGTGTTTTGGGGTAGTCGGTAATTGAGGGGGGCATAAGTTTTCCCCGCCCACGCAGCCCCGAATAGTGCACTGGGAATAAGTAACGATGTTTCACAACTCACCGCCAGTGTGCGCGCGGGGCTGGCAACTAGACGACTCGCTATTCTTTGAGCATTAATACGTAATTGGGAATAGGTAACCCCGTCATCAAGGGAGCCAAAAGCAATCCGGTCGCCGAAGCCCTCGGCTGCCATATCGATCAACATGGCAATATTCATTTCTTAGCCTCGGCAATTCTTATTACCCGATTCTCAAGGTCAGACTCCGGTACTACCTCTTCAACTAAGCCCCACGACCGCGCTTTATCGGCGTCGATGGCAGTTCCGTCTAGCAGTAGTTCTAAAACTCGATGGGCGCCAGCACGCTGGGAAATAGAAACGGTTCCCCCTGCCCCCGGTATTAATCCGAACTGCAGTTCAGGTAAACCTATGCGGGTATTATCAGCGGCTATTACCTGGTGGGCGAATAAAGGTATTTCGACACCCGCCCCTAAACACGCCCCGTGTAGTGCGACGACAAGACGAGGCGCTAAGAGGTGGGTAATCCAAGCCAACGACCGTGTGGTTCGGATTATGTGCGCCCAAGCGGGGTCAGGGGCGGAGCCAAAAGTGTCGAGATCGCCACCCGAGCAAAACGATGGACCGTGTCCTCGCAGCACAACTGGTTCGGTCTCGAGCAACGCTTGAGCCAGGGCCGCGTATAGAGAATCGCGCAACTCAGGCGTTATGGCGTTATGGCGGAGCGGGCGGTTGAGCGTAATTATTCGGATACCAGCTCGAACTTCAACTTCAACGAGATTTTCAGACTCGATTTCACTAGTGCGCTTCGGGTTATCCGCTCGCCATTTTTTGAAGTATTCACCCGATAAAAGAGTGGAGTAAGCAGTTGATTCGTTGACAATCCCACCCCATACGCTCACGGGTTGATCGCGCAGTAGCATCGCCGCCGTCCACGCCGCTACGGGGGACTGTTCGAATCCGGCCTGCCACGCTTTTGCCTGAACGTCACTCTCGGTCCATAGATCACAAATTTTAGATAAAACGCTTCCCCGACCAACACCAATAACTATTGCCGGTAATGATTGAGCTCCGGTCGAGGCCGATGGGGCGTCAAGATTTTCCCAGTTTCCTCGGGCCACAACTAGGACCGGCTCACCCGCTACGTTCTCAAGCAAAGCGTTGAGGGACGCCTCGTTGGCTCCTAAAACCTCAGGCTCAACAACTAAGACCGCCACGAGTTTTTAATCGGAAGAAGGCAGTGCTTTAGTGACTGCCACCTGCATAATTTGGCCGTGGCACATTAAATCGCCGTCACCGGCTTTAGTTATGAGCACCAGCGTTTCGCATTCATCACACTGATAACGCTTTCCCATGAGATTGGCCATTCAGGTTCGCTCCGTGGTCAGGTTCGCAGTTCCATTGGCTCGCCGCAACATTCAATCTCGGCTTCGCCTTGTTTCACCACAATTAATTCGGTGGTGCATTTTTGACACTGCAGTCGGCTTCCTATTTTTGCTTCAGTCACGGGCTAAACCTTATCTAACTTCGATGTCGTCAAATCAGGGGAGGGCAAGCCGAGCAAATCTGCCAGAACACGAGTTACTGCGTTATTGGTGGCAAAACTTACGGTCGCAGAGTCGTCAAGAATTCCGAAATCTTCCAGCAAAGCCCCCAAGCGCATCATCACTACCGCGAATCGTAAACCGGCAAAAACTTCGTAGAACAAAATGTCGCGGGCTTCTCGCCCACTGGTTTTTTCGTAGTGAGCCACCATTTCTTCTCGGGTGGGGAACCCTTCCATTCGCGCCGCGTTCATCCCTTCATGGAAGTGGCGATCAAGGAATAGCCACCACCCAAGATCCATCATGGGGTCCGCCAGTGTCACCATTTCCCAATCAAGAACAGCTCGCACTCGGTAGTCGTCACCAAAAATTTGGTTGTTAATACGCGCATCGCCCCAACACAGGGTTATCTCAGGATCGCGCTCGGGGGCGTGTTCTTGTATCCACTTGAGTGCGCTCTCCGCCACCGGGGGAGCAGGGCGTTTGGGGTCGGCCCAAGCGAATGACGCTTCGTAGTAGCGCAGCTGTTGTTCAAAACCGATCCGTCCGTATTGAGGCTTATCGAGAAATCCAAAATTTAAACTTTCCCAATCGACACTATGAACCGCGGCTAAAGCATCTAGGCCACTTTCAACCAAAGTCCGTCGGTCGGTGGGTTTGGCTTCTTCGAGTAGCCAGCCTCCTTGAGTGTACGGAGGGTTGTCTTGAGGTACTTTTCCGTCAATGCGACCCATCACAAAAAACGGTGCACCAAGAACGCTCGCGTCGTCTTCAAAAAATTTCATTACTGGCACTAAAACATTCGTCTTCTCACCTAAAGCACTGAGTACGGCGTACTGCGCATCAAAGTCGGATTCCAAAAATACGGTGTGCTGCGTGGGTTTGACTCGCAGAACGAACCCTTCACTATACGATTTACCGTTTTCTTTCCAAGAAGCATCAAAGAGGATGGTTTCGTTAGAAAAACCAGTAGCAGTAGGTCCTGATAGGGGGCTGACTTCTATGTCGGTAGCGGTGGTCATTTGCCGGCTAAACCAATCGGCCACAATGTCACGGGCTTTAACCAGATCGCGTTGTTCGGGTATAGGCATTAGATAATGATGCCACGCTCTATGAGAGCCGCAACTTTTTCGCTGGGAATACCCCAATCATTAAGTACGGCTTCAGTATTTTCGCCGGGGTGCATTGGAGGCCGCGGCGACGCGGCGGGGGTTGCCGAGAAGCGGGGGGCGGGTGCCGGTTGAGGAACACCGCCAATGTTAAGAAATGTATTCCTCTCCTTGTTGTGGGGGTAGAGCGGTGCCTCTTCAGGGGTCAAGACGGGAGCCACACACGCATCGACCCCCGAAAAGCGCTCTTCCCACTCCGCCCGGGTATGAAGCTTGATGGCCGAACTGAATCGCTCTCGCAGAATTGGCCAGCCGGACTTGTCGTTTTGATCTGGTAGCGAGGTGGAATCAAGTTCAAGACCGATAAGAAAAGCTGCGTAGAACTGGGGCTCAAGCGCACCTACGGCAATCCATTTTCCGTCTGCAGTTTCATAAGTGTCGTAAAACGGCGCGCCACTATCAAGCAAGTTGGTACCACGCGGCCCCCAAAACCCACTGGCTTGAGCGGCGTAAAACGGGGTGAACATCATTGCGCTTCCATCGACCATGGCGGCGTCTACTACTTGACCCGCGCCGGTACTTTCACGCGCGAACAATGCCGCGAGTATCCCGTAAGCCAGCAACATCCCCCCGCCGGCAAAGTCAGCCAGCATGCTAATTGGTGGTGTTGGGGGTGAGTCCGCTCGGCCTAACTGTTCGAGTGCACCACTAATCGCAAGATAGTCAATGTCGTGGCCTGCTCGGGACGCCAAATCTCCCGACTGGCCGAATCCTGTCAGTCGACCGTAGACCAAGCGCGGGTTGCGGGCACAAACAATTTCTGGTCCTATCCCGAGGCGCTCGGCCACGCCCGGTCGAAATACTTCGAAGGCCACATCGGAGCGATCGCAAAGTTCGAGAAATACTTCAACCCCTTGTCGATTTTTAAGGTCAAGGCCAATGGATTGTTTTGATCGATGCATCGCGTTGGTCGCGGGCCGAGACCGATCGACTGCTTTTGCTGCCTCAACTCGGTCGATTCTCAGCACTTGAGCACCCAAATCAGCCAGCAGCATCCCACAAAAAGGGCCGGGGCCTAAACCCACCAGCTCAACTACTCGCACGCCGGCGAGTGGCCCGCCACTAGGTTCGAGGGAAGATTTGGGATTCATAGTCGCTGAGCATCCTAAAGTAGGGGGTAGATCTTTTTTACCAACCAGTTTTACCAACCAACGGAGGTTCTAATGGGTAAGCCCGTCATCGTAGAGGCAGTTCGCACACCGATCGGAAAGCGCAACGGGTGGCTTTCCTCCCTGAAGGCGACAGAAACACTGCGTCATGCTCAGCTTGAGGTAGTTGAGCGCTCGGGCATCGATCCGATGTTGATTGATGAAGTGGTCGGCGGTTGTGTGACTCAAGCGGGAGAACAGGGATCAAACGTAACCCGCAACGCTTGGCTAAGCGCCGGTCAAGATCGACTGCCGTACCAAACCGCGTGCACCACAGTCGACGCGCAATGTGGTTCGGCGCAGCAGGCCAATCATTTCGTCGCTGGCCTAATTGCCGCCGGTGGAGCGGACATCGCTATTGCCTGTGGGGTAGAGCAGATGAGTCATGTCCCCCTGGGATCCAACATGATAAATGGTCCGGGTCATTACAAAACTGATCCATGGCCGTGGGATGATCCACCCAACGGTCAGTTTGGTGCCGCCGAACGCATTGCTGACAATCGAGGCATCACTCGTCAAGACCTCGACGAGTGGGGATTCCATTCGCAACGCAAAGCCAAGCAAGCGTGGGACGAAGGTCGCTACGAGCGAGAAGTTGCTCCGATGGAAGTTCCTGTACTTGATGCCGAAGGAAATCGCACCGGCAAGACTGAGTTGGTTTCTCGCGATCAAGGCTTGCGCGATACGACTATGGAAGGGTTAGCCAAACTCAACCCCGTGGTTGAAGGGTATAAACACACCGCCGGATCGTCGTCACAACTTTCTGATGGGGCGGCTGCCGTTATGTGGATGAGCGAAGAAAAAGCCGCCGAGCTGGGCTTGCGACCACGAGCCCGGTTGGTTCATCAGCTTGTAACCGGAACCGATCCTTACTATCTCCTTGATGGACCCGTCGACGCCACCGCGAAAATGCTTAAGCGTTCCGGAATGACAATGAGCGATTTTGATGTCATCGAGATAAACGAAGCATTTGCCGCAGTAGTACTTAGTTGGGCTCAGGTTCATAATCCTGATCTTGATCGAGTGAATGTCAACGGGGGAGCGATTGCACTAGGGCATCCAGTTGGTTCTACTGGGTCACGTTTAATAACCACTGCGTTGCACGAACTTGAACGCACTGACGGTGAATTTGCGTTGGTGACAATGTGCTGTGGAGGTTCACTCGGGACGGCCAGTATTTTGCAGCGAATTTAAGCGCTAATTTCAAATTGAATTTTTAAGAAACGAGCAATCTCTTCTACGGCAGTTTGGGCTTCTTCAACTAGAGCATCCATTCCGATAAAACCGTGGATCATTCCGTCGTACCGGATTACGGTGGCGGGAACTCCGGCGGCGTTTAACTTAGCTGCGTAGATTTCCCCTTCGTCGCGCAGTGGATCAAACTCGGCCGTGATCACCAGCGTGGGCGGAAGACTAGAGAAATCGGTCGCGTGCGTCACCGAAGCCCTTTCATCAAACCGGGGTTTAAAGTCAGCGCTGGACGATGGCCCGAGGTATTGTTCCCAAAACCAACGCATAGTTTTGGCGGTCAAAAAATACCCTTCTCCATTTTGGGCAAACGATTCAGTAGCACACTCCCCGTCGCACACCGGATAGACCAAAACTTGCGCCGCGAGACGAACACCTTCTTGTCCCAACAATCTTGCTGCCGCGGCGGCCAAGTTGCCTCCCGCGCTATCGCCCGCAAGGGCAATTCGGCCAAAGTCGACCTTCCCCCATTTACGGTCTCCTAGGTCGGCTTGGTCGATAAAACGCACAACCGCTAAGCAGTCTTCGAGGCCGGCGGGAAAAACATTTTCTGGGGCTAAACGATATTCCACACTCACGACTATCGCTCGAGTAGCGAGTGCTACTCGACGACAAATTGCGTCATGGGTTTCTATCCCCATAAACACCCATCCGCCTCCATGGATGTAGACAACTACCGGTAGTTCAGTTTCGGGGTTGGGGTTGTAAACCCGAATTGGAATCGCTCCGGCGGGACCGACCAGAGTGTCGTCCATCACTAGAGGCAGTGCCGGCGCGGGCTTTGCCCCAATTTCTTTTAGCAGCAAAGCACTCGCTCGAACAGTTTCGAGGGGTTGATCTTCTACCGCGGGGACATTAGCCCCAGCACTGGCGTCAAGAAGCTCTTGAATTTTCCGGTGGGGCGCCATGCGCGCTTATTTAGCGGTAGCCACTTCACTCGCCCAGCGGTAATCAGGCTTACCGCTCGGAGAACGCATTATTTCGTCAACGATATGAATCTCTCGAGGCACTTTGTAACCCGATATCCGCTGCCGACAGTCGTCTTGTATTGATTCCAAAGTAGGTGCTTGAGCGCCTTCATTTACTTGTATGACTGCAGCTACCCGCTGACCCCATCGTTCGTCGGGAACTCCAACAACAACACAGTCGTAAACATCCGGATGGCTCTTTATCGCACCTTCTACTTCTTCAGGATAAATCTTTTCGCCCCCTGAGTTAATAGAGATAGAGCCTCGCCCAAGCAAAGTAATAGTTCCGTCGGCTTCAAGAGTTGCGTAGTCGCCGGGAACTGAGTAACGGACGCCATTTTTATCAGTGATAAAAGTTTCGCTAGTTTTGACTGGGTCTTTGTAGTACTCCAAAGGAATATTGCCGCTCCGGGCAACTTTGCCGGTAACTCCTGACCCGGCCACTATGGGCTCAAGGTTCTCGTCTAAAACTACGGTGTCGCGAACTGGCGTAACTGTAGGTCCGCCCTTCATCGCGGTTTTTCCTTTTTCGATCATGGTGTAGCCGTTTGAACCCCCTTCGGACGAACCAATGGCTTCGGTTATAAAAAGGTTAGGAAATCGCTCAATGAACGCTTCTTTGACCGGCGCGGAGAACAAAGCGGCGGTACTGGCCAGGGCAATCCAAGAAGATAAATCTAAATCCGAAATATCGGTTTCAGTCGCGGTCTCAACGAGGGGTCGGGCCATCGCGTCGCCCGTAATCATGATGGCGTTTACTCCCTCTTGCGCTATTAACTCAAATACGCGCCGGGGATTAAATTGTGGAATCAAGACAATGGTGTTACCAATAAAACTTCCTCCCATTACTCCCCATTGGGTCGCTCCGTGCATAAGTGGAGCGATAGGTAACATGACCATTCCGGTTGGATTGGCTTTCCCTTTTTCGACCATTTCTTCTGGTGTTGTCACTCGGTGATTATTGGTGGGATCAATTCCTCCCCCAAGAGCAAAGAAGACATCTTCGTGGCGCCAAACAACACCTTTCGGCATTCCGGTAGTTCCTCCGGTGTAAAGAATGTAACGATCATCCGGTGATCGAGGGCCAAAGTCACGTTCAAAAGATTGTCCGGCAATAGCGTCTTCATAAGAAACGGCGTTACCCGTGTCAGCATCAGAACCATCTTCAATCACTAATGAGTGTTTAAGTCGCGGCAAACTTGGTAACACGTTGGCTAAACGAGGGGCGAATGAGCGCTGAAATACGAGTGCGTCTATGTCGGCGTTATCAAAAAGATAAGAAAGTTCGTCTTCAACGTACCGATAGTTGATATTGATCCAAACCGCGCGGATCTTAAATACTGCCCAGAGCGTTTCTATCCACTCCACTGAGTTCAGAGCGTAGATACCGACATGATCACCCGGTTTAATACCTTGGGCCTGAAGGTAGTGGGCTAATTGGTTAGATCGCTTTTCCATCTCAGCGTAAGTACGCCGCTTGCCATCACAGACTAAATAAGTGCGCTCACCGAATGCGTCGACCGCGTTTTCGAAAAGATCAGCAAGATTAAATTCCATGGCGGTTAATTTATACGAGTTCAGTCGGCGCTCAGGAAACCAAGTCGGCTAGTAGGCGCATAGTGGCCGAATCGACACCACCGACAAGCATGGTTGTCACGGGGGTTTTACGCCACGCTTCTATGCGTTCAGCGATCCGAGCCGGTGGTCCAACCAGGCTAATTTCGTCGGCGAAAGCATCGGGCACAGCCAGTATTGCTTCGTCACGTTTTCCCGCGAAAAATAAGTCTTGAATTTTATGCGCTTCTTCTTCGTAGCCCATTCGAGCCATTAGTTCAGTATGAAAGTTTTTTGTTTTGGCGCCCATTCCGCCAATGTAAAACCCCAAGGTGGCTTTAACCGGCCAAAGCGCTTCTTCGATGTTGTCGTTAACACCAACAAAAACATTCACCGCAACTTCAAATCCTGGCTTTGCTTTTTTGAGGTTGGCTTCGTAAACCTCAGGACGATAGGGAGAGTAGTAAAGCGGAAGCCATCCGTCTGCAATCTCGGCCGCAAGGGCAACATTTTTTGGGCCTTCAGCTCCGAGCAGAATCGGAATATCCGAGCGCAGTGGGTGAGTAATTGATCGTAAGGGTTTACCTAAATTGGTCCCACCTTCTCCTCGGTAAGGAAGGGGGTAGTGCGGGCCGTCGTTGCTAACAGGAACTTCCCTCGCTAACACTGATCGCATAATCTCGATGTATTCGCGTGTCCGGGCGAGAGGTTTAGCAAATGGTCGCCCGTACCATCCTTCCACTACTTGCGGTCCACTAACTCCAATACCTACGCACGCGCGTCCGTCCGAAAGTCCGTCAAGAGTAAGGGCGTGCATGGCCATAGAAGTAGGAGTGCGGGCGGCTATTTGCGCAATGCCGGTGCAAAGTTTTACTCGATTAGTGGCTGCGGCTACTGCCGCTAGGGGCGAGAAAGCATCTGACGACCAAGATTCTCCCGTCCAAATCGAGTCAAAGCCAATGTCTTCTGCCTCGGTCGCGGCAGCCACTAAATCACGAGCAGATCGAGTAGCGGCAGTCCAATAGCCAAATTGAAGCCCCAGTTTCAAATTGTCAGTCACGGCTAGAACCGTAGTCGGCGTGGGTTTGGTGCCACTACTATTTGCCCTGATTGACTGACGCCGTTGTCAGAGTCTTGTCTTGCTGGGGCTAGTGGCCTGAGGGACAAAGAATTTGAAGGGAGAATTACAGAGCCATGGACCGCACTCCGGTAATCGTAGGGATTGGTTTATCGGATTACCCTAAGACGCCTCATCTTGACGGCGTTCAGCATCATGCCCTCGCCGCTCAACGAGCCATCGCTGATGCCGGCATTGCTAAATCTGAGATTGACGGCTACGTGAACGCGAGTAGCAACATGATGATTGACGACCCCGTAACCATGTCCGAGTACTTGCGCATCAACCATCGTTACATCGACGGAACGATGACGGGGGGAAGTTCATTTGAATTCCATGTTCAACATCTTGCCGCCGCTATTAAAGAAGGCCTTTGTGATACCGCTTTAGTCACTTATGGATCAGATTACCTATCCCGTATGGGTCGGTCGCTCGGTACGGGTGGTTTTCAGCGACCAGGCCAACGAGTAGCGGGGCCTATTCAATACGAAGTTCCTTATGGTAATTCTCTTGTGGGCGCCTACGCCATGTACGCCATGCGGCACATGCACGAATACGGAACCACTTCCGAGCAGTTAGCCGAAATAGCAGTTGGAGTTCGAGAGTACGCCACGCTTAATCCCAACGCTATTTACCGCGACCCCATCACGATTGACGATGTAATCAATTCTCGAATGGTGGCCGATCCACTCCACAAACTTGATTGTTGTGCGATTACCGATGGTGGGGGTGCATTCATAATGACTACCGCCGAACGGGCTAAAGACTTGCCCAATAAGCCAATTTATGTTTTAGGGGCTGCCGGAGCGCAAACGCACTGGAATATTTCTCAACAGAGCGACTTCACTACTTCAGCTGGTGCTCAGTCCGGTCCCGAGGCATTTGCCCGTGCCGGGCTCACCCCTGCTGATGTCGACATGATCATGTTTTACGACTCGTTCACGATCACTTGCCTCATATTGCTTGAGAGTCTTGGCTTTGTCGGTCGAGGAGAAGGGGGGCCATTTATCGCCGAAGGTAACTTACGCAAGGGTGGGTCGCTGCCGATGAACACTGATGGGGGCGGTTTGTCGTCTTGTCATCCTGGGATGCGAGGAATGTTTTTAATACTTGAAGCCGTGCGCCAATTGCGCGGCGACGCAGGCGAGGCGCAGGTGCCAAATTGCAAGGTCGCCCTTGCCGGTGGATCGGGAGGTTGGCTTAGCTGTATTGGGGTGGCCATTCTCGGCAATGAGGCACCAGGATGAAAAATAAAGTTCGCAATGCAACTGAGTTTTTAAAACCTCTTCCCGACCCTGACGCAATCAGCTCCGAGTATTGGCGGGCCGCAACAGAGGGACGCTTACTAATCCAAGAGTGTCCAACCTGTGGGCACCGGCAGTGGTACCCGCGGGCATTGTGCACGGAGTGCTCATCGGACACCCAGTGGCTAGAGTGCTCTGGGCTGGGAACAGTAAACACCTTCACGATTATTCGACAGTACGGAATGCAGCCGTTTAAGCAGGAGCTCCCGTACATCGTGGCCATGATCGAACTGGAAGAAGGTCCGTTAATAATGGGGAATATCACCGATTGTGACGTCGAAACAGTACGCATAGGCGACCCAGTCTCGGTCTGGTTCTTGAAGATTGAAGAGGGGATTGGTATTCCGTATTGGAGCCCTGACGCTTAGGGGCCGGCTTGGAGGGATATTATTTTTTTGGTCGATAAACTAGAAGTCAAAATAATTGGAGGACGTTATGCGCAAATTTATCGGTGTGGCAGTTTTAGTTGGAGTAGTGAGTGGTCTAGGGCTTGCCCCCGCCAACGCCTCGGTTGCAACTAAGCAGTCAGCTTTTTGTAAGGCTTTTACTAAATTAGGTAGTGGGCCCGATGGCAACTCTTCGGCCAAGCAAATCAAAAAATGGTCTAAAAAGTTAGAGAAGTCGGCCGGTAGTGCACCTAGTGATGTACAAGATGCCATCAAGACTATGACTAATAGCGCAAATTCGTTCAGCGGCAGTGTCAAAAAATGGTCTAGTTCTCCTCAAGCACTGGAATACGCCGCCGCCTCTCTCGAAGTGAGTATTTACGCTTTAGAAGAATGCACCGGTTTATCTCAACTCGGTGACTTAGGAAAACAATTAGACAAACTCAGTAAATAGTTTTAGCGCGGCCGCACTCCATCGCGGGGAGCAATAAAAACTATTTCTGCTTCAGACAAGCGTTCACCGTTGCAGTCTGATGTTCCCCAAACATAAATTTTTCGTCCTGAGACCGACTTGATACCGGCTTCATAGTTAATGATTTGATTGAGCGGAGTCGGTCGCAGCATTTTTACGGTGAGGGTCCCGGTATAGCCCGCTAAACCAGAAATGACTTGAGCTGATCCCATTAGGTCATCAAAAGCCGCGGCCACAAATCCACCGTGAACATGACCGGCAGGGCCCTCATAAGCCGGTGAGTAAATGGCTACTCCTTTGGCTCGAGTTGGCTCCAGAGTCCATTGCAACGGCGCGGCGAGCGGGTTTGATCTTCCACTTATTCCGCTGCGTTCCAAGAGCGCGCCATCATCACCGCCCACCGTTCCTAAGCCCCCTTGAGTATGAAGGCTCGGAAGTGAATCCATTCGTATGTTTAGGGCTTCAACTGACGCGGTCAATTCTTTAACGGTTTTAATGTCGGTGGTGTTGGGGTCAAGGTGAGCAGTCAACTCAATAAGTTGTTTTACCGCGCGCACTAGTGCGTGCTTGGCTGCTCGCTCTGGCTTCTCGGCTTCGTCGCCAATATCGGGAGGTAGGTTCACGCGACCAGCCTAGGCTTTTGCTGGTTCATGATCGCACCCATGTCTCTTGCGCCAGTATTCGCCAACCCGACTCGCGATCGAGAAAATTATTGACATCGTTGGCTACGATTGTTCGGCTTTTCTCCGAATCATAAAAACGTTCATTGAGATCACTTTCATTCCGGAAGTGGAGTTCTGCAATTGCGTCAACGTCCGGAGCATCTTTAGTTAGTGGATTTATGACGACATTTTGCACATAGCGCCACAGGGTCTGGTGGTGTTTTCGGGCGATCGGCCAGTGAACCTCGTTCCAATGAGTGGCCATTTCTGCCCGAGTCAAACCGGCTGCGGCATTGAGAAAAGAAATACGCCGTACTCCAGGAGATGGCACCGTATCGGGCCATGTTCGCTGGTAATCAATCTTCACTGACTCCTTCACCGAATAGCCGACAACTGTTGCGCTGGGAAACCACGAAGCAGGGTTCACTTTTTCATGGTCGTCTAACCAGGCCATAGCGACTCCACTGAGGTTCGCAATCGACTCAGACTTTTCACTGGTATCACCTAAAGGGTAGTGAACCGAATATTTAGTCAAGCCCGGTATATCGGGTGGACCCATTGGTAGCGGGCCATTGCGGACAACCGCAATTATTTTCACGGCTCTATGACTACTTTTATTGATCCACTTTTTCTGTCGCTCGCGACCCGAAACGCTTCACGCGCTTCATCGATTCCAAAACGGTGGGTTATCAAAGTTTCAGCAATTTCAGGGTTGTCGGAAAGAAGTTGCGCAGAATCCTTGAGGTCTGTGCCGTGCTCGTGTTCTCCGTAAGTAAATGACCAACGAAATCCCAACTCTTTAGCCATAGCGGTAAAACCTGGTATGGGGACCGAGTCCCAAAGCGTGCTTAAAAAAAGAACTAGCCCCCCAGGGCGACACATCTCGGTCGCGCGTTCTAATGCTGAACTTGTTCCCGCGCACTCAATAACAACGTCGTACTCACCTTGGGCCACTTTGGCACCTAGTCGTTCACCAGCCGCTTGCTGGTGTTCATGGCGGGCTGCCAGCCCAACTTCACTGGCTAATGGTCGGGCTGCAGCGACGGCGGCGAGACCGATACTTCCGGCGCCAACAACTCCGATCCGCTCGCCCCCAACAAGTTGTGCTTGGCGCATTCCGTGAGTGGCTACTCCAAGAGGCTCTACTAAACAGGCGTCCTCTAACCGCAGTGAAGCCGGGAGGTCAATTAAGGCTGATTTCCTGACTGATATTGAATCCGCCATTCCACCGTCCGCTCCGATTCCCAGTATTCGGTTCGTTGCTGTGCGACAACGATTACTAGCCGAGCCCCGACATTGATCGCAGGTCCCACACGGAACATTGGGGTCAATCGCCACCGCTCGTCCAGTGCTAGTTATTCCCGCGAATTCATGACCCAAAGTGAAAGGTAACGCTCCGAATTGCAGTAGATGCAGATCTGACCCACAGATACTGGCGGAGCGAACAGAAATAATTTCTGATTCCAAGTTCGGTGCCGCATCGGGTACTTGGACAACTTCAATTCCCTCGGCACTATGGCGTACGGCGCGCATGCAATATTTCCTTTTAATTCATATTGGTTAAGATAAAGGGTAACAGTCTTTTCAAATTCAGCGATTAGTCGTCACTAGCCGGACTGAGCCAGCGATCTAAATTGCGGTGTAGCTGACAGATCCGCGTTTCTTCGATGGGCGATAAGGATAGATGAGTAAATCCTGGCTGGTGCATACCGCGTTGTACTTTTCGAAGATTGGCGATGTCTTGGTTAAACACTGCCCCTACGTCAGCTGATTCGGCATCTAGAACAACATCTAGTGGTTGTGAACGAGGGGCATCAAGAGCAATGCGCTTGAGGAAAAATAAATCAATCAAACAATCATCGGGCGTGCTTCCGGGCCGAGTTCGAACTACGGCCAAACTTTCAATAAGAAAAACTGGTGAAATATTGGGAAAACAGTTGTACTGATGAAGATCAATAATTTGCCCGTCGCTGAAGTCACTAAAATCAAGATCAGACTCTTGTCCACGTAATCGAATAAGTCGGACAATCAGGTCACGCACACTTTCTTCAGACTCGCGCGCGGGGATTGGGCCTGGTGACGATGGCTTTCCCACTCGTTCACCTTGAGTCGCACAAAATGAATCCCATATTTCCTGATCACTTGCTCCGTCGCGCAAACGGGGACTAACTATTCCGTAAGGTTGATTGAGTTTCCCGTGACGATCCCACGCAATCTGAGGCCCGTTGACGTCGTCAGTAGAGGCCAGCATTTGTCGGTGGATTCCTTGGACGTGGTAGGTCTCACTAAACGCGTCAATTCCCGACTTCCAGTTGCACGGCAGAGCTATCGTCACTACTGCTTGTGTCGCGTATTCTTCTGGCCGCAGCCATTTTGTTTCTTCAACTATCGGAGAAAGAAAATCAATCAGTGGTTCGGCGTGGAGATCAAGATTTATAAATACCAGCGAACCCCAAGTATCCACTAATACGGGAATGAGACCAAACTCGTCTTCGTCTAATACCCCGAACGCCCGACGGGAAGGAACTTCTTTCAGTTTTCCGTCTAGGTCCCAGCACCAGCGATGGTAAGAGCAGCGGATTTCTTGGAGGTCCGTTCCTGAGCCCGAGCACAATTCATTACCACGATGGAGACAAACGTTTTGGTAAGCCCGTAAATCCCCGTATTGGGTGCGCACGATGAGTACGGAGAGTTTTCCACAAATGTATTCATAAAAATCACCGGCTTTACTGAGATGGTCGGTCGTGCTGGCCAATTGCCACACCCGAGGCCATAACCGATCGGCCTCTTGGGCCGCCCACTCAGGGGATACGTAACGCTCAACTGCTATTCGTACGGGTTCGGCGGGAGTGGGCACAATGGAACCCTAGGCCGGTAGTGAGTAAGCAATACAGGGGAAGGCCTTGCAACTTGTTCTAAATCGGGGCAGACTTTCGCCTGATAAAGGTATTGGTGTTCAATCGATGGGGGGAAATGTGACCGGAACGACAACTAAGCGTATGCGGGCTCGCTGGTCCGCGTTGGCGGTAGGAATGGTTCTGGTAGTCGGTGTGAGTGCCACGGGCGCGGGCGCACAAAGTTCATCTAAAGAAAAACCTACCGCCACCGACATTGGCATTACTGCTAAAGAGATTCGGGTTGCGGTTATTGCCGACGTTGAGACCCCACTTGCCCCGGGCCTTTTTCAGGGATCGGTTTATGGAGTTCAGGGCTGGGCTAAGTACGTTAATAAAAAAGGCGGACTCGCGGGGCGCAAAGTGGTAGTTGACTTCATTGACTCTAAACTTAATGCTTCCGACACTCGTAACGCTTTCATCAAAGCGTGCCAAGAAGACTTTGTAGTTATCGGCGCTTCGGCTCTTTTTGTTAATAACGTTTCTGACATTGAAAGTTGTGTAAATCAGGCAGGAGTCGCTGCGGGATTGCCTGACTTTGCGGTCGTCACTACTGAATTAGACCAGCAGTGTTCACCAACAACGATTTCCGTTAACCCGCCCCAAATAATTTGTTCTACTAAAGACGACTCACCTCAGACCTATCAAGCAAACGCTGGACGAGCGGCTTATTACCAAAAGAAGTTCGGCAAAAATCTCCATGGCGTTTATCTTTATGCTTCTGACATAAAAGCAGCCAACAATGCTAACCGTGCCACTATGACCGGGATGCAAGAAGAGGGAATAAAAGCTGACCAAGAGTTCGACGTTTCTAGTCGTGCTCCACAAAGTGCTTATACCCCAATTGTTCAAGCTATGAAAGAAAAAGGCTCTAACTACGCACAAAGTGGCGCAGCTCAAAATTCAACTGTGGCTCTTCGTAAAGAGGCAAAACTTCAAGGCTTGCAGGGCGTAAAAGTCTGGGATTGCACTTTGCAGTGCTACGACAAAAAGTTCATTGAACAGGGTGGGGCTGATGTTGAAGGCCAGTTCGTCGCCCTTTTGTTTCTTCCGTTTGATGAAACTAAGACCAATGCAATGTTGGCTGACTTTATTAAGTACACCGGCAAAGACAAGGCCGACGGTTTTGGTATTCAGGCCTGGGCGTCAGGATTACTTTTCGCTGAGGCAGTAAATGCCACAGTGGACCAATCTGGCGTTAACGGAGTCAACCGCGAAGCGATATTCACTGAAATCGCTAAAATCAACGAATTCGATGCGGGCGGAATGCTAGGCAAGACCAATGTTGCTGACAAGGAAACCACTCCGTGTTATGCGCTAGTCCAAGTCAAAGGGGGAGAGTTCAAGCGAGTTTGGCCAACCAAAGCCGGAACCTTTGATTGCAAGGCCAGCAATGTTGTTCAACTGAAGTTGGATCTACTGAGTCGCTAAACGACTCAAATAATTTTTGGCGATAACCAACAGGGGGGGGCGATGCATCAGCAATGGGGCATACGCCCCCTCAGACTGTTATCGGTATTTACTCTTGCCGCAGTTGCTGCGGCCATGATGACGGGCACCTCAGTTTCTGGCGCGGCTAACCAGAGCAGCGAAGTGGGCATTTCTGAAAAAGAAATTCGCATTGGCGTAATGGCTGACGTGGAGAACGCTTTCCAACCGGGTCTTTTTAAAGGGTCAGTCGATGGGATCAACGGGTTCGCTAAGTACGTCAATAAACGCGGGGGGATTGCTGGCCGCAAACTTGTAGTTGATTTTTATGACTCAAATCTGAGTGCGGAAGGGTCCCGCAACGGAATCGTGCGAGCCTGTTCTAAGGACTTCGCCCTTGTAGGCACTACTTCTTTATTCGTTAATAATATTTCTGATCTCGTTGGCTGTGTAGACAAAGCGGGGGTAGCCACCGGATTGCCCGACTATCCAGTGCTCACCTCAGAGCCAGTACAGCAGTGTTCGCCGGTTTCTTATCCAATCAACCCACCGCCACTTGACTGTGCCACTAAAGATGCGGCCGAAGAGACTTATCGAGCTCAAGTAGGACCAGCTTATTACTACTTAAAGAAGTTCAAAAAACTTTCGGGGGCTTATATTTACCCTGCGGACTTAAAAGCAGCCAAAAATACTCAAGTCCCTTACTTCACTGCTCAGCAAAAACTAGGGATTAAACCTGACGTTGATGTTGATGTTTCCGCCTTGGCTCCACAAAGCGTTTATACCCCTATTGTTCAGCGAATGAAATCGGCCAACTCTACTTATGCCCGCAGTGGCTTGGCGTACAGTTCGACAGTTTCACTCCGCAAGGAAGCTAAGTTACAAGGACTCAAATCAGTGAAGGTTTGGGATTGTTCACTACAGTGCTACGACCAATCATTAATCTCTGATGGTGGGGCCGACGTAGAGAGTCAGTACGTATATACGCCGTTCTTGCCCTTTGAGGAGAAAAAACAAAATTTGATGATGAAGAATTTTCTCAAATATACCGGCTCCGATAAGGCCGACGGCTTTGCTATTCAATCTTGGGCGGCAGGGTTATTTTTTAAAGCTGCAGTCGAGAAAGCTGTGGCTGAAAATGGATCAAACTCAATCACTAGAGCAGATGTTCTAAGCGCATCGGCGAGCATTAACAGATTTAACGCCGGAGGCTTGATTGGTAAAACTAATGTGGGGATGAGAGAGCCAACTCCGTGTTATGTGTTGCTGCAAGTTAAGGGAGGAAAGTTTGTTCGGGTGACGCCGAGCAAGCCCGGTACTTTTAACTGTCAATCTAAAAATATTGTTGATATAAAGCAATCACTTATCGGTTAATGCGCACGGTTTTAGCTAAGAGGATCAATCGGTCGTGGCATCAGTAACTACTCGGCTCCGCAATCGACGCACCGCGGGTATGTTCGCTGCGGCTATCCTTGTTTCTATTTTTGCGGGTTATATAATTCAGGCCTCTTTGCGCCCTGGGGCAGAATTCAATTTTGACTCAATTTTGTTCTTTTTAGTGGTAGGGGTAACGCTGGGTTCAATCTACGCAGTTGCGGCCTCTGGGTTAGTAGTTACCTACACCACTTCAGGCATTTTTAACTTTGCTCAAGGGGCAATGGGAATGTTCCTTGCTTTTGTGTACTGGGAATTAAAGATAAACCTCGGAATACAAACGCTGGTTGCGCTTTTACTCACAGTTTTAGTTATTGCCCCGATCATGGGCGCATTGATCGAACGAGTTCTAATGCGCCGGTTAACCACTGCTCCTTTAGTTTCACAGTTGGTTGTGACTATCGGATTGATGTTGTTCCTTATTGGTCTGGCCGCCACATTGTGGGATCCAAATCAGACTCGACTTGTAGGTACGTTTTTTGGCACTGACGGTTTCAATATTGGCCAGACCTTTGTTCCTTGGTACCGAATAATTACGGTAGTAGTGGGGTTGGGGTTGGCCTTTGGGATCAGGGTACTTTTGTACCGCACTCGCTTAGGCATATCGATGCGAGCGGTGGTCGACAACCGAGAACTTGCGGCCCTCAACGGTGCCAATCCCGGACGCACCTCAATGTTTTCGTGGGCACTGGGGGCGTCAATGGCTGCTTTCGCGGGCATTTTCTTGGCTGAAGAACTCAGCACTTTGAGCATTGAGACTCTTACTTTGCTAACGATTGATGCTTTTGCGGCTGCCATCATCGGCCGATTACGTAGTCTGCCTATGACTTATCTCGGCGGAATGATTATTGGTCTTTCTATCTCTTTTCAGGCCAACTTTTTTGACTGGTCGGGCAGATGGACGACGGCCTCACAAGCGGTACCCACAATCATTTTGTTTCTTGCCCTTTTGTTTTTGCCTCAAGCCCGCATAGAAGGCCGTCGAATCGGAAAGGTCATTGCCCCCCGAATACCAACTATAAAAAGATCACTCTACGGTTTTGCTGTTCTTTTAATTACCGTGTTTATTTTGGCCGGGCTTTTAGACCGTCCTGATGTGCGGCGAGTCGCTCTGGCTTTAGGTACCGCATTCGTAATGCTTTCTTTGATTCCTCTAACTGGTTGGTCCGGCCAGATTTCACTCGCGCAAATAACTTTTGTCGGGATTGGCGCTTGGGCCACCTTTGAGTTCGCTCATGGTGTCGGTGGGCAACTGTTCGGATTCACACTGTTCCCACCGGGAAGCCCATGGCTTTTATTGGTGGCGGCACTGGTGGCTACCCCTTTCGGGATACTTATGGCTTTGCCGGCTCTGCGATTACAGGGCTTATATCTAGCTTTAGCTTCTTTAGCTTTTGCTCGGCTCGCCGAATTTATAATCTTTGACCAGCCCGAAGTATTTGGGGGCGAAGGACGGAGAATAGAAAATCTCAGTGTTTTTGGCCACGACATGACTAAGGAATTTAAAATTAATTTCCTCGGTCTTAATTTTGAACAAGACGCGGGGTTTTTGATCACCATCACGGTTTTCTTCTGTATATTTGGTCTTTTCGTGGTGTGGTTACGCCGAGGACCATTTGGCCGTAGGTTACAAGCGATGCGGGACAGTCCTGCGGCCTGTGCCACGTTGGGTGTGAATTTACTAACAACCAAGTTGCTAGTTTTTGCCTTGGCTGCAGCCATGGCTGGTTTCGGTGGCTCTCTGCTGGGAATGTTGGCTGGGTCGGCCGGAACCGCCGATTTCCAAGTTCTGCAAGGGCTCTCTTACGTGGTCCTGCTCGTTGTCGGGGGAGCATCAGTAGTGAGTGGGGCACTATTAGGTGGAGTTTTGTTCCAGAGTTTCCCATTTCTGGTAGAGAAATCTGGATATTGGTGGCCGTTAGTTTGGTGGCAGCGGATGGGTACTGGATTATTAGCTATCGGGATTGGTCGGAACCCAGAAGGAATTATTCCTGACGCTAGTAGCAAGATGGAAGAAAAGCGGCACAAGCGACAAGCCTTGGCAACCGTTGCGCCTGGGACGCAAGCGGTCAAGGAATCTGAGGGTTAGATGGCTCTACTTGAGGTGCGCAATGTCTCGGTGCGTTTTGGCGGGTTGCAAGCGCTTGACGAGGTCAACGTAAGTGTTAACGCGGGCCACGTTACTGGTCTTATTGGTCCCAATGGGGCGGGAAAGACGACTTTATTTAATGTTATTACTGGCTTACAAACTCCAACTTCGGGCGATATCGTCCTTGACGATGTCGACCTAACCCTCGCTAAACCTCACCGCCGAGCCCGAAGTGGTATTGGTCGCACCTTCCAGCGACTCGAAACATTTGGTTCTTTAAGCGCTCGAGACAATGTTCTAGTAGGAGCCGAAATGCGCCGAGGCTGGTCGCGTGAGCGTTTTGACCCTCGAGAATTCACTAACGAGTTAATAGAACGAGTCGGTCTTAGTGCAGTAGCCGATGAAATCGTAGACACTTTACCCACCGGGACTGCTCGGCTAGTTGAAGTGGCGAGAGCACTAGCCAGTAAGCCCAAGGTGCTCTTGTTGGACGAACCTTCTTCAGGCTTAACTGCTAATGAAACAAATGCTCTCGGAGAATTGCTACGCGAGATATCTATCAGCGGAGTTGGAGTTCTTCTAGTTGAGCACGATATGAGTTTTGTTATGGGTACTTGTGAAAAACTTTATGTTTTAGATTTTGGCCGCATCATCTCTACTGGGTCACCCGCTGAAGTTCAGGCAAACTCACAAGTCAGATCGGCTTATTTGGGGAGTTCTGAAGGTACTCCTGTCGCTCAAATCCGGTCCCGATCAACTACCCACTTGGGGTCTAATACCCCAAGTGATCAAGATTTAATTCCGGCATTGAGTCTCAAGAAAGTTGATGCTGCTTACGGTCTAATCAATGTCCTCAGCGGGGTGGATCTTGAAGTAAAAAGCGGCCAAGTATTTGCGTTGCTAGGCCCTAACGGTGCGGGCAAGTCGACCACCTTGAAAGTAGCGAGCGGTCAACTAAAGCCAACTGCGGGTCAATTCGAAATAGACGGTATTTCTGCTACTTCTCGCAGTGCTGACTGGTTGGCTCGTAATGGGATCTGTTTGATCCCTGAAGGCAGGGGGGTGTTTCCTAATTTAACAATCATAGAAAATCTTAAAATGGCAACTTTTACCGGAACGCCTTACGGGGAAATAGTTGAGAAAGCTTTTGCTCGTTTTCCGAGACTCAAAGAGCGAAGCAAACAAGTGGCTGGAACTTTATCGGGCGGCGAGCAACAAATGCTGGCCATGGCACGAGCGCTGGCTACCAACCCCAAAGTATTACTGTTGGATGAGTTGTCTATGGGACTCGCCCCACTAATAGTTGAAGAACTCTACGAAATAGTCAGAGGAATAGCCGACGACAATGTTTCAATTTTAATTGTCGAACAGTTTGCTCACGAGATACTCACTGTTGCCGACACGGCGGCCATTATGTTACACGGCCGTATCGAGTTCACTGGTTCGCCCGAAGAAGTAGGTACCGCGCTTGAGCAGGCCTATCTGGGCGGGTCGGTTAATGGGGGCACTAATTCTCCGTAAACACCAGAACGTTCGCGAAGGATAAAGAATCCTGCGCAGGTTAGACACAAGCCTGCACCAATGCCCAGTGCCAAAGGAGCCCCAGCCGCACTGGCCACGGCTCCCATCCAGATTCCCCCGAAAGGAATAAGACCGGCCCACGCCACCGCGAACAGGCCCATTATCCGACCCCGTTTTTCGTCATCAGAAATATGTTGCAGCAAAGTGTTCAATGAAGTGGTGACTGAGAAGTAACAAAAGCCCATCATCGCAATTAAAAATATCGACAAGTCCCAGGTAGTAGAAAATGCGAACATGATTCCCGTCACCCCAAACCCCGCAACCCATCTGCTGGCAGTGCCCAAGGTGGGGGTAGTACGACGAAAACCAGTAGCCAAAGCTCCTACCACCGCCCCTACTCCAGAAGCGATTACGAGGATAGTGAAGTCGTCGCGTGAATGACCAAGTACGTCAGTAGAGAAAACTGGCAACAAAGCAACGTGAGCCGCGCCAAAAATTGAAAATATTCCCATTAGTACTAGTGCAGCTACTGCCGGTGGTCGACTTCGAGCGTAAATGAGTCCTTGTTTCCAGCGGTGCCAAGTCGATCCAGTTTCGCTGGTGCTGAGGTGAGAACTCAAATGAATAGGCAACAAAGTGAGCAACATCAACAGGTTGCTAATAGCGTAAATAATAAATGCCCACCCTGGCCCCCAAAGAACAAGAATTGGTACGGCTAAGCCGGGTCCACCGATGCGAGCCAAGTTGTTGCCGGCACTCTGGATTGAGATAGCGCTGGTTAAGTCGCTCGTGGGCACTGAGTTGGCCGTAGCGGCTTGTTGGGCAGGAGCCATGAAAGCAAACATGGTTCCCATTAAAAAGCCAAATATCACTAACACCTCGGGCGACTCAAGGTTGGCAAACACCACTAACCCAAGAGCTGTGGCAATGAGACCTACTGCCCCTCTAGTTGTAATTAACATTTTTTTTCTGTCAACTCGATCGGCAATTACTCCTGCTATTGGCGCAAATAAAAGCATCGGGATGAAAGTAGTAAAAAATAAAATTCCTAGCCATAAAGAAGAAGTTTGGGTAATTCGAGACATTTCTGATTGCAAAGAAATATGCGATATCCAAAACCCAATATCGCCAATAGCGTAAGCCGCGAAAAGAAGTCGAAATTCGTGATTATTAAAAGCCCTAAAGGGTCTACGCCGCTCTCGTCCGATTAGGGGTTCGTGGGGTATCGACTCTCCAATACTTGGTCCCGGCAACCCTGCTTCATCTTCAGCCAGTGGAGGTATTAATCCGTCAGACATGACCGCAGTTATTCAAACGCCAGATGCTTTAATCACGGAGAGTACGTGCCGTCGTCTCGTCGCGACCATCCAGAAGCGGCATGGCTGCCACCATCAACGTGAAGAATCGTTCCCGTTACAAATCGTGATAAGTCAGAGGCAAGAAAAATAATAGGACCAGAAGCATCGTCAATATTTCCCCAACCTAACGGGATTTTTCGGTCGTAGGCTTCGCGCGCTCCCTGAGTGGCTGCGTCGCCCAAACTCTCATCTCCAGGAGTAGGTATTGCGTCTGGGGCGAGAGCATTAACTCTTATTCCTTGTGGAGCGAGTTCTAGAGCCAGCGTTTTAGTAAGGCTTTCTACCGCCGCTTTCATTGCTGCGTATATTCCAAATCCCGGGGCTGCTCGTGACGCCTCTATCGAAGTTACGTTAATAATCGTTGACCCGGCAGGCATAAGCGATGTGAATTCGCGAACGAAGTGAGTAACGCTAGAAAAGTTTTCGTCTACCAATGCCTGTTGGCCTTTAGCATTGGTATCCAAGAATGATGAATAAAATCCACCTCCGGCGTTATTCACCAGAATGTCTACTCTCGAATACTGGGAAGCAATTTTTTTGCTCCAGTCGGCCACGCTGGGTCCATCCCTGACATCGAGTACTTCACTTTCGCCCCGCCGACCGCAGGCTTTTATCGCCGCCAGAGTTTCACTCATATCCTGGCGATCGCATATGGCCAAGTCGGCTCCAAACGCCGCCAGCGCCACCGCGGCCGCGGCACCAATGCCTTGAGCCGCTCCGGTCACTAAGGCTATTTTTCCGGTTAGGTCGGTGCTAGCAGGAGTGGTCACAGAACTTTTACTCTACGCTGGAGGGGCATGTTCATTTGTGTGAATCTTAAAATCCATCCTCCTCAGGTCACGCTAGAAGATCCGGCTGATACTAAGCATTTCCATGTATCAGTGTTGGGATCCGCAAGCACCCAGCAAGACCCAGCCAGTTTGGTCTACGCCGCTCTCGTGGATGCGGCCGCGGGGCGCCTTGAAGGCGAGCACGCCTGGATTGCCGTAGATGCCGTACGGCGGTTAGCCGTGGGTAAGGTTGGGCCAAAATGGCAAGACGATCTAACGGCCATGATTGGCTACGCGCAAGCCAATAATTTTTACGATGAGTCCGGTAATGCTTTGCGAGCCCACGTGGAGTGGGAATGAGTTTTATCGAGAATCCGGAACTCCGCCGAGCTTTTACCGATTTTTTTACCAAGGAATCACCCGTTGAGAAATTGCGAGCCACCGAAAACTCCGACAATCCGATAGTTGGTTTTGATAGCAATCTCTGGGAAAAAGTTCGAACACTAGGGATTCCTGGATTAGCGATTGAAGGGGCTTCGTTATCAGACCTTGCGGTTATCGCTGAATGTGCGGGCCGTCAACTAGCTCCAGTGCCCATAGTCGAATCATTTGTAGCGTTACGACTTATTGATCGTGTAGATAAAAAGCAGATTACAAAAAAAATGATTTCGGGCGAATCTATTGTCACTATTTCGCTAAGCCCAGTAAAGAATATGTCGGCTTCTCTTGTTCCTGCTGGGCTAATTAGTGATGCAGTTGTTGCCTTGTCGGGTAATGATCTTATTATTGCGAAATCTGAATCCAAATACATTGCCACGGTTGCTCCTTCTTCGATGGGGCAAGTCTCTTTCGTTGATCACGAGGTATTAGAAAATGGTTTAATTGCGCAGTCGGCTTTCGATGAAGCACTCACCGACTGGCGCATATTGCGGGCCTCGGCTTTGGTGGGTTTAGGAAACGGTGCTTTAGCCCTAGGAATTGAATACGTTCAGTCGCGTCAACAGTTCGATGTCCCCGTAGGTTCTTTTCAAGCCGTTCAGCATCAGCTGGCTGACTTAGCCACCGATCACCAGGGTGCATCATTGTTGGTGACCGCCGCTGCGACCGAAACTGATGTCTCGCGTCGGGCGTTGTTGGCTCGAATGGCTTACTGGTTCGCCGGACGAAGTGCTCGAGCGATAACTAAAACAGTCCTGCATTTTCACGGCGGCTACGGTTTTATGCTCGAATACGACCCCCAATTATTTTTTCGCTTGGCTACCGCATGGAGCATTGAACTTGGCGATCCAGCTAGCGAGCTAAATTCCCTCGCCGACGAATTAGACCTGTCCGGATGGGTATTACCTGATCTCTACCCCTCATCTTTTCGTTTGGAGGTAAGAAAGTTCTTAGCGGCTAATTGCCCGCCCGAGGTTGTCGAAAAAGCGCATTCGTCGGGGACTATGCATAACTGGGAACTTCATCGCGCGTTGGCTCACCAAGGTCTGCTCGCGGCAGATTGGCCAGTAGAGATGGGTGGGCAAAATCGCAACCCCGGAGAAATGTTTGAACTCGGTGAAGAACTGGCTCGAGTAGGTGCCCCGATAGATGGGTGGGGGATATCCAATTTGGTAGCCCATACTTTGAATCGGGTTGGTACTGAGGCGCAAAAAAAAGAAATAATTCCGTCTATTTTACGGGGTGAGGTTCTGTGTGCTTTGGGTTACAGCGAACCGGATGCTGGATCTGACGTAGCCGCAACAATCACTTTTGCTCAATCATGTGGCGACGACTGGATAATTAATGGGCAAAAGGTGTTTACAACTTTGGCGCACGAATCTAATTATATTTTTCTTCTAACTCGTACTAACAGAGAGTTGTCTAAACACCGTGGCTTGACAATGTTTTTAGTCCCCACCAATACTCCCGGGCTCGAAGTAGTGCCTATAGAAACTCTGGGTGGCGAGCGTACGAATATGACTTTTTATTCCGATGTTCGAGTCCACGATTCGTGTCGCGTCGGAGAAATCAATGGGGGCTGGGATGTAATGGGAGTGGCACTCGCCTATGAACGCAACCCTACGATGGTGGGGGAATTAGGCCTCCTTTGTGCGCAGTTCGCCGCTTGGGCCCGTGAATCGGGAGCCCTTGAGCGCCCTGCGGTCCGGGCTCGCTTGGCGTCGGCTGTAGTCGACTATCAAGTGGGCCGACTTTTTGGCGGGCAACTAACTGCCAAAGTAGCCCAAGGAGAATTGCCCTACCTCGAAGGTTCAATGGCGAAATTGTTTGCCTCTGAGGCCTTAGTTCGGGCTGCGTCAGACTTTGTCGATGCAACTGGTGCTAGTGGACAATTAGCCCTCGGATCTCCGGGCGCTCCCGGCGGAGGATGGATTGAACACGCCCATCGTCATGCTCAAGTAACCACTATCCATGCGGGGACCAGCGAAATTCAACGCAGCATTATCGCCGAACGAGGGCTAGGACTTCCCCGTAGCCGAGGTAATTAAATTTCTGACCTAGCGAGTTAGATGAGGTGCCACACCTCGATTAAATGCATCCATTTGGTCAAGTAACTCTTCTAACGAACGGCTACGGAATCGAATCTGGAGATGGTTAACGCCCATGGCACCAAATTCATTCAGTCGTTCCGCGATGTAGTCCGGTTCTCCCGCAAGAGTTTTTTCGCCCACATCCCATTCGGGTTTTCCTAGGTAAAGAAATTCGGTAATGGTGCCGAGGTCAATCGGGTCATCGCCTCGGGTTCGTTTGCGGTGTTCTAATAAAAAAGCAATCTGGGCCGGCATGTCGGCTCGGGGCGTTCCCTGAGGTAGCCATCCGTCACCTCGTTCCGCGGCTCGTCGTAGCGCGGGTTTTGATGATCCTCCTACCCATATCGGCAGCGTTGACTGCACGGGCCTTGGCCCCATGGCGGCGTCTTTTATGGGCCCCCATTGTTCAGTGGTTATATCGGGGTATTCGTTAGCAAATGCTTCGCGCACTACATCTATACCTGCATCAGTAGTTGGACCTCGGTTAGTGAAATCAAATCCCAGTAAATCAAATTCACCCTCAAGGTGACCAGCACCCACGCCAAGTATGGCCCGGCCGTTTGATAATGCATCTAGGGTCATAAACGATTTAGCCGTTTGCAGCGGATGGCGATAGCTCAATACGTAAACATGAGAAAGCAGACGCACATTTTTAGTCATTCCGGCGATCCAACCCAGCGTGGCGACAGTGTCATACCAAGTGGCGCCCATAAAATCATCTAGAGGTTTAGTCACGGCAAGGTGATCGCATACCCCAACATAAAAAAATCCCGTTTCGTCAGCCTTTTTAGCAATTTCCCCTAGCTCTTTTGCCCCAGCGTTAGTTTCCCACTCTTCGACAAAAGTTTTAGATTTAGCCTGCACCTGTAGTTGCATGCCGTAAACTAATTTTCCTTCTGGAACTATCGTCATCAGGTTTCCTCTGTAGTTAGAGCGTCTTTTATGAGGTTGAAAGCAACTTCTTGGGCGTCGCGAGCACCAGGCAATACGGATTCCATGTTGAAAAATCCATGGAACATTCCTGGTGCTCTATAAATCGTTGTCTCAACTCCAGCTTCTATCAGTAGTTTCCCGTAGTGTTCGCCTTCGTCACGCAGCGGATCCATCTCGGCGGTGACAATACCTGCGGGGGCTAGGCCAGAGAGGGACGAAGCCAGATGGGGCGAAACGTGAGGGTTTTCACCGTCTGCTTCGCTCGGCAGGTATTGATTTCTGTACCACTCCATTTGCCCTTTAGTCAAAAAATACCCCGTAGAGTTTTCAGTTTTTGATGGGTAATCGTTCCTCGTCGTAGAACTATCAATTACCGGGTAGATGAGTAACTGATAAGCCAATTCTATTTCTCCTTCGTCGCGCGCTTTTTGCGCAACTACCGCAGCGAGATTTCCTCCCGCACTATCGCCGGCAACGACAACGCGCGTAACATCAATACCGAGTTCATCGGCGTTTTCCCCTACCCATTGGGTAGCGGCCCAAGCATCATCAACCGCCGCCGGAAATTGATTTTCGGGGGCAAGGCGATAGTCGACCGATATCACTATTGCGTTTAGCGCATTAGTAAATCGACGACAGCCTCCGTCGTGAGAATCGAGGTCGCAGATAACCCAACCCCCCCCATGGAAATAGACCACTCCTATACGCCCAGAAATAGACTCAGAACTCAACTTGGGCTGGTAGATGCGAACTGGGATCGGCCCGTTAGGGCCATTGATAGTTCGATCTTGAACTGATCCGACCTCCTCTTGGGAAGGAAGGTTGAGCGCTTTCATTTGTTCGCGGGCGGCAAAGGCGGAATCTACTTCGTCGACTTTTGGGAAAACCTGGTCGAGCATTTCGATTAGAGCAGCGGCGTCGGGCGCTATGGGCATGAGCGCCACGATACCCGTCGATGAGGGTGGCGGGGGCTGGGCTCCGGTAGTCTTGGCCAATAATGGCCGGTAAATCTGATTTTCTGTCCAATCCGCAAACCATTCTTGACCTTGTCGACAATGCGGCCCAAGAGTTTGGCGATTTTCTCGCCGTTGTGGACGAAGAAGTTCGACTGACTTTTTTAGATCTGGCTAGGGAAACCCAGTCGTCGGCGCGCGCCGCAATAGCCGCCGGATTAGAGCCTGGCGATCGGGCAGCCATCTGGGCGCCCAACATCTACGAATGGATTATCGCTGCTTTGGGGGTGTTGGCTGCTGGCGGAGTAGTAGTACCAATGAATACAAGATTTAAAGGAGCCGAGGCGGCTTACATTATTGAAAAATCACGGGCCCGCATTTTGTTTACGGTTACTAATTTTCTTGATACTGATTACGTCTCTACTTTACGCGCCGCACAAATAAAATTACCCAGCCTTGAGAAAATAATTGTTCTTCGGGGAAAAGTTGGAGAAACGAATTCAGAGGTAACGGTTGAGAGTTGGGGCGATTACCTAAAACACGGAGAATCAGTCTCTATCGAACAAGCCAAGGTGCGCCAGTCTGCTGTTAAGCCCGAAAATATTTCCGACATAATTTTCACTTCGGGCACAACTGGTAATCCCAAAGGGGTAGTGGTTACCCATAGCCAGTCAGTCTGGGTTTACGAGGCGTGGACTGAGGTAATTGGACTACGGGCGGGGGATCGGTATCTAATCGTTAATCCCTTTTTTCACACTTTTGGTTATAAGGCTGGATGGATGTCGTGTATTTTGCGAGGAGCCACGATTATCCCCATGCGAATGTTTGACATAGATGCAGTACTAAAAATAATTACTCAGGAAAAAGTCTCAGTTTTGCCTGGTCCACCCACTTTGTTGCAAGGGATACTCGACGCCCCCAATCGAGACAAGGCCGATTTGTCCTCTCTTCGCCTTACTGTCACCGGAGCTGCAGCGGTTCCCGTGACTTTAATTGAGCGTTTACGTAACGAAATGAATTTCGAAACAATAATTACTGGTTACGGTCTTACCGAAAGTACGGGAACTGTGGCGATGTGTCGTTATGACGACGATCCTGAAACTATTGCTAATTTTTGTGGCAAAGCTATTCCTGGTACTGAACTTATGATTATCGACGATGACGGAATAAAGTTGCCACCCAACGAACCGGGTGAAGTTGTGGTGCGGGGGTACAACGTTATGCAGGGTTACTTTGAACAACCCGAAGAAACTGCTGCGGCGATTGACGCCGAAGGGTGGCTGCACACTGGAGATATTGGCATTCTCGACCCCCGCGGCTATCTAAAAATAACTGATCGGAAAAAGGACATGTTTATTGTCGGTGGGTTTAATGCTTATCCTGCGGAGATAGAAAATCTGATGGCCCGCCACCCCGATATTGCCCAAGTGGCAGTAGTGGGAGAGCCCGATGATCGCCTGGGTGAGGTGGGGGTGGCATTTGTGGTGCGCCGAGCTAATTCTGATCCTCAAGTTACGCCGGAGGCGATAGTCCAATGGGCGCGCACAGAGATGGCGAATTACAAGGCACCCCGGAGAGTCGTATTCGTTGACGCGCTGCCACTGAACGCCAGTGGGAAGGTTCTGAAATTTACTCTGCGAGAGTGGGCCAAAAATCTCTGACCGCTTAGGCGGCGGTATGGATGTTGGCACTAATATCAACAACACGGACCGATAAAACAAGATTCGAAAATTAACCATCCCCTTTAGTGCAAGGAGGTAAATCCGATGCTCGATCTTCTGCTCAAGGGAGGTTTGGTGGTTGATGGCACCGGTTCACCGGCAAAGTTGTCTGACATAGGTATCCTCGATGGTCGTATTGTCGCAATAGGCGAGATCGACGAAAGTGCGGCCGAAGTAATTGACGCGAGTGATCTGGTGGTGACTCCGGGCTTCGTTGACCCTCACACTCATTATGATGCTCAACTTTTTTGGGACCCTGCGGCCGCGTCGTCTTCTAAGCACGGAGTTACCAGCGTTATGGCCGGAAATTGTGGTTTTACGCTCGCTCCTATTGCCGCGAAGGACGCTGATTACACCCGCCGCATGATGGCTAAAGTCGAAGGAATGCCGCTCGCCGCTCTCGAGTCGGGAGTTCCGTGGAATTGGTCAACGTTTGGCGAATACCTTGATCGGCTCGACGGAAATATTGGTGTTAACGCAGGGTTCCTAGTCGGTCATTGTGCACTAAGGCGCAACGTTATGGGCGATGAAGCAGTTGGTAACGAAGCCTCACCCAGTCAACTCGCGGAGATGATCAGTAAATTAAATGATTCCATCAAAGCTGGAGGAATGGGTTTTTCAACCACTCTTTCGTTTACTCACTCTGACGGTGATGGTGAGCCGGTGGCGTCTCGATGGGCGAGTCGTGACGAAATTCTTGCTCTTTGTCGCGCGGTTTCTGCCCACGAGGGGACGACACTTGAGTACGTGACCGACGGCTGTTTACGAGGCTTTAGCGATGATGAAATAGATCTGATGGCCGAGATGAGTTTGGCGGCTCGACGACCTCTTAATTGGAACGTCCTTACTATCGATTCGGCCGAGCCCGAGCGCTACCGAGAGCAATTATCCGCACTTGAGCATGCGGCTAGTCGCGGGGGGCGTTCAGTCGCACTCACTATGCCCATCCTCGTTGAAATGAATATGAGTTTCGGAACCTACTGTGCGCTATTTATGCTGCCTGATTGGTCAGAAGTAATGAGCCTGCCGGTGCCGCAACGGATTGAGAAATTGCGTGATCCACAAGTGCGAGCCCACTTATTGGCCCGTTCGCAATCATCCGATGCGGGCGTGTTCTCGCGTTTAGCTGATTGGGGTCGTTACCAAATTGGCGATGTTTACACGCCCGAGAACCTTGTCTTTAAAGGTCGGCAAGTTTCCGAAATTGCCGCCGAGCGGGGTGAATCTGATTTCGACACGCTTTTAGACATTGTGATTGCTGATGATCTGCGTACGATCCTTTGGCCCTTACCTACTGACGACGATCGAGCGTCGTGGGAATTACGAGCCGAAGCATGGGAACGCGACGACGTATTGCTAGGTGGTTCAGATGCCGGAGCCCATCTAGATCGCATGTGCGGTGCTTCGTACACCACAAAGTTCATTGGCGATTGCTTGCGGGGCAAAAAACTTGTATCGCTTGAACGCAGCGTGCAAATGCTGACCCAAGAACCAGCCGAACTCTTTGGCCTCCGTGATCGAGGAGTGATAGCCGAAGGCAACTGGGCCGATTTAGTGATATTTGACCCCGCCACTATTGATGCGGGCGACGCATCGCTAGTAGAAGATCTTCCCGGCGGAACGGGGCGGCTAAACGCTGAATCTATTGGGGTTAAGCGAGTAATCGTGAACGGTCGTACCGTAGTTATCGATGATGAACTGACCGGCGACCTTCCGGGAGTTGTGTTGCGTTCGGGACGTGACACCAAGACGGTGCCAATCCCTGCTGATGCGTAATCAATTAGTGATTATGAGGATCAGATGAAGGAATACAAACTCATTATCGGCGGTGAGCGAGTAGCCGGATCTGGTGGCACCTACGAAGTAATAAATCCCGCCACCGAAGAAGTTGTTGGCGAAGCTCCTGAAGCAAGTTCGGCTGATGCTCATGCGGCGGCTCAAGCAGCACGCGACGCGGCACCCGCATGGCGGCGTACTTCACCAGAAAACCGGGCTAATTTATTAATGGCTTTGGCCGTTGAGATAAAAAAGCGCAGTGATGATCTTTTGCCGTTGATTATGGCTGAGACGGGGGCCACACTAAAAGTGGGGACTGCTCTCCAGATACCTCAAGCTGTTTCTCGTTTTGAACGCTACGCCCGTGGTGCATTGCTCGATATCAGCATCCCTTTACCACCATCAATTATGTCGACTACTCCATTGGCCGCCGGCGGTGTTATTGGCGGTGTGGGGCTGCGGCAGCCGGTTGGCGTGGTGGCGTGTATCTCTCCGTATAACTTTCCGCTAGTAAATATGGCCGGTAAAGTCGGTCCGGCTTTGGCCACGGGCAACACGGTGGTCATGAAACCAGCCCCGCAGGATCCTTTAGCTATTATTGAATTTGCTGAAATTTGTGAAGCCGTAGGTTTTCCAGCTGGAGTCGTGAACGTAATTACTAGTTCAACTCCTGACAGTGGTGCCGCATTGGTTGATTCAAAAAATATCGACATGATTAGTTTCACGGGCTCAACCGAGGTTGGAGTAAAGATTTTTGCCGCGGGTGGAAAAACTATGAAGCGATTGTTGTTGGAATTGGGTGGTAAAGGTGCAGCAATCGTTAGACAAGACGCCGATCTCGCCAAGGCGATCGCAGGGCTAATGAGCGTCTGGGGATTTCACTCTGGACAAATCTGCACCGCCCCTACTCGGGCCATAGTTCATCGCTCGGTTTACGAAGCCCTTGTTGCTGGCCTAGCCAGTGCCGCCCCCCAGCTAAAAGTTGGCCCTCCTGATATGGCCGACACGGTAGTGGGACCAGTTATTAGTGGTGCTCAGCGCGATCGGATCGAGCAACGCATTGCTAGTGGAATAGAAGCGGGCGCCGATTTAGTTGTCGACGGGCGTTCTCCTGAGGGAGTAGATAAAGGTTTTTATGTTGGCCCAACTTTGCTAGCTAATTGTAATAATCAGATGGAAGTAGTGCGAGAAGAAATCTTCGGTCCAGTAATTGTGGTTGTTCCTTACGACGATGATGATGAAGCTATTGCTATTGCCAACGATTCTGACTACGGACTTTATGACTACGTATTTTCTGAAGATACTGCTGCCGCTTACGCTATGGCTCAACAACTAGAGGCTGGTCACGTGGGCATTAATACTGCCCAAAGGAATCATGAGGCACCCTTTGGTGGCTTCAAGATGAGCGGCGTGGGTCGTGATGGTGGTGATTTCGGTCTTTACGCCTATACCGAAATGCAAAGCATCGTTTGGCCCGGATAAGTAAAAAATTCAAGGGGATGCATCAATGAAAGCACTGGTTTACGACGGCAACGAAGCTCGGGTTCGTGATGATGTTGAGGTGCGCCCACCAGGACCTACTGAGGTTCGAGTGCGAGTGGTCTCGGCGGGATTGTGTCACAGCGATCTAAGCGTTCTTGATGGCACAATTCCTTGGCCTCCTCCGGTAGTGCTTGGTCACGAAGGCGCAGGAGTAGTCGACGCGGTTGGTGAAGCAGTCAAACACGTAGTTCCCGGCGACCATGTAGTCCTTCATACTTTGGCTTATTGCGGGACTTGCAAGTGGTGCATTATCGGTAAACCCGCATGGTGCCGCAAAAGTATTAGTAATGCCAGTCAACCGTTTACGGTTGCCGGTGAAGCGGCGTGGAATTTTGCCGCCGCCTCATTTTTCTCGGAGTACACCGTGGTGCAGGGCGTGCAGTGCGTAAAAATTGACCCCGAAATTGATCTGAGTACTGCCTGCCTTATCGGCTGTGGGGTCCTAACCGGAATTGGTTCAGTATGGAATTGCACTGACTTAGGGCTAGGTGACACTTGCGCGGTATTTGGAATTGGCGGCGTTGGTCTTAATGTTATTCAGGCCGCACGAATAAAGGGCGCGAGTCGCATATTCGCCATTGATACCCAGCCTGAAAAAGAAGCATCGGCTCGCGAGTTTGGTGCTACTGATTTTATTTTGGCTGGTGAAGGAGTTGATGTCGTTTCCCTAATTCGTGCTGAGTTGCCTACTGAGATTGCCAATGTTGTGGGTTCTTTTGGTGAAGGGGGAGTCAATTACTCGTTCGACTGTGTTGGTCATCCGGCTATTTTGAATAGTGCGCTCGAAATGCTTGACTGGGGAGGGACTGCAGTTGCGGTAGGCGTGCCGGCACCCACTGAAACCGTGCCCGCACGTATTACTAACTTCACCCACGTTGAACGAACCCTTAAAGGGTCGCGCGCGGGTTCTCATCGTCCTCATTTTGATATTCCATTAATCGTAGAAGGTTATAAAAATGGGTCTATAAAACTAGATGAGCTAGTCAGCGCTAAGTACCCTCTTGACGACTGGGAAAGCGCAGTGAAAGACCTTCACGACGGAAAACTTTTGCGTGGGGTTTTAACGATTACCGAGCCTTAGAGGGTTAAGGCCACTTTTTACTCTCTATAACTGACAGGAATGCATTATGGCGCTACCGGAGGAAGTTAAAGAACTCGCTCTCCGAGTTCGAAACTGGGGCCGCTGGGGTGATCAGGACGAAATCGGAACAATAAATTTTATAACCGCAGCCGTAGTGGCTAAAGCTGCCCAAGAAATTCAAACCGGCAAGAGAGTCTCTTTGGCTATTCCTCTTGATAGTGCTGGTCCCCAGATTGGGATAATTCCAGGTCGAGTAAATCCAGCACTAGAGATGACCATGGTTGATGTTCCTTTTACGGGCGACCCCGCGGATTTTTGTTCTAGTGATGACCAAGTAACTATGGGGCTTCAGGCGGGAACCCACTGGGACGCCTTGGCTCATGTCAGCTACGAGGGCCACCTTTACAACGGGGTTCCTTCCAACACGATTACTAAATCTGGCGCTCTACGGATGGGGATAGACCGAGTTGAATATTTAGTCGGTCGCGGGGTGCTTCTCGATATTGCTAAAACTAAAGGAGTTGATCGTATCGATGGTGGGTATGCACTGACTCCGCAGGATCTAGACGAGGCGTGTGAATTTGGAAATATAAAATTATGCTCGGGTGACGTAGTGCTTATTCGTACTGGTCATATCCAGCACTTTTTAGCGGGCGACCGAGAGAGTTACGGGATGTCAGCCGCCGGACCTTCACTCCAGACGGTGGAGTGGTTCTACGAACACGAAATTGCTGCCGTAGCAATTGATAACGCTATTGGTGAGGTATTCCCCAGTGAGCGAGATGACGCAATGTTGCCGGTGCATATGATCCATCTAGTCGATATGGGCCTTACTCAGGGTCAGAACTGGAATCTTGAAGAACTGAGTTCTGACTGTGCCACTGATGGTAAGTACTCGTTTTTCCTTGACGCATCACCGCTACCGTTTACGGGTGCAGTTGGAAGCCCAGTCAATCCGATCGCGATTAAGTAGCGCACTGTGACTCGAGTTGTAGTTGTTACCGGAGCTGGTTCGGGGATAGGTCGAGCAACGGCCCTAGAGTTTGCTCGCCAAGGTGATCAGGTGGCCTGCCTAGATTTGAATGTCGAGTCGGCGCAAGAAACTGTGGCGATGATCAACCGGGAGTCTTTGGCACCCGAAGCGACAAAAAGCAAAGCGTGGCAACTCGATGTTGCTAATACCGATGAAGTCACACAAGTTATTGGCCAAGTAGTTCAAGATCTCGGCCCTATTCAGGTTTGCTGCAATGTGGCCGGTATCGGCAAGTTTGCTCGTAGCGAAACTCAACCGGTAGCCGAGTTCCGAAAAATTTTAGAAGTTAATTTGGTTGGCGCATTTGCTGTATCGCAGGCCTGCTTACCATCACTATTAGAAACTCAAGGTTGCATCGTTAACGTATCGTCAAGCGCAGGTTTGCTTGGCCAGCCGTATAACGCTGCTTACTCGGCATCCAAAGGTGGTGTTTCCCTTATGACTCGCTCAATGGCAGTTGAGTACGTTAGGCGTGGAGTGCGAGTCAACGCCGTAGCTCCCGCAGGAATTGATACTCCTATAACCGACAATTTTGATTTCCTCGAAGGCACTCACCCGCGCGAGTACGCCAAAATGATGCCCCCATCGGGCAAGATGGGAACCCCTGAGCAGGTAGCCTCGCTGATCGCCTATTTGGCCTCGCCGGCTGCGGCCTACATATCGGGAACTATTGTGCCAATAGACATGACCGTAACTGCTTAACCCATTACCTAACGGGAGAATAGATATGACTCAAGAAAATCTCGATGCGACCAATAACCCAACTCCGTTTGGTAAAGGGGTAAAGCAGCGCGACCTGATCAAAATGACGCCAGAGGAGATCGAGGCGTTCCTCTCGGAATGGCACACGATGAATATCGCCACAATCAATCACGACAACACAATCCATCTTGTTGCTATGTGGTACGGCTTTATCGAAGGGTGCCCTGCTCTAGAAACTAAAGCTAAGAGTCAAAAAGTGAATAACTTACGTCGAAACCCCCAGATCACCTGTTTGATCGAAGAGGGAGATAGCTACGATCAACTACGAGGTGTCGAGATGGTGGGCCACGCAGAGATAGTGGAAGACCCGGACCAAATTTTTACTCTTGGGGTAAGTGTTTTTGAACGCACTTCTGGTGCTCCGTACACCGAAGAAATGCGACCCGCAGTTGAAATGATGATCAATAAGCGAGTAGCGATAAAAATTCACATTGACAAATACGTATCGTGGGACCACCGCAAACTTGGTCTCCCTTCGATGGGCTAAGCAATAGTTACGGTATCGGTGTCGCGACCACTGCGAAGCAATGTCCCGCCATTTTCTCCCGTCAGTTCGTTGCGCCTTACAATTTCAACTCCGTTGGCTAGAACGTGCTCTACTCCTACAGCTTCGCCGTAGAGCCGGCCTGCACCCGCGGGTAAATCTTTACGCCAACTAATGGGCCCGGGGCCTACTTGGTCTTCGTCAAAAATCATTAAATCAGCCCACCAGCCTTGTTGCACCCGACCCCGGTCACGCAATCCGTAGATCCGCGCGGGTTGATCGGTTAAGTAGTGAATGGCTTCTTCTAAAGGTAGAAGATTTCGCTCTCGGCACGCTTGCAACATTGAAGTAGAGAAGTTGAAAGTGGAAAGCATGTCTAGATGCGCACCGGCGTCTGATGCCCCAATCACACTTCTAGGGTCTCGCCAAATGTCTCGGCGGAGTTCCCAAGTTTCTTGGTCATCTCCGGGGAGGGGTGGCATGAATACTGTTTGCAAGTCATCGGCTATCGAGATTTCACAAAATGTGTCAAAAGGTTCTTGATCGCGTTCGGCGGCAATGTCACCAACCGTGCGGCCGGCGAGGCCAATATTTGCTGGGCTGAATGTTTCGATGATGGTCATGTGTTCCCAGCGAGCAATGCCGCGCATCACCCCCGCTTCGGGTGACATCGCACCATCGTAAAGTCTTTTCCGTTCTGCCGGCTGGCGGAGCAAGGCTATTTTTTCATCAACCCCTAACGCCATGGGCTTACTCCAGCCCGGTAGAGCGTCAAAAAGGAAACCGGCTTTTAGTGTCAAGTGAGTGCGCATTACATCGGGAAGGGTGAGGGCGAGAACTTTTCCACCCCGTTCGGCCGCGTAGTCACTAGCTCTGAGCATGTTCCACGCGGCGTCAGCTCGCTGGGCGGAAGGTATTAGCACGTTCCAGTTGAGTGGTCGATTAGCGGCTCGCGACATATTGGCCATTAATGCCATATGGTTTTCGTCAAAACTACCGACTGCAGGAATGAACTCTAAAGTGGTCCCTGGGTATTCACCGGTGACTTCGGCTAACGCGATCATTTCTTCAAAAGTTGCGGAACGAGATGGAACTGGATCACCGTTACCATCGTTGTGGGTTGCGGCATGAGAGGATGAGAATCCCAATCCGCCGGCCGATAAAGATTCACCCAAAATTCTCCGCATGGTGTCAATCTGTTCAGGGCTTGCCGCGTTTCCTACCGCATCTTGACCCATAGCAACTCTACGAATTGCACAATGACCAACTAGGAATCCAGCGTTAATCGCTAGAGTGTTATCAATGTGATCAAGATATTCACCAAACGATCGCCAGTCGTAAGAAACTCCAGCCAAAAGCGACTCCAACGGCATTCCCTCAACTCGAGATAACATGCGAGTTAAATAGTCAACTTCACTCGGCTCAATTGGGGCGATGGTGAATCCGCAGTTTCCACCGATGACTGTGGTCACTCCGTGGAAGGGTGAAGGGGTTACCGCAGGGTCCCATAGGACTTGAGCGTCATAGTGGGTATGAATATCGACTACTCCTGGTGCTACTACTAAACCGTCGGCATCAATTACCCGAGTAGCAGATTCATCGACCGCTCCGATAGTGGCAATACGACCATCACGAATCCCGATGTCAGCTTGTCGACGGCTTGCTCCGGTGCCGTCAATAACGTCGGCCCCTCGAATAATCAGGTCCAGCATGTTTGCCTCCCGTCGGTTGATCGCACTTAGATCGCGATGCGCCGACAGAGTAGCGTGATTTGCGAATTGATGGAGCCGGCTATCTGGGGTTTCGCTAAAGCCGATAGGGGGAAAGCATGGGAGCGATCGTGGTTACCGGCTCCGCTGGTGGAATCGGTGGAGCGATTCGATTGCGCGTAGAAGCGGCTGGTCATGAGGTTGTGGGGGTCGATGTAGCCGAAAGTGAAGTAATCGCCGATCTTTCTAGTGCCAGTGGGCGAATCGACGCCATTGCTCGTATTAGCGCTCAAGTTCCGGTAATCGATGGTTTAGTAGTGGCCGCGGGCATCGGAGGTAGCACGGGTGTTCCTTCGGCCAAAGTCGCCCGAATTAATTATTTTGGTGCCGTTGACCTTCTCAACGGATTAGCGGGGGCGCTGATGAGCGGTTCCTTGCGCTCAGCAGTGGTAATTGGGTCCAACTCCGCTGGTGCCGTCCCCGTTACTGATTTTGAATTAGGCGAGTTGTGTCTTGCCGGTGAAGAAGACAAAGCCGCCAGTTTGGCCGATACTCTCGACGGAGAGTTGGTCTACGCCTATACGAAATTGGCGCTTATTCGTAAAGCCCGCCGCTTGGCGGTGGAGTGGGCTCCTAACGCTCGGATCAACGTAGTGGCTCCGGGACCAGTTTTAACCCCGCTTACCCAAGCCGCTTTGAATCACCCCACTACTGGTGATGCCATTCGGGCTTTTCCGGTTCCGCTTGATCGCTGGGGAGAAAAAAGCGAAATTGCTGAATCGGTTTGGTTTCTCTTGTCGGAACAATCGGCATGGACTACCGGCTCGGTACTCTTTGTCGACGGCGGCACTGATGCTCTGCTCAATCCCGACCGTTTGTAGTGATTTACGGTAGTTTCGTAGTGATTAGGAGTTCGATATGCAGCTAAGCGCAACCGACGAAGATCGGCACCTCCCTGGTACTGACATATTTTGGGGGGAGTCGTGGTACCACGATTTCGCCGCGGCCGACGGAAGTTACGGTGGTTATCTGCGTCTTGGCCTCTACCCCAATCAAAAAGTGGCGTGGAGTTGGGTCTACCTAGTCCGCAAAGCGCGACCGCTTGTAGTTGTGCGGGATCACGCCGCTTTGTGTCCTAGGAGTGACGAACTTCTCTCAACTAGTTCACTCCCCGGCACCGCGCATGCAGGTTCATCGGCTTGGGGGCCAGAAAAACCGCTGCACAGTTATCGAATCACGGCAACTGGTAATGGCGTTGAACTTGCTAATCCGGCCGACGCGTTTTTATCGGTTAACAACGAGCCCGAGTCGGGTCCATCCGCCGATGTAGAACTTGATCTCACTTGGACGGGTGTAACCCCACCTTACGCCTACACCGTTACCACTCGATTCGAACAGTCGGCGTGGGTAAGTGGAACTATTCGCATCAACGACGAATCGTTTGAAGTTCACTGCCCGGGCCAACGAGACCATTCGTGGGGTGCTCGCGATTGGTGGTCCTTTGGTTGGGTTTGGTGCTCTGGGCGATTAAACGATGGCACCTGGTGGCACTGCGCTCGTTCGATTATTCCCAAAGTAGATATTTTCCAAGCCGGTTACGTTATCTCCCCCGATATGACCTTGACGCCGGTGGAAAGTGTTGGGGTCGAATATTCGCTTGACGCCGATCAACTACCTCGCTCGGGGACGCTAAAAGTGGGTGATTTGGCTCTTAATTGGGAAGTCCAGTTAGCCGCACCGATTCTGCTGGTGTCACCCGAAGGAAAACAGTCTCGCTTTCCGCGATCTATGTGCCGCTTTAATACCGCCGATGGTCGTGAGGGGTCGGGCTGGATTGAATTTAATTTCCCTGAAGGAGTGGCTCGCTCCGGAGAGATCGGTAGTTAAAACAGTGCATATTGATTTAACTAACTCACAAAAAGAATTGCTGAACGAACTCCGATCGTATTTTAGTGCTCTTATGACTACTGAACGCCGAGAGTCCCTAAAAGGAGGGGAAGCGGGGGGTGAAGCATTTCGAGCACTAATCCGCCAAATCGGGGCTGACGGATGGCTTGGTGTCGGCTGGCCGGTGGAGTACGGCGGTCACGGCCGGACTCCACTTGAGCAGTACATTTTTTTTGATGAGGCCAATAGAGCCGGCGTTCCGCTGCCACTGGTTACTCTAAATACGGTTGGCCCCACGCTGATGGCTTACGGTACCGACGAGCAAAGGGATTACTTCTTGCCTAAAATTTTGGCCGGCGAGTTGCACTTTGCTATTGGATACTCCGAGCCTGGAGCAGGAACCGACCTCGCTTCACTGCGTACTCGGGCCGTACGCGACGGTGATGAATACGTAATCAATGGTCAGAAAATTTGGACTACTGGAGGTCATGACGCTGATTGGGTATGGCTGGCCTGCCGTACTGATTTTGATGCGCCGAAACACAAAGGGCTTTCAATAATTTTGGTTCCCACGACTTCTCCCGGATTTAAACATTCACCAATTTGGGTATTGGGCGGCGGCCACACCAATGCCACTTTTTACGAAGATGTACGAGTTCCCATAACCAATGTGGTGCTCGAAGAAAACGCCGGATGGAAATTGATCACTAGTCAGTTGAACCATGAGCGAGTAGCACTTGGTCCCGCCGGTCGGCTCGAGCGGCCTTACGAAGCAGTGCTCCAATGGGCTCGAGAGACTAAGCAAAACGGAGCAAAGCGCATCATCGATACGGAGTGGGTGCAGGTGTCTTTAGCTCGAGTGGCGGCCACCATAGCCACTTTACGTTTGTTGAATTGGAAAGCCGCCGCCGCGATAGACGCAGGCGACCCCAACCCCGCCACGGCTTCAGCCATGAAAATTTTTGGAACCGAACAGCAAGTGCAGTGCCTAAGAATACTTATGGATGTTGTGGGTGAGAGCGCAAAACTTAAAGATGATTCTCCAGGGTCAGCCCTATACGGTCAACTTGAGCATGCCTATCGACAAGCACCAGTAGGAACTTTTGGCGGTGGTGTTAATGAAGTTCAGCGAGAAATTATCCAGATGGCCGGGCTAGGCATGCCTCGGGCTCCTCGCTGATCGCTAGGCGGTTTTAGTCATAATGGAAGTCGGTGTAGCACTACCTCAGATGGTCAAAGATTTTGACCGAGATAAATTCGTTAATTGGTGTGAAGGAATAGACGCAGGCCCATTTTCTTCTGTTTCTGCTGGTGAACGCATTACTTTTCATAATCTAGAAGGCATTACCGCGTGTGCCGCCGCCGCCGCGCTCACCGAGCGAGTTAAAGTTTTTGCCAATCTTATTGTGATGCCGTGGCATACAGTGCCGTTAATAACTAAGCAACTAATTGCTATAGACGTTATTTCGAATGGTCGACTTGAGATTGGTGTCGGTATTGGTGGTCGTAAGCAGGATTACGAGGCACTGGGAGTAAATTTTGGTCATCTTCACCAACGTCTTGATGATTCAGTAATAGAGATGTTGCATCTTTGGAAAGGGGGCGCCGCCGGAGATGGGGGAGTGTTGGGCCCTCCACCACCACAGGCTCAGCCGCTCGTTTTGGCGGGCGCTATGGGTCCTAAGGCGTTGGCGCGAGCGGCTAAGTGGGCTGATGGGGTATCAGGATTTACTATTACCGCTAACGCCGAAGAGGCCGAACAACTATTCCTTGCTACTAGCAAGGCTTGGGCCAATGAGGGGAAAACTAAGCCCCCTCGGCAGGTGACGGGATTTTTCTGTGCGTTAGGTCCTGACGCCGAAAATCGCTTACGTAATTTTTCCTATGAGTACTTAGAAGTTTTTGGCCCATTATTCGCTCGGTCTGTTGCCGAAGAAATATCGGCCTTCACCCCTGAACGAATTGGTGATGCCTTAGAGGCGATAGCTGCCGCTGGTGGCGATGAATGCATTTTGGTGCCGGGCTCGGCTGATCCAAAATGCCTAGAAGAGTTATCCGCGCTTGTGGCTGATCGAGGCTTCTGATGACGAAAGCACTCAGTGGCTATCGGGTTTTGGTTACTGGTGGCGGTAGCGGTATCGGTGAAGGCTGTGCGGAGATGCTTAGCCAAGATGGGGCGACAGTAACTATCTGCGGGCGCACACCTGAACGCCTAGCCGATGCCGCGCAACGCATCAAAAAGAGCACCGGAACTTCTCCCCTTATTTGTGTGGCCGACATCACCAATGAAGAACAGATCACTCAGGCGGCCACCATGGCTGCGGGCGATTCTGGCCTTCTCCACGGAGTGGTTGCTTCGGCGGGCGGTTCTCTTCATATGGGGCCATTGCATCTAGCTGACACCGAAGCGTTGCGAGCCACTCTCGACCTTAATGTTGTCGGAACATTTCTCACTCTTAAGGCTACGGTTCCATTGTTGCGAGCAGCACAAGGTTCTTTTGTCGGAGTCTCGTCGCACGCAGGCTTAGATTCATTTCGTTTTCTTGGCGCGTACGGAGCCGCTAAGGCGGGGCTTGATCACATGTTGCGAGTTGCCGCTGACGAACTAGGGCCAGCTCGAGTTCGTGTTAATTCAGTGCGTCCGGGAATCATCGCAGATGAGTTAATGAAAGCAATTACCGATGGAGGCTCAGTACTCGATAGTTATATCGAAAATATTCCTTTGCATCGAGTGGGCACCGTTGGTGATGTCGCTCAACTAGTGCGATTTTTAATTAGCCCTGAGTCGAGCTGGATAACTGGCCAGTGCATAAGCGTCGATGGCGGGCAATCGTTGCGCAAAGGGGCAGACTACGGCGCTTTTGCTGATGCTATCCACGCAAGCGACCCCGAAATGGCTTGGGTGTACGAACCGAAAGAATAAATTCTACTTATCGGCCTTAAATGTAATTGGGATGTGCTTAAGGCCGTTGATGAAGTTAGACCGCAAACGGCTGATGTCACCGTCGAGTTTGATGTCGTGCATGCGATCAAGAATTGTGTCGAACATTACGTAAATCTCTCGACGAGCCAAGTTAGAGCCAAGACAGAAGTGAGGACCACCACCCCCAAAAGAAACATGCTCATTAGGCGTGCGCTCAATATCAAAGACGAAAGGATCGTCAAAGTATTTCTCGTCACGATTCGCCGAGATGTACCAAATGACGACTTTGTCTCCAGCCTTGATTTGTTGTCCACCGAGAATAAGATCTTTGGTGGCTGTGCGACGAAAGTGCATCACGGGAGTAGCCCACCGCAGCATTTCTTCTACCGCTCCTGGAAGAAGGTCTCGGTTCTCTCGCAGACGCGCTAATTGCTCTGGGTTTTCTAGCAAGGCCACCATCCCGTGGGAAATTAGATTACGGGTAGTCTCGTTACCCGCCACAGTGAGAATTAGAAAAAATAAGTCGATTTCTATCTCGGTTAGTTTTTCTCCGTCCACCGATGCACTAGATAAAACCGAGATGAGATCATCATGAGGGTCAGCCCGCTTTTGTACGGCTAGCTCAGACGCGTAGGAGTAGAGATCCATCATCGCTTGGGCTGCTATTTCTTCGGTTACTCCATACTCTGGATCATCTGATCCGATCATTTCGTTAGACCAGTCAAAGAGTTTGTGGCGGTCTTCTTGGGGCACTCCCATTAAGTCGGCGATCACCTGGAGGGGCAACTCGGCCGCGACATCGACCACGAAGTCGCACGAACCTTTTTCGGCAATCCGATCGATGATGTCGTTAGTACGTTCCCGCATGGTCGACTCGAGTTCAGCCACCATTCTCGGGGTAAAGCCTTTGTTTATTAGTCGTCGATAGCGCGTGTGCATGGGTGGATCCATATTGAGCATCAGCATCCGCTGCTGTTCTAGGTGTTCGGGTTCAGAGTCAAACATGAAAACTAAGCCTTCGGCCGACGAAAAGTTTTCGTAATCACGCCCTACGGTTACCACGTCGTCATAATTTGTTACTGACCAAAATCCCGCCTGACCATCAATGCCTTCGTGCCACGCCACCGGCGCACTTTGGCGCATCTGAGTGAACCAGTCGTGAGGAACGCTATCTACAAATCGATCCTTATCCCAGTAGTTGATTTCGTTGCTAGCCATAATTTGCACTCCGCCTTTCAGTCAAACTCAGGGATCACGTACTTGCCGAATAGCTCAATTGATTGCATAACTTTTTCGTGGGGAATGTTGTAGGGGTTAAGTAAGCACAGTAGTAAATCAACCCCGGAAGCTTCGTATCGCTTTAAAGTTTCTATGCATTCGTCAGGGTCGCCGACTACGCCCGATCCGGTGGAGTGGATGTAATCAAAATTTAGATACTCGAGCGCTCCTTCGCGCTGGTGCTGGAGTGGGGCTGCGGCGTAGTCGTAGGTTCCTAGCGGGTGGTCCCGTTCTTCTAGCCATTCGGCCACTGAGCCAATAATAGAAGCACCCGCTTTTGGGTACCAAACAAAAGATTCTTCGGCCACAGCGTAAGCCTCTTCTTTAGTTGGAGCGCAATGAACCATGGTGAATGTGGCCGCAGTGTCGTTGATAAATTTCCCTGCTGGCTGGGTGCACTCGGCTAGCCCCTTCTTATAACGGGCGAGGTTGTCAGATATTGACTCCGGAGGCATTCCTACAGTGAACGAGCACAGTCCGATTCCTTGGCGACCAATTTCTTCGTGCCCCGCAGGCGAACTAGTGGCCCCGAAAATTGGTGGGTGTGGTTGTTGTAATGGTTTGGGATGCACTCGCCGGGGCGCGCCCATTTTCCAAAATTCACCGTCGGCCTGATATTCATCGTTAGTCCACGCACCAACTATGTGACCTAGTGCTTCTCGCCACTGTTCACGAGATTTATCAACGTCAACATTGAAACCCTCTAGTTCGGCTCGACTCGATGATCTCCCAGTACCAAAATCAACCCGACCATCAGAGATTAAATCTAAAACTGCTACTGATTCCGCGGTGCGAATGGGATGATTGTAAGGCTGGGGAAGCAAGCGCACCCCGTAGCCGATTCTTATATTTTTTGTTCTCGCCGCGATAGCACCGTAAAGAACTTCTGGGTTAGAACAATGAGAGTATTCATCAAGAAAATGGTGTTCCACACTCCAGAACGCGTGAAAACCCACCTTGTCACCGAGTACGGCTTGTTCAAGAGTGTCTTTGTAAGCCTGATGTTCTTTACCAGGGGTCCATGGCTTGGGGACTGGTATTTCGTAGAACATGGCAAACTTCATTAGGTTTGCTTCCCCTTTACTCGGTTCAGTTTTTGTGGGCGAATGCTCATTCTTACGATCTCGGCTTGTGGTTGAAGCGGGTTTGGATGAGCATAGGCCTATGCGAGGACTAAAGGGAAAAGTCGCAGTGATAACTGGGGCAGGCTCAGGGCTAGGGGCGGCCACGCTGCACCGATTGTCCGAGGAGGGGTCAATTACGGTGGGCCTAGATTTAGTGCCCGCGCCGGACGAAACGCGGGCTGCGTCTTGGCACCAAGTTGACGTAAGTAACGAAGACTCCGTAGCCGCAGCCATGAAGGCGGTGATCGCTGAGCACAATCGTATTGATGTGTTAGCTACGTTCGCAGGGGTGGCTGGTGGTGGTCCAGTCCATTCGTTGGCAAGTCAAGAGTGGAATCGAGTACTGGCAGTAAACCTGACGGGGACATTTCTTTGCTGCAAACACGCACTCGTTCCTATGGTTGAACAAGAATCGGGCGCAATAATCACCGTGGCGAGCGTAGAAGGAATCGAAGGCACCGAAGGGGGAAGTGTCTACAACGCAGCCAAAGGGGGAGTAGTTCTGCTTACTAAAAATATGGCTATCGACTATGCCCGACGCAATATTCGAGTCAATGCCGTGTGTCCTGGATTTGTAGAAACCCCGATGTTCGATGCGGTCATGGGTAGTTCAGGAATGGCTGATTATCGAGACGAATATCGCAACCAACATCAGATTGGTCGTTTTGGCCACCCGTCCGAGGTCGCAGCCGCGACGGCTTTTCTTGCTTCCGAGGATGCTTCGTTCATAACCGGCCACGCCCTAGTGGTCGATGGTGGTTATACCGCCGGCATGCGCACGGGTCTTTCTGATCTATTGGGCCTTTCTTGATTGGGCCTTTTGGAATGGCAGTTCTCGGGCCAAATCTGTAACGTGTTCTTGTCTAGAGTATTCGCAGTACGCCAAAGCGAAAAGCCAAAGGGGGCGCAATGTATATCGGGTTGACGGAAGAACAGCAGAAATTACAACTCGAAGTGCGCGAGTACTACCGCCAGCTGCTTACTCCCGAAGTAAGAGCATCTTTGGCTAACGGCGGTGGCGTCGGACCCGCAATGCGCAAAGTAGTGCGTCAAATGGGATCTGACGGCTGGCTAGGAGTTGGCTGGCCTAAAGAGTGGGGTGGGCGCGGTTTCACCGCAGTTGAACAGTTCATCTGGTTCGACGAATCGATGCGGGCAGGTGCACCAGTACCGATGCTCACCATCAACACGGTTGGTCCCACAATTATGAATTTTGGTTCAGAAGAGCAAAAAAAGTTTTTTGTTCCAAAAATTTTAGCGGGTGAAATCCATTTTTGTATTGGTTATTCTGAACCGGGGGCGGGTACCGATCTGGCTGCGCTGCGCACTAAAGCTGAGCGCGACGGTGATGAATACATAATCAATGGTCAAAAAATGTGGACCAGTTTGGCTAGCGATGCCGATTACATCTGGTTAGCGGCCCGTACTGACCCTGAAGTAAAGAAAAACAAAGGAATTTCTTTATTCGTTCTCCCAATGGACACTACCGGAATAAAGGTTTTGCCTATTCAAGTAATGGGAGAGACTGACATCAATCAAACTTTCTTTGAAGATGTCCGTATACCGGCTAGTTATCGAGTGGGCGAAGAGAACGAAGGCTGGAAACTCATCACTACTCAGTTGAATCACGAGCGAGTAACGCTTTGCTCGTCGGGAATGGTTGAGCGGGCCCTAAACGACACGCGATCTTGGGCGCAAGAGACTCGACTAGCCGACGGAACTCGAGTTATCGACCAAGAATGGGTTCAGATCAGCCTCGCTCGGGTGCACTCGCGACTCGAGTTTTTGCGGCTTATTAACTGGAAAATCGCGTGGGCCTCTACCCAGGGTGCGCTCAGCCCAGCCGACGCATCGGCGACCAAAGTTTACGGAACCGAGTTTTACCTTGAGGCGTTTCGTTCCTTGATGGAAATAATTGGCCAACACTCGTATCTTAAAAATGATGCGCCCGGTTCGGTTCTCCAGGCTCGCCTCGAGCACTCTTACCGCGGATTGATCATCCTTACATTTGGCGGCGGAACTAACGAGATTCAGCGCGATCTCATTGCTGTGTTTGGTCTCAATATGCCCTTGGCTCCCCGATAGCCATTTAACTATTAACAGGAGAAAAATATGGATTTTTCATTTTCTGAAGAACAAAATGATCTACAAGGGCTGGTTCGCCAAATCCTAGAAGCCGAAGTTACGAATGAGCGATTAAAGCAAACTGAAGCGAGCGAAGATAATTTTGATCGTGAGCTATGGGCAACTTTTGCTGAAGCTGGAATTTTAGGTATTGCCGTTCCAGAAACCTATGGCGGGGGCGGATTAGGTTTTCTTGAGTTAGCTATCACGCTTGAACAAATTGGCCGAGCAGTAGCACCAATTCCTTTTTACGCTTCGGCGGTATTGGGGATGCTCCCCATCGCTCAGTTTGGTACTGACATTCAGAAAAAAGCTTTGCTGCCAGGAGCAGTTTTAGGAGAGTCGATTCTTAGCGCAGGTCTCTTTGAAGCTGGTGCCGATCAGTATCAGCCCACGACCTCTGCTGTTCTTACCGATAAAGGTTGGGAGCTAAGCGGAGTCAAAGATTGCGTTCCGGCGGGAATGTTGGCTGATCGAATTCTTGTTCCTGCGACTACCAAAGATGGCCAAGTAATTATTGCCCTAGTCGAGGCGACGAGCCCAGGGGTAACTCGTGAACGCCAAAACACCACGAACGGGCACCCTGAAGCCCGTTTCACTCTTGCTTCGGTCGAAGTAGGTGAGAAGGAAATTATTGGAACACCCGATAGTGGTCTCGATATTCTCCATTGGTTAGTAGAGCGTGCGACCGCCGCCCTTACCGCAATCGCGGTGGGAGTATGTGAAGAGTCAGTGCGAATGACCGCGGAGTACACCAAAACTCGTGAACAATTCGACCGCCCAATTGCAACCTTCCAAGCCGTTGGTCAGCGAGCGGCTGATGCTTATATAGATACTGAAGCCGTTCGGCTTACTGCTTGGCAGGCCATCTGGCGACTGTCCGAAGACTTGCCGGCCACGGTTGAAGTGGCGGTAGCAAAGTTCTGGGCGTCAGAGGGTGGTCAACGGGTTGTTCACGCGGCTCAGCATCTTCATGGGGGAATGGGGGTAGACCGTGATTATCCACTTCACCGTTACTTCCTTTGGGCTAAGTGGATTGAATTGACTTTGGGCGGTTCGACTAAGCAGCTTCTCGCTATCGGCCGCCGCTTAGCCGAGGACCCTGTTCCCGCTTAGCCAAACTGCTAAATGGCCAAAAGTTCGGCCTCTACCGACCCAAAAGATATTTTTGTTGCCCGAGATGGGCTGTCAATCCATGCTCTTGATTGGGGCGGGACTGGACCACCATTATTGTTATTACCGCCCAACGGGTTTTGTGCGGGATTTTTTGATCCCCTCGCGCAGCGCTTGCGAGATGACTTCCGGGTTATTGCGGTTGACCTGCGCGGCCAAGGCTTAACCGATACGCCCCAGGATTTTTCTTCGGGGCTTACTTTTTTCGAAATGGCTGCTGACGTCATTGCCGTGCTTGATGAATTAGAGATTAAACAGTGCGACGCGCTCGGTGAGTCATTAGGTGGTGGGGTGGCCGCCATAGTCGATGCTCTGCGCCCAGGGATATTGCTGAGGATCATGTTTTGTGAAGCTATTGCTTTTGATCTCGGCTCTTTGCCTACCCAACCTAGTAATACCCCTGGCGATGGGGGCAATTTTATGGCCCAGATCGCTCGAAAGCGGCGATCAGTTTGGCCCGATCGAGAAACAGTATTCGCTTCTTATTCTTCTCGACCACCACTTGACCAATTAGACCCCGAAGCAATGAGGGCTTACGTCCGATGGGGGTTTGTCGATCGCACCGATGGCCAAGTCGAGCTGGCCTGCGCACCTGAAGTCGAAGCTCAAGTATTTGAAATTTCGTCTGGAGCCTCAGGTGCTCCGAGTGCATGGGAGCACTTATCGGACTTGAGTGCTAAGTCGGCAGTGTTTTATGGAAATGAGTCAAATTTGCCCAAGGAGTGGTTTATTAGTCAAGCCCAAAGAATCGGCGTTGAGGCTCATGAGGTCCTTGGCGGACACTTTTTTTTACAAGAAGACACCGCGCGAGCAGTCACACTAGTACGAGATTTTTTGGCTACTAGCTAACAAAACTTTTGCCAACGTGGTTAAGCAATAACTCCGCTTAAACGCAATTTAGAAATCTCGTCAGATGAATAGCCGAGGCTAGCCAAAACCGAATCGGTGTGTTCTCCGAGGTCTGGAGGCATAGATCTTGGACCACCAGGAGTTCCGAGGTAGTCAATAGGTGAATTGATCATGGTGGTGGTGCCAGACCCATCGGGGACATCAACGAATCCACCGCCGGCTAAAACTTGAGGGTCAGCCAATACTTCTTCGGGGGTTTGCACGGGCGCCCACCACATATCTTCTCGGTCGAATGTCTCGCCCCACTGGTCGCGTGTTTTGGTGGAAAAAAGTTTGTCTAATAAGCCAGTGAGCTCGTCGCGATTGTCTCGGCGTACTTGAGCATTGACGAATCTAGAATCGGTTATCCATTCGGGCTTTTCGATGGATCGACACAAATTAGGCCAGTGGCGTTCACTTTCTAACCCAATGAGCCAAAACCACCTCTGGTCTTTATCTTGATAACAGTTAACGGTGGGATTGGCCATCGTTTCGTGAGTAGCAACACCGATTGCGGTTCCGAATCGCAACGCAACATTAAGATCAAAACTTATGGTGTAAATACCATGGCGTAGAAGTGAAGTGTGAACTACCTGTCCTTCTCCAGTGGAACCACGAGCGATTAAAGCCGCACATATTCCCGCCGCCAATGTCATGCCCGCGTTGTGGTCACCTTGTCCACCGCGCTGAAACGGAGGATTACCGTCAGGCTGGGTCAGCAAACTCGCAATGCCGCTACGGGCCCAAAAAGCACCAATGTCGTACGCCGCTCGGTCGCGCTCAGGTCCTGCTAGTCCGTACCCAGTAATAATTCCGTATACGAGGTGAGGGTAACGCTCTCGGATTGATTCTGGGTCGAGCCCCAAGCGGGCTAGTGCTTCAAGACGAATATTGGTTATAAATACGTCGGCTTGACTTAGCATCTCGTGGGCGAGTTCACGCCCTCGTTCATGAGCGAAGTCGATCACGACACTTTGTTTAGACCGATTGTCTATTTCGAACGGCGGGTTGAACGGAAGATCTCCACCAATCATTTGAGCAAACCCTCGAGCTGGATCGCCTTGGGGCGGTTCAATTTTTATTACCTCCGCACCCCAATCGGCTAACAAGCCCCCCGCCGCAGGACCGGCCACCCAGACTCCCAACTCAACTACTCGTAGCCCCGACAGGGGTCCCGCATCGGGTGAGGAGTGGTGATCGTCTGAAGTCATGGCTTTCCTGGCGTTAGATGGGGGGAGGCGTACCTTAAGCAAGAAACTTGGACGAGTAAATCCTAGGCTTACGCTATCGAAATTCTCATGGTGTGTACCGGGAACACTTGTCGTTCTCCTATGGCTGAAGCGATTTTACGCGCTCGGCTAAGGGAGAGGGACGGAGAGATTCGAGTCTCTTCCGCAGGAATAGACGCTTGGGCTGGTTCCGCCACGGAGAACTCTATTTTAGCCATGAGCGAATTTGGTCTAGACCTGTCTTCTCACCGCAGTCGGAAAGTAACCCCCAAAATAATTGCTAGCTCTGATCTGATCTTGGCCATGACTCGAAATCATTTCGACCGGATTACTCGTCTTTGTCCGGATGCTTTTAACCGAACGTTTATGCCCAGTGAAATGATTCGCCTAGCTTCGAGACCGAGAGAATCGTCAGAGTCAGTACGAGCGTGGGCTGCTCTCTTGTCGGACACCCGCCCTGATGGTCCAATAGGCCGTGGCGCTGATGAGGTGGGCGATCCGGTCGGAGAGGAAATGGAGGCTTATCGATTGACCGCCCGCCGCCTCAATGCCGAGATGACCGCGCTAGCCGATTTACTGGTACCAATTTCGGATACTCCTTTGCGCCGGTAGTGGATGGCTTAGGGGGCGCGTGCGTGGCAGGCTGGAACCGTGGATGAATTAGATAAGTGGGATATTGCCGGTCGAGTGGCAGTAATCACCGGGGCTGGTTCGGGGATAGGCCGGGCCAGTGCTGAGCATCTTTCGGCTGCGGGGGCAACGGTGGTCTTGGCCGACATAAATGAAGAAGCAGCATCAGAAACTTTAGGAATCGTTCACGACACTGGTGGAGTTGGTCTAGTCGTACGAACTGATGTCTCGGACGCCTCTTCAGTAGAAGCGCTATTTTCGACCACCCAAGATGTTTATGGGGGATTAGACATCGTCCATAATAATGCTGGCTTAGTCTCTGGTTATCCGGTTTGGCCCGACATAACTCCCGAAACTCTAATGCGAGTAATGAACGTAAATCTTGGTGGAGTAGTTCTTGGAACTCGTCTGGCTATTCCCGCTTTAAGAAAACGGGGGGGTGGGGTGATAATAAATACCGCTTCAATGGCCGCTATTTTTCCGTTAGTGGAAGATCCTATTTATTCTGCTACTAAAGCCGCCGTTGTCATGTTTACTCGGGCGTGCGCTCCACTGGCCGAAGAAAATATAAGAGTTAATGTTGTACTGCCGGGTCTAGTCGATACCCCGTTGTTACCTAAGACGGGAGACGGATCAAATTGGGCTCAGTGGGCCAACGATGCTAATGATCTGATGGGGTTGCTGTCGGCTGACGATGTTGCTCGGGCAGTTGTTGAGTTGATAGAAGATAAAAGTGCTTTTGCCCAAGAGCGCATCGTGGGAGTCGCTCTTGATGGAATCGACTCGTAATTATGAATTTAGAAGAGATGACCCCTAACCAGTCAGCTCGACGTGACCGGGTGATCGAATCTGCGCTTGAGTTGGCGTCCGAGGGAGGGTACGACGCAGTGCAGATGCGCGATGTGGCCATTTCTGCTCAAGTGGCGCTCGGAACTATTTACCGTTACTTTTCTTCTAAAGACCATCTACTGGCTGCTGCGCAGCTCGAACTATGGCGTAAACAGTCGGAACGGCTTAAAGCTCATCCCGCTAAGGGGGAATCTGACGCGGAACGAGTAATGAGCGTTTTAAATAGATCAATGCGCGGAGCGTTAAACGACCCGCAACGCACTCAAGCGCTAGTGACGGCCTCGTCTTCCCCTGATCCGGCAGTACGAGAGTGCCAGTCCGAATTGATGGGCATCATGGACGAAGTACTCGGAGCGGCTATGTCTGATGTCGAGCCCACTCGCCGAGACCAAATAGCAGTGACCCTGCGACAGGTGTGGTTTGCGTGGCTGCTGGGTTGGGTCAATGGTTGGAACGATGCCCCTACGGTCTCGGCTCAACTAGAAACGGCTACTCGCCTTCTTCTCGCCTAATCGTGGCCTCAAGTTGTGGCTGGGAAAGAGAATGTGTTCTACTTTCGTCGTGCCTAGCGTTCGTCATAGTTCTCACGTAATCGAGTTTCCGTACACCCGTTCTCTCGGACCGGTTTACGGGGAGTTCCTGACGGGTTTACGCGATCAGCGCATCATCGGAATACGTAACCGTGACGGTTCAGTTCTGTGCCCACCGACCGAATGGGACCCTAAAACGGGAGAAGCATTAGCGCTTGATTTTGTTGAAGTTGGTCCGGAAGGAACAGTAACCACTTGGGCTTGGGTTACTAAGCCCACTCGCAAACATCCGCTGGATCATCCTTTTGCTTTTGCTCTTATCCAACTCGATGGTGCGGATACCGCAATTCTCCACGCGGTTGATGTCGCCAGCATGGACAAGATCACCACGGGGATGAGGGTGACCCCTCGCTGGCGAAAAGAAAGAATCGGTTTAATTACCGACATAGAGGCTTTTGTCCCTTTGGAGTCAAAATAATGAGCGCTTCACTTCCCGATGAGACAATAGATCCCAACGCACCGGTAGCCAACATGGACTACTTCATGGCGCTGGAATTCAAAGAAGCGATTTGTCCCGTAGTCCAACGCTATACCGATGGTTTGCTGGCGGGGAAAATTATCGGTCACCGTTGTCCGCAGTGCGGTTTGGTCTATGTTCCTCCTCGAGGTTATTGCCCGATTGATGTTTTAGAAACAACTGAAGAAGATGAAGTTGAATTAGCAGATAGAGGAATAGTAACTAACTACACCGTAGTGACGCCGGTTCAATATTACGGCCAAGAAGCAACTGAACCTTTCGCCAAAGTTTCGGTTCTTCTCGACGAACCGGGTGGCATGTTGAGTCTGCAAGATGTATTAGAAGTTCCCGTAGAACAAGTTCGCATCGGTATGCGATTAGAAGCCGTGTGGGTGCCAGAATCTGATCGCACCGTCGAAGAAATTGGTAACCGTAGTTGGGGTAGTGCCGACGGTTGTATTTTGGGTTGGCGTGCCACTGGGGAGCCTGACGTATCTCCCGACCAATTTAACGATCGGGTATTTTGACGATGGCTGATATCGCAATCATCGGTTACTCCCAGTCACCTTCGTGGCGAGAAGCTGAATTGACTGAGCCTCAGTTCTTATTTCCGGTGATTTCCGAAGCCATTGACCACGCCAAAATCGAGCGTCGAGAGATCGGGTTCACTTGTGCGGGCTCGTGTGATTACCTTTCGGGTCAAACTTTTGCTTTCGTTATGAATCTCGAAGCCGTGGGTGCTTGGCCGCCCATCTCGGAGTCCCACGTAGAGATGGATGGCGCGTGGGCTCTTTACGAAGCATGGGTGCGGTTGCAGGCTGGGGATATAGACACCGCGCTGGTTTTCGGGTCGGGAAAATCTTCACCCGGAAATCTTTCAGAAATTTATCCGCTACAACTCGATCCGTACACTCTGACTCCCCTGGGAGTAGATCCAGCGTCAATGGCCGCCCTTCAGGCGCGCGCGCTTATCGATGCTGGATTGGTGACCGAAAGGGAAATGGCTCAAGTTGTTGCTCGGAATCGTCGTGACGCAATGAACAACCCCCGCGCGCAAGTGAGTGGCGATTTTGACGAAGATGCGCTTTTGGCGGAACCGTATTTAACCGCACCACTGCGCAAGCACGATCTGCCACCCATTTCGGACGGAGCGTGCGCGGTGATATTGGCTACCGCGGATAAGGCTCGAGCGGTGTGCGAGCGTCCGGTTTGGATCCGCGGCATTGATCACCGAATTGAGGTTCACCAACCCGGAATGCGCGATTTGACTGTGTCTTCATCAACTCAGATTGCGGGCAAAAATGCGGGCGTGGGCAATGCCCCGGTTGATGTCGCAGAATTGTGCGTCTCGTTTTCTCACGAAGAATCAGTGTTGCGTCGGGCCTTGGGTCTAGCCGAAAACGTGAAAGTGAACCCATCGGGTGGTCCCTTGTCGGCCAATCCGCTTATGGCGGTAGGGATATCTCGTTTTGCTGAAGCCGCCCGTCAAATCGCTGAGCAGGGTGCCCATAGGGCTATCGCGCACGCCAGTTCCGGCCAAGCCCTGCAGCAAAATATGGTTGCCGTTTTGGAAGGCGATTAATGAGCCATCAACCTTGCGCCATTATCGGAATTGGCCAGACCAAACACAAAAAACGTCGCGACGATGTTTCTTTACCCGGGCTAGTACGCGAAGCTGCTCAGCGGGCTCTTGATGACGCGGGAATGAATTGGTCAGATATCGATGCAGTTGTACTAGGGAAAGCGCCCGACCCTTTCGAAGGCGTGATGATGCCGGAGTTGAGTATGGCCGATGCTCTTGGGGCCGCCGGAAAACCTTTGATGAGAGTTCATACTGCCGGAAGCGTTGGAGGCACGACCGCTATTGTGGCCGCCCATCTCATTGAAAACGGCATTCATGAAAGAGTTTTAACGGTTGCTTACGAAAAACAAGCCGAAGGTAACGCGCAGTGGGGTCTCGCGGGTGGCCGTTCGGGTGGAATGGGAGCGGGGGGGATTTTTGCTCCGTGGATGCGTAGTTACATTCAGCACTCAGGCGCCCCCGAAGACATCGGCTGGAAAGTTGCCGTTAAAGATAGAAAAAACGCACTCAAGAATCCGTATGCCCATCTTCAGTTAAAAGATATTTCCATTGAGAAAGTCAAAGAATCGCCGATGCTCTGGGAGCCGATACATTTTTTGGAGTCGTGCCCGTCATCAGACGGTGCGTGTGCGATGGTACTTACTAACGAAGATGGTGCCAAGAGGGCTCCTAAGCCCCCCGCTTGGGTTTTAGCTACGGCCATGCGCAGCGAGTTGGGCCAGTTTCCTGGTCGCGACCCAGTCCGCCCCCAAGCTGGGGTTGAGTGTGCGCAAATACTTTATGACTCTGCTGGGATTACCGATCCGCGTGCTCAAATTGATGTGGCCGAGATCTACGTTCCCTTTTCGTGGTACGAACCCATGTGGCTGGAAGGACATGATATTGCTGGCCCCGGCGAAGGGTGGCAAATGACCGAAAGCGGAGCAACCGAGATAACCGGCGACTTTCCTGTCAACCCTTCGGGTGGAGTTCTTTCTTCGAATCCCATCGGGGCCTCGGGGATGTTGCGCTTTGCTGAAGCAGCTCTTCAAGTAAGAGGGGCGGCGGGTGAACACCAGGTTGACGATGCCACTGTCGCTTTGGGGCACGCTTACGGTGGTGCCGCCCAGTATTTTTCAATGTGGATTGTGGGCGCATCTCTGGATGCAGTCGCACAAAATAAATAGTTTCTAGATTTTTATGTCTTCCCCCGCTGGAACCGAATCACCTGAACTGGCTGATTTCCGCGCTTCTGCGGATGCTTGGTGTAACGATAATTTTGAACGGCGTTCAGTAGATATCAATGAGTTCAAGCGTCGTTTCTCGATTAGTTCAATTTCAGAAAAAGATGAACGCGCTCAAGTAGCGCGCGCCCAAGCGGGCCAAAAATTGGTATTCGAAGCGGGTTTTGCTGGTTTAGCGGTTCCGACGCAATACGGGGGTCAAGGACTCACCGCTCAACACCAGCGCATTTTTGCGCAGGTTGCGTCTCGGTACGTAATCGACACCGGAATATTTTCTGTCAGCATCGGAATGGTTCTGCCCACTTTGCTGGCCCACGGGACCGAGGAACAGAAATTGCGGCTTATCCCCCCAATGTTGCGAGGCGATGATATTTGGTGCCAGCTCTTTAGTGAGCCGGGTGCGGGATCTGATTTGGCCGGACTTACTACTAAAGCCGAACTTGATGGTGAAACTTGGTGCATCAATGGTCAAAAAGTGTGGAACTCCTTTGCTCATGTTGCCAATTGGGGGATCTTGCTCGCCCGCACCGACTGGGATGTGCCTAAACATCGGGGCATCTCGGTGTTTATGGTTGAGATGAATAGTGACGGCGTTGAAGTGCGACCTTTGCGTCAGATAACTGGCATTGCTCATTTTAACGAGACGTTCCTCACCGATGTGAATGTTCCAACTAATAATTTGCTCGGCGAGTTAAACGGTGGGTGGGGAGTAACTCAGACCACTCTGATGGCCGAGCGCTCTTTAATTGGTGGCGGGATGGGGTTGGGTTTTCGCGACTACGTGGCTTTGGCTAAGGAATATGAACGCGCTGATGATCCAAATATTCGTCAAGAGTTGGCTCGGGCCTACACGCGTTTTGAGATATTGCGTTGGCTGGGCGAGCGTTCGCGTACGGCTATGCGGGCGGGGAAAATGATGGGAGCAGAAAGTTCAGTTACTAAATTGGCGATCTCGGAACACGTGGCTAAAAGTGGGGATCTTGCGCTAGCTATCGAGGGCGCGGCCGGAATGTTGGCTGGTGACGACGCTTTTGACTTCGGTTTTTGGCAACAGCAGTTTCTTAGTCAGTGGGCAATTCGTATTGGTGGTGGCACTGAGCAAGTACAGCGCAACGTTCTAGGCGAACGAGTTCTGGGGCTGCCGTCAGAAGCTCGTCCTGATAAAACCGAGCCGTTCCGGTTAGTCCCCAAAAACTAAATAAAAGACGAATCGGCGCTAAGCCCAAGTTCAGGCCACTCACCCGAAATGATTGGTTGACAGTTACCGTAGCCAACTCCTCCATAAGTTGAATCGGTAACCCGAATGACGGTGTCACGAATTTGGTGCAACGATCTAGCCGTTTCTGGCTGGGTGCAATCAGCGATGCGCTCACCTTCAACCAAAAGTTTCCCTCGCCATTGCCCGTGATGGTTACCTTGATAACCAAAATAAAGACCCGCTCCGAGATGGAAACCAGTATCGCCGAGTACTTCGATCTCAAAAGGTCTTACTTCTCCTGATTCGGTAGTCGCCACGATAGTTCCACCTAATAGTCGGCGATTATTAGGATCGAAAGTTAATTTGGGCTCAAGATTTCTCCACGCTTCTCGGCGCCCGTCGGGGTATTCAATTCCACCAATAACCGTACGCCGGAGGTGACCGGGTGCTTCAAAGTGCAACAGATGAAGGTGTACTCCGTAACGCTCACCGTCAGAACGCTCCATCAGCAGGGGTGACCAAAGCATTAAAAAACGCATTCGCTCCGAGTCGGTACCTGGGGTCGGGGCTAAGTCGGTAAGTGGTTGACCTACGTCGTAACGAGTCCCCCAGGAATGATCACGAGTTGAAACCCAGTCTTGGTCAGTAAAAGTTTCTCGAACTCCGTCAACCGAAACCCAGCCCCGTGCGGTTCCTATTTGGTGATAGCGCACAAGATCGGCCGAAATCCGATAGTCGGTGCGTTGAAGAGTGCGCTCTTCCATCGCTGGCGGTATGGCTGCTTCAAAGATCCACTCAAACGCTATTGGCTGGCACTCGTTTTCCGCCAGAGAGAAGCGCACGGTTTTCATCGGTTCGAGCACTTCGTAAGCAATGGGGCCTGCGGTCAAGGTGTCGGGTTCCGGTGATAATCGCCGGCTGCCCCGTACGGTAATTTGCTCGGTTCCGCGAGAAACTCCCGCGTAGGCATCCATAACATTGCGATTGATGTATTTCCCCAGCCCAAAGCCGAGTTGGAGCGACCCGTCACGGGCGGCGGCCATGGCACAGATTTTTTCGGTCCAAGCGAAATCGCTGGTGGTAACGGTGGCGAAAGTGTCGGGGATCTGGTGGCAGAGGGCCTCGTCGGCGGGGACTAAGGGCCCTATGGCGTGAGAAGACATAAGGGAAGCGTAGGTGGCGCCGAGGGGTCGGAGACGGCTACTTTAGAACCGGTTCTATGTTTCTCGATGAAACCGCTGAGCAGCGGGCCCTCCGGAAGGAATTGCGGGAGTATTTTGCCAGTTTGTTGACCCCAAAAATTAGGGCTGAACTGGGTGCCGCGGGAGAAGGCAGTCCAGTTTTTAGAGAATTAGTTAAAAAAATGGGATCCGACGGCTGGTTAGGAATCGGCTGGCCAGTTCAATACGGCGGGCAGGGGCGCGACGCTACCGATCAGTTCATATTTTTTGACGAAGTCCAACGAGCGGCGGCACCATTTCCGTTTGTCACTATCAACACGGTCGGCCCCACTCTTATCAATTTTGGTAGTGAAGCCCAAAAACAAGAGTACCTGCCCAAAATATTGCAAGGCGAAATCAATTTTGCTATTGGCTACACCGAACCCAGTGCGGGCACAGACTTGGCTTCCTTGCGCACCAAAGCGGTGTTGTCGTCTTCAGCCAATGGTGACGAATGGGTGATTAATGGCAATAAAATTTACACTAGTGGCGCTAACCAAGCTGACTACATATGGTTGGCTTGCCGAACTGATGCCGATGTCGCGAAGCATAAAGGAATAAGCATCATTATTGTTCCTACCGACTCGCCAGGATTTTCTTGGACTCCCATAGTTACAGTTGGCGACATTGTTACTACGACAACTTTTTATGATGATGTTAGAGTTCCGGCCGAAAATGTTGTTAGTGGAGTAAACGCCGGCTGGCAACTAATTACCACTCAGTTAAACCACGAGAGAGTCGGCTTAGCCGCTCTTGCTGGCCTTACTTATCGTCTTTTTGACGATGTACTCGATTATTGTCGAGTAACTGATTCGGGCAATGGGAAACCCATGATTGAAGTATCGTGGGTGCAGAGAAACTTGGCCCACGCGCACGCCCTTTGCCAAGCTATGAAACTCTTGAATTGGCGACTTACTGCCGCAGTGGCCGCCGACACTCTCAGTGGGGCAGATGCGTCCGCCTCTAAAATCTTTGGCGTTGAAACTCAAGTTGAGGTGTATCGATTACTCCTAGAAATCTTGGGATTTGGCGGTTACATAAATGCCGGTTCTTCGGGGGCGGCGCTGCACGGTGAACTCGAACACGCAGCGCGCGCGGCACAAATCAATACTTTTGGTGGCGGTGTAGTTGAGGTGCTGCGCGAGATAGTCGCTACTTCAGGCCTCGGTATGGTCAGGGCCCCACGATGAGTAGCGACTTTTACGACCAAATCCAAAAATTTGTTGGTCTTGAAGCTGGGACGCAAGACGGTCACGACGAAGTAAATCAAGCCATGATCCGGCACTGGGTTGAGGCGATGGGGGACGAGAATCCTGTTTATGTAGATGCTCAATTAGCAGCAGAGTCAATTCACGGTGAACGAATTGCTCCACCGGTAATGCTTCAAGCCTGGGTGATGAGAGGCTTGAAACATCGTCCCGAATCGGGCGGTTCTCCGCAAGACGATTTGATGAACGTCCTTGATGGGGCCGGATTTACTTCGGTAGTGGCAACAAACTGTGAACAGGAATACGACCGCATGCTCCATTTGGGCGATCACTTGCGTACCCGGACCATCATTGATTCGATTTCCGATGAAAAACAAACTGCGCTCGGAACGGGGCATTTCTTGACGACTCGAGTTGAGTACGAAACGCTCGAGGGCGAGCCAGTGGGGCGCATGCTTTTCCGTATTCTGAAATTCAAACCCGGAACGGGGCGGAGCGTTTCGACCGAAGAAGAATCGCCCCCTCGCCCTTTGCGCCCTCGCCCCGCCCTTAATCGTGACAATCAGTTTTGGTTTGAAGCGGCTAAAGAGCACCGTTTGGTTATTCAAAAGTGCAGTGACTGCGGTGTTTTGCGTCATCCACCTCGGCCTCGGTGTGATAAGTGTGGATCTTATGAACACGGTGCGGTTGAGGCGAGTGGAAAGGGAACGATTTATAGTTTTGTCGTCATCCATTACCCCCAAGTCCCTTCGTTTGACTATCCACTGCCAGTTGGACTTATCGCGTTAGAAGAAGGAACCCGTTTAGTAGCCGACTTAACGGGAGCGGAGGCCAGCGAATTCAAAATAGATATGCCGGTGATTCTTGAGTGGCAAGATCTTGATTCCGACCTAACTCTCCCTGCTTTTCGTCCGGTGAAGTTATGAATTTTGAATTAAACGAAGAGCAAGAGGCAGTACGAGAACTGGCCGAGCAGATTTTTTCATCCTTATCCTCAGTCGAACGGGTAAAAGAAATAGAGGCAAGTGACGACCGTATTGATCGTGACCTTTGGTCAGCACTGGCCGACGCCAATATTCTTGGGCTTGCTATTCCCGAGGCGTACGGGGGTAGTGACTTAGGTTTGCTCGAACTGACTTTGGCGTTAGAGCAACAAGGGCGAGTGGTTGCCCCAGTCCCATTAGCCGCTACCACCGTTAGCGGAGCTTTAGCTATTAGCGAATTTGGCACTGATGCTCAAAAAGAACGAATTCTTCCGGGAGTGGTAAAGGGGGAGATTATCTTGAGCGCGGCTCTGGCCGAGATTGGTGTTAACGATCCTTTGAATCCTCAAGTACAAGCCACTTTGGTTCTTGATCGGTGGTCACTCTCGGGAACTAAATTTGCGGTCCCGGCCGGAATGCAAGCCGACATCTTAGTGGTACCCGCGCGCACTCCCGACGGAGTGGCGGTATTTTTGGTCGACACAAACGATCCGTCGTTGTCGCGGGTAAGTGCGTTCACTACCGATCGTTCTCAGGTCGCCCACGTGACTTTTTTAGATTCTCCCGCCGAGATGCTGGGTAATGGTGGACACCCCGGAGAGCGGATAGTCCAGTGGATTCTTGATCGCTCAATTATTAGTCTGTGTGCAATTCAAATTGGAGTGTGCGAGGCCGCGGTAAAAATGGCGGCAAATTACACGTCGGCCCGAGAACAATTCGGCCGGCCGCTCTCGGCTTTTCAAGCCACACAGGTTAGAGCGGCGGATGCCTACATTGATACTGAAGCAATACGAGTTACCACTCTTTTGGCGGCTTGGAAAGCTGATGCTGGCCAAGAAATAACTGCCGATGCGCTCGTGGCCAAGTGGTGGGCGGCCGAAGCTGGTCAACGAGTAGTCCACGCGGTGCAGCATCTTCACGGTGGGGTGGGGGCCGACATTGAGTACCCCGTGCATCGTTATTTCTTGTGGGGAAAGCAGATCGAGGACACTCTTGGGGGAGCAAACGCCACATTAGAAAGCCTCGGTCGCGTGCTGGCGAAGATGGGGGTTTAACGTGAGTCTCGCTTACGAAGATGTTTCAGTAGGTGACCAGTTGCCAACTCTTAACGTTCCTTTGACCCGCACCTTAATTACTGCCGCGGCAATCGCTTCTCGTGATTATCAAGATGTCCATCATGATCCTGGTCTTGCGGTCGAACGAGGATCACCCGATACTTTTATGAATATTCTCACCACTAACGGTTTTGTTGGCCGTTTCGTCACCGATTGGGCGGGTTCTGACGCACTGCTGCGATCGGTAAAATTTCGTCTGGGGTCACCTAATTATCCGGGCGACACAATGGTGATGACTGGTGAAGTTCTAAGTAAGGACAACGGAATCGTAGAAGTATCAGTAAAGGGTTCCAATAATCTCGGCGATCATGTCGTAGGTACCGTTCGACTTGAACTTCCTATTTCCGGCCAATCCAAGTGAGCGAGCAAAATCGATTAAAAGATGCGGGTGCGATTGTCGGTATTGGAGCCACTGAATTTTCGAAAGAGTCAGGACGGTCTGATTTACAACTAGCGATTGAGGCGTGCGAGGCGGCTATTTTTGAAGCAGGATTAGAACCCAGCCAGATTGATGGCATGGTTACTTTCACGGCGGAGACTAACCCCGAAATAGAAATTGCTAAAAATTTAGGTATCGGTGAGTTGTCATTTTTCTCTCGTATCCATCACGGCGGGGGAGCAGCTTGCGGAACAATCCAACAAGCAGTGATGGCGGTTAATGCCGGTGTGGCTGATTATGTGGTTTGTTACCGTGCCTTCAACGAGCGCTCGGGTCATCGATTTGGCACCGGAGTTCAAGATAGACCCATGGCCGCTAACGCCGAAAGTGCTCACTTTGCCTGGTATGCACCACCAGGTTTATTAACTCCAGCTCAGTGGGTGGCGATGTTCGCCACTCGCTATATGCATGAATACGGTGCGACTAGTGAAGACTTTGGGCGGATTGCTGTAGCCGATCGGCGCCACGCCGCCAATAATCCTAAGGCTTGGTTCTATAACCAGCCCATAACTTTAGAAGACCATCAAAACAGTCGTTGGATTGTTGAACCACTCCACCTGCTTGACTGCTGCCAAGAAAGTGATGGAGGTCAAGCAATTGTCGTCACTACCCCCGAACGAGCGCGCGATCTAAAACAAACTCCAGTCATTGTGCGCGCTTCAGCCCAAGGCGCGGGTACCGATCAAGAGATGATGACGAGTTATTACCGTCAAGAGATGGCGGCTTTGCCCGAAATGGGGTTAATCGCTCGTCAACTCTGGAACACCACCGGGCTAGGTCCTCGCGATATGCAAGCGGCTATTATTTACGATCACTTCACTCCGTTAGCACTGCCCCAGCTAGAGGAGTTCGGATTTTGTGGACGCGGTGAAGCCAAAGACTTTATACGCGACGGAAATATCGAACTCGGTGGAAATCTTCCCATCAATACCAACGGTGGTCAGCTCGGAGAGGCTTATATCCACGGGATGAACGGTGTCGCGGAAGGGGTGCGCCTAGTGCGAGGAACTTCTACTAATCAACCCCCCGATGTAGAAAATGTCCTAGTGACCGCCGGAACTATGGTGCCGACAAGTGCTTTGATCTTGGGCAAAGATTCTTAAAGTATCAAGTTTGAGCTATAGCGCCCGTGCGGCCAAATGTCCATCGTAAACCGCCCTGTCAACGGGACGAACTGCGACCGCATCGCCAATTCTCACTACGGAGCACTCAGCGGCTAATTCCAGCGCTAGATAGAGATCCTCCTCGGGAAGACCGTGGGTGACAATAACCACGGTGTCTATGTCGGAGATAGTTTCGAATTGATGAGAGTGAACATCAACGATGGTTACGTCGTGGTTGCCTATTGCCACCATGGCGTTATTGGGCCGCCAAATCATTCCGGCCTGAACCGCGCGCGGCAAAATCGCGGCCTGGGTTTCTCCATCAAGGGCGATAGGTAGGGGCAGGGGAGTGACACAGGTAGAAAATTTTTGGTTGACGGCCAACATTTCACCCAATCCGATAGCGGCGGCATGGCCAAGAGCGTCGAGGATAACTATTCGCTCACCTAAAGAGTCAGGATTTTCTAGTAAACGAGTTAACGCTTCTACGTGATCAATTACCCAGTCCGATTCAGATCCGGGAACGGGCATCGGATGATAAGCCGACCGCCCAAATTTAGTCGCCCGCCCACCGGTGGCAACAATGATTGCCTCGGGTGCTAAAGCAAGCACTGATTCAACGCACGCCGGAGTTTCGAGTCGCACATCGACTCCTAAACGCTCACATTCGTCTATACGCCACTGAGCAATCTCCCAGATCTCTTTCCGACCGGGCAGTTCGGCGGCCCAACGAAGAGCTCCTCCTAGTTGATCGTTTTGCTCTAAGAGGACAACCCGGTGGCCTCTCGTGGCCGCAGTTGCTGCGGCCTCGAGTCCACCGGGTCCGCCGCCAATTACCACTACTCGTTTCGAAGTTGCTGCTAACCCCAATGTCCCTAGCCCGAGGTCGTCTTCTCGGCCTACTGCGGGATTCTGCACGCAGTTAATAGGCATTGACTGCAACAGGTTCCCGTAGCACGATGCGTTTATTCCGGTGCATTTACGAATTTCTTGCTCTCTATTTTCTGCCGCCTTATTTACCCATTCAGGGTCAGCGATTAGAGCGCGCACAAGAGTAATACCGTCGGCTTCATGACGTTCAATGACGCCATCGGCTTCTTCGGGAGTGATAATGCGGTGGACGGCAAATACTGGAGTATCTGGGACTGACTTTTTTATAGTGTGGGCGGCATAAACCCCAAACAGATGGGGGGAATAATTAGTCCGAACCATTCCCACGCCCCCTATTCCAACACTTACATTGAAATAATCAGACAAGTTTTCGTACCCCATGGCTATGTCCGCGCAGTCATCTGCACTTAGGCCGGGTCCGTGGCGCTGTTCATCGTCTCCGGCTAGCCTCATGCCGACAATAATTTCGTCTCCAACCGCTTCTCGCACTGCTCGCATAATCTCAGAACCTAAACGCATCCGATTTTCTAGGCTTCCGCCGTAAGCATCAGACCGAAAATTGAATTTAGGCGATAGAAATTGGTGCAAAAGGTATCCGTGAGCACTTTGTATCTCGATCCCATCGAATCCACCCGCTACAGCATTTTGGGCGCACACTACGTGAGCATCGATCACCGCTCGTATATCTTTTTTGTCCATGGCTTTTGGTGCTTCGGAATAGTCGGGTGAAACCGATGGACCAATTGCAACTTGCTTAGACCAATTACCCAAACTCATCGCCCCCGAATGAGTGAGTTGTAGCAAAACCTTTGCCCCGTGCTCGTGCACTTGAGCCGTGAGCTGCTCATAATGGGGTATGCACTGGGGATCCCAACCGTTGGCGTTATTGGGCATTTTGTAAGCCGTATCGGCGGATACCGCGGTTTCACCCGCGATCACCGCCGCCACTCCGCCTTGGGCCCGATCGGCTAAATAGCGACCGTATCGACGGCCGTAGTAGCCCGGCTCACCCCACACTGGATTGGGCTCAGTGAACATCGTGAAGTGGGCTCCGAAAATTATCCGATTACGAAATTCGCTACGACCAACATAAATAGGCTGGAATATATTCTCAAAACTCATAGGGCAAGGCTACTTAGACGACCCTGTTCAGAAAAAATATTAGTTAGATGTATGCGATCATTTTCACTCATAGGCTGTAATGGCTGATTACGCTTTGGCCGCCACCATATTTGGTCGTTCCCTTGCCAATATTGTTGCCGCAGTTGTTTTTTTAATATTTTTTTAGTTTCCGTTACTGGTAATGACTCGGTGATTCGAACGTAGCGTGGAGACCATTTAGTTCCGAGGTCGCCTTGTTGTTCAAGAAACTCATCTAGCATGAGTGGAGTTAGGTCACTATCCGGCCTTAACTCCAACGCCGCCATCACTTGATCACCAACTTCTTCGTCCGGCACGGCGTACACCGCAGCCAAAACTACCGCGGGGTGGCGAGCCAAAATGCGCTCAATGGGGGCGGCGGAAAAGTTTTCTCCGTCAACTCGTAGCCATTCAAAGTCGCGCCCAGCAAAATAGAAATAGCCCTGATCGTCTCGATAGCCTAAATCCCCAGTCCAATACCACCCGCTACGGATGCGCTCAGCGTTAGCGTCATCATTTTTGTAGTAACCCTCAAAACCCGCGGCACCATCGCGATTGACTATTTCTCCAATGGCTTCTTCGGAATTAAGTAAATGCCCTTGATTATCAAATAATGCTGGGGGGCATTCTTCTTTAGTTTCGGGGTTGATAATTGCAGTGCCAGGCCCCGATATCCCCAGCGCCCCTTCGGGCGTGTCGGGCGTGCGAGCGATGGTTGCTCCGCCCTCGGTAGACCCGTAGCCGTCCATTACTGCACAGCCAAAGCGGTCAGAAAATCGCGTGATGTCACGATCAGCTGCTTCGTTACCAAAAACGCGAGTGAGAGTGTTGTCGGCGTCATTAGGCATTTCGGGAGTAGCAAGAATGTAAGACAGTGGCTTGCCGACGTAGTTGAAGTAAGTGACCCCGTAGCGGCGCACGTCGGGGAGAAAACCTGAGGCCGAAAATTTTCGACGTAAAGCGGTGGTAGCACCAGTGATAACCCAAGGAGCAAAAGCAGTAATAATCGCGTTGGAGTGGAATAAGGGCATGCACTGGTAAATGACGTCGTCAATAACAAGTGATTGAATAGCTACCAAACTGGTACTTGCTCCTACCAATCGATTTTGTGAGAGAACGCAGGCTTTAGGTGCCCCACTAGTTCCTGAAGTGAATAACAAGAGAAAAATGCCATTATCTGAAGCCGTTTGGTCATCATCACCTAAAGATGAATTTTCATAAGGAGACAATTCATTTTTGTATGATTCCTGATCAATAATTAAAATTTGATTATTAGCATCGCCTAGATCTAGACCATCAAGGAGAGGCAAATAATTTGACTCAGTGATAATCAGCTGGCAATCGGTATGAGTTATGTCGCGCTCTAACTCGGATCCTCGGCGGGTTGGATTAATTCCCACCACGACTACGTTGGCGAGGGCGGCGGCGCCTAGCCACATGAGAAAGTCGGGGACATTGTCAAGCAAGACACCAATGTGGGGTGGGGCACTTGGGTCAAGTTTGGCTTTCAAATAAGCGACGCGGGTTGAGCATTCACCAACGTACTGGGCCCAAGTTATCGAGGAATCTTCAAAGCGAATCGCTACTCGATCGTCAGTTGCGCGCTCTTTCAGGCACTCGCCTAGCGCACTCACGGATGAGCGAGGGCTAGCCCTGATCGGGGCCAAGGTAAAGAAATGAGGCGTCCGCTTCCCGAGAGAGTTACGTAAGCGGTTTTTAGATCGTTTCCGCCAAAACAAACATTGGTAGTAAATTGGTCGGGCATGTCAACGTAATCGTGGCCGGATCCATCAGCCGCGACAACGCATAGACCTTGGCCAATAGCGGCCACGACGATATCTCCGTTGGCTTCTACCGCAAGAGAGTCGAAGTGCCCTTTAGTGGCCTCGACTACTTCTGGTCCGCCGCCTTTTACTCGCCCCACACTTTCAATATCCCACGCCAACAACCGACCCGAGAAACTCTCGGAAACATAAACTCGGTCACCATCTGGAGACAGCCCTACTCCATTGGGCCCAAACAGTCCGTGCGCGACTTGGGTTACTGCCGTCCCGTCAGACTGACCGTAATAGAGAGCACCACGGTCAGCGTCACGCGGGCGCGTTTTCCCAAAGTCGGTAAACCAAAAACCACCGTGGTTATCAAAGACAATGTCATTTGGACCACAAAACCTTTGACCGTCGCACTCTCGGTACAAAATGCTGTGCTCGCCATTATTAGGGTCTACTTTTTCTACCCAGCCACCAGTGAAACCTTCTGGCTGATTGCTCATAGTGGGTAAATCAAACGGTATTACCATGCCTGCGAACTCACTCCAGATAAAGCCACCGTTATTGACTACATAAATCGCTCCGTCAGGTCCGAGAGCCGCTCCGTTAGGGCCACCGCCAAGGTCAGCTATTACTTCGACAGAGCCTCCAGTAGCGCTAATACGAGTAAGAGTGCCGCGATGAATTTCTACCAAGACGATGGAGCCATCCGGCATAACTACTGGTCCTTCGGGAAACTCAAGACCAGTGGCCAACTCGGTGTAGTTCTCACTCGGCGTCATAACCATCCCCCTCGACATAAATCCATCTCGCAGTATCGCACCGCTAGCCGTTGGGCGCATATGGCGCATAGTCTCAGCCAAGATTTAACCCAGTAAAGTCGCTCTATGGGGGCAAAGGGTCAAACAAATGAATTGCGTTGGGATGGCCGAGTCGCGGTTATCACCGGAGGGGGCCGCAATTTAGGCCGAGCGTATGCCCATCTTCTCGCCGCCCGGGGTGCTCGGGTGCTGGTAAACGACCTTGGGGTCGCGATTAGCGATACCGACGGAGAAGGCGTGGCCCCTGAGCAAGATCTAGCTTCGGCGGTAGTCCAAGAAATTCTTTCCGCTGGGGGCGAAGCAGTCGCGAACAATGATTCGGTCGCCACCGAAGCCGGTGGTCAAGCCATTATTGCTCAGGCTCTCGATGCGTTTGGTCGAGTCGACATTGTTATCAATAATGCCGGAGTTGTCCGTCAAGCTCCGTTTGCGGGTTATGACGACGAACGCTTAGTCCCGGTTATTGAAAGCCAAATTGGTGGACACTTCCACGTGACGCGACCAGCCTGGCCAGTAATGCAGTCTCAGGGTTACGGCCGAGTGCTTAATCTGACTTCTGGAGCCGGTTTGTGGGGAGTAGCCGAAATGACGGGTTACTCGGCGGCCAAGATGGCCATAGTTGGTTTCACTCGGGCGTTAGCCCAAGAGGGATCCGCGCACGGAATTACAGTAAATGTGGTTGCCCCGTGCGCCAAAACTCGACCGGGTGGGTTTGGTCCTATTCCGGCCTCAGCCGCACTCAACGAATGGTTGTCTATCGATGCTGTAGCACCGGTGGTCGCGTGGCTAGTACACGAAGATTGTGTGATCACGGGTGAGTGTTTTACGGTTGGTGGTGGTTATGTCGGTCGAGTAAGCGTGGCGATCAACGACGGATACCGTTGGGAGCGCCCGTTAACACCAGAATCGGTTAGTAGTAACTGGGACCAAATAATGCAAGATGACAACTGGCGGCCCCTTCCTCTTGGTCGAGGTGATCTTGATCGTGTTCTTAAAGGGTTTAACCCTTGAGCGATTCCGTCAAAAAACCGATTTCTAGAAATTCACTTAGAGTTTTTCGCAATCGCGATTTTTCGATTTTCTGGACTGCCGCTTTGGTATCCAACTCGGGATCGTGGATGCAGTCAATTGCGGTTCCTTTTGTTCTTTACCAATTAACCCAGTCCACTACTTGGCTCGGGCTGGGGGCCTTTATGGCCTTCTTTCCCGCTCTATGCGTCGGGCCGCTGGCGGGATCGTTGTCAGACCGCTACGACCGGAAAGTAATTTTACTGTGGTCACAGAGCGTGATGATGGTAGTGGCGTTTAGTTTGTGGTGGATTTGGATATCGGGATGGGCCTCGCCGGGAGTCATTTTAGTTATCCTCGGATTCAGTTCGATTGCTTCGGGGATAAACATCGCGGCTTGGCAATCTTTTATTCCGCAACTAGTAGCCCCCACTGACATGTTGCCCGCAGTAAGAGTCAACTCAATGCAGTTTGTGGCGTCGCGCGCTTTTGGCCCTGCGTTAGCGGGATGGATTTTGGCTGAATATGGAGCCGGGACTGCATTTTTTCTCAACGCGTGCTCGTTTGTATTAGTTATTGTTGCGCTACTAATAATTAGACCTCGCTCAGTAGTGCGTGACCGTGATTTTGGTACTGTGCGCGAGCACTTTCGTGAAGCGCTTAGGTACATTAAGGCTCGTCCAGCCTTGTCAGTACCCATTATGCTAATCGTGGTTATCTCGTTTTTTGGTAGTTCGGTTATCCAACTTGTGCCCGCTCTATCTGAAGAAGCATTTGGGGTGGGTAAGACTCAATACGGGCTACTTATTGCCACTTTTGGCATTGGGGCCATCCTCGGTTCAATTTTTGTCGCCCTTCGGGCTGACCATTATTTGCGTTCACGGGTGGCGCTGGTGGGTGTATTTATTTACGGCACGGGCGAAATATTGCTGGGGGCAACAAACATCTACGGCGTGGGTTTGATAGGAATGCTCGTAATGGGCTGGGCTTACGTTTTGCTAGCCACGGCACTCAACACGTCGATTCAGTCTCGAGTTGATGAAGTCCACCGCGGGCGAGTGATCGCTATCTACCTTATGGGATTACTCGCGGGAGTGCCACTGGGGGCGTTAGCCGAAGGTCTGCTGGCTTCATGGATTGGATTAGCTCCTACCATGGTATTGGCGGGGTTGGCATTATTGGTGTGGGGGGTAGTTGCTATTTTCCGCTTCGATTCTTTACGCTCACTGGACGAAAGTTTGGAGATAGAAACGGGTACGGCGCCCGATCTAATCGTTGGAACCCCACCATCAATCGCCAGCCTCGACTGAATCAAGTATCGACCTAAAGGAGAAAATCATGGGTGATCGACTGATTGGTAAGCGAGTTTTAGTTACGGGAGCAGCCTCAGGTATTGGCGCCGCGTGCGTTGAACGTTTTGCGGCCGAAGGTGCGGCGGTGGCCGGAATCGATTTAGCCCCTCGCCCCGAAAACTCACCGGCGGAAGTATGGCGAGAAGCCGATGTGGCCCAAGCCGACTCCATCAGCACCGCGGTAGATGAAGTCGTAGATGGATTGGCTGGCCTTGATGTAGTAGTCAACGCGGCCGGCGTACTTTCGGTTGGTGATGTTGAAACCCTCGAAGAGGCTGAGTGGGATCGAGTTATCGGCGTAAACCTCAAGGGCACATGGTTAGTTTCTAAGTACGGAGCCCCCCACATGAAGGCTGGTGCCAGCATCGTCAACCTTGCCAGCATCGAAGGGCTGATTGGTTTTAGCGGCCAGACGGCATACAACGTCTCTAAGGGTGGAGTGGTGTTGTTGACTCGCAATATGGCTGCCGATCTTGGCCCCCGCGGAATACGGGTTAACTGTTTGTGTCCGGGGCTGATTGATACCCCCATGACCGAAGTTCTAAAAGACCCGGCGTTTTCTGCTATTCGCAATCAATTTATTGAATGGCACTTATTAGGTCGGTCGGGAAAACCTTCGGAAGTTGCTGCGGCGGCGCTTTTTTTGGCTTCTGACGATGCCTCGTTCGTTCACGGAGAAGCCCTAGTGGTTGATGGCGGTTTAACCGCTGGTCGGCGCTTCGCCGCACTCGACGAAAGTTAAGTATTTTTACGAGCAGCGCGTAGTGCAATCAGCGAAGGAAATCCGACCGCCAGAGTTTGCCCTAGCCATTTCATCATCGATTTATTCCCGCGAGTGACTAACGCAACGTAAGTCGCTTCACCTAAGTGCAAGGCAACTGCTAATACGAAAAGAACGGCTATCCAATAAAGACCAGTGGTCAAGGCCAATATCCCAGTAATGGCGATACCGCCGACGTTTGTTACGTACCAACCCTTTGAAACTGGTTTGAATTCAATTTCTGTCTTAACTTTAGCCATCACTTATTACCTCAAGCTCCTACTGGTCGTTCACCTATTATTTTTTCAGATTTTAGTCGTTCAAGAACTTGTTCACTCATTCCCAGTTCACCACCAAGCACTTCTTGGTTATGTTCTCCAAGTACTGGCGATGGTGAACGCATCCACGGCTTTGACCCTTGCGACGCAAAGCGAAAGGGAATCATAGGGAGTGGGTGAGAGCCGGTGATGCTGTGAGTCTCAGTTTCTAGAAAATTACGGGCGAGCAGTTGAGGATTTTTGCTTACGTCGCGAGCGTCAATGACTTCTGCTGCGGGTATTCCTAAAGAAGACAATAAGCATGCGGTTTCGTACGCGTTGCGAAGAGAGCACCACTTAGTCAATTCGTCATCAATCAGCGAATGGTGTTTGCGGCGACCATCACTAGTCTTTAACGCAAGGTCGGTAGCCCACGCTGGGCGTCCTAAGGCTTCTACCAGTGCAGTCCACTGGGAGTCGGTATCAATCGAAATTGCTAACCACTCCTCGTAGCCTTCGGCCGGATAAATACTTTGCGGCACCGCGGTGAGGCTGGCGTTACCTCGCCGCACCGGAAGAATCCCACTAGCTTCGTATTCCACTATTTGCTCTGCTGCTGCGTTAAGCGCGGTCTCGATAAGCGTCGTTTCAATTAAATGGCCGCGGCCGGTGTCGGCTCGATCAACCAGCGCAATCATGGTGGCAAAAACTGCGTGCATGGCTGCAAACGGATCGCACGCCCCTCGAGGTAAAAGTGGTGGCCCGTCTGGCCAACCGGTGACCCAAGCCATTCCTATGATCGACTCCATTGTTTGCGCGAAACCAGTGCGATTTCTCCACGGTCCGGATAGTCCGTAAGCCGGAAGACGCACCATAATCACTTTAGGGTTTCTTTTGGCTAACGCTTCGTAGTCAAGATCAAACTGCTCCATTACCCGAGGGGAAAAGTTTTCTAAAACTACGTCCGCCGTTTCTACCAAGTTAAGAAAAATCTCACGGCCTTCAAGGTTGGTCAGGTCAACGGTAATGCCCCGTTTAGTGTTGTTAACTCCATGGAATAGCGGTCCCCATTCCCACCACTGGTCGGTGCTGGGAGGTTTAGTGGAGGTATAGCGCATAGAGTCAGGACGAGTAACCGACTCTATTTTTATTACGTCTGCCCCTAAGCAGGCCAACATGTGAGTAGCTGCTGGTCCGGCCCACCATGCGGTGCAATCAAGAATGCGTACACCCGATAACGGGAGTTCTCCGCTCCCTACTGGTTGATGTTCCACTTGTCTTTCGAGCCAATCGGGAATTTCTTGACCATCAGGAATTATTACTGGCTTAGTGAACAAACGAGCGTCCATCTCCGATATTTTGTAGGGAACTCTCGGCTGAACGAACCGCCCACCAGGATTATCAACGAAGGTTCCTACTTCTTGAAAGTGATCGAAACTAGTGACAGTAGAACCGTTTCCCACTGGACCACTAGGTATCCTTAGGAGTTCGGCTCTTTCGAGCAATTCAGCAGTGGTGTATTGCTTAGTAAAACTTTGAATCATTTCTATAACTTCGTCTCTTCGCTTAAAGCGGCCCATGGCATTGCTCAATTCAGTGTCGTCAATGAGGTCAGGGCGCTCAATAAAAATCAGGAAATCAGAAAACTGCTGAGCGCTGTTGGTGGTGAAAGCCGCAAAGCCGTCTGAACTTGGTTCCGCTGCGGGTATTTCTACTGTTCGGGTTGGTCGCCGCAACTTAGGCCAGTCCATAAACTCAGCAAATACTGAAGTGTAAGTATTCATAGTCAGAGCCATGGCATCAAAAATTGCTAGGTCGATAATCTCACCTTGCCCAGTCCTTGCTGAGCGCATCCATGCGGCCATAACTGCTACTGCGCAATAACTCCCGGCTACCCATTCACCGATTCGCCCGCCCGCGGCTACTGGTGGTCGGTCGGGCACGCCGCGTGATCCAGTAGAACCACACCAGGCCTGCAGGGTGAATTCGTTGGCGGCAAAGTCAGACCACGGGCCGGTTAATCCAAACGGAGTGATAGACGCAAACACAATTTTAGGGTTCTTGTTGGTTAAAGACTCGATATCAAGAGTTATCGGGTGAGAGTCGTCTAGCACTATGTCGGCTGAGGCGCACAGGGCGAGAACGTCGCGGGCTGACGCACGCGCTCGGGTTTGCGAAGTATTGAGAAACTCGAATAATGCCCCCGACCCTTCTTGGGCTAGAGGGTCTCCGGAATCAGACTCAAGCGTGACTATTTGGGCGCCAGCATCGGCCAATAATTTGGCGCAGTAAGCCCCCGCTATTCCTGAGGTGAGGTTCACGACGCGTAGATCGCTAAGCAACTCAATCCCTTCCTGCCGATTAGTGGCTATATTCTGCTCGGTTCGCCGAACGTTGGTAAGCCCGTACCCTACCGGCGCACCGCCGGTAGGATCGGTGGTTATGGCTGACCCTATTCGTATTGGCATTCTGGGAGCGGCTCGGATCGCTCCGACAGCACTAATCAAGCCCGCTCGACGGATCGCGGGCGTAGAAGTGGTCGCGATCGCGGCCCGGGACCGTTCTCGAGCTGAGAGTTTCGCCCAAAAACATTCCATCGCCACCGTTCACGATTCTTATGAAGCCCTGCTGGCCGACGGAGATATTGATGCCGTTTATAACCCGCTACCCAATGGGCTTCATGGCCGCTGGAATCTGGCGGCCATTCAAGCCGGCAAGCACGTTCTGAGCGAGAAGCCGTTCGCCGCTAATGCCGAGGAGGCCAAACTCGTGGCCCTAGCGGCCACCAGCTCTTCGGTGGTGGTTATGGAGGCATTTCATTACCGTTATCACCCTTATATAGAACGAGTGCTGGAAATAATTTCTTCGGGTGAATTAGGAACAATACGCCGCATCGAAACCAAGATGTGTATTCCTCTACCCATGCGTAACGACATTCGCTACGACATAAATCTGGCTGGGGGAGCGCTAATGGATGTCGGCTGTTATGCCATTCATCAGGCCCGTACTTTGGCGGGGTCTGAGCCCGAAGTTTTGTCGGCCAAAGCCAAGTGCGCGCGCCCAGAGATCGACCGTTGGGCGAAAGCCGAGTTGCGCTGGGCGGACGGGCTCTCGGGTTCTATTGAGTGTGCACTTTGGTCAGGAAAACTTCTTAGCTTGACCGCCAAAGTGACCGGCGAACACGGCGAGCTAAAGGCAATCAACCTCACTACTCCACAAATGTTTCATCGCCTTTCTGTGCGGGCCCAAAATCCAAAAAATGGCAATACTTCAAAACGCAAAGAAAAAGTGTCCGGCGAAACAACCTATTGGTATCAATTGCAAGCATTCGCCACCGCAGTGAGTCAAGGTGGGCCAGTCCTGACCCCACCCAGTGATTCAGTCGCCAATATGGAAGTAATTGATGCGGTTTATAAAGCGGCTGGACTTTCTTGTCGTTGGCCTACACCCAAGTAGCGACTGATCTTAGTTAGTTAGCCCTAGGTTTAATTTCGTGACAAATCTAACTCCAGAAAATCGCTTTGCTCAATGGCTCCAAGAAGGCAAGCGCTCTGAGGGTGAACCAATTCCTGCGGCCACGGTGATATTGGTGCGTGATCGATTCGTAAATAGTGAATTAGCGGGAATAGAAACATTGATGCTGCGGAAAAATTCGAAGTTGGCTTTTGGAGGAATGTGGGTATTCCCTGGTGGCCGGATAGATGATGAAGATCGAGAAGGGGCGGACACAGTTGTAGAAGCAGCCCGACAGGCGGCCACTCGGGAAGCCTACGAAGAGGCTGGGCTTAAGGTTGACCCGGCGTCATTACAATGGATTTCGCACTGGCTACCTCCTTCGGTGACTCCTAAGCGCTTCGCGACTTGGTTCTTCGTTGCTCCTGCGCCTAAAGGCTCGGTCAAAATAGATGACGGAGAAATACACGAATCGGAGTGGATGAGTCCGGTTGAAGCACTTGCCCGCCGAGATGAGAAAATTCTCGAGTTGGCCCCACCGACATGGATGACTTTGCATTATTTGGCGCAATTCTCTGATTTATCCGAGTTAATGCGTGACGCTGAGAACCAACCCCCTACTTTCTACGAGACTCGCATCGCCAAGGGTGTCCAAGGTATAGCGGCTATGTGGGCGGGAGACGCAGGCTATGAACGCGAGGAAATAGATACTCCCGGCGCGCGGCACCGGCTTTGGTTAGCCGATGACGTTTGGACGATCGAAAGATCTATCTAGGAGCCTTTAAAGAACCGGGAGTTTGTCAGCTACTCGACCAAGGGAACGATGCTCAATCGGGCCGCGCTGGGCAACGTACGCTTCGCGTTGGCGAGTAGTGCGGTGCACGGGGTCTTTATCGAATTCGGTAATTACGTGCTTACCGAACGTCTCTACTGCTTCGATGGCGATATCGATGGGCATGGTCGACGAAAGCATTCCGAAGCAAACCTGATCCGCGCCTGCGTCTTCGTACGCTTTGACCGATTTAGATACTTCATCGGGAGCACCCACCATGACCAACTTGGCTTCGATGCTGGCCTCAATAGTTTTGGGGGTCGGGTCAGGAATAACAAAGGGCCACTTGGGCAGACCTTCCGGGCTAGGGAAGGTGTCGAGATAATGAAACACCAGAGTGTTTTGGTAACCCGAAGTCATATTGCAGGCAATGTCACGAGCCTTTTGGCCATCTTCAAGACAAAGCATCTGTGAAGTAACCATGATGTTGTCATTGATGTAGTCACCTACAGGTTCGGCGTGTTCAATGTTCTTCTTGTAGATTTCAATTAGCGGCTTTAGCGTTTCGGGCGAACCAGTGGTAAAGCACAAAACCCCTAGTCCCATCCGAGCGGCTTTTTCGAAAGTCCCAGGGTTACCTGCGGCAACCCACATTGGTGGGTGAGGATCGGAGTAAGGCTTAGGTAAAACATTGCGTGGGGGCATAGAGAAATACTCGCCGTCGAAACTGTAATCATTTGTGGCCCACATTTTTTTGAATTCGGGGACTACTTCATCAAACATTTTTTTAGTGTCGTCGGGATTAGTAATGCCAAACCCGCGCTGCTCGGTAGTTGAAGATCCTCGTCCCATACCAAATTCGAACCGCCCATTAGACAAGTGGTCAAGCATGGCTACTTTTTCTGCCACTTTGGCGGGGTGTGAAACTGGGGGAGTTATATTAAAAATCCCGCTCCCTAAATGGATGCGATCAGTGACGCCGGCTAGATAGCCTAAGAAAGCTTCACTCGACGAAAGGTGAGAGTATTCAGTAAGGAAATGGTGTTCGGTCGCCCAGGTGTACTTGAATCCCGAGCGGTCACCGGCGATGGTCCACGCGATTTCGTTCTTGAGTCGCTGGGCCTCAACTGACCACTGGTCATCAACTGATTCGTAGGCTTGGTGTGGTGTGTAAAGGCTGTTGAAGAGCGAGAATTCCATGGCACCCCCATTGTTGGTGGAGTCAGATGGGTCTGACCCCTTTACTATTAGGCACGGTACCGGATTTAAAACAAAAATGCAACACGTTCTATTTATTCGATAAAATCGTTGCTGACACTGTCTTTAAGGACTTTGGCGAGGGGGCGAGGCGGCCCGCCGAGCCTTGATCCACCCCTTGATCATGAGGCCGAATTCGGTGGGGTTGTACATATCTTCCTCGTAGGAAAATTGCCCGTTGCCGGCGTAGTGCAACAAAGTCCAGTTGTATTCCCGGTGGTCCGATCCATCGCCGGGATCGTCCATGACGTTGTCGACTTGGCACATAATCCACCCCTTGTCTTCATCAATCATGGTCCAAGCGATAGGGAATGAGCTCATATCTTTATTGATCGATTCGGCCATGGTGGTGTTGATCCAATCGAGAACTTGAGCTCGACCGTGCATTCGACCGTAGTGGTGTTCGTAATATTCGACGTCTTCAGTGAAGCACTCTGACCATGCCCGCCAATCTCCAGTTACTCCTGCCTCGGCGGCGGTGGCCTGAAATTTGGCGAACGCCTCCTCTATCTCTGCTCGGCTGTACTTTCCCATCCTCGCCTCCACCTCGTCGTTGGGTACGTCTAAATCTGGTTTAGACGTAAATGCGTTCTAGCATTTACATTAGAACTCGTCTAGAGCCAAGGGAGCCACTAAGTGTTCATGGGAGTTTGTCAATGAAAGTTTCGCTCGGTTTGCCCACTCACCGGCTCGACCGATTTAGCGAACTCGCTAACGCCGAGGCCATTAGTGAGATTTCAGTTGCGGCCCAGGAATCAAAGTTCGACGCAGTTTTCGTAACCGAGCATCCGTTTCCTTCCGACGATTGGCTTGCTAAGGGTGGACATCACGCTCTGGATCCGTTTGTAGCGTTGGCGTTTGCTGCGGCCACGACAACTTCTATTCGGCTCGAAACGAATTTATGCATCGCCGCTTATCGTAACCCATTTTTATTAGCCAAGTCGGTGGCCACTCTCGATGCCCTTTCTGGAGGACGTGTCATCTTAGGTTTAGGCGCGGGTTACATGGATGGAGAGTTCGCTGCTCTTGGTGCCGACTTCGCTAACCGAAACAAGATTACCGATGAAGCAATTAAGGCAATGCGTCAGGCTTGGCAAGGCGAGAGCGTAACTATGACTGGGCTGAATTTTGTTGCTGCGGGCAATACGATGTTGCCCAAGCCAGCAACTCTTGGCGGCCCACCGATTTGGATTGGTGGCAATGCCACCAAGGCAATGCGTCGAGCAGTCGAATTGGCCGACGGCTGGGTACCGATGCCTAACTCTGCTCGTACGGTTTCTCGATTGCGCACTCCAGCTCTAGAAACACTTGATGATTTGCATACACGTATTCAAAAAATTCACGCTTTAGCCGTTGAACACGGTCGGACCGACCCACTAGAAATTGTTTTTATGCCGCTGGGTCTTGACATGTTCACCAACGCACCCGTAGTGGCTGAAGACGTGATCACGAGTATTCGCAGCCTGGCCGAAGTGGGGGTGACCTATATAACTACCAGCATTCCTGGCGATACTCGTTCTGAGTTTCTAAGCAACGTCGAGATTTTCCGCGACGAAGTACTTCCTGCGATTAACGATTTAGCCTAAATCTAAAAGTTTGTTAACCCCGAGTCTCGGCCGTGATCTCTTCAAACACCATGGTTTGAACCATAGGGTCGAGTTGTAATAAATCAGTATTGATCGTGATGTTTCCGTTGGCGAATCCTTGCTGCTGGACTCGAGCTAAGTCTTCCCAATTTTCGACTTCAACTTCATAGAGCGCGAGATAATTTCGTCCCCCCGCGTCATCACCCGGCATAATTTGAGCGTTGGCAAGTTTGAATCGCCGGGCCGAAATTACTCCGGGCAAGGCCAAGACTTCCTTCATGTGAACGTTGTCGTACCACTCGTTGTACTCTTCGTGTACTTGATCGTTAGCGGCATTTGAAAAAGCCAGAAAAACTCCCTTAGCCATAATGCGTTCTCCTTTTACGGTTAGGCCCCAGCCACTATTGCTGCCAGCGTTGTGGGTGATACTGGGTAGGGCATCGAAAGTCCAACTCTATCTACGTTTGTTCCGTAGCGCTTTTTGAGCAAGTCGCGAATCTCGTGCGGCTCACCTTGAACTACTAAAGCGTCTACCACCTCATCGGGGATAATCGATCCAACCTCTGACCAGCGGCCGGCCTTGGTGAGTGCGTGAAGTTCGTTTTGAAGGTCTCCCCATCCGTGCGCGTCGAGGGTGACTCGGTAAGCAGGAGTAGAACCATAGAAACCCAACATCCCTCTCACCGCAGCTTGGGCCTGGACTTGCTCTTCTTCGGTGCTGCCGGTGCTGACAATCGGGGTGGCCGAGATCGTGAATTCTGTTCGTTCTCGACTCGAGTCCTTCAGTCCTTCTTCGACCATTGGCATTACGTGGTCGTGGACAAACAGACCCGAGTGAAAAGGATGGATCAAAAGCCCGTCGCCAACCTCGCTAGCCATTTTGGTCATACGCGGACCGAGGGCCGCCACCCAGATTGGCGGCGGCTGGTAAGGGTTGGGGCCGGGGTCGAAAAATGGGGTCATAAGCGTATGACGGTAGATCTCACCGCGGTAGTTGAGTTGAGATTGTTCCTGCCACGCGGTCTGAATGGCTTTTATCGCTCCCACCATTTCGCGCATTCTTAGCACTGGGCGACCCCACGTCATCGAAAATCGGTTTTCTATGTGCGGGCGAATTTGTGAGCCGATTCCTAGAACAAATCTTCCCGCCGTCGTGCGTTGCAAGGTGTCAGCACTTTGAGCCAAATCCATTGGGCTACGGGCAAAAGCGACCGCGATATTGCTGAACAACAAAGTCTTGTTGGTGTGTTCGCCGGCTAGGACAAGCGGGAGAAACGGTTCGTGAGGGCCTTCGGCGGTGTAAAGGCCGTCAAATCCGAGCGCCTCAAGTTCTACCGCATTGGCGACCACGTTGGGCAAGTCGCTGCGTAAATAATGATCAAGCTGCACTAATTCTCCCAAAGAGTCCGGACAATGCGGGTCACCGAACGATAGCCTCCCAGTTAGTGACGTTAAGCGGTGCTGCAGCGATAGTCGGAATTGCCGAAACTGATTATGTTCGGGGTTCAGATCGATTACCAATTGAGCTAATTCTCGAAGCATCTCGAGCGGCAATTAGTGACGCGGGGTTATCGGGGCCAAACGGAACCGGCATCGATGGGATTATGGCTCCCGCAGGGTTTACTACCGCCGAAGAACTGGCGGTGAACTTAGGAATAGAGGACTTACGCTATGCCGCCACGGTGATGATGGGGGGTGCCAGTCCAACCGCGGCTCTTGCCAGTGCGGCTATGGCCGTGACCGAAGGGCTGGCTACCGCAGTTTTGGTCCCAGTGGGCTGGAACGGGTATTCAATTTTTCGTCCTCGGTCTGGAGTTCGTCAGCCTCGGCACACTTTTTTGAATACGTCGGTGGCTGATACGGCCATTGACTACTACCGTCCTTTTGGTGCCCTAGCGGCGGCGCAGATGTACGCGTGGATCGCTATGCGTTATCGACAAATTTTTTCTGTTCCTCCAGAAGCCACCGGCATAGTGGCGCTTACTTGTCGAGCGCACGCGCAAAATAATGATCGAGCGGTCATGCGGGGCCGACCCATGACAATGGATGATTATTTGGAGTCTCGGTTAGTGTCGGAGCCGTTTCGCCTTTTTGATTGTTGTATAGAAACTGATGCCGCCGCAGCAGTAGTAATTACTTCTAGTGAACGAGCTCGTGATCTAAAACAACCAGTGGTCAAGATTCTTGGTGTTGCCGAAGGTCATCCTTATCCGGCTGACGATATACCTAATCGCACCGATCTTTTTCGCATCGGTCTTTCGTATGCCGCTCCCGCCGCTTTTTCTATGGCCGGGGTGTCGCCACAAGACCTTGATTTTTTGCAAATTTACGATTGCTTTACCGATGTAGTTTTACTTGAGATTGAAGCACTTGGACTTTGTGGTCCAGGCGAGGCTAAAGATTTTGTTAATTCAGACACTATTGGGCTGGGCGGCAAGCATCCACTGAATACTCACGGCGGATTACTCTCACAAGGCCATGCGTGGGGAATGAATCACGTCGTGGAAGCAGTACGGCAGTTGCGTCACGCCGGTGGGTCGGCTCAAGTTAAAGACGCTCAACTGGGTGTTGTTACCGGCTGGGGTGATTTTGGCGACGGAAGCATCGCGGTACTGGGCAGAGGTCGATGACTTTCATGGAGCGACCCCGTCCTCAACTCGATGGACTTACGGGCGAATTTTACGCCTGGTGTGCACTTCGTGAACTACGGTTTCAGCGTTGTGCTGAGTGTCAGCAGTGGCGCCACCCTCCGCGGGTTAGTTGCGCGGCGTGTGGATCAAACGACTGGTCTTGGGAAAAATCTAGTGGCCGCGGACAGATTTTTACTTGGACGGTGGTGCACCAGGCTTTACATCCGGCATTCGCCGAATTAGTTCCCTACGCGGTTGTGGTCGTCGAAACCGAGGAAGGCGTTCGAATCGTTACTAATATCAAAGATATAAGTTCACTTCGACTCGGACTTTCTGTGACCGTCGATTATGAAACTGAATCAAACAGTTCTGGCGAACCCGTTTTGGTTTTACCAATTTTTAAGTCTTTAGTTTAAGTTCAAAGACTTCTACCAGAGTTGATCGGTGTAAGTATCTGTTCCGGGTACCGTCGCTAGAAACGGTGAGGCAAAAACTATCTTTCCGAGACCGGCCTCAGAAAACGCATCTCCAAGATTCGCGAATTTAGAATCCCAAGTGGCGAGTGGATCGTGGTCAAGAAACCCAACAATCAAGACTCGATTGGCCGCCTGAGTGTCAGGCACGTCGGCCGGCCGATCACCTCGTAACGGTAAAGGCGTTCCCACTAAAGCGACATCGGCGGGACAGGGTAAATTGTTTAACCATTCCAAAGCCGCACCTACGCTTATTTTGTCGGCGAGTTCGCCGATGAGAACACCAATGCCGGGGTAGTGGCGATCAAGAGCCAATTCAGCCGGCATCGAACTTCCCGGAGCGTTAACTTCGCCGGCCCATTGGTAAAGGGCGGTATGGATGTGGTCACGCTCATTAAACATGCGGTCATTGGCATGGAGCCAGTTCACTTGTTCGACTCCCCACTCATTCCACTCGTCGTGATGATCGTCGAGTACCCAGTAGAGAGCTAGATACGAACCAGTTTTTGAGTCCGGAACAATAGGGGAGTCAGCTGGGTAGCGCCGTTCTTTGCAGTCGCGAGTAGCGATGAATCGTCCACCGGCGAACTGCCATCTACCGATCATGCAACCGGCATAAAAGTGATCGCGTTCGTACCATCGGTTGTAAGCAACTTCATGACCCCGATGAGGTTCGACCATCGTAAATAATAGTGACCCCACTTTTATCGGACGCTCTGACCGTCCGATGTCAGCACTTTGGTAGCGTGATTCGCTCGAACTCATAGTCACGGCTTGGTCTCCTTGTCAATCTGGTAATGGGCGGCAAGATTTTTCTTGTCGATTTTTAGCATAGGAGTTAGTGGTAATTCGTCTAAAACCATAATGCGATCCGGCGCTTTGTAGTCGGCCAATCTATCCGTGCACCATTGTTGCACTTCAGCCAAAGAAATTTTGGCCCCTGCGGCTATGACTAAACAAGCCACGCCAATCTCCCCGAGTACGGGGTCGTCCACGCCAATAACTGCTACTCGGTTAATGGCGGGATGTTCAGTGAGAATTGCTTCTATTTCAACTGGGTAAACGTTGTAACCGCCGCGAATGTACATTTCTTTTTTCCGACCGACTAAGACCAGATTCCCATCGTCACGGATGTACCCCAGATCTCCAGTGTGCAGCCAGCCTCTGGAATCAATAACGCTGCCCGTAAGTTCAGGATCTTTCCAATATCCGAGCATCATTGCCGGTGATCTACAGATAACTTCCCCAACTTCACCGGGGGGAGATTCACTGCCGGACTCATCGATAATCAAAAGGTCGACTTCCGGTGCTGGCTTACCAACGGTATTGGTTATTACTTCATCCGGATCAGAGGTATGGGTGCTAGTAGTTACTCCAGCTTCAGTACTGGTGTAGCGAGTAATAAAAGGACATCCTAGAGACCCTCTAAGTCGACCAATCAAATCTGGAGAAATAGCTGCGGCCCCGATCCCCGCCACCCGCACATTAGAAAATTCAGTTTTTTCTAAATCTGGATGCTCTAACAAAAGTTGCCACTGAGTAGGAACTCCAGTCGCCATGGTGATTGATTCGTCACGAATAATTCTTAAAGTCTCTTTCGGTGACCAGGGCTCAGCGCCTAAAACTATCGTTGTGGCGTTAGCCAGCTCATCCCACATGCGGGTCATGTAACCGACATGGGCAAAAGGGAGAACTACTAGCCGACGGTCTCCCGGCCTAGTGAGTTCGCCGATGTTGCGGGAGATCGCTTCTTGAGTTTGATGGTTATAGACCGCACCTTTTGGATCACCGGTTGTTCCACTAGTCCATACGATGCAAGTTGGGTGAGTGGGTTTTAAGTCCGGAAAATTTTTCGGCGGCGGCGCGCCAAAAGCCTCTTTTAAGTCTGACAGCCGGAAAATAGTGTTAATTGAAATTTCGGCGGGTATCTCCACGCCGTCATCCACCACGCTAACGACAGGCTGAGTCCTGCGTAAAATGCTGAGTTGCTCGTAGGGACCAAGGCGTAAATTGATCGCAGAAGTTATTGCCCCAACCCTCAAGGCTCCTAGATAGCAAACCGCGAATTTGATTGATGAGGGTAAAAGGAGAGCCAACACGTCTCCGGGTTTTACTCCGCTATTCATAAGTGTTGCGGCAAACCCGTCAGCACAACGATCAAGCCACTGGTAAGTCCCTCGACGATTACCGTGCACATAAGCGTCTCGGTCGGGATATTTATGGGCCGCTATTCTTAGCCAATCGGCAGTTAGCAAGGGGTATTCCACGGTGTTGCAGCGTATCGGTTTCGACGGGACGGGTATATTGGCCGATCAAGATAAGTAATCGCAGAGAGGCGAAAATGGCTCGATTTGATGACCAAATTGCTGTAATCACCGGCGCTGGATCAGGGCTTGGCTACGCTACCGCGCAACGTTTGGCGGAAGAAGGGGCCACGGTTGCTTTATTGGACTTAAATTTCGATACGGCCACAACGGCTGCTAAGAAAATAGATTCTGGCCAAAAATCGGCTCGTGCTTATTCGGTTGATGTGGGCAAATGGGAATCGGTTGACAAGGCTATGGAGAAAGTGATTTCTGACTTAGGACAGCCAGATATTTTGGTCAATTGCGCGGGCATCGGCAAGTTTGTTCGTAGCGAACTTGAAACCCAAGAGAACTGGGAGCGCATTATTGGCGTTAATTTAACTGGCACATTTTTAATGTGTCGAAGTGTTCTTCCGGGAATGATTGAGAAAAAAAGTGGCTCAATCGTCAATGTAGCGTCTAACGCGGGTTTGATGGGGCAACCGTATTCTGCCGCTTACTGCGCGTCTAAGGGGGGAGTGGTGAATCTGACTCGAGCGCTCGCAGTGGAGTATCGCTCTTTGGGCGTTCGAGTCAACGCGGTTGCTCCTGGGGGAATGAACACACCAATGATTGATACTTGGGGATTCCCCGAAGGCGCAAGCAGTAAAGATTTTACTCGGATTATGTCGCCCCTAGGAAACTCTGAACCGGCTGAAATAGCCGCCCTAATTGCCTTTATTGCTTCTAATGATGGCCGTTACATGGTTGGACAAATCGTGGGTATGGACGGTGGGATTACTTGTGGTTAGGAAGTAAAGATGGAATTAACTGATAGCGCAAGGTTGTGGGAAATCGTCGTTGCTCGGGCCCAAGAAACTCCCGATGCGGTGTTGGCGATTGATGAAGACGGCCGCACGCTAACGGCTCAGGGATTTCTTGAAGCCGCCGAGAGAGCTGCCGCGGGCCTAGCTGGACTGGGTATCGGCCCCGATGTTCCGGTTTCGTGGATGTTGCCAACTTGGTTGGAATCTGCAGTACTGGTAGCTGCTTTGTCTCGGCTGGGGGCGATACAAAACCCGATGCTGCCAATTTTGGGCCCGCGAGAAATGGAATTTATTGTCAAACAAACTAAGGCCAAATTCTTTATTGTTCCCTCCGAATGGCGAGGGCGAGAATTTGGGGCCGAAGCGCAAGCCATTGCTGACGAAGTCTCTGATTTGAAAATTCTTATTGTCGATCGTCAACTTCCCGAAGGCGACTTAGATTCACTACCCGAGCCCCCAGGCGCGATTACTAGTGAATCTGATCCCGTACGGTGGATTTTTTATACCTCGGGTACAACTGCCGACCCCAAAGGTGCTCGGCATACTGACCTAACAGTAAAAGCCTCGGCGATTGGAATGATCAACGCTTTAGAAATCGACGACTCTGATCGTGCCGCGATGGTTTTTCCTTTTACCCATATCGGTGGTATCGGATGGCTTTACGCGATGCTAATGACGGGTTGTAGGTGCATATTTGTTGAAGCTTTTATTCCGGCCACCACAATCCCGGTGTTAGTGCGTGAGCAAGTAACTCTGGCTGGAGCAGGGACTCCATTTCATATGGCTTATTTAGCCGCACAGAGAGAAGCGCCGGAGGCTGTGCTCTTCCCTGATGCACGGGCTTATCCCGGCGGGGGTGCGCCTAAGCCTCCTCAGTTGCATTTCGATGTAAAGAATGAATTAGGAGGCGTAGGGATTGTCTCGGGTTATGGACTTACTGAGGCTCCGATTCTTACGATGAACTCAGTCCATGATCGCGATCAGCAGTTAGCGGAAACGGAAGGAACACCTACTCCAGGAGTAACGCTTCGGATAGTTAAATTTGACGGCGAGATAGCCAACGCGGGCGAAGAGGGTGAAGTTCGAGCCAAGGGACCCCAGATTTTTAAGGGTTATCTGGATTCCCCCCTTGACGCCGATGCGTTTGATGAGCAGGGATGGTTCCGCACGGGCGACATTGGCTGTCTAGATGACGATGGTCATTTGCGTATTACCGGCCGAGTCAAGGACATCATTATTCGCCACGGTGAAAATATTTCCGCCAAAGAGTTGGAAGACCTTCTGTTCACTCACCCCGACATCGTTGACGTTGCCGTTATTGGCTTACCTGACCCGAAGACCGGCGAGCGGGCATGTGCGGTAATTACTCTTGTCGATGGTTCTAGTGAACCTACTGCCAAAGATTTGTTCGATTTTTTAACTGCTGCTGGGCTGGCTAAGCAAAAAGTCCCAGAACAAATTGAAGTCGTTGAGACTATTCCCCGCAACCCATCGGGCAAGGTTCTCAAACACGATTTAAGAGATCTCTACTCCCCTTAGCCTGTTTAACAAAAGCATTGAATATCGATTGTTGACCGGGGTCGCTAGCAGTGGTGTCTTCCGGGTGCCACTGAACGCTGACTACCCACGGCAAGTTTGGGTCAGAATATTCTGTTGCCTCGATAACTCCATCGCTCGTACGAGCAGTGACTCTAAGACCTGTGCCGGGGGTGGTGACTATTTGATGGTGATGGCTTGAACACGAGAGGCGGTCAAAACCAACCGCGCGAGACAATCGGGTGGCGGGTTCAATAATGACATCGTGCATTACCTCACCGTCATCCAGCCCGGGTTTACCGTGTGCATCCAGATCGGTGCGGCCCGATATATCTTGATCGAGTGTTCCGCCTAGAGCGACATTGAGTAATTGATGACCACGACAAATCCCCAGTATGGGCATTTTTCTTTCTAGCGCTCCTCGCAATAAGTCGAGTTCGGCTTGGTCGCGTTTTAGATCCGAGGCCAGTATCGGTTTAGTGGCGGCTTCACCATAACTTTTAGGGTCAATGTCGCCCCCTCCTAGAAGCAGCAAACCGTCAAGTCGATCTAAAATCGTGTCTACGTTGTTTGCGTTAAAGTCTTCGGCCAGAACGATGACTTCTTGTGCCCCTGCTCGTCGCAGTGATTCAACGTACCGAATTGGGACACCAAGAGTGTCGCTGTGCCAATGGCGTATTTTGCCTTTTTTTATTCGTGGGTAGGAGGGGATAGCGATAAACGGTAGGGGCGAGTTGGTGCTCATTTTAGAATTGCTCAAAGCAGCGCCGGCGCTCCCAATCAGTTATCACACCACCAAAGGCCGCCCATTCTTGGCGGGCGGTATTGAGCAGGTGGCCGTGAACTAGCTCACCAAAAGATTCTTTGGCTAAGGTGCTAGTGGAAAAACATTCAATAGCCGAAACTATGTCACTAGGAATACGAGTTTTAGTGTCCAGATTATTTTTATCGGTTGAGTACGCGTTGCCGTTGAACGCGGGTCCTGGATCCGTTTGTGCCCTTATTCCAGAAAGACCGGCGGCGATAGTGGCGGCAAAAGCTAGATAGGGGTTGCAGTCTGCTCCGGGTAGCCGATTTTCTACCCGATGACTAGCACCGTCGTGTCCGACTACTCGGAATCCACAAGTGCGGTTGTCGGTGCCCCAGGCAATAGCGGTGGGAGCCCAAGATTCAGACTGGTATCTCTTGTACGAATTGACCGTAGGGGCATACATCCAAGCCAGTTCACGGGCGTGGGCCAATTGCCCTCCGAGCCATCCCCGAAACTCTTTTGACATATTTTCTAAGCCTTCGGAATCGTGCATAAGCGAAGTTTTGCCGTCAAGTGACCAAATACTTGAATGGATATGACAGGAAGATCCACTTTGGTCCATATCGTATTTCGCCATGAAAGTTATAGAGCGATCGTTTAGATCAGCAATTTCTTTGGCTCCATTTTTATAAATCACATGGTTATCAGCCATGGTCAGGGCGTCGGCATAGCGGATATTGATTTCGTGTTGCCCCGCTCCAGCCTCTCCCTTAGAAAATTCGACTGGGATACCGGCTCCGCCAATGCCGTTTCGGATCGCGCGAATTATGTATTCATCACGCGTAGTTTGCAGTATGTGGTAGTCCTCGTTGTATCCCGAGTGGTACTCGAGGTATTGGTAGTTTTGATTACGAGCATCTCGATACGAGTCCTGAAATAGATAAAACTCAAGTTCAGACCCACATTTAATCTGGAATCCTGCTTCAGCCGCTTTTTCTATTTGGCGTTGCAAAATACGCCGAGGAGAAACTTCTACCGGTTCTCCACTTTTAACATCAAATAAATCACACAAAACTAAAGCGGTTTTTTCCAGCCACGGAATAAGGCGCAGGGTAGATAAATCGGGCTGGCCAGAAAAGTCACCGTAGCCCTTATCCCAGTTTGCGTATTCGTATCCATCTAGTGGAGTCATGTCGACATCAAGGGCTAGTAGGTAATTACACGCTTCAATACCATCTTGAATTACATGGTCGACAAAAAAATTACCGGTGACTCGCTTTCCCATTAAACGGCCCTGCAAGTCAGTGAAGGCCACTATCACGGTGTCAATAGAGCCACCGGCCACCATTTGGTCTATTTCTTTTATAGAAAGTAATCCCGTCATACGACTCATCTTATTTCAGTCCTCTGGGGTGACGTAGGCCGCAGTGATACCACCATCAACAACTAATGCCGCTCCAGTCATAAAAGATGCGTCATCCGAAGCAAGAAATAGTGCCGCCTTAGCAATTTCTTCTGGCCGACCGGGTCGTCCCATAGGTATGTGCATTAGTCGTCGGCGAGCCCATTCGGGGTTGGCCATAAGTTCAGCTAATAAGGGAGTGTCAATCGGGCCCGGACACAAAGCATTAGCTCGAATTTTTTTACGCGCGTACTCGACGGCAATTTCTCGTGTCATTGCTAACACTCCGCCCTTGCTCGCAGTGTAAGCAATTTGAGGAGTAGCAGCACCCATGAGAGCAACGAACGAAGCTACGTTAATGATGGAACCACCACCGGAGGCGATTAAAGCGGGTATTGCGTATTTACAACCCAACCAAACCCCTTTTAAATTTACCGCTAATACTTGATCCCAAGTTGAACTTGAGGTTTCGGTTAGCCCACCGTCATCGGCCGGAAATATACCCGCGTTGTTATAAACAATATGGAGTGCACCGAAATTATCAAGCGCACCTTTCACCATCGCTTGAACTTGTTGCTCATCCGAAACGTCGGCCGCGATAAATGCGGCCTGTCCGCCTTCGGACTTAATTGCCTCTACGGTGGCGTTACCCATTTCCGCGTTAATATCTACCACCATGATGCGGGCACCTTCGGCGGCGAATATCTGGGCGGCGACACTTCCCATTCCGGTGCCGGCCCCAGTGATGAGGGCTACTTTTCCCTTGAGTCGATCCATCCCTCTATGCTGCCGCGAATGGACCCTCTCAAGCACTTCGCATACTTGGCCTCATTAGGGGGCCGGTTTTTATGAAAGTTTCCGTGACCATATCGGGGTTGGCTCGGCTTTTTGGCGACGACCTCACGGCGGTCCTTTCGGTGGCTCAAGTCGCCGACGAAGTGGGGATCAATCAGTTGGTCATTCCTGATCATTTAGCTATTGGTGATCGCACCGACCGCTATCCGTTTGGAACTTTCCCGTATCCACCGGAAGAACCTTGGTTAGAACCACTGACTACTTTGTCCGCCTTTGCCGCGGTTACTAAAAAAATTCGACTAGGGACCGGGATACTTATCACTCCGTTGCGGGGTGCTTTAGTAACGGCAAAGACTGTGGCCACTCTCGATGTTTTGTCGAAAGGGCGCCTCGATCTTGGCCTAGGCACTGGTTGGCAACGAGAAGAATTTATTGATCCCGGCGCTCCGTTTGCTGATCGCGCCGAGCGTGCGGACGACATTATTCGTGCTTGCCGCGCCCTTTGGAGTACTCCACCCCCAGTTTCATTTTCTTCGCCTTCGTTTTCGTTCAAAAATTTATGGTGTGAGCCCCGACCAACCCAAGTCGGTGGGATCCCTTTATGGTTTGGTGGTGGGGCAACTGTTTCGACCGCTTCGCGCATAGCCGAACTAGGGAATGGCTGGTTACCCATTGGCGCGATGAGCGACGACGATTTGAAGAGAGGGATCGAATTGATACGCGGTTCCTTCGCGGCCGTGGGCCGAGATCCCTCCACTCTGTGTGTGCGAGCAGGTCTTCCTGCGGTTACTGACAAGAATGGGGATTTCGACTTAGAGGCCACATTGGTTCCGGTTCCGGCTTTGGCGGCTGAGGGGGTAACCACGGTATCCCTCGCCCTCGGCCGATTTTTAAAAAATCGTGATGCTATTAACCCATTCTTATCTGAATTAGGGGCAGCTTTCTCTTAAAGCATCCCGCAAGGAATTGGGGTTGCGAACAACCTACGCTAGAGAAAGTGATATATAAAAAATTTATCTATAGCTCAGTGATCCTATTGTCCATCTTGCTAGTCGCTTCAACTGCGTTGGTTGATATCTCCAAGGCGCGAGCATCAATAAAAGATGAAAAGTTAAAATGGACGGCGTGCGGTAGTGGGGGTCAGTGCGCTCGCTTGATCGTTCCCCTTGACGACACAATCTCTGGCGGTCCAACGATCAAACTGGCTCTTGCTCGAGTGAAAGCCCGTGATCCCGAAAAGCGCATTGGTGCTTTGGTGGTTAATCCTGGTGGTCCCGGCGCTCCGGGGGCTCAGTTCGCTCTTGATTTCGCTGCTAGTTTGCCCGAGGTTATCCAAGATCGTTTCGATATTGTTGGTTTCGATCCTCGGGGGACAGGCAAAAGTGCCGGAGTCGATTGCACCGACGATTTTGATTCTATTTACGCTCTTGATTGGGCTCCTGACACCGAGTTCGCCCGCACTCAACTTGAAGAAGGCTTCCGCAATCTGGCCAACGCGTGCAGTAAGTCTGACGGGGACAAACTCCCGTTTTTGTCCACTCGAAGAGCGGCTCGCGACCTAGATCTAATTAGGGCAGCCCTCGGAGAAAAACGTCTTACTTATTTGGGTTATTCGTACGGCTCTTACCTAGGAGCGCAATACGCAAATCAGTACCCCGATCGAGTGCGAGCCCTTGTTCTTGATGGCGCAGTTGACCCCAGTCTTGATTCCCAGAGTCTCCAAGTCCAGCAATCAGAGGCTTTTGAAAACTCGCTCAATCTTTTTCTGCAGGATTGCTCTGAGAGTACTGACTGCGCTTTTCACAAAAATGGTGAGTCGGCCTCCGCCTACGACAAGATAAGAACACAAGTAGGGGAGATTCCTCTAACTGTTAATGATGGCGAGAAGCGAAAACTTAACGGAACCCTTTTCGATATAGGCGTTTCACAAATCCTCTACGAAGGCGAAGATGGTTGGGCCACTCTGGCCTCTGCGCTCGCGGCGGCCGATGAAGGTGACGGTGCTGAACTTTTGTTTTATTCCGATCTATACACCGGAAGGCTGGGGAAGGGGAGTTACGACAATTTAACTGAGTCGTTTTTTGGAGTGGGGTGCATCGACGGTCCCGACGTTGGGGGTATCGAAGGAATTCGCCGCATCGAGTCGGCCGCCGCCGCGGCTGCGCCTCGGCTAGGGCGTTCTATCGTCAACAACTCTTTAGTATGCGCGTTTTGGCCAGTAGCAGCCGAACCGTTAGTTGCTCTGCCGGCACAGACGAATAAGCCGATACTAGTAATTGGGACTCGCAACGACCCCGCCACTCCGTTGGCTTGGGCGGAAGGTTTAACTAAAGAGCTGGGTAATGCAGTTCTAGTTACCACTGAAGGTGCCCGGCACACGGCTTACGCTTCGGGCAAAGGCTGTGTCGATAATCTGGTGAACCGTTATTTAATCTCTACCAAAGCGCCCAAGATAGGCACTAAGTGCTGAGACAAGAGACTTGAGTGCTCGCCCGATAGGATTTGCTCTCGAATGGACCTTCGCTACTCTGAGTCAGATGAGTTATTTCGTGACGAACTAAGGGTCTGGCTTAAGTCTGCTCTTTTATCTCTCGGCCCCGTTCCCCAACGCGAAGACTGGGAAGGGCGGGTGCGCTTCGACACTGAATGGCAAAAAAAACTTTTTGATGCTGGCTACGCAGGAATGAATTGGCCGCGTGAATACGGCGGTCGAGATGCTTCGCCTAGCGAGCAGATGATATTTTTGGAAGAAACCACCCGCGCTCGAGCCCCGTACGTGGGTGTCAATTTCGTCGGCACACTCCATGCCGGCCCCACTTTGGTAGCCGAGGGAACTGATAAGCAAAAAGCGGAACACTTACCTAGAATTCTGAGCGGTGAAGAAATCTGGTGTCAGTGTTTTTCTGAACCCGGTGCGGGTTCTGACCTAGCAGGATTGTCAACCCGAGCGGTACGCGACGGAGACGACTACATAGTGTCGGGTCGTAAGACTTGGTGTTCTTTTGGTCATGTAGGTGAATTTGGAGAGTTGCTTGTGCGCACTGATCCAAATGCTCGCAAGCATCGGGGAATCACTTGGTTGATTTTGCCGATGAACTTACCCGGTATAGAAGTACGGCCAATCGAGACTCTTTTAGGCTCGTCAGAGTTTTGTGAAGTTTTCCTTGACGACGTTAGGGTTCCCGCCGAAAATCGAGTGGGTGAAGAAAATGATGGCTGGCGGGTAACTAATGTCACTTTGGCTTTTGAGCGAGGAACTGCTTTTGTCACTGAGATGATCGATGCTCTGCAGATGGCTGAAGATCTCGCGCCTTCGGTTGTTGACAAAAGTGAACGGCGAGAGTTGGCTCATGTAGTTGCTGAACTTGATGCTTTATGGGCACTAACTAAACGCAATGTTTCCCAGGCCGCTCAGCGAGGAGCGCCCGGTCCCGGAGCGATGATGCTGAAGCTTGCGTACTCCCAAGTGCGAGAGCGTTTAGGCGAGATATGCATGCGGGTGCTTGACCGCAGAGCTTTCGATATTCATGACTTTTTAGTTGAAGAGAGGCTGCGCACGCTTTCTCTTCCGATCGCAGCGGGAACTTCACAAATCCAGCGCAACATTATCGGCGAACGATTGCTCAATCTTCCTAAAGAGCGTCCCTGGCTTTTGGAGAGCAAGTGAATTTTGATTTAAGTGCAGACCAAGAAGACTTACGCGACGGTATTAGAGCACTGTGTGCTGGGCGTTTTGCGAGCGAGCGTGTGCGTTTAGGCTTTGATCAAGAAATGCATAAAGAGTTATCTGATGCCGGAGTTTTTTCTTTACGGACTGATGGGTTTAGTTGGGCCGATAGCAGTATTGCGTTTCAGGAATTAGGTCGAGTGTTGGTTCCCGGCCCATTGGTGTGGACTCATTTGGCTAACGGAGCCGCGGGCTGCGAGGGGATTGTTACGGGCGTCGAATCTTGGCCAGATCAATCAGAGGCGGTTGCGAACGGGGAACATCGAGTGATGGTCGAATTTGGTGCTCAGGCTGACACCGTATTGGGGCTAAGTAACGAGGGGGTTATGTGTTTCGATGCGGAGGCAGTTCGTCGAGCTCCCCAAATTGATTGGCCGCTTGACCCACTCACTCCCGTATCGGTGCTTGATAAATTTCCCGTCGGTGAACTTTTTCTCGGCCCCGACGCGGCCGCCCAATGGCGACTGGGTGGGGCGGTGCTTACCTCGGCGTACCAAGTCGGTATGGCTCAGGCGTGCGTTGAAATTGCTACTAGTTATGCGCTCGCGCGAGATCAGTTCGATCGCCCGATCGGTTCATTTCAAGCGATCAAGCACTTGCTAGCCGATATGGTGGTACGAGCTGAAGTCGCTCGCGCGGCCGTAGACGCAGCGGCGGTCACTCTTGATGATCTACTTACCCAAGACTCCGCCATTTTGTCCGAGGTCGTCCGCCCGGTAGCGGGGGCGCGCGTTCTCGCCGGTGAAGCGGCGCTGGCTAACGCTAAGGGGTCGCTGCAAGTTCACGGCGGCATGGGGTTTACTTGGGAGATGGATGTCCATCTCTACCTCAAGCGAGCCTGGATGCTGAATACAGTTTTCGGCACTCCGACGCAGCACGCAGATTTTTTAGCCGCCACTTTAACCACTACGAGCAGTTAGTTTCGCCGCCGCCGTCTAGACCCTTTGTCGTACCTGACGCTAGTGTCAGGTACATGAGTTCTTTAGGTCCCCAAGTCACAGTTCTAGATGCTCTGAACCTGCGACTAAAAACCGATCCCGACGGCTTGTACCTCGATTTCGCGGGCGATGCTTACAGTGCCCGCGAAATCGATGAATCCAGCAATCGTTTGGCCCGGGCTTTGGCTGACTTTGGGGTTGAACCTGGCGATCGAGTGGCCACATTATTAGAGAATTCAGTTAGTCAGGTATTGGCTTTTTTTTCTACGCTCAAGCTTGGGGCTATTCATGTTCCCATTAATACTGCTTATAAGGGTGAGTTTTTGCATCATCAATTGGCCGACTCGGGCGCTAAAGCGATAATTACTCAAGCCGACTTTTCCTCTCGGATTCATGAAGTTTTTGCCACCGGACTACCCAACTTGGTGGCCAATGTTGTTGTGGGGCTAACTGGTAATGAAAAATCTAGCGAACTTCCTACCTATGATTTTGATGAGCTGATTAATCGATACGATTCAGTATTTTTAGAATCAAGTAAAGAAATCGGTCCCGAAGATTTAGCCTGCTTTATTTACACCGCCGGCACTACTGGACCATCTAAAGGCTGCATGTTGCCCCATCACTACATTGTTGCTTTGGCTGACCAAATCACTCGGGCGTGGGGACGACAATCGAACGACGTAATTTTAACTCCTTTGCCTTTATTCCATTTCAACGCCATATCTGTCTGTGTAGTAGGGACTCTCCTCGTGGGTGGCCAATCGAGTATCGCCAAGCGGTTTTCGGTTTCACAATTTTGGCCCGAAGTTAAACGTACTGGAGCGACGATGGTTTCATTATTAGGGTCACTAGCAATTTTGATTGCCGAAGCTGATGATCACCCTGATCAAACTGGCCACAAATTACGACTCTGCGCGGCGGCCCCTATGCCGCCAGCAACTGACCACGCGTGGCGGGATCGTTTCGACTGTGCCACTTTTAGTGCGGGCTATGGGCTTACCGAAGCATCTTTGATTTCTCTTTTACCGGCTGGAGAAGAAAATAAAGTTGGAGCTGCGGGGAAACCCAACACAAATGATTTTTTGGTGCGAATAGTTGACGATGAGGGGTCACCAGTTGCTCCTGACACGGTTGGTGAAATTGTCTGTCAGCCAGTCCGTTCCAACATCATGTCAAAAGGCTATTGGGGGCGGCCAGAAGAAAGTGTTGCCGTTATGAAAGACGGTTGGTTCCATACCGGCGATTTAGGCCGCATTGACGATGATGACTTCCTTTTTTTTGTTGATCGCAAAAAAGATTATTTACGCCGCCGAGGAGAAAACATTTCGAGTTTCGAGATGGAGCGCATTTTCCATGGCCACCCCGATTTAGTCGATCTTGCCGTGCACTCCTTGCCGAGTGAAATGGGTGAAGACGAAGTAAAGGTAACGGCTGTATTGGCGGAAGGGGCAACTCTTACCGAGGAAGAACTGTGTCTTTGGTCAGTTGATCGGGTTCCTTACTTCGCGGTTCCTAGATACATTGAATTTCGAGCCGATCTTCCGCGCAACCCAGTGGGACGAGTGCTTAAGTACGAACTGCGTGACGATGGAGTCACTCCATCTACTTGGGACCGAGAAAAGTCTGAAGTTAAGTTCGAACGCCGTTAGTCGCTCGAACTGTTCCGAGCAAGAAGTTGTCGGTATTCCCACCGGCGGGTAAGCGGTGTCGCTATTGAACCCAATACGAGTGCTATTAGCACCATTGCCCAAAAGGGTGTACCGAAAAACCAGAGCACTAGGGCAGTGGCGACAAAAGCGATGGCCGAGTCGATAACAAAGTGCACCCAAATTGGCTGAGCCGACCGAGGAGGCAATTCGTGCTCAAAAGAGTCGCCGTCCATAAGATTTTTACGCGGTGGGATTTAGTTCGCTGACCGCGAGACCTTTGCGGTGAGGAAACCGCCGGCCTTTAGGCGTCGGGCGAGTATCAACGTCAATCGCTTCAAGTCGCAACGCCTCAACGGTGCATTTTTCACGGGCACGATACGAGAACGGGTCATATTGGAATTCGCGCATGGCGTTTAGATGAGTCATGGCGTTTATGTCGTCGTCACTAATGTTGGCCGCTTCGAACTCTTTTAATAAATTCTCGGGAGCATTGGGCCAGTTGGCGTCAGAGTGGGGATAATCAATTTCAACACAAATTTTATTGACATCGATGTGCTCGCCCACGAGTTTTAAACCCACTGGGTCAGAAATAAAACATAAAATTACATGGTCAAGGAAAAATTCCGCCGCACTTTGACCACCAAAATCTGCCCCAGTCCATTCGTGATGAACTTCAAATGTATGGTCTAAGCGCTCCATGAAGTAAGGAACCCAGCCGATTCCACCTTCGGAGAGGGCGATTTTTACGTTTGGGAATTTCCGCCAAATCGGTGAAAAAGTTAAATCGGCGGCACACTGAACGATGTTCATCGGTTGTAAAACAATCATCACGTCCATCGGCGCGTCGGGGGCGGTAACCGCAAGTTTTGAAGACGATCCAATGTGCATACATACGACAGTCCCTGTATCTGAACAAGCTCTCCATATTGGATCCCAGAATTCATCGTGCAGGCTAGGGAGCCCTAACGGAACAGGATTTTCCGGGAATGTGATGGCGTGGCAGCCCTTGGTCGCCACGCGGCGAATTTCTGCGGCAGTTATTTCTGCATCCCAAATCGCCGGAATCGCCAAAGGAATAAATCGACCGGGCGCACTCCCGCACCATTCGTCGATGTGCCAGTCGTTGTAAGCCTCGGTCAAGACTCGAGCCGCAGTTTTATCTTCGAGAGTGCCAAAAAGCCGTCCGGCGAACCCCGGCAAGGATGGGAAATTTAGTGACCCTAAGGTTCCGTTAGCGCTCATATCGAGTACTCGTTTTTCTACATCAAAACACCCTGGGCGTATTTCGTCGAAAGACGTAGGGTCGATACCGTACTCGTCTCTCGGCCGTCCCATTACTGCGTTCAAACCGATATTGGGGATCTCTATCCCTTGGAAATCCCAAACGTCAGTTCCGTCTTCTTTGCGTATCACTCGTGGTGCTAGTTCCGCGTACTTGGCGGGAAGATGACGAGTGAACATATCGGGGGGCTCTACGACATGATCGTCAACGCTAACGATGATCATGTCGTTCATGTTCATAACTAGCCCCTTATCTGTTGTCTAGATGATCTAGAGGTTATCGCTTAACGACGAGTATTCCTTCCATGCCGCCGTCACGATGACCTGGGAGGGTGCAGAAAAAGGTGTAGCGACCCAGTTTGTCAACCCGCAGTCGGCGAGTAACCGTGCTGTCTCCACTTACGGTGGCTATTTTACCGAGGCCATCTACCGCAAAATCATGAGCGTTATCATCAGACTTAAGTTTGAGCGCAATTTCTTCCCCCACTTTTATCTTTATGCGCGACAAGGAGTACTCAAAGTTCTTAGCGGTTAGCGCCACCGAGCGAGCATTTGCTTGAGGTTTACCTCCTGCTTTACCGGGTATTGATCCGGTTTCGACTGAAGTTCCACAGCCCCCAATAACGAGGCTGGCAAAAATCACTGCAATCAGTGAAGGTTTTTTCATGTCACCACGTTAGCGACAGATAGAGATTAAACCTGAATTGCGTTGAGCGCGTGAGCGCAAAGTTCACCCCAAGCCGTCACGGGCCCAGCAGCAGCAATCAGGTCCGCAGTTAGCAATAAATTGACTGGCGTCTTTATTATTTTTTGCCCATCCCCGCTAAGGGCATTGGCAATATTGCGTCGGTGATCTTCAACCGATAGCCAAGATTCGTCGGGGGTACTAGTCCAGATATCAACTACCAAGTTCAGATTTTCTTTTCTGACGACTTCCAGTAATTCCCTATCAAGCGAATCGACGGGGTCGGTAATGACGGCAATAGTTGTTCGTCCCTGACGCGCACTCTCAATCGCTGCTCGTAAAGATTCTCCCGGAGTGTTTTGTACCGGAACTACCACTCTTCGTGGCTCGCCGCTGGTCAACAAAGGAGTGGGAAATGTTCGGGCAACCCATAATCCTGCAAGCCCCGGTTGGGCGGTAATCAACCCACCGGCGGGTAAAGCCTGACCTAGATCAGCTACGGCCCGAGCAGGATGAAGGGGGACGCTTGAGTCAACAAAGCCGGGTTGAGCGATAGCGGCAATTTTTGCGTAAAGAGTATTTATCGGCGCGTTAGCCGACGAAACTTTGCCGACCATTGCTTTCAGATCTTCGGGCTTTACCTCGCGCACTGTTGTTAGACCGGATAAAATCGTAGTCAAATCAAGTTCAGTATCAAAAACACGGTCGAGACCGGTAGTGATTATTAGATCCGCTGCCTTCCAATCAAGTAGATCAAAGTCTTGGGATTGAAGGCCGCAGGTTCCGAGATGATGAGGACTGTCCCAAGCGAAAAGCCCCTTGGCGTCGAATGTGTTGGCGACGCCTATATTTCCACCCGTTGCGAGCCGGTGTAGGTCGGCTATTGCCCCCGCTTCAATAACTCCTGCTCCGGCCAGTATTACTACACACTTAGCCTCCGCCAATTCGCTTAGTTGGTCTGATTGGTTCACGCGTCAATGGTGCCACGCGGGGCTTGGGCTCTACGCTTTAGGAGATGACCGAAAGCCGCAATATCTATCTGCACGAAACTGTTGACATCGTCGGCCAAGGTGCGATGGGCTATATGGATCAAGTGGCCACTACTACTGCAACTAACGGTTCGGGCGGTGCTCTCGACTTAGTAGGCACTTGGTACACCATGGGTTCGACCGGCCGCTGGCCTCAGGTGATCAATCTCTGGGAGTGCGTTAACGGTTGGACGGGTTGGCAAGAACTTATGGAGCGCACCAACTTGCAGCGAACGAAGTCCTCCGAACTTAATGACTGGTGGCGAGAGGCTCTAGAGGTAAGAAGTGGTGGCTACGATCGCCTGCTCGCAAGTTTCTCGGGGTCACCCAACTTGACTGAATTGCGAACCAACGGACCTCGAGCGTCGGTGTTTGTCCACGAGATTTCACGGTGTCGTCCCGGAGCCGCTAATGACTACTTAGCTGCGGTGCGCGAATTCTGGGCCCCCCTGCGCTCTGAATTTGGGCATGAAGTCGTCGGGCTGTACGAAGTTCTTCTAACCGACACTGAAGTCATGACGATCTGGGCCACTGATCCAAAATCACATTGCCGAATGATGGCGGCTGAGGTTGATCAATCCGATCTACGGATTAGTGAGTGGCGAGTTAAAGCTCGGGAGTACTTGACCCAGTGGAGAGAAGAATTGATGACTCCATACCCCAAGACAGTTCTATCGGCGGGCGACAGCCTCTGACCGGTTATGCGTTCGGGGCTACGATAACCATCGTTCGCAATAATTAGATTGGAAGTGTAGTGATGGCCGAGTTAGCTGGAGAGTCGCAGATGCTTATCGACGGAGATATGGTCGATGCACTGTCGGGTAAAACTTTTACCAATATAAATCCTGCGACTGAAGAAGCAATTGGAGAGATAGCCGACGGTGGTATAGAAGACGTAGATCGATCCGTAACCGCCGCTCGGCGGGCATTTGATGAGACCAATTGGGCGACCGATAAGGCGTTTCGCAAAAAGTGTTTAGAACAACTTCAGTCGGCTCTTGATCGCCATCGAGAAGACTTGCGCCCGTTAATCGTGGCCGAAGTAGGAACGCCGGTAGCCCTTACTCATGCTGTGCAGATGGATTCGTGTATTGATGATTTTTCTTACGACATCGGGTTGATTGACAACTTTGAATGGGAACGCGATTTGCCTATTCATGAATTTATGGGCATGACTAGTGCTCGTAAAGTGATCCATGAACCAATTGGAGTAGTAGCTGCTATCACCCCGTGGAACTTTCCTTTCATGCTTAATCTTTCCAAGATCGGGCCGGCGCTTGCCGCGGGAAATACTGTGATCCTCAAACCCGCTCCGGACACTCCTTGGAGCGCAAGTTTCATAGGTCGAGTAGCGGCCGAAGAAACCGATATCCCTGCCGGTGTACTAAACGTCGTCACTTCGGCCGACAAAGCTGCGGTGGGCGAGTTTCTAGTAGCGGATCGGCGAGTTGACGTAATTAGCTTTACCGGTTCTTCGCAAGTAGGTCGGCGCATCATGGCCCAAGGCGCGGATACTTTGAAACGAGTATTCCTTGAACTCGGGGGCAAGTCAGCCAACATTATTCTTGACGATCTTGATGAAAACAGTTTTAAGGCCAACGTTGGATCGGGAGCCATGATCTGCATGCACGCCGGGCAAGGTTGCGCTATTACCACCCGCATGCTTTTGCCGTCTTCGCGTTATGACGAAGGGGTCGCAATACTGGAAGAAGGCTTCACTAATTTCCCTTACGGTGATCCCACCGATATGGGAAATTTGATGGGTCCACTTATTAATGCCACTCAGCGCGAACGAGTGCTTGGGTTCATCGAAACCGGAAAGTCTGAAGGGGCGCGACTGCTCGCGGGCGGAAAACGACCTGAGCACCTCAAAAAAGGTTATTTCGTCGAACCGACACTCTTCGTTGATGTCGACCCTGATTCAACAATTGCTCAAGAAGAGATATTTGGTCCCGTGCTTTCGGTTATTCGTTACGAAGACGACGCCGACGCGGTGCGCATTGCTAATAATTCTCATTATGGGCTTTCGGGCTCGGTTGCTTCGGCCTCACTAGAGCGAGCAATGGGGATTGCTCGCCAGATTCGGGCCGGAACGATGTCGGTCAACGGCGGGCTTTATTTTGGCCCCGATTCGCCGTTTGGGGGTTACAAAGATAGCGGTATCGGGCGTGAACACGGTCTTGAAGGATTCGCAGAATATCTAGAGACTAAAACGGTGGGTCTTCCCGCTGATGCTGCGGGGTTAAAAATATAAAAGTTGCGTAGGCGAACTTACTTAGGAGGTAATGCAATGACCACTAAAGAAGATGCGGTTATGAATTTTTCTGATTACGGAGACTCCAAGCGCACTCTTGAAGAAGAGCGGCTTTACCGTAAACAACGGCTGGCGGCTTCGTTTAGGCTCTTTGGTCGTTTTGGTTTCGATGAGGGGATTGCCGGTCACATCACCGCCCGCGACCCTGAACACCTCGATCATTTTTGGGTCAATCCTTTCGGAATGAGTTTTTCGCTTATTCGAGTTTCTGATTTAATTCGAGTCAACGAAAAGGGTGAAGTAGTAGAGGGCGACGCTATGGTCAACGGCGCAGCTTTTGCTATTCATTCCCAAGTGCACGCCGCTCGCCCCGATGTCGTTGCCGCGGCCCATTCGCACTCCATCTACGGAAAAGCCTGGTCGTCGTTGCGGCGCAAGCTCGATCCGCTTACTCAAGACTCGTGTGCTTTTTACGACGATCACGCATTATTTGATGATTACACCGGAGTGGTGCTTGATCCTGAAGAAGGTAAGCGGATTGCCCACGCCATGGGTGAAAAAAAAGCGGTAATTCTGGCCAACCACGGACTGCTTACCGTTGGGCACTCAGTGGAGGAAGCGGTTTGGTGGTTTATCACCATGGAGCGCACCTGCCAAGCCCAATTACTCGCTGAAGCTGCAGGAAAACCGGTTCTTATTGAGCACGAGATGGCAAAACTGACCGGATCTCAAGTTGGTTCGCACGTGGCGGGTTTCTTTAGTTTTGGCCCACTATACGACAAGATAACGCGCGACGAACCCGATCTTTTTGACTGACCCGCTACTTGCGGTTGGCCTCGACTTCGTCAGCATAGTTTTTACTGTTGGCAATAAAAACATCAGGATCCGAAAACTTGTTGGTTACTACGTTGCCAAACCAGTCGGGGACGTAGCACTCGATTGATCCAGAGTCGAGCATGGCCAAAACCGGAGCAACGATATCTTCGACCGGCAGAAATAGTTTAGGGTCGTGAAATCCAGTTTCGTTGTTGGGAAGATCAAATAGTTCAGTTTCGAACAATCCGGGGTTAACAATATGGACGCCAACTCCGGTGTGGCGTAAATCCACCGCCATACACTCAGAGAATGCCGTTATGGCTGCTTTGCTGGCCGAGTAGGCACTTTCGATCGGTGGACCAAGTCGGGCCGCCACAGAAGAGATGTTAACTACATGACCCTGGCGTTCGATAATGCTGGGTAGCAGAGCCAGTATTAACCGCACCGGAGAAAAATAATTGATGCGCATAACTGCTTCTGATTCTTCGGCCGTTAGCCGAGTTACGTCTCGACGTTTAGGTATCCCCGCGTTATTGATCAAAATATCAACTCCGCCGAATTGGTTTTCAACCTCGGCGGCAAACGCGGCTATGCCGTCGAGGTCGTTGAGATCGACTGTCCAAGCCTGAGAGTCAGGACTGAGGACTTGCAGACGAGCCAACACTTCGGCGAGGCGATCGGCCCGACGAGCGCAGATGCCAACGGTGGCCCCCTGTTCGGCAAACCCCAACGCGAGGGCCGCGCCAAGGCCGGCCGAGGCTCCTGTTATCAGTACTTTTTTATCCTTCAGATTTGTCATAGCAAGAACCTTGCCACATTACTGACACCACTGTCAGGTCGGGGCTAGTCTGCGCGCTGATGACTTTTTCCCCTGAATCGACCCTGCTCACCGACCGAGTGGGGGTAGTGACCGGAGCCGCAGTGGGTATTGGCGCCGCGAGCGCCATCGCCTTGGCTCGCTTTGGCGCCCACGTGGCGATCTGTGACCGAGATCGTATGAACTTGGACTTAGTCGCGGCCGAAATTGAAAAAAATGGGCGCCAAGTAACGGTGGGTGAACTCGATGTCCGTGATCGTGAAGCGGTAGATGAGTTTATACAAACAACTCGAAAACAACTCGGAGAAATTGACGTTTTAGTCAATAATGCTGGCGGAGGGTTTTTCTCTCCCTTTGTGGACATCTCGGAAAAAGGTCAAGGCGCTTTAGTCGCCGAAAACTTTACCAGCGTCACTAATTTCATCAGGGCAACAGTTCCTAATATGAATTCGGCTGGTGGGTCAATAATCAACATCACCTCTATCGAGGCGCATCGAGCGGGTCCGGGCTTCGCGGTTTACTCGGCCATGAAAGCCGCGGTGATGAGTCTGACTAAAAGTTTAGCTTTAGAACTCGGTCCCAATTTCATAAGAGTAAACTGTATTGCTCCCGACGTTATCCCTACTCCCGGCATCGGTCTTGAGCATGGAGTTCACACTCCACTACCGACTGCTGGTCATGTTGACGATGTCGCAGGTGCGGTTATTTATCTCGCGGGATCAATGAGCCGATTTGTTACCGGCTCTACGATCCACGTTGACGGCGGTAACAAAGCTGCCGCGGGATGGGTTCGTAAAGACGACGGGTCGTACGGTTTGGGTCCCAATTACGTAAGTCCCGAGGGGACCTCGTGAAATTTGGCATTGCCTTGGGTCGCCTCAACCCTGCATTTTTTGTTGAAGCCACTCTGGCGGCCGAGGCGCTCGGCTACGAGTCGATTTGGCTGCCCGAACATTTAATATTCACTACCAAAATGAGCAATTCTCCGCACCCAGGCGAGAGTCATCCACCAGTCCCACCGAATACTCCAATTTTTGACGCGTTTGCCTACCTTGCGTTTTTAGCTGGGAAAACCGAAAATATTCGCCTAGGGACTCACGTCTACAACATTGGTTTGCGCCACCCTTTTGTTGCGGCTCGGGCGGTCCAGACCCTCGACATTGTGTCGGCTGGTCGGGTCGAGTTTGGGATCGGGGCGAGTTGGTTAGAGGAAGAATGGGTGGCCGCAGAACTGGATTTTGCTTCTCGGGGCCGCCGAGTTGATGAGGCTTTAGAGGTTTGTAAGCGCCTATGGAGCGAATCGGAAGTTTCTTATTCGGGTGAGTTCTTTAATTTCGAAGGCGCAGTATTTGAGCCTAAATGTGTGCAAAGCGGTGGCCCGCCGATCTTGGTCGGGGGAGAGAGTGCTCCTGCTTTGCGACGAGCTGCTCGGCTGGGCGATGGATGGATAGGAATGGGTCATGATTTTTCTTCGGGAGCAAAACAAATTCAACGACTGCGGGAGTTGCTGGAAAGTGAGAATCGAGACCCTGACGCGTTTGAGTATTGCCTAGGTGGGGCGGTCGATTCGTTGGCTGACGTTGAGCGCTGGACCGAGATCGGCGTTACCCGCTTAGTGATTTCTCCGTGGCCTCGGTCGCGTGAAGCGCTAGAGGGCATCGATCGCTTCGCGCAAGAAATTATGAACAAGACTTAAATTTGAGGGCTGGGCCCTTCGGCCAGTAGTGCGTCAGGGTCGTCATCGAAATTGCGGATGGTGTCGGGTTGACGACGAGCGATGACGATCTGTTCTGGCTGCATGGTAAAGCACACCCCTGACATCAATCCGGAGAGGTCTTCGGCTCGTTCGATTGCGTCAAGGTCCATTCCGCGACCCATGCCGATGTCACACGCTCGCCGCAAAACGATGGCCGCTTCGGCATCGTCAGCGTTCAGATTGCTGTCGGCCCATTTCAAAAAACCGCCCCGCCACGGGGCTTGCGAGTAGGGCGGTGGCGAAACGCACTCGCGGTTCGCGAGATCCCAACTGAGTACGGTTTTACCGTCGCGGTTACAAGTGACGGTTTTGTTTTTGTCCATTCCGTAAGGGATTTCAATGTCGTATTGTCGCTGATAGCCCGGAGCAAAGCTGCGGCCAACGTGGGCAATTGCTAATCCTGCGAGATCGAACATGTGAGTGCACTGCAGGGCGGGAGACGAGACCTCTCCTGCCGCCAAACAACGAGAAGAGATGCTCATCCCGATGAGATTGCGCAGCGGTACGTTGGCACTGGCACAAGTATCCCACGGCCATCGGATAGCGGTGGCGGTGATATCAGTCAGTACTGACCCATCGTGAGCAAGACTGACGGTAAAGTAGTGGAAGTCGTCTTCTAACCCTGCTTCGGCATGGTTACTACTAGTGTTTATTACCCGGATACGGCGACGGTACGACCCGTACGGGTAAAAAGTCACGGGTTTAGCGATTGGTATTACTCGTTGACAACAACTCTATTAGTTGTCCGTCGGGATCGCGAACAAAAATTCCGACTGATATGTCAGTTTCTTTTATGACTTGGCCACCAAATTCTTCCACCCGTACACAAGTAGCCGATAAATCTTCAACGCTTAGTGAAAGATGAGTAAGTCCAGTCTCGTTCATTACTCTCGTTTTTGATTTTGAAAGATCAACTTCAGAAAAGTGAAGCAATTCAAGCACTAACGAATCAAGTCGAAGATAACAAGCAGTCATCCCCAGCGGTGCTTTAAGACCCAGCAATCGGTCGGAAGGAACGTCGGGTGGATAGATCTCTCGTTCAACTATAAATCCAAAAACCGATTCATAAAATCGGCGCGACCGGTCTAGGTCAGATACGCACTGGCCGAGATGGTTCCAAGCCGCCATGACGAGGTTTTAGTCCTTAGGTGGGCGAACATTTATAACCAGCGTAAATATTACGCTGCATACTGCTTCGCTCGTGACCGAGTCGGTCCAGTCGGTTTTGGTCACGTAAAACTCTAATTTTCCTCCGTTAGATTTTTCTTTTTCGTAGACGTCAATAATCACACCGTGCCCTTTGAGAACATCGCCTACTTTGGGCCAACGGTGGTATTCGAACTCTTGCTCTCCGTGCAAGATCGCTCGTCCCGGGCCGCGCAACTTATCAATGGGGAGTCCAGCCGCTCCGCCTACCCCCATTGACCCCCAATAAGGCATTACGAACGGGAAGGTGGGAGGAACCGGGGCATTGGGGGCTTGGTAGACCGCGTCATCGCTCTTGAGGGCCTGCGCGAAGACTCGAACCGGACCACTTTCAATAACAACACTTTGGGTTCCGAGATCTTGTCCTTTTAATTCGGTTAATGCCACGTTTCCTCCTGTAATTAGACAGTCTTGGTCAGGTTAGTTTGAAATTAGTTTATGTTTTAGAACTTTCCCGGTGGCGTTGCGAGGCAGCGAGTCTACGAAGTTGATTTGCCGGGGGCACTTGTAGTCAGCTAGTCGTTCTCCACAGAACTCAGTTAATTCTTCCGCGCTTAACTGTGTTCTTGAGCGTAGGACAATCCACGCCCCTACGTCTTCACCTAAAACGTTGTGAGGTATTCCCGAAACCGCGGCTTCTTGAACGCTCGGGTGTTCAAGCAATACCGATTCAACGTCAGTTGAGTAGATGTTGTTGCCGCCTCGGATAATCACGTCTTTCTTGCGACCGCAGATGTACAGATATCCATCGGAGTCTAGGTAAGCCAAGTCTCCCGTCATGAGCCATCCGTCGCTCGTCCAACTTTGTTCGGTGGCGGAAGAATCTTTGTAGTACTCGCGCTGTTTGCCGGGCATGCGCATAAAGAGTTCACCTATTACCTCAGCCGCAACTTCGTTACCGGCTTCATCAACAATACGAATCTCCATTGGTCCAATAGGTTTCCCCACCGACCCAATCCGTCGCGCGATTTCTTCGGGCGGCATAACTATGTAGGCTGGTCCGGCTTCGCTCATTCCAAATGAGTTGCCAACGTTGGCAGTTGGCATACGTTCAATCAAGAGTCGATGAGTAGTGGGTGCTATTGGGGCGCTTCCGATAGATACGTGATCCAGACTAGAAAGATCGGCATTATTGAATTCTGGGTCGGCGACGATTAACTCCGCGTAGGCCGGAACCAGCATTGCTCGAGTAGGGCGCTCTTCTTCGACAATCTTTAGCCACCGGTTAGCAGTAAAAGTTGGATGGTAAAGAGCAGTTAAACCCATTTTCATTGGGTTGTAGATAAATGCCAATCCCGCAAAAGTAAACATAGGTGCTCCGTGGATCCATCCATCTCCTGTCCATACGGGTTCATTATTTGGGATCATGGCTACATTGTCGTGCCGTACTGCTATTCCTTTAGGAAGTCCGGTAGTTCCCGAGGTGTAGAGAATGTCGGCTAAATCATCAGGAGCAACTTGAACTTGAAATTCAGACGAGTCAGAGTGACACGCGGCTTCGTGGTTGGTAAATACGTGCACCAAACTTGGGATCGAATCTTTGATGTCCGACACATTTACCGATGAGTCGGGCATGACCGATGAAGTAATGACGGCACTGACCTCGGCGTGGTTCCATATGGTGATTAATTCAGGTGCGCTTAAACGAGTATTGGTCGGTACCACTACTGCGCCCGCCTTGTGAATAGCTGCGTAACTTGTGATCCAGCGCAGTACCTCGTGTCCGGGTAAAAAAATGGCAACTCGGTCTCCGGGGCTAATTCCGGCGGAAACTAGTCCGCGGGCTAACTGATTTGACTCTTGTTCCCACTGAGTAAAAGTAAGCGCAGTGTCATCGTCGAGATTGCGGTAGGCCACCTCGGTAGGCCAAGTTCGGGCCATGAACCTAAGTTGGTCTTCTTGTAAGTCTCCCCAGTCGGGCATGGGATTGAAGTTAGTCCAGCCGACCTGACGTAGGCGTCAGGCTACGATTTAGATGTGGGTACTAATTGGGATTCTGATCTTGAACTGGCCTTGGATTTGGCTAATTTTGCCGACAGTCTGTCTTTACCCCGCTTCGGCGCCCTTGATCTCCAGGTTGAAACTAAGCCGGACTTGACTCCAGTAAGCGAAGCCGACCGGGCGGTGGAGGCAATGGTCAGGGATCGCTTAGCCAAAGACCGCCCCGGGGACGCCATTGTCGGCGAAGAGTTTGGGATTACCGGATCGGGTGATCGGCGGTGGATTATCGATCCAATCGATGGCACCAAGAGTTACGTACGCGGAATCCCCGCGTGGGCGTTGCTACTGGCCTTAGAAGTAGACGGGGAAATTGTCGTTGGCGTTGCTTCGGCGCCCGCCCTAGAACGCCGATGGTGGGCGAGTGCGGCTGGTGGATCTTTTGCTAATGGTAAGGAAATAAAAGTTTCCCAAGTAGATGATCTTAAAGATGCGCACTTAAGCATGGTCAACGTTCGCGACTGGGCCGCTATTGGTCGTGAGAAACAGGCGCTCGAACTTGAACGGAGAGTTTGGCGCCCCGTTGGACTCGGAGATTTTTGGGGGCACACCCTGGTCGCGCAAGGAACTCTCGACGTAATGATTGAACCTGAACTCAGCTATTGGGACATTGCTGCCCTGCGGCCCATTGTTGAACAAGCGGGCGGTCGCTGCACCGACCTCGCGGGTAATCCGGCTACGGGTCCGGGGGGCGCGATTACCACCAACGGGCTGCTGCACGACATTGTGCTTGAGGTGCTTAATTAGCCGATGAGTAAAGTTGAGGTAACCGTAGGAATCGATATCGGAACGTCGTCGGTAAAAGCGCTCGCAGTTGATGCCGACGGGAAGGTTATGGCTAGGGCTCGGGTTCCTCACGAAGTACGGATACCTAGTCCTGAATCATTTGAACATGACGTTGACATCGCTTGGTCTGCGGGTCCCAAAACCGCTCTTGCCCAAGTGTCCGAAAATTTTTCCGTTAAAGGTGTGAGCGTGGCCGCTATGGTTCCTTCGCTCGCGGCGGTAGATAGCGAAGGTCGTGCTCTTAGTGCGGGTTTGCTTTACGGCGATGAGCGTGGCCGCACTGGCGGCGTTGGATTAGCTGGATCCAGCCCGGCAGAAAACGGTGAGTTATTCGGATTTGTGCGGGCTTGTGTTACTGATGCTCCTAACGCCACAGGTTTGTGGCCCGCACAGGCGGTGGCTAATTACGCTCTTAGTAAAGAAGCGGTACTCGATACTGCGACTGCGTCGACCGCGATGCCACTTTTCGATGGCAGTAAATGGGATTCCGCTTTAATCGAAAGTGCTGGGGCGCGCGTTGAACAGTTCCCCTCGTTGGCGCCCACGGGAGCGGCTATTGGCCGAGTGGGGGCCAACGGGCCGTTCCTAGCCTCGGGTTGCATCGACGCTTTCGCCGAGCAACTAGTGGCGGGAGCTGATGGGGTGGGTGATGTCCTAGTTATTTTGGGAACCACTTTGATTGTTTGGGCCGTAGTATCTGATCCGATTTCGGTGCCGGGGTACTGGACTATTCCGCATACGGCTTCGGGCACGTTTTTAGTTGGTGGTCCGTCGAACGCGGGTGGATTATTCTGGAATTGGGCGACCTCTTGGTTGGCCGAATCTAATTCTGGCCCGTTGCCGGATCGAGTTCCGGTGTGGGAGCCCTATCCGCGCGGCGAGCGCACTCCTTTTCACGACCCTCATCGTCGAGGGGTTTTATTTGATCTTGATCTAACTCACGGACCCGCGGCTTTGCGCCGAGCAGCTTTTGAGGCGTCAGGGTTTGTAGTTCGCCGCGTGCTTGATGGAGTGCGACAAGCAAGTGCCGCACCGCTTAATCGTATTGTGGCTACCGGTGGGGGAACTCGCGTCGATGAATGGGTTCAAGCCGTTGCCGATGCCACCGCTATGCCTATCGACTGCGTTGCCGTTCCCGAAGGAGGAGCCCTGGGTTCGGCGTGGTTAGCTCGGATAGCCGCGGGTCTAGAAGATCCGCACGCCATGACCGAAGGCCGGCGCTGGGCTCGGACCGGTCGTCGAGTAGAAGCTGATCCTAAATGGATCGAGCCTGTCGCCCAACGCTACGACCGTTTCGTTTCTCGCTTTGAACAATGAAGTTACGCATAGAGATCGACGCCGCTAAATGTATGGGTCAAGGTCAGTGCAACTACTGGGCCCCAGCCACGTTTGCCCTGGGCGATGACGGGATTGCTTATTCAACTCTTGCCCAACCAGGGGTAAAAAATTCAGATACCGATGAAGCAGTAATTTTAGGTGCTCAAGGTTGTCCGACTCGCGCTATAGCGCTATGGCGAGGAGAAGAGAGAGTCGTTTAATAATTAAAGATTCGGCAACTCGATAACTTCACCAGAGTAAATAAGACTGATGTTCCCCGAACTCAAGCGGGGCTGATTAATTGTGCACACCCGATCCCAGTAAGAACCTACTTCTGCGATAGTGGCCGGCCGGCCCCAAATTTTATTGAGGTGAGCCGCAGAGATTGACCAAAGATTGTCACCGGCGATCACGGTGTAACTAACAGGAGTCGGTGCTTGTATCGCAAGGGGCGAAGGGGGAGAGGTAATGGGCTCACTTTCGGTGGCAGGTAATTTGGGGATCGGGATAACGGGCGATGCAGCATTTTCTTTTTCCAGTTTATTGTCGTTCGGTAATGACTTTTTTGTCTCGGTATTTTCACGAGCATCTCGCCCCGAACGGATTGTCCCGCTCGCTTCGGTGGTCTCGGGGTTGCTTTGCGGGGGTTCGGCTTTTGGAATTTCGACCGGAGTCTCTCCTAGGGCCGGGTCGAGATTCGTCTCGCTGCGCCCGCTGCGCACGAGCGGAACTTCAGGGGTGACCTCGACGGGAGCGTCGGGCGAGTCAGAAACGGAACTCGAATCGGGGTTTTCCGTGTCGGCCAGTGCGGGTGCTGCGGGGGGTAATCCGACGCTGCTGGCGACTAGGACGGTTAGCAGTGCTGAGCGGCGTAGAGCTTTAGAAGTTGATCGCATGGGCGGTCCTTTCGGTCAGGGGCGGTAAAGGACTCCATAGCGGGCAAGGCGTCACGGAGAATTCCCCCAATAATTGAGCGGCAGTGATACGGTTCGCCCTGAGTCATTACGGATAAAGCCAATAAAGGAGTTCTTGCCATGGTCCTTGCCCTTGAAATTTTTACCCGCAGCGGTGGAGTGTTCGCCTCCACTTGGGCTCACGTCCTCGTGGGAATTATGTGGATTGGCTTACTTTATTACTTCAACTTCGTTCAGGTTCCTTCTTTCGCCGAACTCGATGCGCAGGCCCGTAATCAAGCGATCGACAAGTTGGCGTCGCGCGCGCTCTGGTGGTTTCGTTGGTCAGCATTGGCCACGGTTATAACCGGACTGCTGATCCTTTGGGCGCAGGACAATCTAAGTAGCGGCACTTACTTCAAGCTCGCACCGGGTGCGAGCATTGCCACCGGAATTCTTTTGGCCCTCGTCATGTTTCTCAACGTTTGGGGCGTCATTTGGCGCAATCAAAAAGTCGTAATCGCTAATGCCCGCAATGTTCTTGCCGGTGGGGAAGCTAACCCCATCGCGGCCGCTTCGGGCCGCAAGGCATTGCTGGCGTCTCGACAGAACATGATCTTTTCGTTGCCGATGTTGTTCTTTATGCTCTGGACGCACCTCAACCCAGGCATTTATAACCTCACCGACAATCGCGGTATCTACTGGCTCGTAACATTGATAATCGTGCTTGTGTTCGAATTGAACTGCCTAGGGATAATTGGTGGCACTGGGCAAAATATCACTAACAAAATCTACGAATCTCACATCAATTCGCTTATCACGGGAGCGGTATTGGTAGTGGTGTGGTACGCCTTATGGGAAATTCTTTTCAAGACGATTTAGTAAATCTAGACAAAAAGCAAATCGGCAATTCGGGCGCGTTGTTCGTCGGCTGATCCCAGTAGTTGAGCGTCGGTGAGAACTCGGCGCACATAAATATGCATGTTGTGTTCCCAGGTGTAACCAATTCCGCCGTGAATTTGTATCCCTTCTCGACCTATCTTGCGCTGACAGTCGCCCGCCGCAGCTTTGGCGGTGGCTACTGCTAAAGGTCGGCGGTGATCGTCTTCGGCGACGGTTAGGGCGGCAAAATAACTGGTTGCGCGTGCTCGCTCAAGCAGCACGAGCATGTCGGCAAAACGGTGTTTTATTGCCTGAAACGAGCCAATGGGAACGCCAAACTGCTCACGCTCTTTGGCGTAGTTGAGGGTGAGATCAAAAATCGATTGGCTAGTGCCTACCGTTTCAATTGCTAGTGCGGTGATTGACTCATCAATCACTTTTCGCAAAGCCGCCGCACTCTCGGGCCCCGGTTCTCCTAGTAGTCGGTCGGAACTTACTCGAATACCGTTTAGATCAAGGGTCGCCATTGATCTAGTGGCATCTAAGGCAGCTACTGGAACCGGGTTGGCTGTCTGAGCGGGAACGATAAACGCGGCGACTCCCTCGTCGCCGGTAGTACCGGACACGCGCGCCACGACAACTATTTCGTCAACGTCAAGCCCGCCCAGCACGGCATATTTTTTTCCGGATATAACCCACTCGTTACCATCTTGGGTAGCCGTGGTGTTTACTTGCGCAGGGTCGACACTGGCACCAATCTCAGTAAGGGCCAAAGTCCCAGTACATTTTCCTTGGGCTACTGGGCCAAGGAATCGCGCTTTGGTTTCTGAATCGCCTAACGCCAACAAAGCGGGAATGAATTGCGTCATGGTAGGGAACAGTGGGCCCGGAGCGACTACGCGGCCGAGTTCTTCGCTCACCACCGCGGCCTCAAGGACGCCGAGACCGAGACCCCCGTAAGTTTCGGGGATAGTAAGTGCGGGCCAACCCAATTCGACCATCTGGCTCCAGAGGGAGAGGTAATCTGATTTCCCCTCAACCACCGCTCGCACCAAGGTCATGGGGCATTCGGCCTCAAGGAACGTCCGCACCCCCAGTCGCAACTCTTCTTGATCGGCGCTGAACTCGAGTTCCATAGTCGGTGAGGTTACCTGACGTTCGCGTCAGGTGTGAATTCTGGGTCCAGGGGGGCGGGAGTGGCACTCAAGATGGCCGCTAAAGCGGCTCGGTCGGTTTTCTCTCCGGCCGTGAGAGGGAGATCGTCGATTTTTAAAATCGCTGCGGGAAGTTTGTAGCGAGCGAGTTGTTCTCCCGCGTGGCGGTGCAGATCGGCGAGAGTAACGACTGGCCGCCCCGCTCGAGGAATCACAAACGCCACCCCCACCTCGCCCATTACTGGGTCGCTCTGGGGTATTACCACCACGTTTGCTATATCCGGATGAGTCGACAACACGGCCTCAACCTCAACGGGGTACACGTTGTAGCCGCCGCGCACGTACATCTCTTTAGACCGACCAACTAGGCGCACGCGACCTTGTTCGTCAATCCACCCTAGGTCGCCAGTGCGTATGAATCCGTCGGGAGTAAACATGGCCGCGGTTGCTTTAGGGTCGCGCCAGTATTCGCTCATCACCGCGTGAGAGCGCAGGGCAATCTCACCGGTCTCGCCGGGTTCAACGTCGTTGAGGGACTCATCGATCACTCGTAAAGAGACGGCCGCCAGGGGGTGGCCCACGCTCAAGATTGCGTCTTCTTCGGGGTCGTCAAAACTCGTGCCCAAACCTATTCCGGCCTCGGTGCACGAATACCTAGTGGCCAAACGAGCACCGAACATTTTTCGAGCATTTTCAGCCAAGCCTGGAGTTACCGGACCACCACCCACGATAATATTTTGCACACTAGTTAAGTCGTACTGATCGAAATCGGGATGCCGTAACATCAGGGCGATCTGGGCAGGAACTCCAGCAATAGTTACCATTTTTTCTCTGGCAATGAGATCAAGAGCACTTTTTGCACTCCAAGTTTTCATTATGAAACTGGTTCCCCCACGTTTTAGATTTCCCGGCAATTTGGTCATAAAACCCAAATGGGCAAATGATGTTCCGGTAAAACTCAAAGTTCCACCGCCCCAGTTATCGCCTACGTCAGTTTGCGTTATAAATTCAAGTTGACGGTTGCAATAGAGCGCTCCTTTGGGTGTTCCGGTGGTGCCCGAAGTAAAAATGATGGCTACCGGCCGGTTCGGGTCCGAACTGAGAATTTCGGGTGCTGAGTCCGGTTCGCGTATTTCCGCACTTAAATTATTGAGTGAATCGGCCTCGGTTAACTCCACTGCGGGAAATCCAAACGAATCACCGCCGACAGTTGTGATAACCAACTTAGGGTCAGCATTATTTAAAATTGCTAATTGTTCGTTGGCGGTTAGGCGATAATTGACCCCCGCAGTTATGGCGCCGATCTTGGCGGCACCAACATAAGAAACTAGATACTCCAATCCGGGAGGAAGCAGCAATGACACTACGTCTCCGAGTTTGAGCCCCCGAGCGGACAATCCACTCGCAACTTCATCGCTTATCTGATCGAGCTCTTGGTAAGAGAGAGGCCAGCCGGCGGGTGAAATATAGGCGGGAGTCATCCCGAATCGTTGGGCGGCACCTCTGGTTATCAACCCCAGCATGAAAGGTTCCTTTTCCTAGATTGATATGACTAATCGAAACTGCGGCGAAGTTGTAGCAGCCTACCGGTGCTGGCCCCTAGACGAACCGATACGATTAAACCTTCATGGTAAATCCATCGCGTAAATCAGATTTAACCCAATCGATCGCAAAGGCTGAGGTCATAAAAGTAGACCCCGCGTCGGGGGCCCCTTCTTCTGGCCGAGCTTTGCGAGCTCAAGGTCGGAGGACGATGCAGCGTCTGCTCGACGCCGGACTAAAGGTTTTTGCCAAGCGGGGTTATCACGCAGCTCGAGTTGACGACATCGTCAAGGCGGCCAAAACTTCCCACGGAACTTTTTATCTTTACTTCACTAACAAAGAAGATTTACTTCGGGTCTTAGCGGTTGATTGTGCAGAAGAGTTGATCGCACTGTCGTCTACTTTAGGTGCGGTAAGTCGCGACCAAAAAGGGTGGGACGAATTGCGGTCTTTTCTTGGAAACTTCACCAAGACTTATCAGCGCTACGGTCCAGTCATTAGGGCGTGGATGGAAAATCAAGTTCAAGATAGCGAAATTGATCGACTAGGGGTCAAAGCATTTACGGCGGTAGGTGACGTGTTGGGTCGACGAATGAAAGAAGCCGGGGTGGATTACACCGTAAGCGAAACTGTAACCGTGGCTGCTTTCATGGCCATGCTCGAAAGGGTTAGTTACGGGGTTGCGTCGGGTCGCATTATCGAAGACGAAGATTTGTTAATTGACACTATGACCTCAATTGCTCACCGAGGGTTCTTTGGCGCTTCCGCTATTTTGGATTAACGCAACTTCGGGTCAATTCGAGTTCCTGATTCAAAAAGTTTTTGCCCTTCGGCCAGCGAATCGGCGTCAGTGCCTAGCCCCACGAAGGCGTAACCCAAGCTCAAAGCTTGACGGTACGACAACTCTCTAGCCGCCCAAAGCGCCCTTACGGTTCCTTGCACGGCAAGAGTGGATTGCGAGGCAATGGTCGAAGCGGCCCAGTCGGCGGCATCGTGGAGTTGATCATCAGGAACTACTTCAGATACCAGTCCTATTTCGTAGGCCCGTTGCGCGGATAGACGTTCGTAGTTTCCGAGCAGCGATAGGCGCATGATTTCCCCAAAAGGCATGCGACCAGCCATCTGAATCGGTTCAAAAGATGCAGTCATTCCGTAGGTGACGTGGGGGTCGAAAAAAGTCGCGGTTTGGGCCGCAATAATAAACTCGACTTCACCCAGCATGTAGAACGCTCCTCCGCAAGCAATTCCGTTAACCGCGGCTATAACTGGTTTCCATAAATCACAACTTTTAGGCCCAAGATTGTCGCCGGGGTCATTGAAACTAAAAGGAGTGGACCCTGGAGATCCGGTGGCGTCTTCTCCCAGCACTGATTCTTTGCTTGCTTCTGATCCCATTTGTTCGGTGCGGTCGATGCCAGTACAGAAAGCTTTTTCTCCAGAACCAGTAAGAACAACGGCGCGTACATCTTCGTGGGCGCGGAGTTTGCGCCAGCAGTCTCTTATTTCTTTTTGCATTAGGTCATTGAATGAGTTCATCCGCTCGGGGCGGTTTAGTGTTACCCAAGCCACGCCGGCGTTTTCTTCGTAAGTAATGGTTTCGTAATCAAAGAGTTTTGGGGTCATTATTTTTACCTTTCGCGTCTGAAAACCGTAGCGCAGAGTCTTGGGCCACGGGTGCTTACGTCGATTAACTCAACTGTCCGTGCCTAGGGTTATTGCTCCTAGGGTCAACCTCTGAATAGTGCGATGGTGAGTGTAATCAACCAATTGACGAGCTAGGGGCAATATTTCGTTGGATTTTTCCGCGGCCAGGCTCTGGAAGGCATCAAGATCCTTGGGATTCCAATCCAAGTCGCCACCCGTGGCGAACAAGTCCACCACGCTTTGCTGAGTGGCTTCAATGCCCTTGGCGTAAAGCCGAACAATCTCGACTATGGCGACCTGGGGGACACCTAAGTCGTAAAGGGCGCTAAGAGTGCGCAGAACCTCAAGATCCTCGCCGTCGTAGGAGTCGCGACCGAAATCGCTTGGTTCACGAAAAAATCCCACCTCCCTTATCCGCTGCTCTAACTCGATACTTATCCCCGATTCCGCGATTAGTTCATCAAGGTCGTAGGTGCGTTCGCCGGCCCCACCGAAAATGCCCTCCATAAGACCACTACGCTCTTCCGTCAAAAGTGCCTTGATCGCGGCAAGTGAAAATCTACGGTCTTGCCAGTCCTTTATGAGCTGGAGTCGCTCGAGATGGATTGCTCCATAAAAGTTCACTCGCCCTCGGCGCTCACCGGCAGGCAAGAGGTGCTCTCTTTGGTAGTAACGGATGGTGTCAACCGGAGTTTCGCTTCTGCGCGCGAGATCGTCGATGCGCCACTGCCAGTCTTCTTCGTGGGGGGTGGCGGCTAGAGGATCGGACATAGGTTCCATTTTCCTACTGATGGTCAAGGGGAAGGCAAAAGTGACTTTTGTCACATAACTTGACAGTAGATACCTTGAGAGTGAATACTACATAGGTAAGGTTAATGAAAGCAATAACAAGGAAAAACTTATGGAAACACAAAAAAGCGTAAAAGGTCCCCGCAAAAATGACCGCGACTTGGCTTTGGCTTGGATAGTTCGCCAGTTGCGGTGGGAGCGAGCCCTTACGGACTTGCGAACTGGCCCGACCAAGGTGGCTCGCCAAGCGGCCTAATCAGATTTTGCGGAATCAATCCGCAGCAACATTCCGCCTAGTAGCCACAGGTTATTGGTCGGTTGGTAAGCCGAAACCCGATCTGGCCCCCCCCAGGTCGGGTTTCGTGATGTTAGGACTACTTTTTAGATCGTGTCCAACAAGGAAGAGAGACATCCTCTACTTTCTTAAACACAACCTCAACCGATTCACCGATGACGATCGTGTTTGGGTCAATCTCGTTTATGGGCCCGTCACCTCGAGTAAGAAGATTTCCCACCATTCGCAGATTAGGGCTTTCGTCCAGCTCAACGACGATGACACTGTAAGGAACTAGATCTTGGTAAGCAGGGAGCACCGGAGCGTGAACGACAACGAACGACCAAATCTTCCCTTTCCCTGATGCCTGCCGCCAGGAAAAATCTAGTGACTGGCACTGGGGACACATTGGTCGCGGAGGAAATCGTGGCGCATCGCAACTGACGCACGTCTGGATCAGTAGTTCTCCTCGCGATGTTCCGGCCCAGAACTCGGCTCCGGCTTCGCTCTCGAGATCAGGAAGAAGCAAGCTCATCGCCGCAACAAGAGTGCACTAGTGGGCACTCCTTCTCCACTAGTGACTAGACACGTTTCGGCATCTTCGACTTGTGAATTTGATGTCCCGCGCAATTGTCGGACACCTTCAAGAATCAAATTAAATCCATGAACGTAGGCCTCCGACATTGAACCCCCCGATGTATTGGTAGGCAAACGCCCGTTAGGCCATTCAAGGGCGCCGTCGTTGGTGAACTCAGCTCCTTCGCCTCGTTCACATATCCCGTAACCCTCAAGTGAAAGGGGGATTAACGGACTAAAGGCATCGTATATCTGGGCTACATCCAAATCGTTAGGTCCAAAGTCAGCGTTTCGCCACAGCTGACGGGCCGCAGTCCACGACGGTCCGTTTAAAGGGTTGTCGTTGAAATAGTTGGTCATCGTCTGATGCTGAGGAGGAAGTCCTTGAGCTCCGGCGTGAACGAATACCGGTGGGTTAGGTAAGTCTCGCGCTCGCTCGGCCGAAACTAAAACTACTGCTAAGGCTCCATCGGTTTCTAGACAGTTGTCGAACAAGCACAGCGGTTCCGAAATCCAGCGAGCACCCATGTATTCCTCGCGAGTCAAGGATTTTTCGTACATTGTGGCTGCGGGATTTCGGTTGGCGTGCTTACGAAAAGCTAAAGCCACATTGGCAAGATGATCACGAGTAGCACCGTATTCATGCATATATCGACGAGTAAGCATGGCTACTTCATCTACTGGACGCAGCAATCCAAAAGGACGGCTCCACTGCCAATGATTAGATATTCGTTCAGGCATTTGTGCCCACGGTCGACTGGTTTTAGCGGAACGCTTGCGGGCTCGCCACGCCACCGCCACCCGAGCCTGGCCCGTGGCTACCGCCATCGCGGCGTGCAATAAGGTTCCGCAAGCCGCTCCACCGCCGTAACTGATTTGAGAAAAAAAAGTTATTTCTCCTAAACCGACATTTCGAGCCACATCTACTTCACGATTTAGCTCCATAACTGATGAAGCCAAACCATCAACCTCTTTAGGCTTTATTCCAGCATCGTCGAGCGCAAGCGAAATGGCTTGGCAAGCTAGTGATAGCTCGGTATCAGGGAGATTTTTGCCGAATGCAGTTTGCCCAATCCCAGCAATGGCTACTTGGTCTTTTATCACTACCAGCCTTTGAACTCAGTAGGCCGGCGCTCAACAAAACTAGAAATTCCTTCTTTAGAATCTTCGGTCCCGGTTACGAGTTCGACGTATAGTGCCTCTTCTTCGAACATGGTGGCTCGGTCACTATCAAGTGACCGGTTAAGCAACCGTTTAGCGAAACCAATTGTGCGAGTTGGTCCTTGCGCTAAACGAGTAGCCCATTCGGTGACGGTGGTAACTAACTGGTCACTCGGCACTACGCGGTTCACTAGCCCTATTCGTTCGGCCTCACTAGCGCTTAGGTCATCACCAAGGAAAACTAATTCTTTGGCTCGCTGTAATCCGACTAGACGGGGTAGAAGATAAGTTCCTCCACCGTCGGGTATGAGCCCTCGTCTAACAAATACTTGAATAATGCGAGCGTGCTCGGCCGCAATCACTAAATCGGAAGCCAAGACCATGGCCGCCCCACCACCAGCGGCAGTGCCGTTAAGCGCGGTTATCACGGGCTTGTCGCAATCGAGAATCGCACTAGTTAGTCGTTGAATGCCGGTACGAATCATGTGGGCGGCTTCGCCGGTAGTTCTATCGGGAACGCCCTCGGGTCGAGGTGCCGGGGTTGCCCTGCCCGCGCGCAAGTCAGCCCCAGTGCAAAAATGTTTCTCACCCGCCCCGGTGAGCACCACCGCTCGCACCGAAAAATCAGTGCTGGCGTCGTCAAGGTTTTTTATTATCAAATCTCGCACGGCTGGAGTTATTGCGTTGCCCGCATCGGGTCGGTTGATAGTGATCCAGAGAATCGAATCGCGAATCTCGGCCAGCAGTTCTTCAGAACTGGTACTCATTATTCTCCTACCAATATCTAGAGCGAGAGGTCGCCTCGCGCCACCCCCCGGAACCTCGCAGTTCGTGAACCGCAAGGATGACACGCCTGTCAGCCTCGAGGCGACTTTCGGTGGAAATTAGCCAGGTATCGTCAAGGAATGGATAGTTCTAGCCCATTAGGAGAATCGGTCGTAATCGTCGGTGCTTCCTTGGCTGGTCTGCGGGCCGCCGAGGAGCTGCGTCGCCAGGGCTTTGGTGGGCGAGTGGCCATGGTGGGGAGCGAGGAGCATCTCCCTTACGATCGACCGCCACTGTCTAAGGGATTACTGGCGGGGACCACCGAAATTTCCGAGCTGGAGCTAAGCGTAGGCGGTGTCGATCTTGATTTAGATTGGCACCTCGGCCGTCGGGCTGTGAGTTTTGACGCCGCGACGCTAACGGTGTGTCTTGATGACGAAACCGAAATTAAAGGAACGCGTGGAGTAATCATCGCCACTGGTTCCACCCCTCGCCGTCTACCCGGACTTCATTTACGACCAGGGGTGCACGAAGTGCGAACTATCGATGACTCTTTGGCACTAAGAGCCGCTCTTGATGCTGGTGCACAACGAGTAGTGGTAATAGGCGCGGGTTTTATTGGAGCCGAAATAGCCGCCACCTGCCGACAACGAGGGTTGGAAGTAACTGTCCTCGAAGCACTCTCCGCTCCGATGTCGCGTGCGCTGAGCCCGATATTTGGAAATGCGATTGCCAA
>CAFBPQ010000005.1_pt1 | contig 41869 bp, 43 predicted proteins | sample 7269761 | NCBI WGS metagenome assembly CAFBPQ01 (sample SAMEA6814150, study PRJEB35770) | uncultured Actinomycetes bacterium | biome: Freshwater; feature: Freshwater reservoir; material: water | place: Czech Republic | collected 2017-06-27 | depth 30m m
ACCGCTCGGATCGACCCTTTCGCTCCCGCCGGGCGAGGGACAACGGTTATTGAACAATCTCGGTCAATGGCGAGCGGCAGGGCTAATCCTTGGGCGTAGTCGGTGTGGTCGCCAATGAGGTTGACCCGCCCTGGGGCTCGCCAGTGGGTGAGGGCTTTCGCGCTGCTCATGGCTGAATCCTAGGAGCGTTGGCTCAAGGCGTTTTCCACCAAGAGAACCATACAAGCAGTCCCGGAATTTATGTGCCACAATCTTCTCCGTGAGTAGATTTAAGCGGTCTTGGGAACTGGGAAAACTTTCGTGGTCGGTGCTGCGCTCTGATCGCACGCTATCGGTATTCCCGATTTACTCTGCTTTAGCTACGACCATGGTGTTTGCCATTTTTGTCGGCTTAGTCGCCTCGGTCGGATTCACCGGATCCGGTAAATCTGCGAGCATCTCCGCCGTCGGCATCGTGATTGTGATCGTTGGCTACATCGTGGCGGCGTTCGTAATGACTTATTTTCAAGCCGCCTTAGTTTTAGGTGCCAACGATGTACTAGAAGGACGCAACGCCACCGTAAAGAATTCGCTCCATCTCGCTAACTCAAACTTGGGCAAACTGCTGCCGTGGGCTGTTGTTCAAGGAACAGTTTCGTTTGTTATTGCTGCAATTGAAGAAAAGGCGGGCTTTGTCGGCCAAATTGTGGTCAGTCTGATCGGGGCGGCGTGGAGCGTTGTTACTTTCTTGACCATACCGATCATCGTGTTCGAAAAACTCGGACCTTGGTCTGCGCTTAAGCGTTCGGGAACATTGCTAAAAAGCACGTGGGGTGAAAACATCATGGCCCAAGGCGGCTTGGGACTCGTTGGTTTAGTGGCCTCGTTGCCCGGAATCATCTTGATCGTTCTCGGTGTTCTTTCTAATACCTTGGTGATAGCGATTCCGCTCTGCATTATCGGCGGGCTCATTCTCATCGTGGCCAGTGTGGTCGTTTCGTCCATGAGCGGCATTTACCGCACCGCGCTTTATCGCTACGCCGTTGACGGCCGTACCCCTACTGCTTTTGCCAGTATTGATATGGCCGCAGCGTTCGGGCCCCGCAAATCTCGCCCCTAGTAGTCCACCCGTTTAACTACCCCTCCTAAAACCGCTGCCTCCGGTAGCGTTGCGGTCGTGCTCGAAATAGAAGTCCAACCTCGCCTTCAAGACCCGCTACTGGTAATAGCAATCGGTGGTTGGGTCGATGCCGGCGAGGCGGGGTCGTTGGCCGCTTCGACCATCATTAGCCAACTCGACCACGCTCGTCATTTCGCGACCTACCGGCTAGAAGAACTCATTGATCTTCAGCAGACTCGACCAACGATTGAATTAATCGACGGAGAAACCCGCAATATCATCTGGCCTCAACTGACCATGGTTGCCGGTAAGTTGGGTCGCGACGCGGTCGTCATTACCGGCCCCGAGCCATCGTTGCGCTGGCCGCAAGTCATTTCTGAATTAGTAGAAATGGCTTGCGATCTTGGAGTACGCCAAGCGTTCACTTTGGGGGGAATGCCGGCCATGGTCTCGCACCGGCGACCATTGCCCGTTTTGGCCACAGCCACAGCTCATTCGGTAGCGCAAGAAATTGGTGCGACCCGCACTGATTACACCGGCCCGACTGGTTTCCAAACCGCGCTGCAAGTAGCGCTGGGTGAATCTGATATTCCTAGCGTGGGCCTATGGGTACAAGTGCCGCACTACGTTTCGGGCAATGCTTCACCGACTGCGGTGAGCGCTCTGCTTGAACGAGTGCGCGAATTTGGCGGCTTGAACATCGATTTAGCTGACCTCGATGGTCAAGTTGATGCTTATTTAGAAAAAGTCGAAGAAGGTCTACAAGAACGCCCTGATGTCGCCGACCTCGTTCGGGCAATTGAAGACGAAACTACCGGTGAAATATCGGGTGACGCCCTTGCGACCGAAATAGAGCGATTCCTGCGCGATCAATAAGTCGCGCCGGAACGCTCTATTTCAATTAAGTACAATCCGCCTTACTTGTTGGGCTGGGGAGTCACGCGCAAATACGGCTTTATGGCTTTCCAACCCTTAGGAAATTTACCTTTGGCGTCTTCGTCCGAAACCGCAGGAACGATGATTACGTCCTCGCCGTCAGTCCAGTCAACCGGGGTAGCTACTTGATAGTTAGCGGTTAGTTGTAGCGAATCGATTACTCGTAAAATCTCATCAAAGTTCCGGCCCGTACTCGCCGGGTAAGTAATGATGAGTTTTACTTTTTTATCAGCCCCGATGACAAAAACTGAACGTACGGTCAGTGTGTCGTTAGCGTTGGGGTGGATCATGTCGTACAAGTCGGCGACTTTACGATCTGAGTCGGCGAGAAGCGGGAAGTTGAGCTTGTGGCCCTGGGTCTCTTCAATATCACCCGCCCATTTATTGTGGTCTTCAAGCGGATCAACCGACAAGCCGATCACTTTTACGTTGCGCTTATCGAACTCGGGCTTGAGTGCGGCCACTCGACCTAGTTCGGTGGTGCACACGGGAGTGAAGTCCTTGGGGTGACTGAACAAAACCCCCCAGCCATCACCGAGATAGTCGTGGAGGGTGATAGCGCCTTCGGTGCTTTGGGCGGTGAAATTGGGGGCTTCGTCGCCTAGTCGTAGTGCCATGATGGGGGTTCCTTTCGTCGGGCCGCGGCCCGTTCGGTTGCTTGGGAAGTGCCACTCTAGGCGGAAAGAGGTCTGAAAGTCTAGTGAAAAGGTCGGATTTACCGAACCAGCCTCGAGGTTGGTCAAAACTCTTACGGGGCTTAGTAGTGGACACCACTCCTTTGCGCGCCGCGCGCGATTTTCGTTTGTTATGGCTGGCCGAAATGGTCTCCGAAGCCGGATCTCAGATCACACTGGTTGCGCTCTACGTGCAGGTTTACGCAATCACCGATTCAGTGGCCGCGGTGGGGCTCATTGGCTTAGTCCAATTTATTCCGCTCGCCCTAACGACTCTGGTCCTTAGCCCTGTGATCGACACTTACGATCGTCGGAAACTTTTGCTCATCGGCCAAATTGGGCAAGCCGGCGCGGCGGTAGTGCTGTTGGTCGCGTCTTTTAGTGACCGCCCGCCCCTAGAAATAATTTATCTGGGCGGCGCACTAGTCGCCGGTTTCGGCGGGTTTTCTCTCGCCGTGCGCTCCGCTATGACACCTAATTTAGTAACTCCCGAACAACTCCCAGCCGCTCTTACTTTAAATCAAGTGATGTGGAATACCTGTTTAATTTTTGGTCCGGCCATTGGCGGAATAGTGATTGATCAATTTGGTTTAGTTTGGGCCTACGGAATAGATGTTGCGACTTTTTCTTTCACTATTTTAGTATGTTTTCTAATTCACCCTCAACTACCAATAAAAACTGATGCGATAGAGATTATTTCGAATAATAATTTTATAAAAAAAGGTTGGGATCAAGTTTTTGAAGGGTTTCGTTTTTTACGGGGCCGTAAAATCTTGCAGGCAACTTTTTACGCAGACCTCATTGCGATGGTTTTTGGAATGCCCCGAGCACTTTTCCCCGTACTGGCAGTTACTCAATTTGACTCCAACTCAACTATCGTAGGTTTACTTTTCGCTGCGGTCTCAGTAGGAGCTTTGATTGGAGCGTTGAGCTCGGGTTGGGTCTCACGGGTCAAACGCCAAGGTTTGGCGGTGGTGTGGTCAATCGTCATATGGGGGATCGGAATAGTCGGTTTTGGCGTATCGGGCTCCGCTTTAGGTTTAGCCTTATTTTTCTTGGCCCTCGCCGGTGCGGCGGATGTTATTTCGGCGGTCTTCCGCAACACGATTTTGCAGGTCAATGTACCTGATGATTTACGCGGGCGAATGTCGGGGGTACATATTTTGGTTGTCGCCGGTGGGCCTCGCATCGGTGACGTTGAAGCCGGGCTAGTCGCCGCACTCACGTCACCAACTATTTCAGTTATCACTGGGGGGTTAGCGTGCATTGTTGGTGTGCTGGTCTTGGCCGTCAAGGTTCCTGGTTTAGTTCGTTATCGTTCTGACGACCCTAAAAGCATTGACGCTTAGAATATATTAGATTATGTGCGGTCGTTTCGTTGCTTCGACTTCTGCTGCTGACCTCAAACAATATTTTTCTGTAGATAGAGTCGACGACAATTCAGACCAAGAAGCCAACTTCAATGTAACTCCACTCACCGAAATCTTGGCCGTGCGCGAGCGTAAGTCTGAACGAGTTTTGTCGCGCCTTGAGTGGGGGCTAGTCCCTAAGTGGGCCCAAGATGTCGGCATTGGGCATCGACTCATTAACGCCCGGCTGGAAACCTTGGCCGAAAAGCCTGCATTCCGAGAAGCGTTTACTCACCGGCGGTGCATTATTCCGGTAGATGGTTTCTACGAATGGAAAGTTGTCGGCGAACCTTCGACTCCTAAGGGTCGCACCCCTAAAACACCCACTTACATTCGCCGGCGCGACCGCGCGCCGTTAGCCTTGGCTGGCTTGTGGGAGATCTACGGTCAAGAAAACGGCCCCAACCATTGGCTGCGCTTCTGCGCCATTATTACTACTGCTGCCCAAGGGTCCCTCGCCGATGTTCACCACCGCATGCCGGTGATGCTTCCCCCTAGCGCTTGGAATCAATGGTTGGATCCGCTTGGTCACGACCCTCAAGCCTTGACTGGTTTAGTCGATCGGTACCCGTCAGCCGAAGAAGTTGGCCGAGATTTAGAGGTTTATCCGGTGTCGACTCGGGTCAATAACGCCCAAGAAAATCATCCCGATTTAATCGAGCCAGTTAGTCAGTAGGCCGATGGGGCAATAGCGCGCATTGTTTCCCGTGCGTTCTCGGGGTTCGCCAATATGGCGGGCGCGGGAGTCGTTACCCCGTTGGTGGCGTAAAGTGCAAGGCGCTCGCGGATTTCGGCGGGTGAACCGTGTACGACTAGTTCGTCAACTAACGATTCGGGGATAGCTTCAGTGGCCGCAGTCCGGTCACCCGCGTTCCATGCTTTCCACATCGGATCCAATATCTCGCCTCGACCGAGCCAGGCATGAAATTTTGCGTAGACCGGCACGTTGAGATACGCGGCTATCGCTCGACGACCAACAAAATTCACCAAATCACGGTCAGTAGTCGGCAGAACAAATATGCGGGCCACTATTTCTTTTCCTTCGCCAACATGAGGGGCCACAGTGAGTACATCTTCGGCCGAAAGCCAGTTGATGATTGCCCCGTCGCCTTGGGTGCCCGCCAGTTCCAGCATTTTTGGTCGCAAGGCGGCAACCAGAATGGGTGGCATTTCTGGTACCGCGGTTCCGAGCCTAAAACCCTTAACCGAAAAAGTTTCGTAGTCGGCAGTCACCTTTTCGCCGCTAAGCGCGGCCCGCAAAAAAGTAATGGTGTCGCGTACTCGTTGCATCGGTTTTTCAAATTCCATTCCGTTCCAGTTTTTTACAATGGTTTCTGAAGAGGTTCCGATTCCAATTGCAAACCGCCCAGGAGCGGCTTGGCACATGGCGGCCACACTTTGCGCCAAAGTGGCCGCCCCTCGGGTAAACACCGGCACGATTGCGGTCCCTAAACGCAGTTTCGGGGCCCACGCGGCGGCTAAAGCCAGAGGGGTGAACGCATCAGTCCCCCCGGCTTCTGCGCTCCACAAATCGGTGTAACCCAAACTCTCTATCTCTTCAAACCATGACCGGTGTTCGTGGAGGTCAACTCCATCAAAAGGGACAGTAATTCCGTGGCGCTGGGGAACACTCATTAGCTCTTCTCCTCGAATCGACTCGAATCCCATTGACGACAAATAGCCGACTGGCTAGCAGTGGCTAAAAGAGTTCCGTCTTGGGCCCACAGATGCACAACTCCGTGACCAAATCCGTTCGTAACTGCTTGAATACGAATATCGGCTAAAACCCATTCAGTTGGATGGTCAGTCTCTACCATTCGCAAAGTGTTGTCGAGGCTGTTACTCGCGGTGAGTCGGCCCAGCGCTTGTCCAATGCCAAAGGGAACCCAGTCACCCAAAATAGATAGCGCCGGAGCACTACTGCCTAAACTGGTCGGCAACTTTACCCATAGCGCACTGCGCCCATCGCCTATCGTGCCGTCAAGATTTTCCATATCGCGCGCGTTGGCTATGCGCATTTCGAGTTGACTAACGATGGTCCCTTCGTGATCTCCTCTTAGTGGTCGCATTTCACACTGTTCGGGGGGAGCGGTTTCGGGCATAACTGCCCACTCTCCCGACCAGGGAAGATTTCTCTTGCCTAAAGTTGCGAGCACAGTAAATATTTCTTGGCCGTCGGCTCGCGCGAACACTCGGGCCTGGGAAGACGCGTGGCCGCGAACTATTTCTACCGCTTCGAGTTCAAGCACTGATGGAGGGCGAACGAACTGAAGAAATTGTGCCGTGGCCCAAACCAATGGCCGCTGAGTGATGCGTTCTAATACCGCTACTCCGGCTCCTAGCCCACAGCCACCAAACAACGCTCCGATCCCTGAGCAGAGCTCTTTGACTACCGGCATTCGCCACCGGTTCGGATCCGAGGTTGCCTCGATGCCGTAAAAATCTTGAATGTCCATCGCTCGAATCTAGAGGCTTAACGGCCCCCGTTCACCCCTTTCGGAGCGCTTAGGCAATAATCATTAGGTGCCTAACCTGATCGCGGCGATTTCAACGCTGTTTTTAACCGTCGTGCTGAGCGTATGTGGGCTTCTGGCACCAATCTCACCCGCAACTGCGGCACCAATCTCACCCGCGGGCTACGACGAAACGCTGACGACGGCGATTACCGATATTCAGCAATTTTGGGCGGGGGAATTCCCTCGGGTCTACGGTGAGCCTTATCAGCCCATACCCGAGAGTCGGATTATTGCCGCCGCCCCCGGAGTGACGATTCCTAAGTGCGCAGGCGAGACTCAGGTTTATCGCGACGTCGTCGGTAACGCTTTTTACTGTTTCGGCAAAAATTTTATTGCTTTCGACAACAAAAAGTTTTTCCCCGATCTTTATCGCTATTACGGCTCCGTAGCCGTACCACTGATTCTGGCTCACGAGTGGGGTCACGCAATTCAAGATCGTGCCGGTATTACTGATGCCCCCAATATAGTTTTAGAGCAACAAGCCGACTGCTTTGCTGGCGCCTGGTTAGGTCATGTCAACACCGACGGAGCCAAAGGAATTGAACTCTTGCCGGGCGATCAAGACATTGCTCTTTCCGCCCTCCTTAGTTTACGCGACGCAACGGGGAGTTCTGGTGAAGACCCCGACGCCCACGGTTCCGGATTTGATCGAGTAGCGGCGTTTCAAGATGGTTTTGATAACGGAGCCGCTAAGTGCGCGACTTACTACGATAGCCCACCAGAAAATTTTGAGATTCCTTTCACTAATAAAAGTGAAAAAATAAACGGTGGTGAGATTCAGGCGGGAAAAGTGATACCGGTAGCAGTAGATTTATTGAATTCTTTTTATTCTCAGGTCATGCCCGATTTCAAACCGCTTTTACTTAAGCGAGTTTTTACTTTTAACTCAACTGGATCCAAGAAACAACTTCCCGAATGTGGTGGGCAAGTGTTATCGCGCTCCGAAGTAGAAAACCGACTTTTTTATTGCATTGACGACGACTACGTCGCGTTTGATGAACCTTACGCTCAGTACGTTTATGAAAATTTTGGTGATTTTGGGGTAATGGTGTTATTGGCTAATCCCTGGGCGGTGAATGTGTTGATTCAACAAGACTTTCCTGGAGCCACCGAAAATACCGGCGAGGCCGTGTTGCGGGCTGATTGCTACACCGGCGGCTTTACCGCCGCGGTATGGAACGAATCCTTAAAAAGCAAAACTATCGGTGGAGTAGTGGCTCTTTCGTCCGGTGATCTCGACGAAGCGGTGCTGGCTTTGCTCGACTATTCGGGCACTCGCAGTGCCGGCGGTCTAGACGTAACTTTCACTCGCTTCAGGGCGTTCCGTAACGGTTTCCTCAATGGCTACGATAACTGTCAGGCTGGTGGGTCATGAGTTCGCCGGCAGTTGAAGTTGAATCACTATTCAAAACCTTTGGCGACTTTCACGCGGTCAATGATGTTTCTTTTTCGGTTGCCCCCGGCGAACTTTTTGGTTTTCTTGGCCCCAACGGGGCGGGCAAGACCACCACAATCAGTATTTTGTGCACTTTGTTACAACTGAGTGCTGGGTCGGCTCGAGTTGCGGGTTTCGATGTCGCCACTCAGCCCAACCAAGTGCGCTCGAACATCGGATTGGTATTTCAAGAAATAACGCTCGATGATTACCTCACCGGCGCAGAAAATTTGAAGTTTCATGCGGTGCTTTACGGTTGCCCGCCGAGCCAAGTCAAAGAACGTACCGCTCCGTTGCTAGAAATGGTCGGCCTGACCGACCGAGCCGATCAACAGGTGCGGTTTTATTCGGGGGGAATGAAACGCCGGCTCGAAATCGCTCGGGGGCTTTTGCACGCTCCGAGAGTCCTATTCCTTGATGAGCCCACTATTGGTCTTGATCCTCAAACTCGTCTCCATATCTGGGATTACGTTGATCAACTGCGCCAACGTGAAGCAACCACCATGTTCCTTACCACTCATTACATGGACGAGGCTGAGCGCTGCGATCGCATTGCCATTATTGACCAAGGGCGCATCGTAGCTATCGACACCCCCGATGCCCTTAAAGCCTCGATTGGCACCGATGTAGTAACAATTCAAACTTCTGATGACGCCGCCGCCCGTGAGCAAATAATCCAAGTTTTGGGAGTAACGGGTGATCTAACCGATGATGGTTTGCGCCTCAAGGTCACCGACGGCGAAGCATTCGTACCTCGACTTTTCGATCGTTTAGACACTGGCGTGCGCAACGTAAATGTTCGCCGGCCTAGCCTTGACGATGTATTTATCGAATACACCGGCCGAGACATCCGTGATGCCGAAGCCAGCACTAACGATAAATTCCGATCCACTGCCATGGCTCGTGGATTAAGGAAGAGTTAATGGCCAAAACTTTTATTCCTGATTCGAATCCCGACCCAGTCGCCGTTCCCACCCCCAGCCTTTCGACTATGCACCACGAAGGCCCACTATTAAGAAACTTTCGCGCCATGCTCATGGTCTGGCGGCGCGACATTATTCGCTTGTTCCGAATGCCCACTCGCATCATCACGGGCATCGCCCAGCCGATTTTGTTCCTGTTCGTATTGGGCGCGGGGCTCGAATCTGCGGTGGGGGCCAACGGAGCTGCTGGAGTTGATTACCAGCAGTATCTCTTTCCGGGGATTTTGGCTATGTCGGTACTCACCTCGGCCTTATTTTCTGCTATTGCTATTGTCTGGGACCGCGAGTTCGGGTTCTTGCGAGAAATGCTCGTCGCCCCCGTGCGCCGCTCCACTTTGGTCTTAGGTAAAGCCCTTGGTGGGGGTTCGGTGTCGGTAATTCAGGGTTTGGTGCTAGTGGTACTAGCGCCGATAGTCGGGGTCTCTTTTACTGTGGCCAGCTTTTTCGAAATGCTGTTCTTTTTGTTACTGCTGGCTTTTTCCCTTACCGCTTTTGGAATAGTTGTAGCCAGTCGCATGCAGCGCATGGAAAGTTTCCAAATGGTGATGGCTTTAGTGCTTCAGCCAATGTTGTTTTTATCCGGTGCTATTTTTCCGTTAAACGCCTTACCGAAGTGGCTTGCAGTCATCACTCGACTCAACCCGGCTACCTATGGCGTCGATGCTATTCGTCGAGTTATCTTGCCCCAAGCTGCTCCCCTAGAAATTTTAGGCTCGGTGGTGCCCCTCTGGTTTGATGCTCTAGTCACGCTGGGATTCGGTGTGGCTATGCTGGCTCTCGCAGTGAAACTTTTTGGAAAGACTGAATAGATGACTCGACCAATCAATCACGCGTGGCAACTAGCCCAGCGCCCCACTAAAAATATTGATCGTGACACTTTTGCGTTAGTCGAAGAGTCAGTGCCCGAGTTAGCTGACGGAGAGTATCTAGTCCGCAATGTTTTTCTTTCTGTTGACCCCACTCAACGCACTTGGATTCGTGAAGAACCCAGCTACTTGCCTCCAGTGGGCATCGGTGAAGTCATGCGGGCGGGGGCGATTGGGGAAGTAGTCGAATCTCGCCACCCCGAATTCCCCGTGGGGTCTTTTGTCACCGGATTATTAGGTTGGCAGGAGTACTCCCTTTTACGCGAGGCCGTCAATATCGTTCCCCCCGGCATTCCTTTGCGGCCGATGATGGGCGTATTTGGCGCTACCGGAATTACCGCCTATTTCGGCATGCTTGAGGTGGGGGAGCCTAAGGCCGGAGAAACCGTTCTTGTGTCGGGGGCGGCCGGAGCCACCGGATCGGTGGCCGCTCAGGTGGCTCAGATTCAAGGAGCCCGAGCAATCGGCATCGCGGGGTCAGCGGAAAAATGCGAATGGTTAGTTAAAACTGCTGGATTAGCGGCGGCGATTAATTACCGCACCGAGGACGTTGAGCAACGCATCGGCGAACTGTGTCCCGAGGGCATCGATGTTTTTTTTGACAATGTGGGGGGCGCAACGCTTGATGCCGGCTTAAAGCACTTGGCTATTGGCGCTCGAGTAGTGCTGTGCGGGGCAATTTCTACTTACAACGAACTTGATGCGCCCACTCCGATTCATTGGTATTTAAATCTGGTGGTCAAGCGTGCTCGCATGCAGGGCTTCTTGGTGCTTGATTATCTTGATCGGTTTCCCGACGCAGTTATGCAACTCGTTGTTTGGGACATGGAGGGAAAACTCAAATGGAGAGATCATGTGCTTGATGGCATTGAACGAGCCCCCGAGGCTCTGGAGATGCTTTTTAGTGGTGATAACACCGGGAAACTGTTAGTCCAGGTTGCCCCGGACCCCACTGCTCCCTAGACCGATCGCAACACCGTGCCGGCCAGCGTTCCGGTGTGTTCGCCGTGTTCCATAAATACCTCACCGTTCACTATCGTCACTTCGTAGCCGTTAGCCTTTTGGGCAAATCGCCCGGCATTATGTGGAAAGTCATGACGGTACTCGGGCACAAGAAGCGACAGTTCTTCGTAGTTGATCACATTGACGTCGGCGTAAGCGCCAAGCGCGAGCACGCCACGATTAGCTAGGCCAAAGGTTTGTGCCGTATCCGAAGTTATCTTGCGTACTGCCTCTTCCAAAGTTATTGACTTACGGTCTCGTGCCCAATGGCTAAGTAAATAAGTAGGGGCACTGGCGTCCATAGTCTGACCAACGTGTGCTCCGGTATCCGCCAAACCCATCAACACCTCGGGAGTTTTTATCATTTCTTCAATCGCGTCTCGACTTTGATTGAGTAGCGGCCACGAGAGTAAAAGTTTCCCGTCGGTTGCTTGGGCGAGGTCGATAAACGCCTCGACGGGGGTCACTTTGCGCTGGTCGGCAATCGCGATTAGAGATTGCTCGGGGCGACACTCGTAGAGCGCTTGGTTGTCCGGCCCGTTAAGCAAGAAAAAATTATCTAAGCCTCTTCGATCGTTCTTTGCTTCGTTGACCAACTCCGCTTTTCGGTCGGCATTGTTCAGCATGGCCAGTTTTTCCGTGAGGGGTAAATCTCTCAGTGCGTACCAACTCGCATGAGCATCAAAAGGGGTTCGGTGCATTAATCCAGTGAGCACCCCAACAAAGCGAGCCACCGTTTGGGGACGAATGCGTGCGCCGCGCGAATTGGCCGCGCGGGTGAGGTCGAGCGCGGTCCGCCAGTGCTCGCCTTGTTCCCAGGTGTGAGTGAGATTAAATGTAAGAGGCGACTGGGAAACCTGACTTACTTGTTCCATCCAAGCCAGCTCAGCTTCTACTCGGGGCTCGGCGGGTCCATCACCGTCGAAACGGGGGGCAACCTCAAAAATCCCACCAGGTTGTTTCGCTAGTACTTCAGCCAGCGCGAGCAACTCTTCGACCCGAGCAAAAGTTCCGGGCACATAACGACCATCGGGCACTCGATGGCGCAAAGTGCGTGACGATGAACACCCCAATGCTCCTGCGCTCATCGCTTCGTCTAGTAGTCGGGTCATGGTGGCAAGTTCGTCTTGGGTCGGGTCAATGTTTTCGTCCAAACTGCGTTCGCCCATGGCGTAGTAGCGCAGAGCGCTGTGACCAACCATCCCTCCGGCATTAATTCCGGTAGGAGTGCGCTCTAGCCAGTCTAAATATTGGCCGTAAGTTTCCCAGTCCCACGGCAATCCATCGAGAATGCTTCGGGCCGGAATATCTTCTACCGACTCCATCATCGATGCCAGATAAGCCGCGTCACCGTCTCGTACCGGAGCGAAAGTAACTCCACAATTACCCATTACTACCGAGGTGACTCCGTGCCAGCACGCGGAAGTACCGAGAGGATCCCAACCGAACTGTGCGTCGAGGTGAGTGTGAATGTCGACAAATCCGGGGGTAACAATCCGACCAGCAGCGTCTATCTCTCGCTTACCTCGCCCGATGTGGTTGCCTATCTCGCTAATCCGGTCACCGGTAATAGCCACGTCAGCTCGCACGCAAGGGGAACCGGTGCCGTCAACCAATAATCCGTTGCGAATAACTAAGTCCGCGGCCATGCGTTCACGATAGACATCTCTTGAGCCAATCGCTATCCGGTCACCTTTTCTTGGTCAAGGCCGTCGCGGGCAATAGCGCCCGACTTGACAAACCCGACTTATTTAGTCAACAATAGGCGCCTAACCAAAGGAGCACAAAATGTCCGTAACTGATGAATTCACCGTAGCCAATAAGGCTTATTCGGCCTCGTTCGAAAAGGGAAGTTTGCCGATGCCCCCAGGACGCAAGGTGGCGATATTGGCCTGCATGGATGCTCGGCTCGACCCCGCTCGAGCACTCGGACTCGAAGAGGGTGACGCCCACGTAATTCGCAACGCGGGGGGCGTGGCCAGCGACGACGCAATTCGCTCGTTAGTGATTAGTCAGCGGCTGCTCGGCACCCAAGAAATAGTTCTGATTCATCACACCGACTGCGGGATGCTTACCTTCACCGACGATGCCGTCAAGGATCAGATTTTTGCCGATACTGGGCTAAGGCCTCATTTCGCGTTGGAGTCTTTTCCTGATGAGGTCGAAGACGTACGTCAGAGTATCCGGCGTATTCAAGCCAATCCGTTTATCCCTAACACCGAATCAGTGCGCGGGTTTGTCTACGACGTAAAGACGGGAAAATTAAACGAAGTTAATTGAGCCCAAAGAATTAGTGGAGGTGCCGGGAGTCGAACCCGGGTCTTCCGAGTCTTTGGCGGGGCTTCTCCGAGCGCAGCCAGTGGGTAAGTCTCGGATCAACGCCGCCCACTGGCGGCCTGCGCTAATCCCAACTCCGCTTGAGTGTCCCGTCGGACCACGGAGCCCGTCCCGACGGTAAGCCGTTCAAAATGGCGCCCGTACCCGGTCGAACGGCCGAACCGGAGTGGACGCGCTGCTAGTTAAAAACTAGGCAGCGAGTGCGAGGTTATCCTCGGCATGTATCTATGGTGCCAACTTTTTAACGACGATTCGGCAACGTCGGCTCGCTTCACCCGCCTCGATCCACGAAATCGAAGCCACGCACCCCCTTGTCAAGTGCCCGGTCGTGCGAGTAACCCGGCACCAAACAGTGTAGTAGCCCGCGAGCAGCTATTTAATCGCGGTGCCCCTTTAGGGCGCGATCGGTATCGCGCTTAGCTTCGCGTTCTTTAATCGCGTGGCGTTTGTCGTAAGCCCGCTTACCGCGCGCGACGGCGAGATCGATTTTGGCTCGCCCCCGAACAAAAGTGAGGCGAAGGGGCACCAGCGTGACCCCTTTTTCCGCCGTTGCTCGAGCAAGGGCATCGATCTCTTTAGCGTGGAGAAGCAATTTTCGGGGCCGCACGGGGTCGAGTTCTTCGCGTGAGTACGAATAAGGCGAGATATGCATGCCCAGTAGCCATATAGCGGACCCATCAACCCGAGCGTACGAATCACCAAGAGTGGCTCGCCCATCGCGAATGGCTTTTACCTCTGACCCGAGCAACATAATTCCACACTCGTAAGTTTGACCAATGTGGTAATCGTAACGAGCCCGGCGGTTGTTAATGCTGACTTCGGGCCGCCCAGATTTAGCCGCTGATCTGAGAGATGACTTATTTTTTGCTTTTTTTGCTGCCGCCATAACTCCACGGTACTGGTAATTTGCTAGTCAGAATTGTCGTTTAATCTAGATTAACTATAAAAAGTGAGTTGTTATGAATTCTAAACCGATAAAGCAAGCGCTAGCCGGATCTTTGCTCGCAACCCTTTTGTTTTTTGCCGCTTTTGCTGCTTTCCCTCAACTCTCAAACGCCAACAGTTCAACGGCGAAGTCTTACAACACTAAGGCGGCACTTAAATCGGCTGACTGGAACGAAGAGATGTCCCTGACTTATGAAAAAAATAAAGTGGTTTTAACTGCTAATGGGATTCCTGATCATCCCCGTGATGCTCAATACGCCCTCCCCAAGGCCGGCGTAATGATCCCAGATGCTTCCACCGCCACTATTGGTAATGATCCCACTAAGGAACAGAGCTACAACTTCGAAATCACCACCAAACCGAAATATGTATCTAAAATAACTTCTGCTCCGTTGGGGTCAATCGGATTAATGATTTCTGGAGCAGTTCTATTTAACCCGTACGAAGGTGATAATAAAACGATAGCGATGGCGAATAACTTCTACTTAACTGACTCCCAGGGGAATGAAGTTTGGTTTATCGATAGCTGCAGTGCGCATCCCACGCCAATGGGGGAGTATCACTACCACGCACTTTCCTCTTGCATAACTGACCAAGTTGACACCACTAGTGGACCTTCGCACGTAATTGGTGTTGCTCTAGATGGATTTTTGATTTACGGTTCACGCGACATAAACGGCAAGTCAATTCCGGTTTCTAAACTAGATAAGTGCAACGGAATTTTTAGTGCTACTCCGGAATACCCAAAAGGGATTTATCACTACGTTTTGCCCGAAACTAGTGATTCAACTTCATCAATTCGTTGTTTTCACGGCCAAGTCGATTCTGCTCAAATTCAACCGATGCCACCTATGGGTCCGATGCCACCCATGGGTCAATAGATAATTAGTCCGAATAGAGTCTGGTCGCCGTTTTCCACTGGTCCGAAGGGACTGTTCGCTTACCCGCCCGGGGCGCAAGGAGCGGTAGAGTCAGCGCTTATGACTGCTACTACCAACCCTCCTGACTTTTCTGGGAGTCCTGGCCCCCGAGGGTCAATTCTCGGCAACGCGGTTCGCCGTTTTGAAGACCCCAAGATCTTGCGAGGCGAGGCAGTTTATTTTGACGACCTGAGCCCTACTGGGTTAGCGCATTTAGTTTTTGTGCGCTCCACTATTGCTCACGCCCGGGTTACCAACATCGATACCCGTGAAGCCGAAACTATGCCCGGAGTCGTCGCGGTTTACACCCACGAAAATATTGGACTCGAACCCAATGTGAGTTTCGCCATGCTGCCGGCCGGTTTCGCTCGGCCCCCGCTGGCCAACGGCACGGTACGTTTTGTGGGCGACATGGTGGCGGCAGTTGTAGCCGAAACTCGCGCTCAGGCCGTCGACGCGGCAGAGATGGTGATTGTTGATTACGATCCGCTCCCCGTAGTGGTAGATCCGGAAGCGGCCTTAGCCGACGGCGCCCCGATCTTATTTCCCGATTTATCCACCAACGTGGCGATCGAATTCAATTTCGCCGAAGCCGACCCCGAACTGATGGCCGAAGCCGAAGTTGTTGTCAGTGGCCGTTTTGTTAATCAACGCGTAGCACCAGTACCGATGGAACCTAACGGCATTGTGGTTGAGTTCGATAAAGAAAAAAATCTTTCCCTCACCGTCCCCACCCAAGCCCCCTTTGGTGTACGCGATCCAGTGGCTAAAGAGTTTGGTCTTGACCCCGAAAAAGTTCGGGTGCGCGCCCCCGCGGTCGGGGGTGGGTTTGGCGCTAAATCGGGCTGTTACGTCGAGTACCTTGTTGCCATCTCGGCCGCTCGCCAACTCGCTCGGCCAATCAAATGGACCGAAACCCGCTCCGAAAACATGCTCTCCATGTATCACGGCCGAGGCCAAATCCAGTACGTAGACATGGGGCTTAAACGAGACGGCACCATCACCGCAGTAAAAGTTCATGTGATTTGCGAGGCGGGGGCCTACCCGTCGGTGGGCGCTTTCTTGCCGTTTTTGACTCGCACTATGGCGCAAGGGGTTTATGAGATACCTAAAGTCGAGTTCACTTCGGTGAGCGCGGCCACCAACACCACTCCCACCGCGGCCTATCGGGGCGCCGGTCGACCCGAGGCCACCGCCTTTCTTGAGCGCATCATCGACATGGCGGCCGATGAACTTGAAATCGATCCGGTCGAGATTCGCCGCCGTAATTTCATTGCCCCCGAAAAATTTCCTCTCACTACCGTCACGGGGGCTAACTACGACGTGGGTGATTTCAATAAAGCTCTCACTGAGGCCTGTCGGATTTCTGGCTACGAAGAACTGCGAGCCGATCAGCGCTCACGGCGGGAACGAGGCGACACGATCGAATTGGGAATTGGAGTTTCAACTTACGTTGAGATTACCGCTGGAGGCCAGTTCCAAGAGTTTGGCGCAGTCAAAATTCAATCCGACGGAACAGTCGAAGCCCGGGTGGGCACGTCCTCACACGGCCAAGGGCACGCCACTGCGTTTGCCATGATTGTGGCCGAACTTCTTGGCGTGGCTATGGAAGACGTGCGGGTGGTGCAATCCGATACCGCCTTAGTGCCGCGCGGTAGTGGCACCTCTGGGTCGCGCTCTTTACAGATCGGTGGCTCGGCTATCTATAACGCCAGCGTTGAAGTACTCGAGAAAGCCAAAGTGCTCGCGGCCCATCTTCTAGAAGCCAACCCCGATGACATTGTTTTGCACGACAATGCTCGGGTGGGAGTTTCCGGTGTTCCGGCCAGTGCTTTGTCGTGGGCCGACTTGGCCGCCGCCGCTCACGATCCCGCTCGTCGTCCCGCCGAATGGACTGACGACGAGGGTCTCATGTCCGAACTCGACTTCAACCAAGGCGACGCAACTTACCCCTTTGGGGCTCACGTTGCGGTGGTAGAGGTCGATACCGAAACTGGACGAGTCAATCTATTGCGCCATATCGCGGTTGACGACTGTGGGCGAGTGCTGAATCCTTTACTGGTGTCGGGTCAACAACACGGTGGGGTCGGTCAAGGCGCGGCGCAAGCACTCTACGAAGGAGTTTCGTATGACAATGATGGCAATCCACTAACCGGAAACCTAATGGACTACGCCATTCCTAGCGCCGCCGAGTTCCCCAGCTTTGAAGTTTCCAATACCGAAACCCCAACTCCACTCAACCCACTTGGAGCCAAAGGTATCGGTGAATCGGGAACCATCGGATCAACTCCAGCCATTCAAAACGCAGTCGTTGACGCGCTCTCGGCTATGGGCATTAGCCATGTTGATATGCCGCTGCTTTCTTTACGGGTCTGGCAGACAATCCAGGACACCCGAGCCAAATAACGAAGCGAGCCGAGTTGAGTTTCGCGCCGCTGCGGCTGCAATCAAATCAGTACCAAACTATTATCGATCACTGCCTCGACGGTTTCCCTTGCGAGGCGTGCGGATTGTTAGTTGGCTCGGTTGATAAACACTATGAGCCCACCGGCGAAATTGACTCGGTACACCCGTGTCGCAACGCCGACGAGTCGACCCGTACTTATACCGTCGACTCACGCGACCTTCTACAAGTCACGCGCCAAGCCGACGAAAATAATCTCCAGATCGTTTCGGTTTGGCATTCCCACACCCACACCGAGGCCTATCCGTCCGAAACTGATGTGCGCCAAGCGCTTGATCCGAGTTGGATTTATGTCCTTGTGAGCCTGCGTAATCCTCAACCCGAGGTGCGGGCCTACCGGATAATAACTGGCCAAATAACCGAGATCGATGTGATTGTGAGCCCCGAGTAAGCCACCTCGCGCTTGCGGCAGCAAATACCTGACTTTTCGAATCAGGTTTCGGCTCTCCGCCTTGTACGCTCTAGGTATGGCAGTAGAAGTGAAAATACCAACCGTTATGAGGGCGAGTGCCGATGGCCAAGCGTCGGTTGATGGGAACGGCCTCACCGTGCGCGAGATTTTTTCTGACCTCGTAAATCGTTACCCTGGCCTCAAGGCCAACCTTCTCGACCAAGAAGGAAATTTGCACAAGTTCGTAAATGTGTACCGCGACGACGACGACATTCGGTACCTCGAAGGTCTCGATACTTCGGTCCCTGAAGGAGCCGTAGTATCGATTCTCCCCGCCGTCGCGGGCGGGTGAGGTCAGCGCCATGGCGCGCTACGAGAACATCCTGGGGGCTATTGGCAACACTCCATTAGTCGGAATTAGCCAACTTTCTCCTAATCCTGATGTTCGTATTTACGCCAAACTCGAAGGGCAAAATCCGGGCGGTTCGGCCAAGGATCGCATCGCGCTAAAAATGGTCGAACTCGCAGAGCGCGACGGACTGCTTAACCCCGGCGACACCATTATCGAGCCATCTTCGGGGAACACCGGAATTGGTCTTGCGCTGGTATCACGATTGCGGGGCTATTCATTGAGGGTAGTTATGCCCGATAATGTTTCTGTTGAGCGCCGTCAACTTTTAGAAATCTTTGGTGCGCAAGTGATTACTTCGCCCGGGAGTGAAGGAAGCAACGGGGCTATTCGTTTAGCGGAAAAGTTGGCCACCGAAGATCCGTACTTGAAGATGTTGTTTCAGTACGGTAATCCGGCTAATCCTCTGGCTCATTACGAAGGTACGGGTCCCGAGATTTGGCGTGATTGCCCAGAGGTCGATGTTTTTGTCGCGGGGTTAGGCACTAGCGGAACTCTCATGGGCGCTGGGCGTTACCTCAAAGAACAAAACTCGGCCATCAAGGTAGTCGCGGTCGAGCCTCCGGCGGGTGAACTAGTTCAGGGTTTGCGTTCTCTCGATGACGGTTTCATACCGCCAATTTTTGACCCCGAAATTTTAGACCGGAAGTTTATTGTTCGACCGCTTGAATCAATCGAGTGGTTACGACGATTGCTCGACGACTGTGGTGTTTTTGCTGGCGTTTCTTCTGGAGCCTCAATAGCCGGGTCAGTAAAAATTGCCGAAGAAATGGATTCGGGAACAATTGTCACCGTATTGCCCGATGGAGGCTGGAAATATTTGTCCTCGGGAGCATGGACCGACGAGTTGGACGTAGTAGAAGAGCGCGCGACGCGCATCAACTTCTGGTAAAGCAATCAGTGATTGAACAAGGCGACGGAGATAACGATTTAGATATTGAGCGCGCGGCCAGTCTTTTGCGTAGCGACGCTTTGGTGGCCTTTCCCACCGAAACGGTTTACGGACTGGGGTGCAACGCTCGCTCGACTACGGCCATTAGCCGGCTTTACGCGGTTAAAAGTCGTCCCACCAATCACCCCGTAATCGTTCACCTCGCGCTCGATGCTCCAATCGATGAGTGGGCGGTCCGAGTTCCCGATTGGGCCAATGTGCTGGCCCAATCTTTTTGGCCGGGCCCTCTAACTTTGGTGTTGCCGAAACGGCCCGACGTTCTTGATGCCCTAACCGGCGGTCATCCGAGTATCGGTTTGCGAGTTCCCGCCCAAAAGGTAGCGCAGGCGCTGCTCAAATCTTTTGGCGACGGCGTGGCGGCTCCGTCCGCGAATCGCTTCGGTCGAGTTAGTCCCACCTCAGCCTCAGCAGTAGTTGCGGAGTTAGGAGACGAGATCGACTTCGTACTTGATGGAGGAGCGTGTTCGCTCGGAGTCGAATCAACCATTGTCGACTGCACCAAGGTGAGCCCCACAATTTTACGACCCGGGGGAGTGACGAGAGAAGAAATAATCTCCGTGCTTGGCTCCGCAGTCTTAGTCAAAAATGCCGACGGTTCCACTCCGGCTCCGGGAACGCTCTCGACGCATTATTCACCTCAAGCTCGAGTCGTTTTGACCACCGCAAGCGGATTGTCCAACTCAATCAATTCTGAATCGCGTCCTGATTCTAAAGGGAAAACCCACATTGGATTGCTGGCTTTGGCTGATGATCTAAAATATTTTGATCAAACAAACAGCCCGGAAGTAATGATTCTCAATTCTCCTATTAACGTTAAACAGTACGCGCGAGTGCTTTACGAAAGTTTACGAACGGCAGATATAAATAATCTTGCCGTGGTGATTGCCGTTCTTCCCCCCTCTAGCGGTTTAGGGGAAGCAGTATGTGACCGATTAACTCGGGCAACGGGCCGCGCAAACTTTGGTCTAAAAAGTGAAAAGATTATTTTATGACTGAAAAAGGGCCCATTGGATTATTTGATTCTGGCCTCGGTGGGCTTACTGTTGTGCGGGCACTAATAGATTTAGTTCCGAGCGAGTCATTAATTTATTTTGGTGACACCGGCCGGTTTCCTTATGGTCCCAAACCTCCCAGTGAAGTCCGGGAGTACGCCCAACAGATCGGCGACTTGCTAGTCGAGCGTGGTGTTAGGGCGGTGGTGGTGGCGTGCAATAGTGCCGCCGCCGCGGCCTTAAGTGATTTGCAGACTCGACTGCCAGTCCCAGTCATCGGAGTTATCGAACCTGGAGTAAAAGCTGCTTTAGCGGCTACGAAAACGGAGCGCGTGGGAGTAATCGGCACCGAAGGCACGATCGCTTCTCACGCTTATACAAAAACTGCTGCGGCCCTGAGCCCGAAGGTAGAAATCTTTGCCCAATCTTGTCCCGGATTCGTTGAATTCGTTGAGGCGGGTGATGTCGATTCACCCGAGCTGTACCAGTTGGCTCAAGAGCACCTCGCCCCGATTAAAGCGGCCAACGTCGACGTTCTGGTGTTGGGCTGTACCCACTACCCCCTCTTGGCTTCTACGCTCTCTAGTGTGATGGGACCTCAAGTTGCTGTGATATCAAGCGCCCAAGCAACCGCGCGCGCGATTTCGGCCATCGAACCGAGATCAGGATCCAATTCCGCTCCTACTCATCATTTCATTACCAGTGGTGACCCGAACACTTTTCACGCTTTGGCCACTCGATTTTTGGGGTCCGAGATCAACGACGTCGAAGAGCACTCATGGAGTTAACTGTGCTTGGTTGCTCTGGTTCATTTGGCGCGGCGCAAGCCAACGCGTGCAGCGGCTACTTAGTCCGTTCGGGTACTACCGCAATATGGATTGATTGCGGTGGTGGTTCTTTTGGCAACTTACAGTCCCATATTGATCCCGAAGATTTAACTGCGGTAGTCCTAACCCACGAGCACCCCGATCATGTAGCCGACATTTACGGGCTTCACGTTTTAATGCGCTACGGAATTTGTTCCCAGAATTTTCCGGTCTACGCACCGGAAGGCCTGCCTACCCAGCTAGGTGCGTTAGTGCACAACGATTGGGGCGACACCTTTGATTGGCGCGTCATTTCCGATGATCAAAAAATTGTAATTGGCGATTTAACCCTAACTTTTGCCCGCACCGATCACCCGCCGCTTACTTACGCAGTGCAAGTCGAGGGCGACGGCCGACGCATGATCTACACCTCTGATACTGGGCCAAAGTGGAACGTGGGCACGTTTGCCCCCGAGGCCGATTTAGTTCTTTCCGAAGCGACTTATTTACACTCAGCTAAATTGTCCGAGACCCATCTCTCGGCTCACGAGGCTGGTCTCGCGGCGCGGGCGGCGAAGGCGCAAAGACTTATGATCACCCACCTTTGGCCCCGAGTTGATGCCAACGATGCCGTAGCCGAAGCAACCGAATCTTTTGGCGCTCCCGTGGAGTTTGCTACCCCCAATCTTGTAACTAGCGTTTAATCGAAAGCCAACTACTAAAAAGGGAGAAAAATGGGAAGTCGTAAAGACGGCCGAGATCCTGATGCACTGCGGCCAGTTGTGTTTACTCGCGACTACACCGAGTTTGCTGCCGGGTCAGTTTTAGTGGAGTTTGGCCGCACGCGCGTTTTGTGCACCGCTTCAGTAGAAGAGCGGGTTCCGCCGTGGTTGCGCGGCAGCGGTAAAGGGTGGGTTACCGGTGAATACTCCATGCTGCCGGGTTCTTCGCCCGAGCGAGTTGGCCGGGAAGCGGCCAAAGGCAAACAGTCTGGCCGCACCCAAGAAATCCAGCGCCTCATCGGGCGCTCACTGCGGGCGGTAACCGACCTTGCTTTGTTGGCCGAGGTGCAAATAACTGTTGACTGTGATGTCCTTCAAGCCGATGGAGGAACTCGTACTGCTTCGATAACTGGTGGTTATCTTGCTTTGCACGATGCATGCTCGCGACTAGTAAGCGCAGGCACGATCAATGCTCATCCCGTAACTGAACCGTGCGCGGCCATTTCGGTCGGTATGGTCGGAGCCATGGGCTGTCTTGACCTCGATTATTCCGAAGATTCCACCGCCGAAGTTGATATGAACGTAGTTATGACTGGGTCCGGACGCTTCATCGAAGTGCAAGGCACCGCAGAGGGCCTGCCGTTCACCCGTCTCGAACTCGACCACTTACTCGGATTGGCCGAGGGAGGGATAACTCAGTTGTTCGATCTCCAGCGTTCGTTATTAGCCTCACCTCCCGCACCGCGGCGGTCATGACTCGTTTCGTTTTGGCTACTGCTAATCCAGCCAAAGCGCGTGAGATAAAAGAAGTAATACAAACTGAGTACGAAGACATCGAGGTGATTCCTCTCGATCCGAGTTGGCCTGAAGTCATTGAGGACGGCGCCACGCTCGAAGCCAACGCGCTACTAAAAGCCGACGCCGCTACGGCCCGGGCGCTCATCCCCGCTTTGGCCGATGACACCGGGCTAGAGGTGTCTGCCCTCCAGGGGGCCCCAGGAGTCCGCTCTGCTCGTTACGCGAGTGACGAGGCCACCGACGCACAAAACATTGCCTTCCTTCTTGACCAAATGCGGGCGGTGTCAGCCGAAAATCGTGCGGCTCGTTTCACCACGGTTGCGATAGCAAAGTGGCCCGACGGTAAAACCCTGCTCGCCACGGGTTCAGTTTACGGTGTCATCGCCGAACAACCACGCGGCGACGCGGGCTTTGGTTACGACCCAGTTTTCGTTCCCACAGAAGGCGACGGTCGAACTTTCGCCGAAATGTCGCCAGTCGAAAAGCATAAACTTTCTCATCGGGGTCGGGCGTTTCGTTCCCTTGCCCACAAGCTGGTCGACTTAGAACGGAGTGTCTGATGGCCGTTATTGATATTCCTGGTTTTGTTGCCGATTTAAAAGACCATTGCGTAGAGCACGGGTTCCATGTTCACGACGAACGTCATTTCGTTGAAAGTTATTCATTACGCCAAAACTGGGAAGTAGATGTTCATCCTGAAGAAGCGTGCGAAGGACCGGTAGATCTTTATCTTGCCCTTGAGATCGATCCGCGGGTACTGCTGGGGTTTGAAGATTCAGTGATTGCTTTATCCGAAGTTGAAGACCCATCCGACGAGTACCAATTTCCTCTTACGTTTACCTGGGGTCTTCCTCCGTTGGCTGCCCCTCCAGATCTTCTATTGCTGGCTACTCAATTAGCGGGCATTGGGGGCACTGATTTACCCCTCGAAGTATCGGCCATTGACTCAATCCCCGCAGCTACCGATGCCCCCGAGCGTTCGCTACGAGTAGTGGCTCATCACCCCGTGTCGTTATTGAGCATCCGGCGAGGCGATGCGGTGTCGTGTGAATTGCTCGAGCGCTGTTTAGTAGTAAGTCGGTTTTTGTTGGCGCAATCTGAAGACTGGAATCAGTGACGCCGGAAAAGCTCCTCGAGCGGCAATAATACCAAGATGACCATGCGTACCGAGTGTCGACATTACGAAAGTCGCACCTACAACAACGGTGAAGTAGTACGTAAATGTCGAGTTGATGCTGCTCCCGAGGCGCCGTGGCGTTGCCCTGACGACTGTGTGCTTTTTGAACTGCGCATGATAGATGTGGGCTGGCAAGTGGGTTCGCTCGAGCGTCCCGAGCAAGCAGTGGAGCCCGAGCCAGAAGGACAAGACATCGCCGCTTTGCTCAATGAAGCTGAAGACATCGTCAACTCCGCCGCCCCCGAGATAATTGCCGAGGTTGATGGTAAGAAAAAGTCAAAGAAAAAGCGTAAGCGTCGCTAGCGGTGTTACTTAGAGGTATAAACCATGTGGCCACCGTCACTAATGATTCCGATCGACTACACACTTTTTATCAAGAGGTTTTTGCGGCCGAAGTTATTAGTGATAGCTCTGAGTTCGGTGATGGGACTGGTCCCCGTCTGTCGATAATAAAAATTGGCGACTGGTCTGAACTAAACGTTTTTCAAATCACCGGTAATACCGAAGCCGATAAACAAGTCCCCATGTTCGGTCGAGGGCGAATAGACCACATTGCCCTTCAGGCTGAGTCATTGGAAACTTTTATCGAAATACGCCAGCGCCTAATGGATCGGGGTGCCGCCGACGATTTCGTTACCGACTTTGGCTCCATTTTGAGCATATTCTTTCGTGACCCAGACGGTATGGAGTGCGAAGTTTGCGTTGAGAATCCTGACGCACAACCAGGGGTTACCCACCCACCCGGGACTCGATCTCAGCGATTTCCCTAAGGGGCAACCAACGGTAAGCCGTATTCTGAGTGCGAGCGAAGGGACTCGAACCCCCAAGCCCCGAAGGGCACCGGGACCTAAACCCGGCGCGTCTGCCAGTTCCGCCACGCTCGCTTTTCCCAGTCTCTCACCAATCCGGCTATCGTGGCGAGGTCAAGAGTCCCCTCTAGAAAGCGAGCCGCTTGTGGCCCAGCAGATCCCTATGGTCGATTACTTAGTCCTCGACGGCGATCCTCATCTCGTCGCCCATGAATGTGCCAACTGCGGCGCACTTTTCTTCGATCGCCGTAACGCTTGCGCCCATTGCAGTGGAATTAAGTTCGTCCCTCGTGACCTAAAAACCACCGGGGTCGTGCGCTCGTTTTCAATTATCTATCAGGCGGCCCCAGGAGTTCCGGTTCCGTACGTTTCTTCGCTAGTCGATATCGATGGTGGGGGAGCAATTAAAGCCAACATCCTCAACATCGATCCCGACCCCGCCACCGTGGCACTCGGGATGAAAGTGAAAATGACCACATTCGTTAGTGGTACTGACGACGAAGGCACCGAAGCGGTCGCTTTCGCCTTTGAGCCCGCTAATTAATTTCGATTATTAGGAGAAAAAATGGCCGAAAACATTTGGGTACTAGGTGCAGCAATGACCAAGATCACTCGTTATCCCGACCAAGACGTAATTGATCTTGCGGCTACCGCTTCAATCGAGGCGCTCGCTGATGCCGGCGTCACCATGGCCGACATGCAAGTCATGGGCATGGGCAACATGTTTCAGGCCATGGTCGGACTAGGGCAATCAGTGCAGCAACAAATTGGCCAGACCGGCATTCCGGTTTACAACGTTGTCAATGCCTGCGCTACGGGTGCTACCGCGGTGCGTACGGTTCATCTGTCGATTTTGGCTGGCGAAGCCGACATGGGCATCGCAGTTGGTTGTGAGCAGATGGGGAAGATGGGTCTGTTGGGCCCGGGCGGGCAGTCCAAAGCTGAAAAGCACGTTTACGCTCCGGCGGGGCGTTACGGGTCGGTAATGGGCGCCGAAGGAATTTTGGGCACCACGCTCATGCCCGGAGTTTTTGCTCAAGCAGGACAAGAGTACGCCTACGAAAATGGTGGAGTGGGTTTTGAACAGTTTGCCAAGGTGGCAGAAAAAAACCATGCCCACTCGGTGCTTAACCCACTTGCGCAATACCAAAAGAAGTTCTCCCTTGAAGAGATCATGAACGCTCGTATGGTGGCCTATCCCAACACCTTGCCCATGTGCTGCCCTACTGGCGACGGTGCCGCGGCGGTAGTTCTGGTTTCTGAATCAAAACTGAAAACCTTGTCGCTGGAACAGCAACGCCGAGCAGTAAAGATAAGTGCCTCGGTACTCACTAGCGATCCGTGGGTTGAGCGTGGTCAAGTTCAACCCGATGTCAATACTCTTACTCGCAATGCCGCCAAAATTGCTTACGAAAAAGCTGGCATTGGACCTAAGGATCTCGACCTAGTCGAGTTGCACGATTGTTTCGCAACCGCCGAGTTGTTGCACTACGACAACCTGGGTCTTTGTGAGCCAGGTGGCGCCGGAGCATTTATTGACTCGGGCGCACCGTGGCGCGACTCGCCGGGAGTAACGGTCAATGCCAGTGGAGGATTGCTCTCTAAAGGTCATCCCATTGGCATGACTGGCGTCGCGGGGGTCTTCGAAATTACCACTCAACTTCGCGGTGAGGCGGGAGACCGTCAGATTGAAGGCGCCACGGTGGGCATGGCTCATGTGATTGGCTTGGGCTCTTCGTGCGGAATTCACATCCTCGAAAAGTCGGCCGCTTAGTTAAATCGCGGTCCATCCGCCATCGACGGGGATAACTATTCCGGTCACGTAACTGCTTGCCTTCGACGCTAAAAATAACAGCGCCCCGTCGAGTTCGTGTTCATCACCAGCGCGCCCCATGGGCGTGTGCTGGCGGAGCCATTTCATCGAGTTTTCGTCGCTAAACATGAGGTCGTCAGTCATCTCGCTACGAAACCAGCCGGGGGCGATGGCGTTGACTCTTACTCCTTTTCGGGCCCACTGAGCTGCTAGTTCGCGAGTCATATTTATAAGTCCACCTTTTGACGCCGCGTAACCGGCATCAGGTATTTGTCCAACTCCTACTAAACCAAAAATCGAAGCGATGTTTATAATCGATCCAGTTCGTTCAGCCGCAATCATGGTACGAGCCGCGAGCCGGGATAACTCGAAAGGCGCGATCAGGTTGACTTCAATCTCGTGGCGAAAGTCATCGAGAGATTCGTCGATAGCAAGAGCCGCGTTATTGACTCCCGCGTTATTTACGAGAACATCAATTTGTTGGTAGCGCTCCATCGTGGCCGCCACCAACATTTCTGCTTGGCCGGCCTGGCTGAGGTCGCACTCTACGACTAGCGCATCGGTGAGTTCGCTTGCGAGCGAATCAAGTCGGTCGGTGCGTCGAGCGGCCAGCACCACTCGAGCACCAGCCGCGTTTAGTACCCGAGCAAAACGCTCGCCCAGACCCGAACTCGCGCCCGTGACTATGGCCACTCGGCCCACCAACTCAAATACTGAATCACTCATGGTGCGCCCCCAGGGACTCGAACCCTGAACCTAGTGATTAAGAGTCACTTGCTCTAACCGATTGAGCTAGAGGCGCTAGCCGACGAGCGTATCGGGCGTACGCTTCGTAGGTGGTGTTGTTGGGGGTCTAGTTTCTTGGACAGTGTCCGCATTGGGCCAATCGAAGATCGTCGGCGAAAGGGGTAAAAAATGGATGTAGTGGTAACTGGGGCCAGCGGTTTCATCGCCTCTGCTCTTTTGCCCGCGCTGCGAGCGGCCGGCCATCATCCCATTAGAGCCGTTCGGGGGAGAACGAGCGAGTCGGACTGCATTTCTTGGGATCCACTCGCGGGCACCATCGACGCAAGTGCGCTCGAAGGTGTGCCCGCAGTCGTTCATTTGGCCGGTGCCGGAATCGGTGATAAGCGCTGGACTGATGAGCGCAAAGCGTTGATCCTCGAAAGTCGCACCGTGTCTACTCGCTTGCTGGCCACCACTCTCGCCGGGCTTGCCCGGCCACCCAAAGTGTTGGTGTCATCTTCAGCTATTGGTTATTACGGAAGCAGGGGAGACGAAATTCTTACCGAGACCAGCGCTCCGGGCGATGAGTTTGTGTCTGATGTTTGTTTACGCTGGGAAGCCGCGGCCAAGTTCGTAACCAACGTTGATATTAGGTTGGCCATTATTCGCACGGGTCTCGTGTTGGGCAAGGACGGAGGGGTATTAAAACGACTCTTGACTCCGTTTCGCCTCGGGTTGGGTGGAAAAATCGGATCAGGTAAGCAATGGATGTCGTGGATCTCTTTAGTCGATGAGGTTAAAGCGATTATTCATGCGCTCGAAAATTCCGACCTTTCGGGCCCCGTCAATCTCACTGCTCCGAATCCAGTCACCAACTCAGAGTTCACCAAAACCTTGGGTGCGGTGCTCAATCGGCCCACATTTTTACCTACCCCGACCGCACCCCTCAAGGCTATTTATGGTTCAGAATTAGTTAACCATCTGCTCCTTGAAGGTCAACGAGTGATACCCGAACGCCTGCAGTCAACCGCAACTGGTGCTAACGGTTTCGTATTCACCCACCCCACACTCGAAGGGGCGTTGCGCGCACTTCTCCTAAGCCAGTAATGGGGTGACCGAGGGGTTTCGAACCCCCGACCTCCGGGATCACAACCCGGCGCTCTAACCGACTGAGCTACGGCCACCATGGTTACATTTTGTTCCTTGTGCTGGCGTCTTTTCGACCCCGGCGCGCCCGGGAGGATTCGAACCCCCGACCTACGGAATAGAAATCCGCTGCTCTGTCCAAGCTGAGCTACGGGCGCTCACTCGTTCCCGGAATTACGAGTGTACCGGATGTCTGCATTCACAAGGAACCGAATTGGCGGGTGTTACCCGCGCTTTTAGAGATCGGGCAGCCCTAAGTCAAGATTGGCGCCCTCTAGGCCACCGTCTATCTCTAATATTTTTCCGGTTATATAACTTGCCGCATCTGACGCGAGGTAAACCACGCCGGCCGCTATGTCTTGCACTTCACCCAGTCGGCGCAACGGAGTTGTTTCCGTCATCTCTTTACGCAGATCTTCGTTGGTGAGCACTATCTCTAACGCTGAGGTGGCCACTGACCCCACGGCAATGGCGTTTACTCGCACCCGGGGGGCGCAGTCTGCGGCCATCAGTCGAGTCATATGAGCCAGTGCGGACTTGGCGGTCCCGTAAGCCACAAAACCTCGTTCTCGAATGCGCCCCATCGTGGAAGAGATATTCACTATCGACCCTCCGGTTTCCAATAAGTGGGGGAGCGCGTGTTGGCTAAGTGAAAAAGCGGTAGTGACATTGAAGTGAAATGCTTTTTCAAACATTTCCGTTGAGGTGTCCATGAACGGAGCGGGCATTGAACCCCCCGCGTTATTTATCACCGTATCAATACGACCAAATTCTTCTATCGTGGCGGCCACAAACGCCTCGAGAGTATCGAGATCGTTGACGTCGGCCGGGAAGATGAGGGCTTTACGACCCTGCGCCCGCACCTTGTCTCCGACTTCTTCGAGTTGAGAAACAGTGCGAGCAGTTAGGGCAACATGAGCCCCCGCTTCGGCGCAGGCTTGAGCGCACCCAGCGCCGATACCTCGGCCGGCTCCCGTGATCAGTACCACTCGGTCGGTAAGTTTAAATCGGTCAAGAATCATGATTGGCAGGGTAGTGCCTCGAGTGGACTAATATCGCTTGTTCTTATCATCGATTATCTCCGAAAGGATAACCATGGCCGAAGTTACCGAGTTCACCCTGCACGTAAAGCCAGGTCACTACGAACAAGTAGCAGAGATTTATTCGGAGTTTGCTCACGACTATCTCGAACTCAATCCTTCGCTGATTAGTGTTTTAGTTGTCGGCGACCCGGGCCAAGGCATAGTGCGCGGTATCGGGGTATTCAATACTGCCGCCGACGCCGCGGCAGTAAACAGCGATCAGATCTTCGCTAACTTCAATGATCAAATCGCCCCGTTAATAAGCGGAAATCCCGAGCGCGTTTTACTCGACCTTTTGCACGCGTGGAGCAAAGTCTAAAACCTAAACGCTTAAATGCCCTTTAGGGCTGACGGCTCTATTTAGCGGCGACGAGTTGTTTTTTTAGCCGGGCGACGCTTCACCGCTTTCTTAGTGGTTTTGCGCTTCACCGTCTTTTTAGCCGGGCGACGCTTCACCGCTTTCTTAGTGGTTTTGCGCTTCACCGTCTTTTTAGCCGGGCGACGCTTAACCGCTTTCTTAGTGGTTTTGCGCTTCACCGTCTTTTTCGCCGGTGCTCGATTACCTAAAACCGCATCTTTGAATGCCTTAAGCGGAGTGATGCGCACTTTGCGAGAAGCTTTAATTCGAATTGCTTCTCCCGTGGCCGGATTGCGGCCCATGCGAGCTTTGGTTTGCCGGCGAATAAATTTAGCAAATCCAGAAATAATAACTGGCTCACCTTTAGATACGGTTTCGGTGACTTGGTCAACGAAAGAAGTCATGACCAAGTCAATGTCGGTCTTAGTCATTTCGGCTAGTTCTTTTCGGTCAGCCAGGGTGTCGATGAGTTGTTTACGGTTCACGTTTCCTCCAAGTCAATGGTTGTCAGCTTTCTTAAACTCCAGCATTACACCTTATGGCCCGGCTAAGAGGGATATTGGAGCGGGTGACGAGGATCGAACTCGCGTCATCAGCTTGGAAGGCTGAGGCTCTACCATTGAGCTACACCCGCAGTGCCGCCGAGGCTTGACTATCCGCCGGCAGTGGTCGGGGAGGGGGGATTCGAACCCCCGACCCCCTGCTCCCAAAGCAGGTGCGCTGCCAAGCTGCGCCACTCCCCGGCACCCCCTGACAATACGACAAAAACGTCCCCCTAATCGCATATTGGCCTCTTTTGACCGCAGATTTTATTTTCTTCACTTACTGATCAAATCTTCTATCTGGGGTTTCGTCAGATAAATCTTGGTGCGGACGGGTAGCCTAATAGTCCCTATGGCCTCACTTTCAACCTCAATAGAGAAACTCGACAACAACAAAGTCCGTCTATCGGTCGCGGTCCCCGCCGACGAATTCGAATTGGCCGTGACGATTGCTTTTCGTAAGTTGGCTCGCGAGGTTCGCATTCCTGGATTTCGTCCTGGTAAGGCCCCCCGCGCACTACTCGAGAGTCGTCTCGGCTCCGGAGTAGCGCGTGAGCAAGCTCTGCGAGATGCTCTACCCGATTACTACGCCACCGCAGTGGCCACAGAAGCGATCGATGCTATCGCTTCACCCGAAATAGACATTACTGCGGGAGAAGAATCGGGCGACGTAAAATTTGATGCTGTAGTTGAAGTGCGGCCAGTAGTAAAAATTAAAGGCTACGAAAAAATTTCTGTATCCGTCGCCGATACGTCTGTTCCTAAAGAGGCGATTGCCGAACAGATAGATGCACTGCGAGAACGGTTTGCTGATCTTGAAGACTCCTCTAATCCGCTTACGAGTGGCGACTACGCCCAAATTGACATTAAAGCATCGTCTAACGGGGAGGCTATCGATGCGCTTAGTGCGACCGATTATCTCTACGAAGTGGGCTCAGCTCGAGTAGTACCTGAACTCGATTCAGAGATACTTGGTAAAAATATTGGCGACATTTTTGAGTTCACTGCCGATGTCCCTATTCAAGAAGGTGACGCTCCGAGCGTTTCGTTTCAAGTCTTAGTTAAAAGTTGTCAAAAAAAGGTTCTGCCTGAACTTTCCTCCGACTGGGTTAGCGAGGTGAGTGAATTCGCTACCGTGGCTGAACTCGAGGCTGATACTAAATCTCGCCTTGACCTCTACGCTCGCGTACAAGCCCAACTCGAAGGGCGAGACAAAATTCTTGAATCCCTAGCCAACCTGGTTAGTCAAGAAGCCCCCGAACCACTGGTTGCTCAAGAAATGGAGCGTCGACTTCACGATCTTCACCACCGCCTAGAGCCTCAGGGGGTTACGGTGCCGCAATATTTAGCCGCCACTGGGCAGAACCAAGAAACCTTCATCGCCTCGCTCCGCGAAGGTTGTGGCCAAGCCGTCCGAGCCGATCTTGCTCTCCGTGCGGTCGTAGCCCAAGAGTCCATTGTGGTCGCCGACACCGAGGTGGAGTCCGAAATCGAACAACTAGCGCAGCGTATGGGGGAAAAGCCCGACGCGGTAAAAAAAGATTTGCAGCAGCGCGGGCTCATCGAGGCGGTACAATTAGATCTTGCTCGAGGCAAAGCGGTTCAGTTCCTGATCGACCACGCCACGGTCACCGATGCGGCCGGCAACGTAATCGACATGACTCCACCCGAACCACCCGAAGTCAAGAAACCCGAAGTCAAGAAACCCGAAAGTCAGGCAACAAAGACTAAAAAGCCAGCAGTTAAGAAAACCGCAAGTAAGGCAAATAAGACCAAGAGCACTAAAACGACACAAAAAGCATCAACTAACCAAGAGGAGAAAACCGAGTGAGTCAGCCCATCGAAAACTACTTAGTCCCCACCGTCATCGAACAAACCAACCGCGGCGAGCGGGCTTTCGATATTTATTCTCGCTTACTCAAAGAACGCATTATTTTCTTGGGCACGCCCATTGACGATGCGGTGGCCAACTTGCTTATTGCTCAGTTGCTTCATCTCGAAAGCGAAGAGTCTGATAAAGATATTTCGATTTATATCAATTCGCCTGGAGGCGAGATCACTGGTCTCTTCGCTATTTACGACACGATGCAATACATCAAACCTGATGTACAAACAATCTGTGTCGGTCAAGCTGCATCCGCGGCGGCCGTGCTGCTAGCCGCGGGAACCAAAGGAAAACGCTTCGCTCTTCCTCACGCCCGTATCTTGATTCACCAACCCAGTGGTGGTGCTTCCGGTCAAGCAATCGATATCGAGATTCAGGCCAAAGAAATTATGCGTATGCGCGAACTCCTTGATCGGCTTTTGGCTCACCACACTGGTCAAACCGCCGAAAAAGTTGGATCCGACACCGACCGTGACTTCATCATGAGCGCTGAAGAGGCTAAAGAATACGGGATGATCGATCAGGTGATCACTAATCGCGACCTGGCATCGGTGGCTGCGGCTGCCGGAGTTAAGTAAGCCGCAGTATTCATGGCCAAGTTTGGCGAAGGTGGCGACCTGCTTAAGTGCTCTTTTTGTGGAAAGAGCCAAAAGCAGGTTAAAAAACTTATCGCGGGCCCAGGCGTTTATATATGCGATGAGTGCATTGACCTTTGTAACGAGATAATCGAAGAGGAACTTGCGCAAGGTTCCGATGTTCAGCTCGAAGACCTACCCAAGCCCCAAGAGATTTTCGAATATCTCGACGGTTACGTCATTGGTCAAGAACAGTCTAAGAAAGTTTTAGCGGTAGCGGTTTACAACCATTACAAGCGAGTACAAGCAGGAGCCTACGGCGACCCTGATGTTGAACTTCAGAAGTCCAACATCATGCTTATCGGGCCAACGGGTTGCGGGAAAACTCTTCTTGCTCAGACTTTGGCGCGACTGTTAAAAGTTCCCTTCGCTATCGCTGATGCCACCGCCTTGACCGAAGCAGGGTATGTCGGTGAAGACGTAGAAAATATTTTGCTCAAACTCATTCAGGCTGCTGATTACGACGTCAAGAAAGCCGAGACGGGCATTATTTACATTGACGAAATCGATAAAATCGCTCGGAAGTCAGAAAACCCATCTATCACTCGAGATGTTTCCGGCGAAGGAGTGCAACAGGCTTTGTTGAAAATCCTTGAGGGAACAACCGCTTCGGTTCCTCCTCAGGGTGGGCGCAAACACCCCCACCAAGAATTTATTCAGATCGACACCACCAACATCCTCTTTATTTGTGGGGGGGCCTTCGCCGGCCTTGACACCATTATTGCCAGCCGACAGGGGAATCGGGGCGTTGGCTTTGGTGCTGACGTTCGTCGCCCGCACGACAAAGATTTAGGAGAATTGCTCGCCGGAGTCCTCCCCGAAGATCTTCTCAAATTCGGCCTCATTCCCGAATTCGTTGGCCGACTTCCCGTGATCGGATCGGTTCACAGTCTTGACAAAGAAGCTCTAATCCGAATTTTGGTTGAACCCAAAAACGCCTTGCTGCGTCAGTTCCAGAAGTTCTTTCACTTTGACGACGTAGATCTGGTATTTACCGATGATGCTCTTGACGCAGTGGCCGACGAGGCGCTCAAACGAGGAACCGGCGCTCGCGGGTTGCGAGCAATTCTTGAAGAAGTCCTGTTAGAGGTCATGTACGAACTGCCTAGTCGTGATGACGTTGTCCGGTGCGAGGTAACTCGTGAAGTAGTTATCAATCACGATTCTCCCACCATCATCACCGCCGACGAGGAGCCTGATCGTCGTTCGGCTTAAGCCCGCGGCTCACAATTCACGCCCGGCGAACCTAGATCTGAATCAGTTATCTAGACTCTGACTATGGCGGTCCCCGAAAAACCCACTCTTGACGGAATTGAAGAAACCTGGCTGCAATCGTGGGAAAAAAATGAAACTTATCGTTTCGATCGCACTCGCACTCGCGACCAGGTTTATTCTATAGACACACCACCGCCTACCGTTAGCGGTTCTTTGCACGTCGGTCATGTATTTTCTTACACCCACACCGATGCCATCGCTCGATATAAGCGCATGTGTGGGCGAGCAGTTTTCTATCCCATGGGGTGGGACGACAACGGGCTTCCCACCGAAAGGCGAGTGCAAAATCATTTTGGGGTCCGGTGCGATCCTTCCCTTCCCTACGAGTCGGGTTTAGTAGTAGACCCCCAAGTTGACGCCAAGGCCGCTACCCGCCCCATTTCGCGGCGTAACTTTATCGAACTTTGCGACGAACTGGTTTCCCAAGACGAGAAGAAATTTGAAGAATTATGGCGCCGACTCGGCCTCTCGGTTGACTGGTCGCTTACTTACACCACTATTGGTCCCACCGCCCAAGCAATTTCTCAACGCGCGTTTTTAAACACTCTGCAACGAGGTGAGGCTTATCAAGCCGAAGCACCCACACTATGGGACGTTGACTTCCGAACTGCCGTTGCGCAGGCCGAGTTAGAAGATCGTGAGCGACCTGGTGCTTATTACGCTCTCCAATTTGTTCGTTCGCAAAAAGATCCGGTTGTAATCGAAACCACTCGTCCCGAGTTGCTGCCTGCGTGCGTAGCACTAGTTGCTCATCCCGACGACAAGCGCTACCAGCCAATGTTTGGCACTACAGTGAAAACCCCATTGTTTGGAGTTGAGGTTCCAGTACTAGCGCACCCGCTGGCCGACCCAGAGAAAGGTTCTGGGATTGCCATGATCTGCACCTTTGGCGATCTCACTGACGTTATTTGGTGGCGAGAACTCAATCTTCCGACCCGATCGATTATGGGTTGGGATGGGCGTATTCAGACCGATCCGCCAACAGAGTTTCCCGCCCCCAATGCTTCCAGTGTCTGGAGTGAGTTGGCCGGTAAAACTGTAAAAGCCGCTCAGGCCCGAATAGTCGAATTGCTGTCTGAATCGGGAGATCTTTTAGGTGAGCCTCGAGAAATTACTCACGCAGTTAAGTTTTACGAAAAAGGTGATCGACCGCTAGAGATTGTTACCACCCGTCAGTGGTACATACGCAATGGCGGGAGAGACCCCGAATTGCGTTCCGCTTTAGTCGAGCGTGGTCGAACGCTAAATTGGCACCCTGACTACATGCGCTCTCGCTACGAGTCGTGGGTCGAGGGACTTAATGGAGATTGGCTAGTTTCTCGCCAGCGTTTTTTTGGAGTTCCGTTTCCTCTTTGGTACCGCCTAGATGAGGCCGGTGATCCAGTATTTACCGAGCCGCTTTTGGCTTCACTCGATCAACTTCCCGTCGATCCCGCTTCAGACGCCCCCGCAGGCTATAGACCCGAACAGAGGGGAACTCCGGGAGGTTTTATCGCCGACCCTGATGTCATGGACACTTGGGCCACGTCGTCGCTAACTCCTCAGATCGCTTGTGGCTGGGGCCAAGATGAGGACCTTTTTAATCGCACTTACCCAATGGACCTGCGCCCTCAGGCGCATGAGATCATTCGCACTTGGTTGTTCTCAACGGTAGTAAGGGCTCATCTTGAGTTCGACTGCTTGCCGTGGACCGATGTGGCGATATCGGGCTGGGTTCTTGATCCTGATCGTAAGAAAATGTCGAAATCGAAAGGCAACGCCTTAACTCCGCTACACGTACTCGAACAATACGGATCGGACGCAGTGCGCTATTGGGCGGTGAGCGGACGACCGGGAACCGATACAGCTTTTGATGAAGGCCAGATGAAAGTCGGTCGTCGACTCGCCATAAAAATTCTTAACGCGTCCAAGTTTGCTCTAGGGGTAATGGACGGCGCCCGAATTGAAGATCCGGCCGCGGTAACTTCTCCTCTCGATCAGGCGCTCTTAGCGCAACTTGCGACATTGGTTGGGTCAGTTACCGCTGCTTTCGATTCTTATGATTACGCTCGGGCTCTTGACCATACTGAGCGTTTCTTTTGGGGATTTTGTGACGACTACGTAGAGTTGGTCAAAGCTCGGGCTTACGGATCTTTTGGTGTCGAACAAGCCGCGTCGGCCCACGCCACGTTGCACTTGACCCTTTCGACGCTCCTACGTCTGTTCGCTCCCCATTTGCCTTTTGTCACCGAAGAAGTTTGGTCATGGTGGCTCGAAGGATCAATTCATCAGACTCGCTGGCCTACGGCCGAATCAGTTCAAGAGTTCGCGGGCGAAGGCAATCCCGAGGTTTATGAATTTGCGGGAGAAATTCTTGGTGCGGTTCGTAAGGTCAAGTCCGAAAGCAAAAGATCTCAGCGAGTGGAAGCGCAAACGGTATTGGTTAGCGATACTCCGGCCCGTATCGCCAACGGAAAGTTAGCCCATGACGATCTCGTTGCTTCTACGTCAGCTCTATCCCTTGAGTTTTCTGAATCGCAAACCCCCAGCGTCGTGGTTGAACTTGTCGTCGCGGAAGCCGAATAAAGACTGGCTAGTCGATGAATAGAGAAATGGGTTCTTGGTTAGATAGTCACGTAAATTTAGAGTCGTTAGGCCTTCCGCCGGGGACCTCACGCCGACAAGTCGCTCCTACTCTTGAACGCATTGAGGCGCTTTTGGCGCTTTTGGGGTCTCCGCACGTTGAGTTTCCGGCCATTCACATAACCGGAACCAACGGAAAAACCTCGACCGCTTTATTGGTCAGCGAGTTGTTGTCCGAAGAAGGTCTCTCAGTTGGTACTTACACCTCGCCTCACCTTGAAAGCATCAATGAACGGATCAGATGGAACACCACCCCGATCTCTGACGCAGCCCTAGATGACTTATTGCAAAGAATCGCCACGGTAGAAGAATTTCTTATTTCTCCGCCGAGTTATTTCGAGATCCTCACTGCAGCCGCCTTTACATTTTTCGCTGATATTGCGGTCGATGTAGCAGTAATAGAAGTGGGGCTCGGTGGCCGATGGGATGCCACCAATGTTGTCAATGCGCCAGTAGCGGTAATAACGAATATTAATATTGACCACGTCGAATATCTCGGCCCCACGCGGACCGAAATTGCTGAAGAGAAATCTGGGATTATCACGGCGGGAAAAACTCTGGTGCTTGGAGAAACTGACTCCAGCCTGACCGAAATTTTCTCTCGCCGTAAGCCCAAAAAAATTATTACTCGTGATCAAGATTTTGGCGTAACTTCCAATCTTCCTGCGATGGGCGGACGTTTACTTAATATTTTCACTCCCACCACGCTTTACCCTGAAGTTTTTCTTTCCCTCCACGGATCCCATCAGGGTGACAACGCCAGCATCGCCCTGTGTGCTACCGAAGAGTTTTTTGGTCGCCCTGTGAATGAAGATGTCGTGGCTGCAGTTTTTGGACAAGCTCGCTCGCCGGGACGATTGGAAGTCGTCGGTCATCAACCACTAGTAGTTCTTGATGGTGCTCATAACGTGTCGGGTGCACTGGCGCTGCGTTCATCTTTAAATGAAGAGTTCGCGGCGGCTCCAACTATTTTAGTAATTGGTCTTTTGGGAGAGAAAGACCCTACGGAAATGCTGAGTGCGCTAGGTGTCCTTGATGTCAAACTTTTGATCTGTTGTTGTCCGCCTAGCCCACGAGCAATGCCTGCGTCGGAGTTAGCCGCCGCCGCCGTCGCCTTAGGCCTGGATAAGAGCAATATTTCAATCGTTGACGATGTTTTGGCTGCAGTTAAGTCTGCCCAAGATCAAGCCGAAGCCACCGATCAGATAATCGTTACCGGCTCGCTCTATGTCGTGGGGGAGGCTCGAGGCTCGTTCGGTGATAGCCACTGAACCGGCGACTAAGATTGAGGTCTTATGTCAACGAGAACCTTGGTGCTATGCAAACCCGACGCGGTAGAGCGAGGATTGGTCGGCGAGATCATTCGGCGCCTTGAAACCAAATCGCTGCGATTGGTGGCAGTAGAACTTCGTCAGATTGATGCCGATCTGGCGGGTAAACATTATGAAGAACATCGCGAGAAACCGTTTTTTGGCGAGTTGGTCGCTTTCATAACTCGCAGCCCGCTAGTAGCAATGGTGATCGAAGGTGGGCCCGATACTTGGTCGGTAGTGCGAGCGATGATGGGCGCGACCAATCCCCGCGAAGCTGCCCCAGGGACTATTCGGGGTGATTTGGCTCTCGAGACGGGCGAGAATCTTGTCCACGGGTCAGATGGGGTTGAATCAGCCGCTCGGGAGATAAAACTTTTCTTTCCTGAAATCAGTGTCGCTTAAGGGCGGTATATAACCCCAAATCATCAGGCCTTCCGGCGCTTTTGTCATTTGGCTGGATTATTCGGGTCATAAGTCGTAACCTTGTTTCTTGTGAAGAATTCTTGGTACAAAGGGGTTATTGGTCGTGACTTGGCTATTGACCTTGGAACCGCCAACACGGTGGTTTATGCCCAAGGCGAAGGAATCGTTCTCGACGAATCTTCCATCGTGGCCATCAATCGGCGTACCGGAGACGTGATTGCCGTTGGTGACGAAGCCAAACGCATGCTCGGCCGAGTTCCGCCCAACATTGAGGTTATTCGTCCGTTGCGAGATGGAGTTATTTTCGATTTCGATCTTTGTGAAAAAATGTTGCGCTATTTTATTCAAAAAGTGACCAACTCTTCGCGTTGGTCAAAGCCGCGAGTCATTATTTGCATACCTTCCGGAGTAACTGGAGTTGAGCGCCGAGCAGTTCAAGACGCAGCCGAATTTGCCGGTGCTCGCAAGCCTGTCCATGTCATTGAAGAACCCATGGCCGCAGCTATTGGCGCGGGTCTTCGCGTTCACGACCCCGCGGGGAACATGGTCGTTGATATTGGCGGTGGCACTACCGAAGTGGCGGTTATCTCCATGGGTGGCGTCGTTGCCAGCGAGTCAAGCCGAGTGGCTGGTGATGAGTTTGATGAAACTATAGCGGCCTACATGAAACGGGAGCACTCAATAGCTCTTGGAGAGCGCACGGTAGAGCAACTAAAAATGTCGGTCGCGAGTGCCTATTCACTTGAAGAAGAGTTCCACGCCGAAGTGCGGGGCCGTGACTTGGTGACGGGTCTGCCGCGCACGGTAGTCGTTTCAACTCAAGAAATTCGTGAGGCAATCGAAGAGCCAGTAGCTTCAATCATCGATGTCGTTAAGGCTACGCTTGATAAAACTCAGCCCGAATTAGCCGCTGACGTTATGGAGCGCGGCATTGTTCTTACCGGCGGCGGCGCACTTCTTCCTGGCCTAGATGCAGTAATTGAGCTTGAGACAGGAATGCCAACCCGCGTGGCTGACAATCCACTTTACGCCGTGGTCTTGGGTTCTGGTCAGTGTCTAGAAAATACTGGCGCTCAATCAGAGATGCTCTTCGGCGACTTTAACGATTAGTCGGGCGCTGCACTGCGCCCATGGCTTTCGTAAAACGCAATGTTCGTTGGCAACCAATTCTGGTTGTCCTATTAGTTGCCGCTCTTTTACTGGTTGCCCTTGACCAACGCGGGAGTGGACCGATAACGGCGGTTAAGCGAGTTGCGCGCGAAGTCATTTCGCCTGTTCAAAATGGGGTTAATTCAGTCTTCAATCCAGTGCGCGATTTATTTGACGGGGTGATTAACTATGGCCAATTACGAGATCGAAATTTAGATCTGAAAAGAAAAAACGAAGTTCTTCAAGGCAAACTATTGCGCGAACGAGCGGTCGGCTCCAAGGTCGGCGAGTTAGAAAAACTTCTTGATTTGCCTACGTTCGAAGACGCCACTGGAGTGGCTGCTCGGGTGGTTGGCGGATCGCCCAGCAACTTTGAACGCACAGTTTCGATCAACAAAGGAACTAGCAGCGGAATCCAAGTTGGACAACCAGTAGTAGCTGGTGCTGGTCTTGTCGGTAAAGTCACTGCGGTGTCGCGGACGGTATCAACCGTTACTTTAATTAATAGTTCTGGTTTTGGAGTCGGTGTTCGTTTAGAGAATAGCAACGAGCAGGGAATAGCCGAAGGAAAATCAGGCGAAAATCAAATGAAACTCTCATTTCTTACTGATGTTAAAATTGTAGTGAAAAAAGGTGAGTTAACCTTCACTTCCGCAACCACCGATGCCGTATTTCCTCCTGACATTCCAGTGGCTCGAGTTGTTAGCAGTCAAAAGTTAGCTGGCGCTCTTGAGCCCACCGTTATTTTGGAGCCGGTAGTGAATCTAGATGACCTAACTTATGTGAAAGTTCTGCGGTGATAAGAAAATGATGCAGCGCCGTTTAAGAGTTTTACTCCTTGTTTTTAGTTTGGTTATTTTGCAGACAACTATCGTTACTCACTTACACGTTTTTGGGGCAATCCCAGACTTGTTACTAGTAGCAACAGTGGCTGTGGCCTACAACGAAGGACCTCAGGCGGGGGCGCTGTTCGGATTTTTTAGTGGGCTGGTGTTGGATCTTTTTCTCGTCTCCCCGTTCGGTTTATCGGCGATCTCTAACTCGGTTACTGGTTGGGCCATCGGAACATTTCAAGCCGGAATGGCTTTCCAAACTCGACGTACGCAAGTTTTTTTGGCCGCCCTAGGGGGAGTCATCGGCGGGACAGTTTTTATGGTTGTTGGTGGTGTGGTCGGTGTGGCGGGATACCTTTCTCTCTATTCAGTGCAGGTAATTGTGGCCGGATCGATTTGGGACGCAGTGGTTTCTGTGCCGATCTTTATGTTTGTCCACTGGGCGTTAATGACTGAGCACCTGCGCCGTTACTGAGCCCTGAACTAAAAATCCCTTATTTCGTAAGTAGCATTGATACCTGTGACCAATTCTTTGCCGCGCTTCGGGGCGTCGGGAGACCCCGCAATTTCTCGTCGACGGTTTCTTATCGCCGGCGGGATTACCGTTGCGGGGTTGGCGGTAGTGGCCATCAACCCTTTTGACTCCGGCGACTCTAATTATTTCTCTCCCACTTTAAGTGGCGCGGGCCCGTTTCCTGATCCGACTAAGCACACCTTCGATGTGGTCATTAAGTCTGGGCGAGTAATGGACCCCGAGACCGGTTTCGACGAGATTGCTGATGTGGGTATTGACGGCGCAACGATTACCGGCATCTCTGCGCCTTCGTCGGGAGAATCTTCACTGCGAGGTCGTTCAATTATCGATGCCCGAGGGTTAGTAGTGGCGCCCGGATTTATAGATATTTTGAGTTACGCCCCCAATCCGTACGGGATTTGGTTCAAGGTCGCTGACGGTGTAACTACCAACCTGGGCTTGCACGGCATTCAAAGTCGGGCGGCAGACTTCTTTTCCACTTATGGCTCATCGGCCCAACGACCGCCTACTCACTACGGCGGAGCCTTTAGTAATCCTTGGACCCGTTCACAACTTGGACTTGGAGTTGATGATGCATCTTCAACTAAACAAATCGATGCCCTAGTAGCCACGTGCGACGAAGACTTGCGAAAAGGTTACGTAGCCGTTGACTTTGAGCCCGAGTACACGCCTGGAGTTCGTTACGATGAGATCAAAGCCTTAGCTGAAGTTGCCAAAAATCACAATGTTCCGGCAACTTTCCACGCTCGTTACTCCGACGACATGTCGCCCGGCACTAATGCTGAAGCATTAGCGGAAGTCCTCCAAATCGCTCAAGAAACCAAAGCCCAAGTCCATGTCGAGCACATCATAAGCACGGGTGGAACATTCACTATGGCCCAGTCGCTTAA
>CAFBPQ010000007.1_pt1 | contig 38831 bp, 33 predicted proteins | sample 7269761 | NCBI WGS metagenome assembly CAFBPQ01 (sample SAMEA6814150, study PRJEB35770) | uncultured Actinomycetes bacterium | biome: Freshwater; feature: Freshwater reservoir; material: water | place: Czech Republic | collected 2017-06-27 | depth 30m m
GCGGCAGCTATTCCGGCGTACGTAGTGTTTCCTGATACCACTTTGCACGCTCTAGCCCAATACCAACCAAAAACTTCTGCCGACTTACTAGATATCTCTGGGATAGGGCCCACCCGAGTAGAAAATTATGGCGATGAACTCTTAGAAATAATCGGGCAGCACTCAGCCCCTTAGGTTGGTGCTCGGGCTACTCGTCACCGCACTTTGCCCACAATCCGCGTTTTTGGTGGCGAGCGAGTAATTCGGAGTCTAAAAAATCTCGTCCGTGGGCCCGATTAGGAGCAATCACCAGTAACCGAGCCAAGCCGTGACGGAGCAAAACGTCATTGAACAACCTCCCCCCGAGAAACACGTAAGCCAAACGGCGTCCATAGATATCGCGATGCTCAACGTCGTCTTCCAGATCCACTGATTGACCTAATAAATAGTGAGTAGAAAAAGCTGAAGCCTCAGGACCAAAACATCCAACCGGTTTTGTCGGGTGATGAGTTTCGGGGGTATCGACCCCTAGGAGCCGAACGATGTCGTGTTGCGATCTACGTACAACCTCAATCGTGTCACCGTCAATCACCGCGGTCACCCGCCACTTTTGGGTCGAGGTTGAGGACTGCTCTCCGAGCCACCAGCCGGAAAAAGATGCTCCGCCGACCACCAAAACTAATAAAAAGAGTCGTTGCACCGTTTTGTGACTATTTCGACGGTAAGGTCGTGACAACTATGGGGCGAAAACGCGGACTCACGGTAATTATTTTTCTTCTAGTCGGGCTACTCGTAGCCGGTGCGGGGCTGGCGTTTTTAGTTGTGCGGCCAGGCCTCGACGATAAATTGAAAGCCGCTAACGTCGAATGGATTCCACTGCGGCAATCACTAAATGCTCGCTACGATGACTTAGCCACTATGAACTCTGCTTTAGCGGCAATAGGCGGACCGGAGCGGACCGTAACTAGAGAATTGTCGGCCAAACTTAAAATCTGGGACAACTTGATGCTGCGTCCAGCCACTAACGAAAACGCGGGCGCAGAAGCCCGTCTCGCCAACAAGCTCGAAGCACTCGCGCGACGGGCCCGAGCCAATGTGGCCGCTAACCCCAAATTGAGTGCCGACCCAGCCGTAATAGCAGGGTTTGGGGCTTTCGATAGTCAAGTTCTCCCCAATAATCGGGTTGACCGCTATAACAAAGCGGCCACGACCTACGAAAAAAGTCGGAAGGCGTTTTTTAACTCAATCGTCGGGGGAATTTTTGGGCTGGAAAATCTTCCGGTGTTACGCCTCGGCACTTAGGCGACAAGTCACTAGCGAGCAGTATCGAGAACGCCTTCGTTAGCCCGTTCAATACGAGCAACTTCGGTTACCGGAGCAACTCGCCAAAAAGAGCGCAATGCGTGCGCCCAGTCGTTTAATAGAGCATCGGCTACTACCGACCCAGTGAGGCGGCGGTGCTCCTCAACGAGAAACTCCAGTTCGGCCGCTTGAGCATCATCAATTACCCGAGCGTCAACTAGTTGCCGGTTGAGTCGGGCCGCCAATAAGTTGTAAGGATCGTAAACGAACGTTTGCCCACCGGTCATTCCCGCGCCAACGTTGTAACCAAAGTCCCCCAAGATGACGACCGTTCCCCCCGTCATGTATTCGCACGCGTGATCACCGACCCCCTCAATAACCGCCGACGCTCCACTATTGCGAACGCAAAAGCGTTCACCCGCGCGCCCGGCAACAAAGATTTGGCCTCCAGTCGCTCCGTAGAGAACGGTGTTGCCCACCAAGACCGGATCGCCCGCGTCGTCATCGCGGGGGCGCACGATAATGAGTCCCCCACCCATGCCTTTGCCAACATAATCTTGTGCTTCACCAATGAGCTCGAGGGTTATTCCTTTAGTTATAAACGCACCAAAACTTTGTCCCGAAGACCCCGTAAAGCGAGCGACAACCGAACCTCGGGGGGTGCCCAAACCAAATTCCAGACCGATTGCGCCCCCCAACGACGCCCCCACTGTGCGATCGGAGTTAACGATCGGATAAGCAAGTTCGATAGTGCCGCCCGTCCAAATAGTGGCGTAGGCGTCTTCGAGCAATTGTGCGTCTAGTTCGGAGCGGGGTCGTTGTAAAGGAACGCTCGCTACAAATTTACGACTAGCCGTCAGGTCTAGTGGTGGGGTAATTAGCGGGCTTAGGTCTAGTGCGTCGGCCCGCGGGTCACCGATTGTTCGCTGGGTTAAGTTTTCAACTTGCCCGATAACCTCATCAAGACTGCGAAACCCTAGCTCGGCCAATAAACCTCTAACTTCTTCGGCGATATAAAGCATGTAAGTGGCCACTCCTTCGGGAGTGCCGGCAAACTTGGCCCTCAGCCCGGGGCGTTGGGTGGCGATACCGGTCGGACAGGTGTCGCGATGACACGCCCGTACCATGATGCAACCTTCGGCCAACATAACTGCGGTGCCGAACGAGTACTCATCCGCGCCAAACATTGCCGCGATCAGTACGTCTCTACCCGTTTTGAAACCACCATCAACTCGCAAGCGCACTCGATCACGAAGATTATTTTCGATCAATACTCGCTGAGCGTCGGCGAGGCCTAACTCCCACGGCAAGCCCGCGTTTTTAATCGACGACAAAGGCGACGCCCCCGTACCTCCGTTAGCACCCGAAATCTGGACGACTTCGGCTAACGCCTTGACTACTCCGGCCGCGATTACCCCTACGTTGTCTTCCGCCACCAGTTTCACTGATACATCGGCTAACGGGTTGACTTGTTTAAGGTCGTAGATCAATTGGGCAAGATCTTCGATGGAGTAGATGTCGTGGTGCGGGGGTGGCGAAATGAGACCAACGCCAGGCTGGGTGAACCGCAAGCGAGCAATTTCGGCACTCACTTTGTGGCCCGGCAACTGACCGCCCTCACCCGGTTTAGACCCTTGGGCCATTTTGATGTTGAGCTCATCGGCGTAGGCGCAGTACTCCGGAGTCACACCAAAGCGGCCAGACGCAATTTGTTTAATACGAGAGTTACGGTCGCGCGCCAACCCACGAGTACGAAAGCGGGCTTGGTCTTCTCCGCCTTCCCCGCAGTTGCTCTTACCGCCGATCATGTTCATGGCAATCGCCAAAGTTTCGTGCGCTTCGGCGGCAAGCGCACCGTGGGACATTGCTCCAGTAGAAAAACGACGAGTAATCTCTTCGACTGGTTCAACTTCATCGATAGAAATAGGGCTCCCGCGAGGAACGAATTCAAGTAAATCGTGAAGTTCGCTGACTGGGCGCGATTGAACTAATTCACGAAACCGTTCATAGAATTCGGATCGACCCGAATTAATTGCTTGGTTGAGCAAGTGCGCGGCCCGAATATCTACTGGGTCAGGATCGCTTAGTGCTTCAGCCCCAATGCCTTCGAAGAAAATTACTTTTCCTTGTTCGCCGGTGGGTGCCACCGGAGTGGAAGAGAACCGGTCCCCAAGTTTGCGTCGAGATTTTTTAACCACCGGTTCGGAGGGTGTGTTTTCCGCGTCGTCAGAATCGTCGCGACCGAGTCCAACCGCCGCGTGCAACACCGCTATCAGTTCAGGGTTATTTTCGTGGTATTCGCCGTCGCGTTTACGAAAACGGATTATCCCGGGTTCGATTAGTTCGGGGTCGTCGCCAAAAGCCACTCGATGCCGGTCTAAGACGTCAGTCGCGATAGCAGAAAACCCAATACCCCCAACCGTGGTGGTGGTGCCCCGCAAGCAAGTATCAATGACCGTTTGATCAAGACCAAGGGCTTCGAATATCTGCGCACCTCGATATCCGTCAACCGTACAAATTCCCATTTTGGCCAAGATTTTAAGCACTCCATCTTCAATGGCGGCTTGGAATTTTGCTTGGGCGTCGGCGGCGTGAGTTTCCCCCAGCCGCCCCTCGTCCGCAATGGAAGCAATAGTCAAAAGGGCAACTCGGGGCGAAATCGCGTCAGCGCCGTAGGAAAGAAGACTGGCAATTGAGTGAGTGTCGCGCGCGTCACCACTGTCGCTAATAAGTGACACCCGATCTCGAGTGCCTTTAGCAATCAGTCCGTGATGAATCGCACCCAGCGCTAATAGCGATGGAATGGGTGCCCGGTCGGCGCTAATGGCGGCGTCAGAGATGACGATTATCCCCGTCCCCGATTGCACCGCGCTGACAGCTTGTTTGGCCAATTGATTAATCGCAGTTTCTAATCCGGCTTCTCCGGAAGCAACTGGGAAAGTTGCGTCAAGTAAAACACTAGGAAATACTGCAGTGGCCTCATCGAGCAGATTAGACAGAGCATCAGGAAATAAGAAAAATGTACGCAAATCGAGTAGTCGAGCGGCACTGGGGCCAGACGAAAGTAATGGCGCTCGGGGCCCAAGAAAAGTTCGCAACGACATCACGAGTCGTTCCCGAAGGTGATCGATAGGCGGATTGCTGACTTGGGCAAAGCGTTGCTTTAAAAATCCGAATACCGGGCGGGCCTTAGTGGCCACAGCGGCAAACGGAGTGTCGTCACCCATTGAGAACGTCGGCTCTTTGGCGTCGTTGGCCATAGGAACCAACACCACCGAAATTTCTTCCTTATTGCAGCCAAAGGCCACTTGGTGCACCAAAATTTCTTCGGGCGTCGGTAGCGTCGCTATTGCCCGACCCGACGAGATGGAGATGAGTCCGTCGCGCACCCAATCGCCGTAGGGTGCCGCCGAAGCCAGTTCGGTCTTGATAATTAGATCGTCTTGCCAAACTGAATCTAGAGAGGTGGGATCGACACACAGCATCTCCCCCGGACCAAGGCGACCGCGCTTGATTAGGCCACGATTTTCTAGTGGCACTGCTCCCGCCTCAGAGCAACAAACCACGATGCCGTCGGAACTTCGCTGCCAACGCAAAGGGCGCAGTCCGTTACGGTCGAGGGAAGCGCCGACTCGCTTGCCGTCAGTGAAAATCAAACCTGCCGGTCCATCCCATGGTTCGGTTAACGCGGCGTGATAAGTGAAGTAGTCGCGAACATCAGGGTCGAGATCACGACGAGTTTCCCACGCTTCTGGTATCAACATTGATACCGTATGACGAATATCGCGTCCGCCGCGCAGTAGTAGCTCTACCGCCGAATCGAGTTTTCCCGAATCAGAATCGTATTTATCAAGCACGGGCCGGAACACTTCTTCACTACCCAAACCGGCAGCTTCGGTGCCCAAAATACCCCGAGCCACCATGCGGCGCTCGTTGCCTTCGATTGTATTGATCTCACCGTTATGACAAATATGTCTAAACGGCTGGGCTCGCTCCCACGCGGGAGCAGTGTTGGTAGAAAAACGACTATGAAATACCGCGTGTTGGGCGATGAAATCAGGGGCAGCGAGGTCGGGGTAAAAATCGGCTAAACGATCACTAATAACTAGCGCTTTGTAAGTAACTAAAGAAAAAGAGCAACTAGCGAAATACGCTCGGATGTCACTGTCTCGGCAAGCGGCTTCGGCTCGGAGTCGGGCTCGAAATGCCCTTGCCTCAACCTCATCGCCCGACGCAACAAAGATTGCTTGAGCGAAAGCCGGGGCTTCATCAAGAGCGGCTTGGCCAAGTTCTGATTCGTCGGTCGGAACGGTTCGCCAACCTAATAAATCAATATCTTCAGCAGCACAAGCTTTAGCAAACGCAGCTCGAGCGGCTGCTCGGGCATCAGAGTCATGACGATCAAAAAATCCAAACGCCACTCCGATTTCTTCGGGGTTGGGGCTCACTCCAGTTATCTCGGTAGCAATGCGAGCAAAAAATTCACGCGGGATTGGCACCAATATCCCTGCGCCGTCGGCCGAGCGACCATCAGCAGCCAAAGCCGCTCGGTGGCGCAAGCAGCCAAGTCCGGTTAGCGCGAGTTCGACAATCTCTCTACTGGCTCGGCCTGATTCGTCAGCAACTAAACCAATTCCACACGCACCAAATTCTCGTTGGCGCCGCGCCGCGCTAATAGATGAGAGTTCGTGAGTAGCGTTTGCTATGAACTCAGGGTTGCCAATGTCATTACTTGCCACCGCAGTATCTCCTCAGCCACAAGGCGAAATCATCGCCTCGGAGCAATCGAGGCAAGCAGGAAAATCTATGCTTGCCGGCTCAACGTAAGGCGACCACGCTGTCGCACGGCCCATCGTACTGGGAGGCGAGGCATAATCCACGATCAATACTTGTGCTCTACGCTAGAACCAAGATCATGGCTACCGACCCTGCGACTTTTGACCCCTCACGCTTGGTCGCCGTGCTCGGTGGGGGCCAACTTGGGCGTATGTTGGGTTTTGCCGGTAATCGTATAAACGTTACCTGCAAATTTCTCGACCCCTCTCCCGTCGCTCCCGCGATAGCGGCCGGAGAGTTGCTGGTGGGAGAGCTCAACGACTTTGCCGCCGTAGCGCGATTAGCAAAAGAGGCCACGGTACTTACCTACGAGTGGGAAGGAGTCGACCCGGGGGCCATAGTGGCCCAAGGGAATACTCCCCCCGTTCGACCCAGTGTACGGGCCTTAAAAATAGCTCGTGACCGAGGGCAAGAGAAACAACTGCTGCGCGATTTAGATATTCCCCTAGCAAACTTCGCGGTTATAGAAAACGAGGGTGACATTGAAGCCGCGCTGAACCACGTTGGTTTTCCCGCAGTACTAAAAACTCAATTTGGGGGATACGACGGCAAAGGTCAAGCAAGAGTTAATAGTTTGGATGAACTGTCTGTAGCGGTTAAAGGTTTCGCGGGCGCACCTTTAACTCTGGAAGAATTAGTTTTGTTTACGCGCGAGTTATCTCTCATAGCCGTGCGATCGTTAACGGGAGAAACCGTTTATTACCCTCTAGTAGAAAACCTCCACGCTGATGGAATTTTGCGTATAACGAGGGCTCCCGCGCTTGACCTCATGGGATCATTGGAAGGTATGCAAGATCAGCAAAAAATAGCCGAGGGCTACGCTAGGTCTATTCTTGACGAACTCGATTACGTAGGCGTACTCACGCTTGAACTTTTTGAAGGTAACGATCAGCTCTTAGTAAACGAAATCGCCCCGAGAGTTCATAATTCGGGCCACTGGACTATTGAGGGAGCACAATGTAGTCAATTCGAAAACCACTTGCGGGCCATCCTGGGTGACCCTCTTGGCTCTCCTGAGGCTATTGGTGCGAGCGCAATGGTGAACTGTTTGGGAGTAATGCCTGACCCAGAAGCATTGAATTCATTACCCGACACTTATCTTCACGATTACGGAAAAGATCTACGACCGAACAGAAAAGTTGGTCACGTAACAATTACTGCAACTGACAACAGGGTTGTTGAAGAACAACTTTTAGAGCTCAGAAAAATAGCGCCGGAAATATTTTTGGGCCTAGACGCTTCTACGCACCGCTCCTCGGGCGTGTAAGTCTTTTACTTCTTCGGCACTGATCCCCCATTCCAGTAAAACTTCGTCGGTGTGTTGGCCAGGAATAGCAACGCCGGAGCGAATTTCGCCCGGAGTGCGCGAGAACCGCGGTGCGGGGGCGGGTTGCAATAATCCTTCAAACTCAACGATGGTTTTCCGATCGACGATGTGAGGATGAACCGCGGCCTCGCTCATCGGCAGCACTGGAGCAAAGCAGGCGTCGCTACCTTCAAGCAGTGAGCACCATTCGGATCGGGTTTTCGATTTAAATAATTTGGTAAACCGGATCTTCAACTCGGGCCAAGACGATTTGTCAGTTACGGGGGGAAGATTTTCGGACACCAGTCCAGTTTTTTCTAAAAACTCTTCATAAAACTGAGCCTCAAGTGCACCAAGAGCTATGAACTGGCCATCAGATGTCTCGTAGGTGTCGTAATGCGGTGCCCCGCTGTCGAGAAGATTAGTTCCGCGTTCTTCGTTGAATACACCGTAAGCCCGCATCCCCCAGACGAAAGACATGAGTGTGGCCGCGCCGTCGACCATGGCGGCATCAACGACTTGGCCAGACCCAGACCCGCGCGCTTCGAGAATCGCGCACACCACTCCAAAAGCCAAGAACATTCCCCCGCCACCGAAATCACCGACAAGATTGATTGGCGGAGTGGGCTTTTCGCCCGCGCGACCAAAGTGGGCTAATGCTCCCGCAAGGGCGATGTAGTTGATGTCGTGGCCGGCAGCTTGAGCGAGAGGACCTTCTTGACCCCAGCCAGTCATGCGACCATAAACCAAACGCTCGTTGCGGGCTAAACAAACATCCGGTCCAATTCCAAGCCGCTCGGTTACTCCGGGACGAAAACCTTCGATAAGGGCATCGGCGGATTCGACTAGCCGCAGAAGTGTCTCTACCCCATCAGGATTTTTCAAATCAATTCCGATAGAGCGACGATTGCGATCCATTATCGGAACCCCACCGGGATCAAATCCATTTTCTACCGACTGAGAACGATGAACCCGCACTACGTCGGCCCCAAGGTCGGCCAGTAGCATCGCAGCAAACGGACCGGGCCCGATGCCAGCCAATTCGAGCACTTTCACTCCCGCAAGCGGTCCCGCCATCACTATCTCCTTTGTTGGTGTTTTTCGCCCTCGCCATTGTGGCTGGTCGAGAGTCCGAACACGAACCTAGACCTTTGGGCTCAAGAAGGTGGCTAAAGTCGTGGGTATGCGCCTACGCCTCGAACCTAGTGACGAATACATGCATCCGCTTGAAGAAGCGACCAACTTCAACGAAAGCATGTACTTCAATTTCTATGACCACAAAGAAAATCTAGGAGGGTTTCTGCGCCTCGGTAATCGGGCGAACGAGGGCTACGCCGAGATGACGACTTGCCTTTATCTCCCTGATGGTCGAGTGGCGTTTACTTATCATCGACCCGAGATTGCTAATAACGATGCTTTTTCGGCCGGAGGCATGAACTTTGAAGTTATCGAACCCTTTCAGGCTCTGAAGACTTCGTACCACGGCAAAATTTGCGTTTTAGAACGCCCGCTTGAAATGGCCGACCCCCGAACGGCTTTCACTCAAAATCCTTGGGTTGATTGTTCGGTTGAACTCGATTACCGCAAATTGTCACCCATGCTAGGTGGGGAACCAGTCAACGAAGACGGAACTCCCATTACTGAAAAAGCTGAGCAAGGTTTCGCTCGTGGTCACTACGAACAACACGTTGGTGGCAAAGGTACGGTTCGAGTGGGTGACGAGGAATGGATAGTCGACGGAGTGGGACTACGCGACCACTCTTGGGGGCCACGATTTTGGCAGTCTCCGTTTTGGTATCGCTGGCTTACCGGAAACTTTGGCGATGATGCGGGTTTCGTTTTATCAATTACTGCTAGTCGAGACGGCGGACGCAAGATTTTTGGGGTCTGGTTTGCCGATGGAGCCTACGAAGTTTTAACCGATATAAAAATTGAAACCGAATGGACAGATGGCGATCATTATCATCAAAAAATTCACGCGTCGGCTCGCTCGACGAACGGTGTACACGAAATTGAAGGAACGGTTAAATCGCTCATACCCCTGCGCAATCGGAGAACTTCACCTGAAGGCGAACAGTTGGTGACCAGAATTTCAGAGGGAATGACTGAATGGCGCTCAGACGGACGAGTTGGGTCAGGGCTTTCGGAATACCTTGATCAAATTATTGATGGCGTTCCGGTGGGTATTGCCGGTTAGATCACCACGATCCGCCTCCGCCACCGCCACCGCCACCGCCCGACGACCCTCCCGAAAAACCACTCGAGCCTGAAGCCGATGGCGGAGTAGAGACAATGACTCCCGAAGTTGAATTGGTGAAACTGTTGACAGTGTGGGCGAAAGTTAGGTAACGGAACGGGGTGCTTGATCGATACCAGTACAAGTCGTCAGTTTCTGTGCTGGTGAGTCCTTCAAAAGTGCGGGCCCATTTCTCGGTTGTTCCAAAAACAACTGCGTAAGGAAGGTATTCAGAAAACAAGTTCTGTTTCTCTGCGAAACGAGCCCGATCTTTTTCTGACTCTTCAATAAATCGACGAAATCCATCCACTCGCCTGAGCAAGGAATACCCCTTAGCCGTGCGCGCCGGAGCCCAGCGAGCACTAACAACGACCAATATCCCTAGGAGAATGAGTGGAACCCCCAGTAGCGCCAAGCGAGTCAAGTTGCCGAGCAAAATTGTTACCACTATGCCGATTGAAAATAGACCGATACCAGCCAAACGGATGGACCTCTGGAGAGCTGCGGGGTCGCCCAAGAACCATCCTTCTTTTTTGGCATCGGTACTGAGAGCTTTCTTGACTTTATTTAGCCGAGCAGCGAACACTTTCTTGAGACTTGATAATAAAACTTCATCACCCGATTGAAAAATTCCATCCAACAGAGCCAACTCGTAGGGTTTTAAGTCATCAGTCGCCTTGGCTTTTTTAATAAATTTCCAATCAGAACCATGGTCTTCTATTACTAAGTATTTTCTTACCGCAAGATCAACGATCGTGGCCGTTACATCGAGAGGTTGGACTTTAAAGTCAATAAGAGTTCCGACTTGGCCAGGTCGCAAGTCGTCGGGGGGAGCAAACTCGACGGGAGTTTCACTCTCGGCCCCAACTACTGGCACTATTTCTTCTTCGCCCTCGGCGCTACCAAAAGCGTGATCGACTGGGCCACCTTTATAACGCCGATCTCGCCCTCGCCGTCCCAATAACAACAAGACGACTAATCCACCGACGAGCAAGGCAGAAGCGAGTCCCACCGTGAGCGGAGTCAGAGAAAATGCTCGCGCGAGAGTTTTCCGCATCGAGAGTATGGGTTTAGGGCTAGGGACAATTCCTTTGGGGAAAGCGATGGCCACAGTAAGTCCGGATCCAGGGAATAGATCAGGTTGGGCCGCGAAGTCTTGCAAAATTTGAGAGTCAGGAAATTGTTGCGCTAATTCGGTGAGCGAAGTGTCGGCCGAGTCGATGGAGAAGTTGGCGTTGTCCCCTGAGACCGTGGCGGTAGTGCAAGGCGTGTCCGACCCGTACGAACCCTGGTAACAAGCCGCAGCTAATACTGCAGCCGGAGCAATAACTTGGACTGAGGCATTAGTTATAGGGGCCAACCATTCAGTGCCAATGGCATTCCAGTACAACTCGTCTTGGTTAGGAAATCCGTTGAGTGCGCCTTGAACTCGATACTTGATGTCGTAAGTATGGGCCCCCGTTATGGTGCGATCGGGGTCACCAATCTTGATGCGTTCATAGCCGATTCCGTTTCGGGTCAAATCGCTAGTTTCGTACTGTGCCGATGCTCCATTAGATGCTGTCACTGATTTAACTTCGAGAGGGTAAACCCGATCGGTATCTTCTTTTTTAGGGTAATTGAACCGAACCGGAATGTCTCTGTAGATACCGTGCCGACTTTGAGTGCCAAAGTCGTAATTAATACTTTCGCTAATCGCGAGGTCGCCATCAGGCTTTATCTGAATAATCACGCGGTAGTCATTGATTTTTTCGGAGCCAGAACCCGTCAGGGTTCCAAAATCGATTGTTGTCTGATTAGATGATTTGCCCGATTCACTGTCTAGATAAACGCCGACCACGGACAACCCGATGCCCGAAAATACGATCGCAATGACCCCCAAAATGGCAGCCCCGGAAATAACTCGCAGCCACACGGAGTTAATTTTCATTGCGGGCCTTCTCTCGTTTTGGCACTATCTTTCTAATAAAACTTAACCCTAGGATATCTATGAGCATAAAAGTCACTGCGGACTCAATCAAATCTCTTCTTGATGCTCATTTTGATGGGCCGACAAAGATTGAAAACTTACGGCGACTTTCGGGGGGTGCTTCAAGGGAGACTTGGGCTTTTACTGCTAGTACAGATGCGGCAAGGCATGATTTAGTTTTACGGCGAGATCACGGCAGCAATCCAGGTAGTACCGATCGTGCTACTGAGTATGAATTACTCAAAGTGGTGGAAGCCGGTGGGGTTTTAGTACCCGAGGTGAAATTTGTTTTGCCGCCCGAAGCCAATCTTGGCGAGGGGTTCGTAATGAGCATGATTGCCGGTGAGACAATTCCGAGAAAAATATTGCGAGATGGCAAATTTGAGAACGCGCGCTTAGTTTTAGCTCAGCAGTGCGGCACTCAAGCAGCTCTTATCCACCAAATTAATGTCACCGATTTACCCACCTTGTTAGTTCTCGGTCCCCAAGAGCAAATAAAACAACATCGCGATTTAATTGATGCGCTGGGAGAACCCCACCCCGCTTTTGAATTGGGGTTGCAATGGCTAGAAAATAATATTCCCGCGGCGGTTGAGCCAAAGTTGGTGCACGGCGATTTTCGTAACGGCAACCTCATTGTTGGGCCGGAAGGATTACGGGCGGTACTTGATTGGGAGCTCAGTCACTTAGGCGATCCAGCCGAAGACTTGGGTTGGTGTTGCGTGCGTTCGTGGAGATTTGGCGTCAACGATAAGCCGGTAGGTGGGTTCGGAAGCCGTAAAGAAATGCTGGATGCTTATGTTGATGCCGGGGGTGAAGCAATCGATGAGCAGCGGTTGTTTTTTTGGGAAGTCCTCGGCACTTTAAAGTGGGGAGTAATCTGCGAAATGCAAGCGTTTACCCACTTAAGTGGCCGAGTTCGGTCAGTTGAACTTGCCACTCTCGGTCGGCGAATAGCGGAAACGGAATGGGACTTGCTACGAACTATCTATCCTGAGCAAGTCGCCGACACGAAAACCACTACCCCAGTCGTTACTGATACTGGCTCAATCCACGATCGCCCTCGGGCGGCCGAGTTGCTGGAGGCGGTGCGAGAATTCATTGAGCGGGATGTGCGCTCATCAGAAAATGAGCGCTTAGCCTTTCACGCTCGAGTAGCTATGAATGCTCTAGGAATCGTCGAACGCGAACTCGTTCTCGGGGAAAGCATCGACGCCCCAATCATTGCTCGCCTTGAGAATTTGCTTGACGAAAAAGGTTCACCGTCTGAATTGGTTGCTCGATTGAGTGCGCGTATTAGGGCTGGTGACCCCAAGAGCATTGGCCACGAAGGAATAGCACTGGTTTGTGACCTTGTGCGGGCCAAACTTGAGGTTGCTAATCCCCACTATCTGGAGGGCGAATGACTCGAATTGCGACTTGGAACGTTAATTCGCTTAAGGCTCGGTTACCGCGAGTCGAAGAGTGGATCACTTTGGCCCAGCCCGACATTTTGTGTATTCAAGAAACCAAGATGAAAAACGAGGCTTTCCCTACTGAGGCGTTTACTGCACTTGGCTATGAATCCGTTCACCATGGCCAGGGGCAATGGAACGGGGTTGCCATTATTTCGCGAGTAGGAATAAAAAATGTGACCTCAGGTTTCGATGACCTAGAAGACCCCTATGAAGGTGACGCCCGGTTGATTGCCGCAACTTGTGGTGGGCTGCGAACCGTTAACGTCTACGTTCCTAATGGCCGAGAGGTCCCTAGCGAGTTTTATGATCGCAAGCTCCTATGGCTAGCCCAGTTGAAAAATTGGTTAACGACAACTAGTTCGCCCAAAGATTCAGTTGTAGTGCTGGGTGATTTCAATGTTGCTCCTGAAGATAAAGATGTTTGGTCAATGGAAGCGTTCGCAGGTCTTACCCATGTCACCGAATTAGAGCGCGCGGCGATAGCGGCACTAGAGGAGTGGGGACTTAGCGACTCATTTCGCCAGTTGCATCAAGAAGACGGGCTGTACTCCTTTTGGGATTATCGAGGAGGAGATTTTCATAAAAAGCACGGAATGCGCATCGACTTAGTATTAGCTAGCAAGGCAGTAGAAAAAAGGGTAACCAGTGCACTCATTGATCGTGATGCTCGAAAAGGGGAAAAGCCTTCCGACCACGCTCCAGTAGTAATCGAACTGAGTGATTGAAAACTGCTTTTTGCTAGCGAGGATCTCGGCGCATGAACCAAGTGGTGAATTGTTCGCCACTGGTGGGAGCGACTACTTCTTCCGCAACTACAAAGCCGTGCCGAGAATAAAAAATTACGTTATCGGGCTTATCGGTTTCTAGCCAAACTATTTCACCAGAATTGTCCATGCGCTGACAAAATATCGTTAGCATTTTGGCGCCTATCCCCTCACCTTGCAGGAGCGGCTCAACGGAAACTGGGCCTAAATGCCAGTGCCGTTCATCAAGATCTTTCGTGCACAGTAAAGACCAGACGAAATGTTCTCGAGACCCGTCACCGGGAGCGCCGATTGTCTCGGGTGGGGTACGCAGTTCTTCGGGGGCTACGTCGCCGATACACATCCCGGGGGCGGCGGCTCCGCACACTCCTACGACGTGATCACCAAGAAACGCCCCCACCTGAGGGTCGAGATGGCCGGCGACAAAACCAGCAAACAAATCCATCGCGCCCCCGACGCGAGCAAGATTGTCGTCGCCGGCAATCCAGCGAAAGGTGGGATTGTCCGACAAAGCCCGCCCGGCCACCGCTCCCGCTAAAGCTTTTTCTGCGGTGGTCAGATCCCTAATTTCGATTTCCACTTGGGCCCTTCGTCGGTTGGCGTTGATGGAATTTCGTTTTAGTACTAACCGTGAGCTTGAATGGCCTCAATCAATTTAGGTACGACTTTGTGCACGTCGCCCACAATTCCAAGATCGGCTACAGAAAAGATTGGTGCTTCCCCGTCTTTATTGATGGCCAAAATTACGTCGGAGCCTTTCATTCCCACCAAGTGCTGGGTTGCCCCCGAAATGCCGAGAGCAATGTAGAGCTTGGGCTTTACCGTTTTTCCGGTTTGGCCGACCTGCTTGGAATAAGGAACCCAGCCCGCGTCAACAATGGCTCGAGACGCTCCGGATGCTCCTTGAAGCAACTTGGCTAGTTCGTCTACGAGCGGTCCGTAAGCCTCGGCCGAACCGATGCCCCGTCCACCCGAAACCACTATGGCGGCCTCTTCGAGTTTGGGTCCTTCTCGCTCTTCTACGTGACGCTCAAGAACTTTGGCTTCACCCGCCCGTCCGGCATCCGGAGTGGCCACCGTGGCCACGGGGGCGGCCGATCCGCTAGCGGATTCGGCGGCGAAAGATTTAGGACGGATCATCGCCAAGTAAGGCTTCTCGCCCGTAAAAGCGGTGTCGACGATAGTGTTGCCGCCAAAAATTGCTGTGCCGACGATCACTCGGTCGCCATCAAGCCGCAATTCACCGCCATTAGTTAGCACGGTGCGATCGAGTCGAACCGATAAGCGCGCCGCGGCGTCGCGAGCATCGTAGGTCTGGGCAAAAAGAATCAGGCCAGGCGACTCGGCGCCCACGAGCTCGACTAGAGCAGCAGCACCAATAACTCCGGGTAAAGCGTCACCAGGAGACACCGCGTGAACTTTGCTCGCCCCGTACTCACCAAGCACACCGGCGAGAGCGTCAGCGTTGTCGCCTACGTATACGCATTCAACTGTGGTCGCGATTTCACGGGCTTTGGTTAAAAGTTCAAGGGTACTGGTGGCCGGTTTATCGCCTTCGCTTTCGGCGTAGACCCAAACTTTTTCTATGCTCATAATTGATCTTCCTATCGTTATCTAATGCTCGGCTATGAATAATTGTTGGACTAGATGATTTTTAGCCCTTCAAGAAAAGTGACGATCCGGGCGTGAGACTCACCATCGTCTTCGATTTTTTCTCCTGCTTCACGGGCGGGAGCGGCTCTTACCTCAACAATTTCTTGGTGCGAACCGGCCCAGCCGACTTGATCGGGATTAAAGCCAAGATCACCAGCAGTCACTTCATCGACAGGCTTCTTTTTGGCTTCCATAATTCCCTTGAACGACGGGTAGCGCGGTTCGACAACTCCGGCCGTAACGCTCACCACTGCGGGCAAAGGGGCTTCAACGTCATCAAAACCAGCTTCAGTTTGGCGTTGAATTTTAACTTTCCCGTCAGCAATAGCCACGCTCTTGGCAAAAGTCAATGAAGGCCAACCCAACGCTTCGGCAATTTGAGCAGGAATAGTACCGGTGTAGCCATCAGTTGACTCGGTCGCGGTTAGCACAAGATCAATGTCGCCAACCCGCTCAACTGATTTGGCTAAAATTTTTGCCGTAGAAAGCGCGTCGCTTCCCGCCAGTGTGTCATCAGAAACAAGGACTGCCTTAGCTGCGCCCATAGCCAATGCGGTACGCAAACCGGAAGTTTCGTTGTTAGGGGCCATTGACACGAGAGTTACTTCGCCCCCACCAGCAGCGGTAACTAACTGCAAGGCCATCTCGACACCGTAACTATCGGAGTCGTCGAGGATTAACTTTCCCTCGCGTTTAAGGGCAGACGTTTCGGGGTTGAGTTCGCCCGGTACGGCCGGGTCGGGGATCTGCTTCACGCAGACGGCGATGTTCATGGCACTCCTGATGTTGTCTCGACGGCTAGGGATTGTTCTAGTGAAGTTTGGCTCAGAATGAGCGTCTAAGTCGAAAAGACTAGGGCATCAGAGGCGCAGTCGTATAAAGCAAGGCTGACCGCGTAGCGTCAAGGCATGCAGACTGACCTTCTCGTCGTTGGCGCCGGCCCCGCCGGATTAGCCTGCGCCCGCACCGCTCACGATCGAGGGCTAGCGGTTGAGGTGATTGATAAGGCGGTATTCCCCCGAGACAAGACTTGTGGCGACGGCCTGACTACCCAAGCCCTGCGATTGCTCGAACGCCTCGGGGTCGACGTAACCAACCAGCCGGGCTATCAAGCGATAACCGAAACGGTTATTTTTTCACCGCGCGGTCGATCAATCACTCTCCCCCTGCCCGAACAAAGCCAAGGGGCGTATTCGGGAGTTATGGCCCGAGTCGATCTTGACTTCGCTCTTCTCCAACGCACCCGTGATAGTGGGGTCTTGGTGCACGAAGGAGTCGGCCTCGAATCTTTAAGTGTTGGGACACAAAGTGTTACTGCGGGGCTAAGTGACGGTAGCAACATTGTGGCCAAGTATTTAGTTGCCGCCGATGGCCATTGGTCGAGTGTTCGTCGATTACAACTTGGCCGGAAGCAGAAAGACTTAGGGTCATGGCACGCGGTCCGACAATATTTTTGTAATGTAGAGAGCCCCACTAACAAACCCGCGCAGTGGATTTTTTTCGAACCAGATATTTTACCGGGCTACGCCTGGGTTTTTTCTTTACCCGACGGTCGGGCCAATGTTGGCTTCACCGTTTTGCGGCGTGAGCATCAACACGGAAAAGATTTACGGGCACTCTGGGAAGATCTAGTTAATCGTTTACCTCTACGCTCGGTGCTGGGAGAGAATGCTGAGCCAGAAGAAAATCATCGGGCGTGGCCGATTCCCGCGAGTTATCACCCCAGCCGTTGTGCCCAAGGAAGAGTGCTTTACGTGGGTGACGCGGCGGGGGTAGTTGATCCGCTGACCGGAGAAGGGATAGCGCAAGCATTAGAAACCGGGATTCTCGCAGGGGAAGCGATCCAAACGAATCAGTCCCCCGAGCAAGTCTCTTCTCGTTACCAACACACGGTAGAGCGCGTCATTGGACGCGATCTGCGCTTCGCTAAGCGATTTCAGCGGCTGCTCCACTCCCCCGCGCGCGCAGAAGCGGGTTTACGAATCGCGGCAGGAACGGCGTGGACTCGAAGAAACTTTGCTCGGTGGATGTTTGAGGACTACCCCCGAGCAATGGCGATAACTCCCGACCGTTGGCGTAGGGGCATGTTCAGCGAACCGGGGGCTTTTTGTGCCCGACCCATTGCGGACAAAAATTGTCTAGGCTGAACTTCTATGAGCATTGACTTTTCCCTCCCCGACGACGTAGAGGCGATACGACTACGGGTGCGAGATTTTATTGACGCCGAAGTTCGGCCCGCCGAAGAGAAGCTTTACGCCAACGCACCCGGGGGAGAACCCGAACGACGCGACGTTGTCGCCATGATTATTGATCTGCGGGAAAAAGCGAAGGAGTGGGAAGTTTGGCTGCCCCATATGCCGGTCGAGTGGGGCGGTCTTGGTTTAGGGCCTACCGCGATGGCCTTCGTGTCGGCCGAAGCCGCTCGTACCAACTTTGGACCATTTATTCTTAACGCCCAAGCGCCCGATGAAGGTAACCAGCACACACTTTTGCATCACGCCACGCCCGATCAAAAAGAACGCTACTTACGACCGCTCTTAGAAGGGCGGGTGCGTTCGTGTTTCGCAATGACCGAACCGGAAGTATCGGGCTCGGACCCCACGGGAATTCAGACTTACGCGGTTGAAGAAGCCAACGGTGATTGGTTAATCAATGGACACAAGTGGTACATATCGGGAGCACGCGGAGCCAAGTTTGCCATTCTTATTGCTAAAACCGACCCCGAGGCCAACCCGCCCCAAGCATCGAATACTGCTTTTTTGGTTGATCTTCCCGCCGAAGGGTGGGAAGTAGTACGCGACATTGACACCATGGCGGGAGCGCATAACCACTGCGAGATTCGCATTACTAATTTGCGGGTACCGGCCGAGAATATTTTAGGGGGCCGGGGAAACGGCCATCTTCTCGGTCAAGCTCGGCTTGGTCCAGCCCGGCTCGCCCACTGCATGCGTTGGATTGCCCAAATCGAAACCGCCTTAGAGCTAATGGTCACCCGAGCCGAATCACGACAGTTGCACGGCGCACCCTTGGCCGACAAGCAGGCTATTCAGTGGATGATGGCCGATTCAGCGATGGAGCTTTACGCGGCGAAATTGATGGTGCTTCACGCGGCCTACCGCATTGAAAACGACCTTCCGTTTCGCCAAGAGGTGAGCTTTGCCAAGCATCATGTCGCCAACACTCTCTGGCGCGTAGTTGACCGAGCTATTCAAGTTCACGGTGCTTTGGGCTATTCCACTGACACTCCCCTAGAGAAAATGTTGCGTCATGCCCGCGCCGCGCGACTGGTAGACGGTGCAGACGAGGTGCACCAAGCATTGATCGCTCGTAATTTGCGAGCAAGTTGGCGAGATACCGGGTCACTTGATAGCGCTACGGGTACCCTTAGTTTTTAGCACTCAGTATCACTAGTTTTTTAAAAATATTTCGGTATAGTAATTAGGTGGTTGAAATTAGCGATTACTTAACCGCTCCTCATTGGTCGAGTGACATTCCTCTCACTACCGACCACTTTCGAGTTGACGCCCTCGCCGAACACGGCTACGCGGTTTTGCGCGATCTTGACCCGGAGATTTCTGAAAAAGAATTTCTTAACCTCGAATATATGGACTGGAAAAGTGGAGGTGACACTAACTTCGCCCCCATAGCTACCGCGGACGGAAATTTAGATTGTCGAGGGTTTTGGAAGCCCGGAGACGAAAAGCCGGACAAGGGTGGCCAATGGACTACAAACGCCGAACAGTGCCCGAGTCTGGTTGCCCACGTAGAAGAAGTGGGGGCGGATTTTGGGCGAGTGCGGGTTATCCGCCTTGCTCCCCAGTCGTACGAAGAAGCCCTGCGGCAAATACACCGCGACGACAACAATCGATTTAACCCTGAAGATCAGGGTTGGGTAGTGCGCCAGTGGATAGAACTAACCGACAACCCGGGGGCATTCATGATTCTTATGGAGCAAGGGCCCGACGGTTTGCCTGACGCAAGTACCGAAGTTCGTATTCCCTTCCACCGCAATGTCCGAGTTGTGGTTGATACTCAGAGGCTTTGGCATGTGGTGTGTAATCCCAGTCCGACCATGCGTTATGCCCTCATTACGAGTTTTGAGAGCAGTCCCGCATTGGCCGACTGGATTTTTGCTAACCGTTGTTAATACCTGGTTGACCGTCGGGTATCCGTTCCATTCTTGGGCCACCGCGTTCCATTCTTGGGCCACCGCGTTCCATTCTTGGGCCACCGCGTTCCATTCTTGGGCCACCGCGTTCGCGCATTAGCTCAGAGTGTTCTGCGTGGTCATCACTGCTATCAGCGGTAACGCGTCCTAAAGCGAAGGAAGTTAAGCCGACGAAAAAAACCGCGGCCACCACTAGAGCGGCCATTAACCGCTTGGTAACTACTAGGTGGGGCTTATCAGAAGTATCGCCCTCAAAGGTTGTTTCTTCACTCACAGTTATCCTCCAACATCACTGCCAGACGTCCTGTCCGGCGAAGGAGGCAGTTCAACTAACTGCCTAACGACAGGTTGGCAAATCAATCCTGTGATGAGGCTGAGTATCTATTCGCGAGAAAAACCGGCGATAACTTGTTCCCAGCGCTCCGGATCGCTCTGGTAGGGGGCATAAAACGAGAGGCGGTCAACTATCCCTCCGTAGCGCTTAATCATTTCTCGCGGAACGTCTTCGGGTTCAGCTACGACGGCAAAGGTGTCGAGCACTTCATCGGTGATTAGTTCACCCATGGCCACCCACTCGCCCTGTTTTGACAAGCGATTGAGATCGTCTTGAAGGTCGCCCCACCCGTGGAGTTCTAAGACTGGGCGGTAAGCCGGAGTAGACCCGTAGAAAGCAATTTGCTGCTTAGTTCCTTGCCGAGCCGCGTCAAACTCTTCGGGAGTGTTGCCGGTAACGACGAACAATGGACCAGTAATAGCAAAATCGGCTCGAGTTTTCTCACCCGTCGCGAATCCTCGCTCTAGGGCGGGCAGAGTCACCTCTCGCACATAGCGTTCCGTAGTAAAGGCGTGCAGGATAATCCCGTCGGCCACTTCGCCCGCGACTTCAGTCATACGCTGACCCACTGCGGCTAACAAGATCGGGGGCGAACCGAAAGGATTGGGGCCGGGGTCGAAAAACGGTGTCATTAGTGTGTGCCGATAGAACTCGCCGCGGAAATCAAGAGCCACTCCATCATTCCAACAGGCCCAGATCGCCCGAATGGCCAAGATTAACTCTCGCATGCGAGCCGCCGGCTTTGACCACGGCATAGAAAATCGTTTTTCAATGTGGGCTTTTATCTGACTCCCCAGGCCAAGTTGAAAGCGACCCTGGGAGTACGCCTGTAAGTCGTAAGCAATATTGGCCAAGGTCATTGGGTTGCGAGCAAAAGCCACCGCGATAGCGGTGCCTAACTCAAGATGTTCGGTGTGCTCAGCGGCAATGAGCAGAGGGAGAAAAGGGTCGTGGTTAGTTTCTGCGGTTAGTCCACCGGAATAGCCCATCTTCTCAAGAGATTGGGCGCTCTTGGCCACTTGGGCCGGCGTACCGCCAGGTATTCCTCCGTCAACCAGCATTGGCTCTCCTTTGACTACAAAAAATGATTCTAGACATTAACCGCGGCGAGGTCTAAAGACGGGCCCTTACCGGCGCCAGCAAAAGTCCCACCTTGGCGATACTCTCACTCTATGGCCACCGTACCCGTATCGCTTTCTCCTAGTTCGAGCGCAGCATTTTCAAAATGCCCCCAACAATTCAAGTTTTCTTACATAGATCGTCTCCCCAGCGAACCTTCAGTTGCATCGTCAAGGGGCACTCTGGTGCATTCGGCTTTAGAACATCTCATGAAGCGCAGCCCGGCCGAACGCACTCGCGACCACGCCCAATCTGACCTCGACCACGCTAAAATTGAGTTCGTCACCACGCCTGACTTCACCAAACTAAAACTAAAACAAGAAGACGAAGAAAAGTTTTTTTCTGACGCCGCGCTATTAGTAGGCCGATACTTTGATCTTGAAGATCCCACCACAGTAAACCCCATCGGGCTGGAACTAAAACTCGAAGCCGAGATCGGCGGAGTGTTAATGCGCGGGATTATCGACCGGCTTGACCTTGATAATGACGGTGAACTCACTGTCACCGATTACAAAAGTGGCCGTTCCCCTTCTCCCCGTTTTCAGGGCGACGCTCTAACCCAAGTTCATACTTACGCCGTGCTCTGTCAAGGAATGCTTGGCCGGCGGCCCAAAAAAGTCCAACTCCTCTATTTAACTGACGCCAAGGCCATTGTGGCTCAAGCCGACGATCAGACTTGTCGGGGAATCGAGACAAAAACTAGTGCTCGATGGACAGCCATTAAAAAAGCTTGTGCTACGGACAACTTTCCTACTAACACCAGCAAGCTCTGCGATTGGTGTTCGTATAAGGATTACTGCCCCGCTTTTGGGGGCGATCCGGCGCGTGCCGAAGAACTTAGAGTCAGTACAGGGTAAGACGGGCATCAATTAGCCATTAGCATTGGTGGGGTGAACGAATATTTAGAGCGGGTTCATGAATTTGATGAACGGGTAGATAAGTGGCTGGAGCCCCACCGATCACCGTTTCTTGACCGAATATTCTTTAGTCTTTCTAGTGCGGCCGACCACGGGATGATTTGGCATGCTTTTGGATTCATCCGAGCAGTTAGCGTTCGAGACATTGGCTACGCCTTACGTTTTAGTAAGGCATTGGGCTACGAGTCGGTGCTTACTAACGGAATAATCAAACAATTTTTTGGTCGAACTCGCCCCAATGAACACTACGAACATCAAGAGCCGCTTCCTTACAAAATGCGGAGGCCGATTACTTCTTCCTTCCCATCAGGCCACGCAGCTACCGCATTTATGGCTGCGTTTGCGCTGAGTAAAGGCCCCAAGAGCGCTCCGTTTTGGTTCACTTTGGCGGGGCTTGTTGCCTTTAGTCGAATCTATGTGCGCTTGCACCACGCATCAGATGTGATTGCCGGGGCGGCTTTAGGGTTGGCGTTAGGGCCTATTGCTCGATATTGGTTAAATAAAAACCGCTAAGAGATGCAGCGCGCCGGGGCTAAGTGCTCTTCTACTGCTTCGCTCCACTCTTCAAACCCTGGGTCATGCCAACCTCGGTGGCGACAAGTGGTGTCGGCGTCAAAAACATAAAGATGCAAAGTAGGGGCCTCTTCGGCTAAGTCGACTAAGTCGCAAGTTGATGGATGAGAACTGACAAAGGCAGTTTCTATTAGAGCCAGGCACGCTACTACTCGACTACGACACGCGGGACAGGCAGAAACTGTTACCGAACTCAGATCTTTCAGGGAGACAAGAAGTTCGTCAACCTGTCCAGCAGGAATGACGACTTCGTTACCGTCATCGTCAAAAACTATTAAACCTTCATTAAGCGCACTCGTCATTAGCGCATCACCAACACACTGATCCGAGGGGGATTATTGGCGGCATCAACAGTAAAGGGGCGCTTTTCGTCTACTCCGATAAGCCAGACCACTCGGCTGTAGTCGGGGTCGTTGGGCGCCGGAACAAAGGCGGGGTCGGGGACCAAAGTTGTAGTTGATTTATCATTTCCAAACCCGCGGTCAAAAAGTTCGGGTGAGGCTTTGCTCAACCATTCGACTATCACTGTGTGTTTCATTCCCTTAAGTCCAAGCCGCAGATTTCCTTTATAGGTTGAACGAGGGCGACCGGCGAAGCGGCGGTCTTCCACCGAGACCGGGCGCATCTCGACGTAAAGCACGTATTTGGCCTCAGAAAATCCGGCCGTAGAACTTGCCGCACCTTCTAGATAAGGCTTTTTGCGGTACTCCACTAGATAGCCGGGGGGTACATCATCACCACCACCACCGTCAAAAGTAAAAGTTATTTTGTCGTAACACGGCGCCGACTCAGCCACCGCGGTGGTAAGAAACTCAGTAACTGGTGGTGGAGTTGTCTCGCGGGGTCGAGTACTGGCCACGATAAAACGACAACCAAGATCCTTGGTTTTTTCAGATTCTTTAGTTTTTTTCGAGGTGTTGGTACCGCGCTCATTCTTAGTCGCCGAAGAAGATCCTCCCCCACCACCACAAGCCGACAAGGCCACTAGGGCCAGCACTACCAGACTGGTAGCGATCATTGAAGGCGATTTTTTTTGCCCCGCGCGGTTTCGCATAGCACTAGCGTAGGGTGAAGCGCTCAGTTGAGGGATGCAACTAGCCCGCAGATATGCCCTTAAAGCACGGCCACTACGGTCAGGAGAACCAGTGACAACGCTTAGCGAAAACCTTGGTTTTGGCCCCGACGCCAAACTCCTGATTATTAATTGTGATGATCTCGGATCATGCTGGTCGGCCAACGTTGGAATTTATGAATCCCTGCGGACCGGATTAGCCACCACTGCGTCTTTGATGGTTCCGTGCCCGTGGGCTCGCAGCGCGACCGCTAATTATCGGGGTGACGACATCGGTGTACACCTGACCCTTAATTCAGAATTCGATGAGTACCGCTGGGGGCCCATTACCCAAGCCCCGAGTTTGCTCGATGGTAATGGAGGGTTCCCGAGGACAGTTGAAGACACTTGGGATCACGCCGACCTTGATGAAGTCCGCCGCGAACTTCAGGCGCAGATAGAACGAGCCATTTTGTGGGGAATAGATGTAACCCACCTTGACAGTCACATGGGAACGCTGCAATTACGAGCCGATTTTTTTGGTGTGTACCTTGAACTCGCCACTGACTTCAATCTCCCGTTGCGTATGGGGCCAGTAGAGGGAGAAAGTTTGGTGGGATTCCCCTACCGAGAGTTGGCTAGGCAGGAAGGAGTCTTGTTCCCCGATCACTTTATTTATTACCAAGGAGTTGGTAGTCGGCCATACGTAGAAGAAGCATTAGCCAATCTAAAGCCAGGAGTTACCGAAATTTATCTTCACCCCGCAATTGATTCAGACGAGTTACGCGCCGCGCATCCAGACTGGGTGGGCAGAGTAGACGACTATAAAATGCTTAACCATGATTTGAGATTTAGAAATTTGGTAGAAAAAGCTGGCGTAACCCTCATTGGCTATCGCGAGTTACGAGACCAGCAAAAAGCGGGTTGATTGTTTGGAGGTTTTGGTCCGCTTAGGGATGCGATCCGACCACGCCGATGAATAAGTCGTCTTCAGTTTCGCCTTCGGGGATGGGGGCGACTCTAGATTCGGCCAGAACGTATTCGTCGTAAGGAAATATTCGGCGCAGAGTGTCGTCCGGTAGACGCATCCAATGTCCTTCGGGATCAACCTGAGTGCGGTGGGCCAACAGACCCGCTCGGCGATGGTGCAGCCACTCGCCCACGTCAACAAAAGTCGTAAAGCGGTGATCCCGTTCGGGGAAACCCCGTTCAAACCACTGAGCGTATGGGCTTTCTTCGCCCAAACGAATGAATTCGTTGTGCATAGCCTCTATGCGCCGCTTGGAAAATCCGGTGTAATACATTTTGGCGGGTTGCCACGGGTCGCCCGCTTCAGGGTAACGCCGCGGGTCGCCGGCGGCTTCAAAGGCCGGTTGGGAAATTTCGTGCACCCGAATGTGGTCGGGGTGGGGATAGAACTCTTGGTCGTCGGCGTAAGTGACGATTACCTGGGGCCGCTCAGTGCGGATGATCCGCACTAAACGCTCTACGGCTTCGTCGAGGGGAGCGTTAGCGAAATTATCGGGTCGAGCGTTTACTGGGGTGTCGGGCATACCCGAGTCGTGGTAACCAAGCAGATAAACGGTCTCATAGCCAATGGCCGTAGCTGCGGCGGCCAGCTCGGCCGCCCGCACTTGGGCCAAGTTGGCTCTAACTTCTTCGGTGTCGACGCTCGGATTTAAAATGTCGCCGGCCTCTCCTCCGGTGCAACAAACCAATACCGTATGCACGCCCATCGACCGATAGCGGGCAACGGTAGCGCTGCCTTTTGAGGCTTCGTCGTCAGGATGCGCGTGTACTGTGAGTAGGCAAAGTTGGTCGCCGTTGCGATCGATAGCTTCATCAGTTTTCACGCTCACGACACTACCTGACTACTAAGAGATTTAGTTTTACGCGGGTAAAGATTTTATTGAACAAATATCAATGCGGCCAATATCGCGAACGCGTCGTCGGCCAAGCCGGTGAACATCGAAGCGACCGCCGTTAGCCAGTTGCTCGCCCATTGCCGTAGGAGCCAATACTGTGCCCGGACGAGCCATGTCGGTGAGGCGGCTAGCAAGGTTTACTACGGGGCCAAAGTAATCGCCTTGGCGTACTACCAACTCCCCTTCAGCGATTCCGGCTCGAGCACGCGGTAAGGCAGGGTCCGAAAGTGATCGAGCGGTGATTTGGGTGGCGATATCGGCGGTGATTTCGGGTGTATGGGCGACAAACATAACGGCATCGCCAATAGTTTTAACTACTCGTCCGTTAGCACTAGCTACCGTGTCGTAGGCCATATCGTTAAAACGCCGCACTAGACCACCAAGTTCTTCTTCATCGATTTCTTCGGATAAAGCAGTAAATCCCACCAGATCTACGAACCCAATTGAACCGGGGATGCTCCCGCTGTGATCAGTGTCCACTAACGCGAGGCGGCGCCAAAACGCCGCCCGTAACTGCAACCTGAATATGTGGTCAACCATTTCGGCCAACTGAGGAAGTTGAGATTGACCCGCGATGACACTAGCCAGTTCTTCATCGCTCACTCCAGCGTCACGAGCAAGACGAAAGCGGTCGGCCACACTCTCACTAACCGCATCGGCCGCGGTGGCCAAAGAAGAACCTAAAACTCGGGCGATGGTCAGCGAACTGTCGAGATCGATTTCACCAATACCCGAAGCGGTGAGGGTCTCGATAAAACTTTTCATGGCTTTAACGTCGTCATCGGTAAAGCCTGGTAACTCTTCGGGGAGATCAGGGAACCCCACTGCCCGCCAAAGCGACTGCGCGGTAGAAAGGTCGGTTCCTGACTTAGCTGCTAGTTCAGCCATGGTGTAGCGCCTTTTAGCCGGGAGTACCTCACGGTCAAGAACTAAAAGAGCCAAATAGCCCTCTTGGGCGGCGAGCTCAATTTCTGAATCTTGAGTGTGGCGCCGGCGAAAAAACCGGTGGAGTTTCCGATTCATCAGATCCTCAACTTATTAGCAATTGTTAATTTTTACACCGATCGCGGTACGTCGATCCAGGCTTTTTCGCGTGAGTCATCGAATTCTTTAGGAAGACCCAAAACTCGTTCACCAAGGATATTTCGCATGATGTTTGAGGTTCCCCCCTCAATGGTGTTGGCCTGGGCCCGCAAGAAGGTACGGGAAATATCAGATCGATTGTCAGCCACATCGCTGACAAAACCGGCCATCGCTCCGGGCTCAGTCCCTTGGCCTTCCCACGCCATTCCTCCCGGGCCTTCTAGATCAATCGCTACTTTTTGTAAGCGCTGGTTGAACTCGGCCTGCATCAATTTAGTAATTGAACCCTCTGGCCCCGCTTCTCCCCCACTACGACGCTTCTCGGCCGCGCGTTGGTTATTTAATTTGATTAGACGCTCATCAATAAACAACTGCGCCAGCCGCTGACGACTACCTAAGTCAGATACTGGACGATGGCGGGCGATTAATTTTTCGGAAGTGCTGCCTCCAGCAGCATCACCGGCCAGCGAGCCTGCTCCCGATAGCGCGATGCGTTCGTTCATGAGGGTGGTGATTGCTACTCGCCAACCGTCCCCTTCAGGCCCCACCCGCATGGAGTCGGGAATGCGAACATTGTCCATAAAGACTTCGTTAAATTCTGCGTCGCCCGTTATCTGCACCAGCGGGCGGATGTCTACTCCGGGAGCTTGCATGTCAATGATGAAGTAAGAAAGACCGCGATGTTTAGGTGAATCAGGATCGGTACGCGCCAGCAGCATTCCCCAGCGGGATAAATGAGCCAGAGTGGTCCACACTTTTTGACCGTTAATAATCCATTCATCACCATCACGGACCGCACGGGTAGCAAGACCAGCGACATCGCTACCCGCTCCCGGCTCAGAGAAAAGTTGACACCAGATTTCTTCGTTGGTGGCTAGTGGGCGCAACAACTGCATTTTTTGCTCTTCGGTGCCGCACGCGATCAACGTGGGCCCACCCATCCCGATCCCAATGATATTGAACGGACGCGGCACGCGGTAGTGGTTTAGAACTTCATTGACTGAACGAGCTTGACCGGGGTTCAAAGAAAGTCCCGCGCCGTATTCAGCAGGCCAAGTGGGGGTGGCGTAACCAGACTCTCCGAGGGTCTTGCACCAGTCGTTGTAACTAAGAGCACTACGCAACTTCGAATAAGTATCGGTATCGCCCGAATCAATCGCCTCCATCCACCCCTCGGGTAGAACACTCGCCAGCCAAGAGCGCGTTTGGTCGCGCAAAGCATCGGCGGTTATGTCGCCGTCGTTGATTTTGGCGGGAGTATCGATGGCCATTTAAGGTCCTCATTTCTTTGCGGCTTTACGGTCACTTTGTGTGCCCCTGCGAGCGTACTGGTTCTGGCCCCCATCTCGCCTCCCGTTCCCCGTAGGCTCAAGGAGATGAAGACTCGTGCGTCCGATCCGGCTTCGGTGGCGGTTACTTGGTTTCCGACCCGCGGGGAGGCTAAGCCACTGAAAATCGATGAGATCCAAGCCAAATCTCGTTCTCGCAGCGGCATCCTCTGGATCGACTGCACCGACCCCACTCAACTCAACCAAATCTTAAAACAACTTCCGGTCGACGAGTTTTCGGGACAAAACATCAGAGAACAAGGGGGGCGCACCAAACTCACCGTTAGCGGTGGCGTTTATCAGGTGCCCGTTTTCGACTGTCTGTTAGAGAAAGACTCGCTTAGGTCAGAAGAAATCACGATTGCTTTTACCGCCCGCTGGGTGCTTACGGTTCGCCTAGGTCCACATAAGACCAATCCGTTTCCGATTGAGCGAGTGAGGCAAATCTTTGCGATACAAAGAATTTCGCATCGATCTTCTTCGACCGGACTTTTATTGTGGTCGATTCTTGACATCTTGATGGACCGTTACTTTATGGTTACTACCGACGTTGATGACGAACTCGATGACTGCGAAGAGCTCTTGCTCGACGACACCGCACAAAGCACGGGTCGGGCGGCGGCACGAGAAAGTCGGAGGCAATCGCTAAAATTGTTTGCGTTGGGAAAGGCCCTAATTCGATTTCGTCGTTCAGCTCTTCCGTTACGAGATGTGGTTTCGACCATCGTTCGCCAAGAAATACCTTTTATCGACAAAACGGTACGGCTTCACTTTCAAGACGTAGCTGACCACATACTGCGAATTAATGATTTTGTCGAGAGCCAGCGTGATGTAGTGACTGGACTGCGCGACGCCGAGTTGGCTCTTACTTCTAATCGACTCAGTTTGGTGCAGCAAAAAATTGCGGCTTGGGGCTCATTATTTTTAATTGCTACTCTTATTACTGGTGTACTGGGTATGAACTTTCGTGACCAACCTGACTTGAGCTGGGGGTCAGGATTTCTAGTCACGGCTTCATTGATTCTTATTATCTGTACTCCGCTGTACATATTTTTTCGCCGGAGGGAATGGGTTTAATGCTTCCGCATCGTGAGCGTCATCGCTATTCACGCGTCGGATGGCTTCGAGCGGCAGTATTGGGAGCTGACGACGGGATCGTCTCGACCGCCAGTCTGATTATCGGAGTGGCCGCTTCGCAGTCGTCTACGAATGCTATTGCTATTGCGGGCTTAGCCGGTTTAGTGGCCGGGGCAATGTCGATGGCCGCGGGTGAGTTTGTCTCTGTTAGCACTCAAAGCGACACCGAAAAGGCCGAAATCGCCAAAGAGACGGATGAGTTGCGGACTGTCCCTGACCGTGAGTTAGAAGAACTCACACAAATTTATATCGGCCGCGGTCTTGATCGCGATCTGGCCCAAAAAGTTGCTACTCGTCTGCAAGAAGTCGACCCGGTCGGAACTCACTTGCGGGAGGAGTTGGGGATTATCCAAACCAATACCGCTCGACCCCTACAAGCGGCATTGGCTTCATCGGTGAGTTTTTCTTTAGGGGCGGCCATTCCTCTACTGGCACTCCTGTTAGCACCCAAAAGTGATCGGATCGCAATCATTGCGATCACTGCTCTTGTCGTGCTGGCGGTGACGGGAGCGGTAGCCAGTCGATTGGGTGGCTCTTCGCCCACGCGCGGCGCGCTGCGAGTTTTTATTGGTGGCGGATTGGCTATGGCAGTTACCGCGCTTATTGGAAACTTAATCGGCGGAGCGGTTTAAGAACTTCTTAGGCCAGCGCCGAGAAGCACGCCAGCCAATTTCGATAGCCCCAATCGCTCCTACTGCTATTAATACACCGATACCCATCATGCGCCAGCCCGGGGGCTCAAGCGCGTAAAAATCGCTCAACGGTGGAACTAACACCACTATTGCTACACCGCCAGCCATTGAACCGACCAACGCTCCCTTCCAGAGATTCAGTGGTCGGGTAAGGATTACCAACACCCACAAGCCGATCATCACCAGAACTAAAGCCGCCGCGGTGCGGGATTCTTTTAGCGACAGACTCTCTTCGTAATAGGCCATGGCGTAAGTAGTGAGCGCGGCAGCCCCCGCCACCACTCCCGCGGGTATACAAAATCGCATGACGCGATCCAATAACCCAGGGATGTAACGACGAGTATTGGGTCCGAGGGCTAAGAAAAATCCGGGGATGCCGATAGTAAAAGTACTGATTATGGTCAGATGGCGAGGCAAGAACGGATAGCGCCAAGCAGTGAGGACGACTACTAGGGCAATGAAAACTGCGTAGACGGTTTTAGTGACAAACAAATTTGCGGCGCGTTCGATGTTGGCAATCACTCGGCGTCCTTCGGCCATCACGCCCGGCAGGGTAGAAAATTTGCTGTCGAGCAGCACCAGTTGCGCCACCGCCCGAGTAGCGGCGGCGCCCGAGCCCATAGCAACACCAAGATCAGCGTCTTTGAGGGCTAGAGCGTCGTTGACTCCATCACCGGTCATGGCAACCACATGACCGCGCGACTGCAATGCGGCCACCATTGCTCGTTTTTGGTGCGGAGTAACTCGGCCGAAAACTGAATATTTATCAAGCACATTTGCGATGGCCGATTCGTCTTCGGGGAGGTTGCGGGCGTCGAAAGCATCGGTCACATCAGTAAACCCCACCCGGCGGGCCACGGCCGCGACGGTGCGAGGGTTATCTCCCGATATCACTTTTAGATCTACTCCTTGGTCAGAGAAGTATTTGAGGGTTTCGGCCGCGTCAGAACGAATCTTTTCTACGAACACCACCAGTGCTACGGGGATTAAATCTGCGGGTAGTTGGGCGGCGTCAGTTGAATCAAGGGCCGAGGTAGAACTGGCTAATAGCAAAACCCGATCGCCGCGGGCGGCTAAAACGTCAGCTTTTTTGCGGGCATCGTTAGTGGTGTCAGTAATTACCATTTCGGGGGCACCAAAAACCCAAGACCCGTGGTCTACGAACTCAGCCGCGCTCCACTTGCGGTCGGAAGAAAAGGCAATGGTGGACGAACGAACCCAGTCTGGAGTTGGGCACGCGGCGCTGATTGCTTTGAAGGTGGCGTTGGCATTTACATCATCAGCCAAGGCAGCCAAGGCGGTCCGAATTGCCGCGTCAGATAAATCGGACAAAGTTTCTATTGAACTAAAAGTTATTTCGCCTTCGGTGAGGGTTCCAGTTTTATCGAAACAAACTGTGTCGACTCGAGCCAAGACTTCAACCGCAGGCAGTTCTTGCACTAAAACTTTTTTGCGAGCCAGAGTGACTGTGGCAATGCCGAACGCCAGACTCGTCAACAAGACCAACCCTTCGGGCACCATCCCGATGACGCCCGCCACTACTCCTACGAGGGCTTCGTCTAGGGAATTGCTAGCCAATTGGCGCCACAGCAAAAGCGCCGAGATTGGGATTAGTAAAAACTGAATCCAACGTAACAAGCGATTTATCGAAGAAACGATTTCTGACTGCACCAGTTTGAAGCGGCGGGCTTCGACGGCCAACCGTGAGGCGTAAGAGTTTGCCCCAACACCTGTGGCTTGCGCTATGCCTGCGCCCGCATTAACAAAACTTCCCGACATCACGGTGTCGCCCGGCGCTTTAGCGACTGGATCTGACTCACCGGTAAGGAGTGACTCGTCTACTTCGAGCCCCGCGACGCTGCGCACTACTGCGTCGGCGGAGATTTGGTCGCCGGTGCGGAGTTCGAGCAGATCGTCAAGAACAACATCTTCGACGGCGATATCTTGAGTTTCGTTGTCACGTTTGACTCGGGCTAAAGGGGCGTTGAGAACTGCGAGCCGGTCAAGTGTGCGTTTGGCTCGCACTTCTTGGGTTATTCCGATGAGAGAGTTAAAAATAAGGATTAGTCCAAAAGTAGCGTCTTGTATCTGACCAACTACCAGAATGATTACCAGCATCGTGGCCAAAATAGCGTTGAAGCGAGTAAAGATATTGGCCCGAAGAATTTCGCTGAGCGAGCGGCTACTGCGCTGTCCAGAATCGTTCCCTAATCCACGCGCTAAGCGATCGCGTGCTTGCTCAGAAGTTAGACCGGTGTCTGGGGTATTGGTCGCGACATCGGCCACAAAACTAGGAGGCGGAAAGAACGAGTTCTATCTCACCCGTATCTTCGTCGGTTGACAAAAGATAACCGCAACGCTCCGCGAGCAGAGCTTGGCCTTCGTCGGGACCGCTGGCGATTAATTCATCGTCGGCGCAAATAAGTATCTGACCGCGAGGCCGATAAAGATAACGACCCGAACGACGAATCGCGAGAAGATAAAAACCTGTTTCCATTTCGAGTTGCTCGGCCGCGATAGTGGTTCCGGCTAATTCGGACTCGGGGGCGACGGGAATACGCGCGATCACTTCGTCAGATTCTCCGAGGGCGAGGGACAAAATCGGGTGCATCTCTTCTTGGTTTTCCACCAGCCACACCATTTGCTGGGCGGCGTCACCAAGTTCTTCGGCCGCGAAACCAAGATGTAGTAAACCTCGCAACGGCGACGGGTCGGGCTGATCGGCCGCCGAACGCAACACCCATACTTCAAGGCGTTCTCGCATTTCGTCGAGCCGGTCTTCGAGATGACTAACTTCAGCCGCCAAACTTTGATCGTTAAACAAAAGAGCCGAATAAGCCAACCCGATTGCCACTTCGGAAACATTTTTCATTTCCACCAAAACATCGACCGCTCGGTCTAGGTCGGTAAGCGCGGGAGACTCGACTTGGCCAACGGGCTGCCATACCGGGGCCGCAGCAAGTTGGCGCAACTCGGGAATCCCTGCGGGTGGTCCGCGCAAAATGAGTACGTCGTCGGGCAGCAAGATCTCGTCACCGTCGGGGTCGATTATCCAGTCCTTGGCGCGACGAATAGCCACGATGCGCATACCAACTTTGGTGGGAAGTTCGACTTCGGATAGAGGGCGCTGAGAAATAGCCGACTCCTCTCGGACTCGGACTCGATGCGACACCTCTTCGGCCGCGGCCAAGTCGGCCACTAGAGCCGAAGGGATACCGAGACGATGGGTAACAATTCCCGAAATACCTACCGCGGCACTCGCCATGCGCTCAATGGCTGAAATTACGTGGAGCACACTCGACATTTGTTCGGCATCGCGCGGTGAGCGGGCGGCCAGTACACAGACTTCTCGCATCTCGTGGACAAGCCCACTGAGTTGTTCTTCTAGTTCTGCCACCTCAGAGGCCATGTGCTCATCAGAAAAAAACAGAGCCGCGTAGGCGAGGTCAACCATCAACTCCGAGATGTCTTTCGACTCCGAGAGCATGGCTTTGAGGTTGCGGGGCGATCGTTCTTCCATCACGTTCTCCTTAAAGAATAGATCACGACAGGCCCAAGATGGCCAGTGACACCATTAGGGCTATTGCCCCCAAGAAATCTGAGGCCGAAGAAACGATAGGAACGCCATTGTTGTCAGGGTCCCAGCCCAGTCGATAGGTAACTATGGCGCCGATGTACCCCGCAAGGGCGGCCAACGTAGTGGCGATCACTCCGGCCATCAACAACAGTTCGATTAGTTCGATTACCCCGGGGCTGGCCAAGGAAAACACTGCGGCGAGAAGACTGGCGGCCAAACCAAGAACCAAGAAAATTGGTATGCCGATGAGGTAGAGCAGTCCTACGTCATCGGCCACGGGGCCTAGAACGAATCGATCGGGGTCAACTAGACCCAAATGGAGTTTTGTCGCTACTCGAGCCGACAACATTCCGGCTAGTGAGCCGGAAAGGGAGAGTAATGGCGGGATCACGATAAAAAGTGCGGGGTACTCAATAAGGGGAGTAAAGCGCGATTGGATAGTCACTCCGGCCAAAGTGCTTACCACTCCCGCGGCCAGCAAGATTGGTACCGACTCACGCGTTATTCGCCGCAAAATTGGCCACGCACTGCGGATACCCGCGACTAAAAACCCAACGCCAATGATTATCGAAATTGCGGCCAAGAAAGTTGGCAGCCAACTTGGTACATCACGAACGAGCAGCGTGGCTAAAAATAAACTGGGGAGAGTTATCACATCGCCCGCGGCGGTAACTACGGGAACCGAAACATTGTCTACGTCCCAGTCCCGATGCACGCTCAACGAAGCGACGCCCATAGTGATGGCCAAGACGACGAAAGTCGGGATGAGCCCACCAAAGAGTGAAATGACAATGAAGTCGTCAACGCCAATAGCGTTCGGTACTCCAAAGGCGGACGCAACGATTTTGGCCACGAGCGCTAACAGCAACGAGAGGCCGATCGAAAGGCCGATGGACGCACGCAGGTTTTGGTTGACTTCCGAAGTGCGTCGACGGGTGCGATACGAACCGCCGGTGGCGACCAGCGTGCCGAGACGGCTGCCTAGGGCGCCAAAGACATTGCCCCGTAGGCCCACTGCGGCGGGAACTAAAACGAGTAACCCCGGTAGCGCCTCGAGGGTGCCGGTTATTGAACCGAGGGTAAGGCCAGCGACTAAACCAGTGAAAATCGCGAGTAAGTGCGCGACGAAACCTGACCGGACACCGGTCGGATCCGCGCTGACCAGCGCGCGAACCCGCCGCAGGAAGCGGGGGCGGCGCAGCATTGCTCGGGACTTGGAGGCTCGCTCATGATGGCTACTCGATTGGTTGGGTAAAGACCCGAACTGTTCGGCTTACGGCTCGGTGATGTTGGTTACAGCGTAACCGATAGATCGATAGAGCGACGAGAGAGATTTATTCTGAAGGTTCAGGGCGAGGGGCGGGCTCAACTCCGAGTTCCCGCAACGCCTCATCGGACCAACCCGCATCGCTTCCGTAGAAGCCGAAAAGATTTTCTATTGCTTCTATCACTAAGGGCTCGAGTGCGGTCCAACTTGGGGCCGGAGCCTCGACGGTTACATCGCTCGAAAATACCGATACTCCCGTGGCGCCTAGATCGAAGAGCCGGCGCGCTAAGACATCGGGGGGGCGAGGGCCCGTTGTATCGGCGACCGATTGATAGGAAGCTCCGTCCATGCCGGTGATAGAGCGATTGCAAGCAAACAGCCGAACGCTCGGCGAAGCGCCGACTCGAACCGCTACTGAGATTGGTTGACCCATAATGATGAGCCTAGAACTTTCGGCCCGCTAGAAGCGTCATTGGACCAAGCGTTGTGCTCACAACAGCCGACCGGGAGCGGGAGCGAGGTTGCGCCAGGGCAACGCGTCCATAAACACCCACGATCGACGGTGAATAGCGCTGGGACCATAACCGGCCAACGCGACTTTGTGAACCGGGGCGGGGTAACCAACATTGGACTCAAACCCGTAGGGGGGGAAATTCTCGGATTCGTTAGTCATTATTTCGTCGCGCACCACTTTGGCCACACACGAAGCGGCGGCGACCGCCAAAATCGAAGTGTCGCCTTTGACGACCGTGATCACTCGATCACCTAGCCCGAGATAATTATGTGAGCCGTCCAAGATGATGCGGTCGGCGACGAAACCTTGCGACTCAATTTGAGCGAGGGCGCGCATGGCCGCTTGGCGAAGTGCTTCGGTCATCCCCCACTCATCGCATTCTTGGGGCGAAGAATGCCCCACTCCCACTGCTTGCGCCCAGGTTTGAACTTCGGCCGCAACTTGGGGGCGCTTAGCGCGAGTAATCGCTTTGGAGTCGCGCACTCCGCTTAAATGTTCCCGAGCGGGGACTACCGCGGCGACGGTTACCGGGCCGGCCCACGAGCCCCGTCCTACCTCGTCGATGCCGACGACAACTTGGTCCCCTGCGGCCCAGCACTGGCGCTCGAGTCGTAGCGTTGGGTCCATAAAACGACGGTAGCGGGTGGCTCGCAGTTATACGAACCACCCGCAGTTGTTATCTCAGAACTACGTGTGCCGGGCATAAATCTGACAAGCATCCGAAGGAGACCGAGTCCTCCTAGGCTGCGAGCGTGACCGATGAGACCCCGGAGCCAATAGCTGTTGCCATCGTTGCCCACACTCACTGGGACCGCGAGTGGTACCTCGCGTTTGAAACCTTCCGGGTGCGATTGGTGGGACTCATTGACGGACTGCTCGACCTCTTAGAACGCGACCAGTTTTATGAGCGATTTTTGCTCGACGGGCAAACCGCGGTCATCGACGACTACCTCGCCGTTCGTCCCGAAGCCGAGAGCCGGATAAAAGCCCTCGCTCGGGCCGGGCGTTTACAGGTGGGTCCGTGGATGATTTTGATGGACGAGTTCATGGTGTCGGGTGAAACTATTGTGCGTAATTTGCAGTGGGGAATGAAGCGAGCGCGCGAACTTGGTGGGCTCATGGAAGTGGGCTACTTGCCCGACATGTTTGGCCATGTCGCGCAGATGCCCCAAATACTTTCACTGGCGGGACTCAACGACGCGGTGGTATGGCGCGGTGTGCCTAACGAGATCGTTAAAAGCGCGTTCTGGTGGGAAGCACCCAACGGGTCGCGAGTAAGAGCCGAGTACTTGATCGGTTCTTACTCAAACGGACGTGACTTGCCGGATACTGGGTCGGGGCTAGTGGCTCGCGCTCATAGTTACGAACAAGAACTGGGCTCGGCTCGACTTGATAACGGCTCGATGTTGTTGATGAACGGCACCGACCACCAGATACCCCAGCCCGGGCTTAGCCAGGCGGTGGCTCAAGCCAACGAAAGCCAAGCCCGTTATGAGTTCAAAATCACCACTTTGGCCGATTATCTCGCCGGCGTGCCCCGTAACGATCTGGCCCTGTGGCGGGGAGAAATGCGTTCGGGGGGGCGAGCCAATGTGCTTATGGGGGTGGCGTCCAATCGGGTTGACGTTCACCGCGCCGCCGCGCGCGCGGAACGAGCCGTCGAACGCCGGGCTGAACCACTCAACGCGCTACTTCGAGAACCCGACCAATACCCCACGACACTTTTAGCCACCGCGTGGGAAAATCTGATCCTCAACAGCGCTCACGACTCGTCGTGCGCGTGTAGTAGCGACGAAGTGGTCGATGCAGTGATGGTGCGCTACCAACAAGCACGACAAATCGGCGACGCGCTGGTAAACCAAGCCGTTCAGGAGTTCGCCGACCGTAGCGGAGCGCCGATGGGGTCGACGGTGGTGGTTAACCCCACCGCACATCGACGTTCGGGAACGGTGAATTTGTCGGTTCCGGGTATGGGCCCAGTTCACTTTGTCAGTGCTACCGGAATCTCGTGCCCCACTCAGATCGTGAATCAAACCAGTGGCGACCGAGTTGGGTTTTCTACTTTGGTGGTCGGACAAAAGATCAGGTGGGTGCTCGAGATGATGCGCGGACCAGAATTTGCTGGGGTGCGCATCAAAGCGGTCACGGTGCGAGAGTTAGCCACCGACGAATGGGAGTACACCTTCGTTGCCGCCGACCCCCCCGATACCGCCATTGACCTAGGAGAGTGGCGAGAAGAGTTGCTTGCCCGAGGTATGGCGGGAGCCACTTTGCGAGTGCGCCAAACCGAGGCCCCAGTTCGACGAGTGATCGTGGCCATGCCCGAAATAGCCGGCTACGGCTGGCTGAGCCTCACTGCGGTTGAGGGGACGGGAACGGGCGGCGAGACGAGCGGTGAGGGAAATACTTTGACCAATGCCCACATCGTCGTCGAAGCCGACCCCGCCACCGGACAACTCACCGTCACTACCACCGACGGAGTTAGCGTTTCGAGAGCGCACGCCCTAGTTGACGGCGGCGACGGTGGCGATACCTACAATTATTCTCCTCCCACCGAAGATCAGATCATCGATCGGCCGCACTCGGTTGAGTTGGAAGTTTTAGAATCCGGGCCGGTGCGTTCACGTTTACTTGTCACGACTATTAGCACCGTGCCCGCGGCGGCTATCGGCGACGAACAACTTTGCTCTCGGCGTAGCGACGAAACGGTAGAGCAAAAGATTGTCACTACGGTGGAATTGCGAGCGGACGAAAACTTTGTCCGTCTTCACGTGGAGATTGACAACCACGCGCGTGACCATCGACTGCGAGCCCACCTGACTCTGCCGGAACCAGTGGCGAGTTCAGACGCGGAATGCGCCTTTGGCGTCGTTAGTCGAGATCTTGAGGCCGAAGGAGGACCGGGGGAATTTGGTCTGCCCACTTTTGTCTCTCGGCGCTTTGTCGACGCGTCGAACGGGTCGGTCGGGTGCGCAATTATTCACGACGGACTCTTAGAATACGAAGTTTTAACCGACGAGTCGGGGGCGGGCACCGAGTTAGCCCTTACCTTGTTGCGGGCTACGGGTTATTTATCGCGCGCCCAAGCCCAGTTGCGCCCCAACCCGGCTGGCCCGCTTATGCCCCTTACGGGTGCTCAGATGGCTGGGACCATCGCGCTTGATTACGCGATTTTGCCCCACCGAGGTGATTGGCAACAAGCACAGCTTTACTCGGCCGCCGATGCCTTTTTGGTTCCCCTAGAGCGAGCCCGGGTAAAAACCGAGTCAACTCCAACCATCGGTGACCAAAGCGGCCTAATCGTCACCGGCGCCGAAGTGGCCGCGGTGAATCGTTACCGAGGCGAATTGACCGTGCGGGTCTTTAACCCCACTAACGAACCGAGCGAGTTATGCATCATTACTAGCCAAGACCGCGGCGACCAAAAGGCGGTGGTGGTCGATTTTAATGAACAGGTAATAGATACTTTTTCTCAAACTCGCACTCTAGGACCCAACGAAATAATCACGGTGCGTTTTAGCGCTAGTTAAATACCCTCAAGTGCGGTTAGCCGCGAGCAGCATTTCGCCCTTAGGCTCACGGGTGACAAAATCAGCATCCAACCCCGGGACGCTCAACTCCACTCCTACGGGAATATCCCAAAA
>CAFBPQ010000012.1_pt1 | contig 33416 bp, 32 predicted proteins | sample 7269761 | NCBI WGS metagenome assembly CAFBPQ01 (sample SAMEA6814150, study PRJEB35770) | uncultured Actinomycetes bacterium | biome: Freshwater; feature: Freshwater reservoir; material: water | place: Czech Republic | collected 2017-06-27 | depth 30m m
TAGGCCTTGGTGCCGTCGGGGGTAATAGCCACACCGGGAGAACTCGAGCCGACGGGAACAGTTGCGATCTCGGTCTCAGTGGCGGTGTCTATTACCGAAACACTGCTGGAACCGTAACTAGCTACGTAGGCCTTGGTGCCGTCGGGGGTAATGGCTACATCGTAGGGAGCGTTGATGCCAGTACCGGTAACCAGTCCAACTTGAGCGTTAGTAGTGGTGTCTATTACCGAAGCATTGGCATCGCCCAAGTTAACTACGTAGGCCCTACCGGCGCAGCCCCCATTGGCGTTCGAGGGGGAATTTGAATTGGCTACTACGGCGCCAAGAGCCAAGATAGAAATCGTGATAACGAGCATCCGGAGACGAAGAGCCTTGCTCATTTACAATCTCCCTTTTATTGACAAAAAGATTTTGTAGTGATTTTCAAGTCCACAACTTAATAGGCCGCCCAGGGCAGAATCAAGCCAAAGCACCAGAGAGGATTACGGCAAACCTATTGTGCCGGTCAGGTTTGCGCCGGCCAAGATTGTGCCGGTCAGGTTTGCGCCAGTCAGGTCTGCGTTCTTCAGGTTTGCGTGGTACAGGACTGTCCCGGTTAGGTTTGCACCCTTCAGACTTGCACCCTTCAGACTTGCATCGGTCAGGTATGCGCCCCGCAGGTTTGCCCTCTTTAGGTTTGCCCCGGTCAGATTTACGCCGGTCAGGTCTGCGCCCGACAGGTCTGCGCTCTTTAGGTCTGCGCCCGACAGATCTGCGCTCTTTAGGTTTACCCCAGTCAGATTTGCGCTCTTTAGGCTTGCACTCTTTAGGCTGGCGCCGGCCAGGCTGGCGCCGGTTAGGGCCGCTAAGCGCAGATCTGCGCGCTTTAGGTTTGCCCCAGACAGATTTGAAAAGCGAAGGTTTGCGCTCTTCAGGTTTGCGCTCTCCAGGTCTGCGGTGTACAGGTCTGCGCCCGTCAGGTCTGTTTTATTCAGGTCTGCGCCGGTTAGGTATGCGCCGGTTAGGTCTGCGCCGGTTAGGTCTGCGCTATTCAGATCTGCGCCCGCTAGGTATGCGCCCGCTAGGTATGCGCCAATACAGGAAGCCATGGGCTCAATTTTGCACCCATTTATGGCGACTCCCGCATCTTTCTCGCCACCGCAAGCAACAAGAGCCAAAAGAGCAAAAAGAGCCGCAAAAAAAAATTTCATGAAGCACGCTATAACGCAAAAGTCTACATTTCTTTGTGGCGGTTGACGCAACTTGGCGGCGGGGTTAACTGAAGCCGATGGGCTCGGACTCGCCCTAATAGGACTGTCGCTAATAGCGTCCGGATGAGTGAGTTTTGTTCAGTAGCGCCTACAGCCACTAAGCGAGTAGACCATTTCTATGACCAAGGGCGCCAACAACGTCGATCGCAGCCGTGAGTGGGCGGATCTAAAGGAGCGTTATCTCCGACCCCCGAGCCAACGGCCGACCTCGTCTGCTCGGGGACTCCACCACTTCGCTCTTTTATGTAACAACGTCGAGGAAACAATTATTTTTTACCAAGACCTACTCGAGATGCCCTTAGTTGAATTATTCGAAAACCGTGACTACCAAGGATCAACCCACTTCTTTTTTGATGTTGGACACGGAAATTATTTGGCTTACTTTGACTTTCCCGGTCTTTATGTTGGCGAGTACCAAGAGGTGATTGGAGGATTGCACCACATTGCCTTATCAGTAGAAAAATCAAAATGGGATCGGCTAGTTGTCAAACTGGAAACTGCGGGAATTGAAATCCAAATCGTGAACGACTCGTCGGCTTATTTTGCTGGCCCCAACGGTGAGCGACTCGAGCTTCTTACTTATCCACTCAACGACATGTACGGAAATGTCATTGGTGCACCTGCCGTTGATTTGATTACCACCCTTAGAAGCACTGGCGCAGTGCGGCAATTCACCGACGAAGGCGTAAGCGATGATGTTTTGTTCAGAATTCTTGACTCGGCACGATTTGCCCCCAATGGAGGCAACCGCCAAGCGTGGAAAGTAATCGCCGTAAAAGATAAGACTCTGCGCACCACCTTGGCCGACCTGTACGCGGGCCCGTGGGCACAGTATCAAGCGTTAGGAGCTGCGGGGCTAACGCCATGGTCGCCTTATGGCGATAGAACGGCAGAAAACGAGATAATTGCCGAGCACGAACGCAATGCCGGCAGCGCCCAGACCACCGACGAATTTGTAAATGCTTTATTTAACGCCCCCATAGTTTTGGCCATTGTCGCCGACCTTGAAAATCTTGTCGCCACCGACCGTGATCTAGATCGCCCCACTATGGCGGTGGGAGCGTCGATTTATCCGTTCGCATGGAATATTCTGCTCGCAGCTAGAGCAGAGGGGCTCGGGGGTGTAATCACCACCATGCACGTCCGGATCGAACCGGAAGTAAAAAACCTTTTAGCAATACCTGATCATTTCGCTTTAGCCGCCGTGATAGTGATCGGCCACCCCGAACAGACAATAAGCAAATTGCGGCGCGGTGCGGTTGATAGTTTCACCACTGTTGATCGCTTTACGGGCCCGGCGTTAGTTGAATTGCCAAATACGCATAGAACTCAGCCTTGATCATCCTACTTTTGAATTAATTGATTTCACGGTAGACAGTCCTATCACCAAACAGAACAAGCGCCGTTTGCGTTGGGTGTAGTTGCTCTAGTGTGTAAATTCAATGACGAATACGGAGGACGCTACGAACTACGGTGAGCACCGACTTGCGCTGCGCGCCGAACGGGCTCGGGCAGCCCCCTACTGGGGTGGCTTCCAGTTAAGGATCGTGCTTGAGTTCCTTGTTAGTAGCGCAGCGTGGATCACCGTTATCGTCTTGGGCACTGTAGGCATCATTCCACTGGGGCTGGGTCTTGTACTTAACACCATCGTGGCGACAACTTTCTACATGCCCATGCACGAAGCGACCCACGGGAACATCTGGGGCCGACGGCCTGGGTCTCGGACGGTGGAAAACCTCATTGGTATCGCTTGTTCTATCCCGCTGGGATTGTCCTATGAGGCCCACCGTGTCTCACACATGCGCCACCACGCGTTTACCAACGACCCTGATCGCGACCCTGATCGCTTCACCGACGGCCCGCTGCACGACCTTCCCGCCAAATGGTTCGTTGTTATGGTGGTCAACGTATTCCTACCGGTGTTCGCGTTCGTCCCATCCACTCGCCGGCTGCTGCCGGCTCAGATCCGGCAATCGTTTCGTGCCGACGGGGGCAAGCGATCTGGACTGGTGCAACTTCGGTTTTGGCTCATCATGCACTCCGTCTTGTTGGTGGCGTTTCTCACTGGGTTCGGGTGGCCAGCCCTGTTTCTCTGGTACATCCCAGCACGCCTCCAAGCGTTCTGGCTGCTTTTAGTTTTTGCTTGGTACCCTCATCACCCCGCCGCACAGGTCGGGCGTTACGTTGACACCCGCGTGGCGGTGTTTCCCGAGTCGGGACTCTTACTCCGCGGCCACGACCACCATGCCTTACACCACTTGTTTCCCCGAGTTCCTCACTACCGGCTGCGGGCGTTATGGCAAGACGTTGCCGCCGACATGGTGGCGAAAGGAGTTCGATCTGAGGGTCAGGCGCTGGAGGCAACTGGGCCAATTATTTGGTAGTCATTGGCTACTACGGCGCCAAGAGCCAAGACAGAAATCGTGATAACGAGAGCCCAAAGCCGAGAAATCTTATTCATTCCTACTTGCCTCCTACTGGCCCAAAAGAGATTTTGTTTTAACTTTTAGTATTCCCGCCCTACTGTAGTCACCTAGAGCGGCCTAAAAGGACTAACGGGGCGTGAAACCCTGATATATTTTCTATTGATCATGACTGATAAAACGAAACTCATCTGGTACTACGTGGCTTTATTCGTCGCAATCATGTTTTTCCAACTGGTGTTCGAGTTGATCTTCGGCGACGCGGTTACTGCTGGGTGGGTTAGCCGAACGGTGATCACGTCCGCGATTGTGACCGTCCTGTTCATACTATTCGACCGGTGGCGGCGTCGGCGAGCCTCTACGGGGCAATAATAGAATTACCATTGTCGTCCCAGTCGGAGTTTCGTAGGTCTGGGTAACGGTTGTCATTGTCTCGTAGGTCTGCGGCTTAATCTGAGCCGAACAGGCCGAAGCCGAACCGGGCTTCGTCTGGCTCGCAACCGGTGTATTCGACCATGCGTGCGCCTTCCAGGTTTGCGCCTGACTGGTTTGCGCCATGCAGGTTTGCGCCATGCAGGTTTGCGTTGCGCAGGTCTGCATTGGTCAGGTTTGCGTTCTTCAGGTTTGTGCATTCCAGGTCTGCGTCGCGCAGGTTTGCTTCGATCAGGACTGCGTCGCGCAGGTTTGCGGAGTTCAGATTTGCGCCTTGTAGGTTTGTGGCGATCAGGACTGCGTCTTCCATGAGTGCGAAGCGCAGGTCTGCGCCGCGCAGACTACTTATGTTGTTGCCGCGCCCAGTCCCTCCTAGGTCTGCGCGGCGTAGGTCTGCGCGGTACAGCATTGCGCCGGTCAGGTCTGCGCCGCGCAGGTCTGTGTCGCGCAGGTCTGTGCGTTTCCCATCCCACAGGTCTGCGCCGATTAGGTATGCGCCCCGCAGGTTTGCGTATTGCAGGTCTGCGTTGCCCAAGTATGCGCCGGTCAGGTCTGCGATGAGCAGGTCTGCGTCGCGTAGGTCTGCGCCGCGTAGGTCTGCGCCGCGCAGATTTGCGCCTCGCAGGTTTGCGCCTCGCAGGTTTGCGCCTCGCAGGTTTGCTCTTTCACAGTTCGCACTAGGCTCAATTACGCACCCGTTGATGTTTAGGTAGGCTGGCGAGCCGCCAGCAACGGGAGCGGTGGCGACCGCGAACAAGACCGCCGCTACGACTGCCACTGCTATGCCTATTGACTTATTCACTTCCCCCCCCGTTCGTCGTCTAGCACCACACTAGCGAGGGCTTCGTCGGCATTGAGGCCGCTCAAGATTACCCGGAGGACGAGGTCGAGGGATTCCTCCGGCGTCAGGTTCGCAATACACACTTGAGTTCGCGCTACCGCCTAACAAATAGATTCGCCCAAATTCCTTTGCGCACGTCAGTGAAAATTGGTGGCGGGGGTGGGATTTGAACCCACGACCTTCGGTCCCCCAGTTCTATACACCGCTATTACCCGCGTTGGTTAATCCGCGAAAAACTTTATTAAGACACGGTTCAACTAGGTGTCACTACTTAGCGTTTTTCACTGTTTCTCGACATCGTGTGGCCTATATGTGGCCTGAGGCTAATGGTCACTGCCCCGTCGGGGTTGGGCGCCATATCGGGTTCAGATAAACTTCATGTCGTCGGTTGTTCGGCAGGTGCAGGTCGGGGTCGGGCGCCCGGGTGCCTCAGGGGAGGTTCGGGATCGGCTCGTCGGATCCGCGGGCCTCCGCTGCGGAGAGTCCCCCGCCCCCGAACTGGATGTCCATCGCCGCCCGCAGCTCGGCGGGGTCCAGCGTCCCGGGGAGGATGGGGACGAACCGGTAGACGAACCACTGCGATGCATACGTGATGGCGAACCCACGCAACCCGTTGACGCTCTCGGTCCCGGTTCCGTTGCCACCCCACCCGATGACCCAATCGCTCGCCGAGAGGCGGCGCGCGCTGCCACAGCAGAACGATCTCGGGATCTGCGGGTCGCTCACCGCGTCTTGGAGCGTCGCCGTACCCGTTGTTTCGTCGATCGCGTAGCGCGCCCCACGTGGCGGACGTCCGAGACCGCTCCCGTTGTCGTAGAGGGACAGCGTGCCGTCAGCGAGGATCCGGGCATCGTGCTGGCCGCCGAAGTGGCTCCCACCGGTGTAGACGGGATCGCCGACGACGCTGAGCTGGGTCAATGCGGGCGTCGTCGGGGATGCAGTAGCCCCCAACTTCCACACCACGCCTTCACCGACCACCGTGCTGGGGGGGGGCACCGACGTCGATGTCGATCTTGTAGAGAGCGTCGAGATGCCGGAACGACAAGATGAAGGTGTGGCCGTCGCCCGAGTCCTCGATCGAGTTCCAGTGGTACACGTCGTACGCGCCGCCCGAGGTCGGTCCGGCCGTGATGACCTCCGGGTACCACTGCGGATTCATCTCGGTGACCGGAATGTGGTCCATGACGTTCCACGACTTCACGGTCACGCCGAGCGGGTCCACCTCTTTGATGACGTGGTTGAGCACGGTGGCGCTCACCGGACCGCCCAGCTCCGTGAGGTCCTGGCCCGACACGTTCTCGTTGACGACCATGATGTAGTTCCCGCTGGGGAGCAGCAGGAGGTCGTGCGCGTCGGCGCTGAGGCCGCTCACCGTCCGCACCAGCGTCCCATCGAGCTTGCGCTCCTCGAAGCCCCCGTTGATCAGCGACGCGACGTTGCCGTTCGGGAGGAGGGTGGTGAAGTACGTCGCCGCCTTGGGCGCCCACCAGACCGGGACGCCGTTGGCGTCGAAGATCGTCGGGTAGGCGCCCAAGGCGCCGAACGACGTCAATTCGAACGGCGTCGCCATGTAGTGCTGCGCACGGGTCGCGCCGGTGTGTGACGCGCTCCACGCCGGGAAGTCGAGGGGCAGGCACCGGACGTAGTACGCCTTCAGGACCTGCGACGGGGGCCGGACCACGATCGCGAAGGCCTGGCCTGCCGCCCGGCTCGCGGTCGTGGTGAACCTTCCGCTGGACCAGGGCCGGCCTGCCACCGACACCGCGGTACCGTCCGGCGCGCCGATCGTGACCTGCACCGGCGCCCCGTCGCCACAACGGCTCACATAGTCCGTCACGGACGGATCGAAGGCCGGGAACAAGCTAGGACTCGCCGACACCTCGAGCGCCGACGGCGGTGGCGGTGGCGGGGCGACCGGCACACAACCCGCCGCCCCTGCCACCAACGCCACGCCAGCGATTACCAGAAACAATCTTCGCACATTCCAGATTACACTGCGAGTAGAAGCGCAGTTTCATGCAGCAAAACTAAAAGCCGTGTGGCCTGAGCGGAGTTCGCGCTACCGCCTAACAAATAGATTCGCCCAAATTCCTTTGTGCACGTCAGTAAAAATTGGTGGCGGGGGTGGGATTTGAACCCACGACCTTCGGGTTATGAGCCCGACGAGCTACCAGACTGCTCCACCCCGCTCTTATGTTCTAGTCGCTTTAGGGGGTTGAGTTCCAGCCGGAATATCACCATAAGAATGGACCGTCATATCAACGCACTAGCCTCAGAGGTCGCCTCGATCGAGTCGGGCGAGAATAGTGACCGCAGTTTCTCTCATTTCGTCGCGATCTTTTAGTTGCTGGGCGGCACGAACTTGGCGAGCTACGCGCGGATTTTTTACAAAAACTTCTTCGTGGCGCAAAAAGAAATCCCAATACAAGACGGTGAATGGACAGGCATCTTCACCAACTCGTTTCTTGCGGTCATATACGCATCCCTTGCAGTGATCACTCATGCGATCGATATAGGCTCCGCCGCTTGCGTAAGGCTTAGTGGCGAGCATCCCCCCATCAGCGAATTGTGACATTCCTATGACGTTAGGCACCATTACCCATTCGGCCGCGTCCACGTAGCTGTTCCACATCCACCTAGTAAATTCCTGTGGGTTCACGCCGGAAATCAAGGCGAAATTCCCCAGCACCATCAGGCGTTCAATATGATGCGAGTACGCGCGATCATAAATATGCTGTAAAGAAGATTGAACGCAGCGCATTTTTGTTGAGTCTCGGCTAGTGAATAGTGCTGGTAGCGGTCTTTGGGCATTCAGCGCATTGAGATCCTTGTACTCTGGCCCCCACCGCCAGTAACAATTCCAGATGTACTCCCGCCAGCCAATGATTTGGCGAATGAACCCCTCGGCGCTGTTGATTGGCACTTTGCCCGCTAAAAATGCTTCTTCGGCCGCGCGAACGACTTCATCGGGCAACAATAAGCCATTATTTAGATACGGTGACAATAAGGCATGCGCGAGGTGCCAATTGGACTGCAACATCGCGTCTTCGTGTTCACCAAAAATAGGCAAAAGTTGGGTGATAAAGAACTTCAGCCGTTTAAGCGCGCCCGCTCGAGTTGTCGCCCAAGTTCCATCGGGCAGAGCACCCCAAGTGTTGGCGCTAACATCGCTCACCACTTGAGCGTCAATGTCATCTAATTTCTGCAACACTGGCGACGGCCAACGATCATGACCAGTTTTAGGGGGCGGCTCTCGATTGTCCTCGTCAAAATTCCATTTTCCGCCGACCGGAGTGTCACCATCCATCAAAATATCTAGCCGCTTGCGCTGCCACCGGTAGAAATCTTCCATTTTTAAACTCTTGCGTGTCTCGGCGAATTGACTAAAGGTGGTCGAATCGCAGAGAAACTGATTTGATTTCTCGACTTGCACACCAAGAGACTCAACTAATTGTCTTGCGGTATAACTATTAGGTTCAGTGACCACAATGCGTGATGGCGCGTACGCCGCTTGATGGCTTTTCACCCCCGCACTCATCGACTCGGCCTGCTGGTAATCAACAGAAAAGCCTTCTTGGCGCAATTCGTCGGCGAAGCGACGCATAGACGCAATCATGAAGTGCGCTCTTTGCACATGCCAAGGACGAGAAGCAATTTTTGATCGTGACTCCACCAGTAGTATCTGATGAGTATCTGGATGAGCAAACTGGAGAGCGCCAATATGTCGGTTCAACTGGTCGCCAAAGACCCAGACGGTTTCAAGGCTCATCTTAAATATGGTACGCCGGTCAGGTAAAAAGCCTTCCATGAGAAACCGACTTATACAGATCAACCTAGTAATGACGGTGTTCGTATTTATTTATTCCTACTGGTTAAGCACCGAGTCCACTTGGCGACCTGACCACATCACCAGGTCCGATTTAGGCAGCGCTTTCTATTTCTGGAGCCAAGCTCGATCGCTAGTACGGGGACAACTATCCGTGCAAACACCTCCACAGTGGTGGATTGAATGTTTCACAATAGGTGAAAAATGCTACGGCTACTTTGGGGTAACACCGAGTATTTTGCGAATACCAGCAGTAGCGATTTTTCATGATTCCGTCGTTGGCTTAGTTCCCCTCTTTGTAGCCATCGCTATCACTCTTGCCTTTTGGGCAGCAATGGACTTAGTTCGCTTAGTGATAGTTAACTACCAAACCCGACAAGAATCGGTCTCGCAAAATCTACTAATCCGCTGGCTAGTCGTTACTGGCCTGCTACTAGGTCCAGGATCAGTTCTAATTTTTACGGCTAAAGCCCGAGTTTACGAAGAAGCGGTTATTTGGTGTGTGGCATTTATGGTCTTGACCCTGAACTTCATTTATCGCTGGTCGAAAAATCACTCAGACCGTCTACTTGGGGCTGCCCTTTTGACTGGAACGCTGTCGGCTCTTTCTCGCCCGAGCGCTATCCCCGCGCTAGTCGTCCTTGGTTTCGCAGTCCTATTTATTGCGTGGCGAACGGGACGAATATCGACCAAGATTCTTGGGGCCGCGCTAATGGTTATCCCAGCGGGGCTTTACGTATTTATTTTTGTCAGTAAATTTGGATCACTAAGTTTTCCGTGGAAAAATTACTCGCCCTACATAGTGAGCCTAAAAGGAAATTTCAATGAAGATAGTTTTCGACAAGTCATAGAAAACAATAACGGTGGCACGGTGGGGTTGCGTTACATCCCCACCACCTTGGCTAACTATTTTCGCTTCGACTCAATCAGTTTTAATTTAGGGTCCCCGTGGGTGACTTTAAAATCGATTTTCGCAAGTGATCTCATAATCCTTCCACCAGTTAATGCCAATCAAATTTGGGGGTCTCGCATCCCGAGCCTCACTAACACGATGCCTATCCCTTTGCTATTTACCGCGATAGCAATAATCAGCCAACTTCGTCTCGTTTTAAAACGTAAGTTGAAGGGGGGCGACTGGATGCCCGCGTTCATACTGCTAGCAGGGCTAGCCGGTGGAGTTCCTTTGATTATGTACTACGCACTCGCAGGTCGCTACTTAGGTGACCTCTACCCACTGTTGACAGTCGGGACGGCGTTTGCTTTGCCGACGGTGTTGGTTTATTCCCAAAAAGATAAATGGTGGAGCCGAGCGATTTTCCCTGTAGTGGCACTAATAGCCGTTGCGAGCAGTTTCATCACTTATCAGATACAAAGCGTAGTTTTTTAAGAAATAAGACGTCTGGAAATAGAAAGGCGGGGTGCGAACCAGGTAAACCGGCTCACACCCCGCGGCTTTCTTCTAACTAATAATTAGTGACTAAACGCTTGTCCGAGTTTTCTGTCCGCCATAAACAGCCAGACCATAGATCACCATCACGTCAATCAAGATGGCCACGAAGGTCCAAATGACGTTGGTGTTAATCCAAGCCAACTGGGCTACGGCGTTGATAAACGCAGTTATGATTCCCACTACTGGGCCCCAAGTCGTTCCCCCGAAGATGGAGAACGAAGCGAGGATCTGAAGACCGCCCCAGATCAAGAAGAACCATCCCCAAGTCGAAAGATTGGAGAACAGCACATCGTTAATCAGATAGGACGATGTTCCGTCAATGGCAACAAGGCCGTGAATGACATTGAAAATTCCCACCAGCAATAACAAAAGCCCGGCGAAAGTTAGCCATCCGTAACCAATTTTTATTTCTGATCCGTTAGACATAGTCACACTCCTAAATAGCGACGCAATATAAACGACGTATCTGGTGATACATCGCCTAAAACGCTACTGATTAGAGCGCTAATAAACGCGGATACTCAATATGAGCCAAACAGAATAAAGATAAATACGGTCAGGAGAGGCTAGCTAAAGCCTTGTAACAAGCCGCAGTGGGATCCTCCGTATTTTCGTAGACAACCGTTTCTAGGTTGCCGCCGCCGCCGGTGGGGGGGTGGAGAATCTCAAGATTTACCTGAAGCATTCCTTGGCCACCCATTTTTTTACTCTTGGCGTTGACCGTAATTTCGGAAAGTGGCCAGTGGCCAAGCTCGGGGCCAAGTTTGAAGTCACGCGTCATGCTCGTTTGGGAATCAAAAGCGTAGAGAGTCGTAGAAGTAATCACAAGAACTGATTGGTGATTATCTAGTCCCATTACCGCCTTGCCCGTTGATGTGCCGGTCAAATCACCACCTTTTTTCTTGCGCCAAAGCCCCGAGACCATTTTAATTCCGTCAGTCATCGCGTTTTTGTATTGCGCTTGTGAAAAACTTCCTTTAGACATAAACACTCCACAATTTTGGATTGGGCCGTCCACCTGGTTTTGTAATTCACTTTTAAGATTTATATGAAAGGATTCATCCATTTTCATATTTGCCTCCTTGTTAGTAAATATCTTTATCTCATCGCGTTTTCAAGGTTTCGTCAGTGGCCAGTCCAGAGGGAGGCTCAATGCTTGACGGATGGCGGGAGTGAAGTTGACTTCAACTTCATCGGGAATCGAATATTCAGGGATGCGGCGATGCCATTCTTCTATGGCTACTCTCAATTCAAGTCGCGCGAAGTGCGAACCCAAACAACGGTGAGGCCCGGCACCAAAAGCAACATGACGATTGGCCGGTCGATCAAAATCGACTGATCCGGCTCTGTCAAACTCTTCTGCGTCGACATCAGCCGCACCAATCACTACTGCGCAGCCGTCACCCGCTTTAACTTCTACCCCACCGATTTCAGTATCACTAGTCAACATTCGCGCGATGAGCGCCACGGGGGTATCCCACCGCAATAACTCTTCAATTACTGCGGGGATCCGGCTGGGGTCAGCCACAATTTGTGCTCGCATCTCGGGATTGCGAGCCAAAAAAACGATCATGCAATCGAGAGTGGCGGTAACTGTGTCTAGACCCGCCAGCAAAAGCAGGTGGCACATTCCGAGTTTTTCTTCGGCGGTGACGGGTCGGCCTTCGATTTCGCCGTTAGCCAAACGAGTCAGAAGTCCGTCGTCGGGATTGCGGGTTTTTTCCGCGAGCGACTCCTCGAAGTAGGCGGTTATCGCTTTGCCCGCCCGATCGCGAATTGCGGCTACTTCTTCTGGGTCGCTTGAAGCCGGACGAATAGTGTCGTCTCGCCAGCCGAGAAACATCTCTAGATCAGATTGCGGCAGGCCCATCAGTCGCAAAAACAGCGCCGACGGCAGTGGCGTGGCGAACTCTTGGTGAAATTCGCATCCGCCTTTGTCGACAAAACGATCCAACACCTCGTTGGTCAGCGATCGCACGTCCGGCTCTAGTTCAGCCATGCGTCGAGGTGAGAACTCGGGGTCAAGAAATCGTCGATACTTGGCGTGCTCGGGTGGGTCAACCTGGAGAGGAATCAACGGCTGGCTTTGACCAATGTCTACTGCTCCGGGCGCAGAAGAAAACACTTCGGGGTGCTTTAGCGCCCACATCACATCGGCGTAACGAGTGAGGTAGACGGTGGAGTTTCCGTTCATGTCGGCTTCTCGAGTAACAGGACATTCGGAATGGATGCGGGCGTAAGCCTCTTGAGGGTTATTGGCGGCGTCAGGATGGAAAAGGATCTCGGGAATGCTGGCCATAACTTGATACTAGGTCGCGCCTGCGAAAGGTGTGCTGGGCCGGTAAAGCGCAAGAGTTATCAACCGATTTCGACGATCCCACGCAGCCCAAGCGCATCCATCCATTCGGAAAGTCGGGCGGTGACTTCGGAGAGTTGATCAGTAATAAGAATTAGCCCGAATATCCCTAGAACCCCAGCGGATAAAAATGTTAAGCCGCGAGAATGTTTGCGAACCCACTTTAGTGGCGCGGCGAAACGACCGAACGCGAGACCAACGGCAAGAAACGAAAGACCAAGGCCGAGAGAATAAGCCGTGAGCAACAAAGCCGCCCACAATAAATCTTGTCCTTGGGCCGCGAAACCCAAGACGGTCCCGAGAATAGGTCCAATACACGGCGTCCACGCCAGCCCAAACGCTATGCCCGCTACTGGAGCAGCCGCTAAACCAAAGCGTTCGATGTGAGGGCGAAAACGAAACTCACGGTACAAACGTGGAGTAGACAAAAGTTGTGAGCCGGCTAAATAAATTGCCATGAGCAAGACCAGAACGCCCGAAATTCGTGTGAGCGTGGCTTGACTATCGAATAATTTCTGGCTTACCGCGGTAGTGGCTAAGCCGAGAATTACAAAAACTAAGGTGAAACCACTTACGAATAAACCCGTAGTAATAGCTATGCGCCGAAGTTGTTGTGAACGGGCGGTTTCAATTTCACTTAGAGTAAGCCCTGATACCAAACTTAAATAACCTGGCACTATGGGCAATACGCACGGTGATAAAAAAGAGATGATTCCGCCGCCAAAAGCCACCAGCAAATAGAGGTTGTTATTAGCATTGGCCGCCGCTAAAAAACCGAGCGAACTAGTCATCTGGTTAGTCAGGCTAGGGCGAATTGCCGTCGGTATCGAAACCGGAGCGCTCTTCGGCCACACGCGCTTCGGCTAAGGCGACATAATTAGCATCGGTGTCGTAGCCAACGTAATGACGACCAGTGCGTACCGCCGCCACCGCCGTCGTGCCCGAACCAACAAACGGATCGAGTATCACATCATTTAGGTAGGTATAAAGATGAATCAATCGCTCGGGTAGTTCCACCGGAAAAGGCGCGGGGTGTCCGATACGACGGGCTGACTCAGGCCGCATTTCCCATACATCTAGCGTTGCGGCCAGAAATTCTTCTTTCGTCGTGGTGTTTTCAAACGGTAAGCCTTCTTTTTCTCGCACTTTTCTGGGGATGGCCCGATCAAAACGACCTTTGCACGCAACAATTACCCGCTCGCTGATGTCCCGTAAAACTGGGTTTGATGCCGACATGTACGACCCAACGGCGATTGAGCCTGACGCGCCTTTGGCTTTTTGCCAAATTATTTCGGCGCGAAGCAATAGTCCAAGATCGTCTTGAAGGATTCGAATCACATCAGAAGAAAGTGAGCGATAAGGCTTGCGCCCCAAGTTGGCAACATTTACCGCCATGCGACCACCGGGTTCAAGAACGCGACGACACTCAGAAAAAACATCACGCAGCATCTCTAGGTATTCCACGTAAGAAGCCGGAACCCCGCCTTCGCCCAGTACGGCCTCGTATTCTTTACCGGCAAAATAAGGGGGTGAAGTAACCACTAAGGCGATGCTGTTGTCGGCTACCACCGACATATCGCGTGCGTCACCACAGAAAATCGTGTCGGGGACAGCGCACCGTTCCACTACCGCAGCGTCGGAAACTTCGGGCGAAGAAAAGCGGGCGTAAAAAGCTGAGGCATCGTGATTTTCTCGATTGCCAGCACCAAACTCTCGTGTGTGTGTAGCCATACTCGAACGGTAGTGCGCTTACGAAGCGGGGGCGGCACTCGAATGATCGAAAGTCCAGCGCAACCACAGACTGGCGTAACGACCACTGGCCGCGGCGAGATCGGAGTGGGTCCCTAATTCGACAATCCGACCGTCATCGACCACCGCCACCCGATCAGCTCGCTCCGCGGTTGATAAACGATGAGCCACCACAATTACGGTTCTATTTTTGGTCAGCACTTCGAGTGCTCGTTCAACCTCGGATTCGGTACCGGGGTCAAGATTCGATGTGGCCTCGTCGAGCACCAAAACGGGTGGGTCGGCTAGAGCGGCCCGAGCCAACGACACCAATTGTCGTTCACCGGCCGAAAGCCGACTTCCCCGCTCTCTCACCTCAAGATCAAGCCCCGATGGACCGTGACCTACGCCCAACGCGCTCAAACGCTCACGTATCCCCAAGGCGTCGAGCGAACCTTCGATTTCTTCATCGGTTGCTTCGGGCTTACCGACACGAATGTTTTCACGAATGGTGCCGGCAAACAGATGCGCTTCTTGCGGAACCACCACAATGCGCTCACGCAACGACGCAACGGTAGTGTCACGTAAGTCGACACCACCAAAACTAACAACACCTTCACGCGGATCATAAAAACGCGCTAACAACTTCGCCAGAGTCGACTTACCTGCTCCCGTAGGCCCTACTAGAGCAATGCGTTCGCCAGGAGAAATTTCTATTGACACATCGTGGAGAACATCGGCACCCTCGCCGTAACCAAACGAGACATTTTTAACACAAAGAGTGCCGCTTTTGGGAAGATCAATCGCATTACTACGCGATGTTATGGACGCAGGTGTATCAAGGAGAGAGAAAAGTTTATGGAGAGCGGCGGCGGCGGCTTGCAAAGTGTTGTAAAGCTGCCCTAGTTGTTGTACTGGTTCAAAAAGGTTATTTAGGTAAAGAACAAAAGCAGCGACTACTCCGATTTCGATTAAGCCCGAGTCGACGAATATCCCACCGATACCAATAACCATCGCCACTCCTATTACCCCACAAAACTCGACAAAGGGGAAGTAGCGAGTTGATATGACGACAGTTTTTAGATTGGCGTCAAATTGTGCTTCGTTGGTTTCCCTAAAACGACGAGTGAACGAACGCTCTCGGCCAAAGGCCTGTACCACCCTTACCCCGGCGAGGCCTTCTTGCAGAGTGGTTAGATTGGCGCCAATGCGTTCACGCACTTCAAGGTAAGCCTCTTGCGATGCTCGCCTGAACCAACGAGTAGCGATGACGACTGGTGGCACAAGGACAAGTACACAAAGTGCCATCTGCCAACTCAAAATAAAGATAATGATTAATGCACCAACAAAAAGCAGAGCATTCTGGACAAACATGACTAAACCCATTTGTACGAGTTCTTGCAGGGCGTCGATATCGGAAGTAAGTCGAGAGACTAAGCGGCCGGTGCGTTCGCGTTCAAAAAAATCGAGGCCGAGCGACATCAGGTGCTTAAACACTCGAATGCGTAAATGACAAAGGAACTGTTCACCAATAGAAGACACCACACGAATAGTGGCTCGTCCTAACACCAGCCCAATCAAAGACACACCCAAAAACAAAACTGCGGCGAGATTTAAAGATGCGGCGTCATCGGCCCGTAAGCCCGCATCAATCCCGTAGCCCACAAGCGCAGGCCCGGCTAATAAGCATCCTGTCTGGGCCACCAAAAGAGCTATCGCCCCTATTGTCTGCCATCGCCACGGGCGCAACATCTTGGCCAACCGACGCATAACCCCGCTCGCGCGGTAATCCGATAGATCGGGATCAGAAAGATCGGCCCCCATTCCCCACATCATGAAGAGAGCCCCTCGGGAGAGCTATTCACTACCGGTGTTTCTGCCTCGGCGCGGGCAAGAACCGTTCGGTACTCAGGAGAAGTGCGCAGCAATTCATCATGAGTGCCTTCGGCGACGACTCGTCCGCCATCAAGCAGTACGACTCGGTCGGCCAAAGCAATCGTGGCCGCACGGTGAGCAATAATCAAAGTAGTTCGACCAGTCATGACTTCTTTTAGCGCGGCGCGAATTTCGTGCTCCTTAGAAGGGTCGACCGCCGATGTGGCGTCATCGAGAATAAGCACTCGGGGGTTGGCCAACACTGCACGGGCGATCGCTATTCTTTGCCGCTGTCCCCCCGAAAGAGAAAAACCTTGCTCACCGATTACGGTGTCGTAACCATCAGGAAGCGCCATAACAAACTCATCGGCTCCGGCCAAACGCGCCGCTTTACGCACCTGCTCAATCGTGGCCTCGGGGTCAGCGAAAGCAATATTTTCTGCTATCGAATCGGTAAATAAGAAAGTATCTTCAAAGACAATCCCCACTGCTCGCCGCACATCGCGTACACGCATTTCGCGTACATCGACACCATCGATCGAAACTACCCCCGTCGAGACATCGTAAAAACGCGACACCAAGCGAGCCACCGTGGTCTTGCCCGAGCCGGTTGCCCCTACCAAGGCTACGGCTTCACCACCCCTAATCACCAAATCGAGATTTTCGAGCACCGTCGGTCCCGAGCCGTAGGCGAAGTGCACCTTCGAGAAACCGACTTCGCCGACTCCAGTTTCGGGCAACGACTTGGAGTGCACGGGGTCGATTACTGCTGGATCGGTGGCCAAGATTTCGTGGATTCTCCCCGCCGACGCTGAGGCCCGAGCCGCTTGGGCCACAAGCATCCCGGCCATTCGTAGCGGCCAAACCAACATCAAAATGAAGAAGTTAAAGGCCACCAAATCTCCGATAGCAAGGTCACCGTCAAGCACCAAATGCCCGCCGTACCAAAGAATGGCCACTAACGCGAGAGCGGGAAGAAAATCAACCAACGGCATGAAGTTGGCGCGCATGCGCGCGGCGATCATGGCCTCGGTAAAGATTGAATGGGCTTCGGCGTCAAGACGGCGCTCTTGAAGCCGTTCGGCACCAAAACCTTTCACTACACGAATACCGGCCACACTTTCTTCTACGACTCCAGAAAAATCTCCCAGCTCTTCTTGTAGGCGTAACGACACTGGAGTGACTCGATGAGAAAAACGCGTAGCGGCAATATTCAAAAACGGTAGAGCCCCGAGAGCTAAAACCGCAAGAACCACACTCTGCATCAACATGATGATGACAACAACTAAGACAATCAAAAGACTGGCCGCGAACAGGGGAAGGAGAATAACTACTTGATTGATTTGTTGAATATCAGTATTAGCCCGCGCCATTAACTGGCCAGTTTGGGCTTCATCATGAAAAGCAAAATGTAAACGCTGAAGGTGGGCAAACAATCGTTCACGAAGATCGGTCTCAACCCGATACGAAATTCGAAAGGCCGAGTAGCGACGACCCGCGGTTCCTAATGCTTGCAGTGCGCCCACTAGAACAATGGCTACGGAGTACCAAATGATGGCGCTTCGATCATTGGGCAAAATACCAACATCGATTGCTGCGGCGGCCAGCAGAGGAACGGCCACCTTGGCCCCAGTCCACAACACTCCAAAAATAATTCCTGCGGACACCCAGGATCGTTGAGGCTTAAGAAAAGCCCCCATAAGGCGCCATCCCGCCCGTCGCAACTCGCGTTCGTTGTCCACTCGACCCCTTCTTGCGTCCGTGGCTCGGCGAGCTCACGGCGTTACCGAGACTACCGCCCGCCTCAAATTAGGGGGAACAGTTCGGCCACCATGGCCGCCAAGGATTCTCTTGCCTCGCTGGGATCGCCCACGAAAGCCGAAGCCCGAGCCCCTAATGAGAGAATTTCATTAACTAATCCCCCTACTTTTTCTGCATCGACTCCGACCACCAGTATCGCGGCGCCGGCGAGCGCTAAGGACCGAGCGGCGGTGGCCTCGGTGACGCTGACAACAACTACTCGTCCGGCCAGCGGCAAGTTTTCTGTACTCAAACTAATAAACCTTAAAATAATTTTGTTAGGAGTTGGGCGAGTGCAGACGGTGATAAGCGCCACCGTAATAAAGCAGCGGGTTCACTTCGCGGTTTATCCCTAGATCGATAACTTTCCCCACCACGATAATGTGGTCGCCACCGTCGTACTCGGCCCAAAACTCACAGTCTAAATAGCCGATTGTGTCGTGTAGTACCGGTGAACCACCTTGGCCTCGATGCCAGTCGATGTCGGCAAACCGGTCAACATTTTTACTGGCGAATAAACCTGAAACTTCTTCTTGATGCTCGCCAAGAATATTTACGGCAAACTTGCGGGCTTTTTCGATGCGTGGCCAAGTGGAAGATGTTCTCGCTACGCAAAATAAAACTAGAGGTGGTTCAAGTGAAACTGAAGTGAAGGAGTTGGCGGCTACTCCCACCGGTTCATCATTGTCGATAGCTGTGATAATGGTTATACCGGTGGCGAAGCGGCCCATGACCGTACGGAACTCTTTTTCCCCCGACTCATAAACTTTCTCAGTGGCGTCAGCAGGATGTTCGCTCATTGATTAAATCTCCTCGTTGCCGTAAACCCGCACAATACTTACTCAACCGCCGAGAGGGGAAAGAGTTCTATTTAAGCAAGAACTCGACTCCGGAAACCTTTGATCCCAAGCCAAGTGAACACGACGGTAAAGCCCAACAAAGCGCCGTAGACCGCCCAAAGGCTCATATGGGGTACCGAAGTTAGAGCCGCTCGGAAACCCTCTGACATATATACGAGCGGATTCGCCAATACCAATATCTGTAACCAGCGGATTGGCTCTAGGGAGTCCCAGGTGTAATAGATCGCGCCAAGAAAAGTGACCGGCAAAACTATTACCCCAAACAAGATAGGCACTGATCGAGGTTCAAAACGAGTACCAAAAGTAAGGCCGATTGCTCCACACATAATGCAAGTGAGCGGCATAAGCGTTACGAGAACGAGCCAGTTGATTTCGAGATTTACTGGAGTAGCCGGGACGATGGCTGCGATAGGAAATACTAACAACGCAGAGAAAAAAGAAACTATCGCCCCCGCAGCGATTTTCTCGGCCGCCACTAAAGAAATTGGCAGTGGGGCAAGCACTCGGTCTTCGATTTCACGAGTAAAGCCGAACTCATTGACCATTGGTAGAGCTACCGACTGGATGCCTTGGAAGAAAATGCTGAGAGCAACTACCCCAGCAACTAGCAAAGTGGAGAATGTTCCGGCTAGATCGGCGCTAGTACCACCAACGCCTTGGCCGATCTTTGGGAATACATAGGTGAAAACAAACATCAATAGCAACGGTTGCAACAAAGTACGGGGCACCACTTCCCGAAGGTTTTTACGAGTAACAGTTAGATCGCGAACTAAGAGCGCCCAAAAAGCAATCGCCGCTGCGCCAACTGACGAGCGCTGGGGGATTAGTCCCCGATTAGTAAGTTCACTCATTCGCGTAAATCCTTACCGGTTAGTTCAATAAATACCGTTTCCAGCGTGGGGGAAGAAATAGAAAGATCGGTGATCTGAAATCCCCCGTCGTCAGCCGCTGATACCACCGCGGGCAAAACCCCCAGCGTGCCGTGGACCATAAGCAAAATGTTTCCCTCAACTACTTCGGAGCGACTTACCCCGTCAACGTGTTCAGTCAAATAATTGGACAAGTCAGACAGATCGCCGTCCGCGGAGACGGTGACGATCGTGTCGGCTCCAGTTGATTGTTTCAACGCTTCGGGAGTATCGAGAGCAAGCAGGCGACCGTGATCGATAATGGCAACTCGATCGCAGAGGTGATCGGCTTCTTCCATGTAGTGAGTAGTAAGTAGAATTGTTTGTCCCGCGCGGTGCAATTCGCCCAAAATATCCCACAGTGCTATGCGGCTTTGGGGGTCAAGGCCGGCAGTTGGCTCGTCAAGAAAAAGGATGCTGGGTTCGTGCATAACCGCTCGAGCCACCATCAATCTTTGGGCCATGCCCCCCGACAAGGCCAACACCGGCACTTTGGCCCGATCAGAAAGCCGAAATTGCTCGAGCCGAGCGGTGGCTTCTCGTTTGGCGGTACGAGCCGACATCCCAAAAAATCGACCGTGAAAATAAAGGTTTTCCCATACATTAAGCGATCGGTCCAAGGTGTTGGTCTGAGGAACTACCCCAATCATTTGTTTGGCTGCGGTGGGGTGTTCAACTACATCTATCCCGCCGACAAAGGCTCGACCGCTAGTAGGTATCACTCGCGTCGTCAACATTCCTGCGGTGGTGGTCTTGCCCGCCCCGTTAGGGCCCAGCAAACCAAAAATCTCGCCTTGGGTGACTGCTAAATCAAGTTGATCAACGGCACGAATGTCTCCGGGGTAAACCTTAGTCAGGTTTTCGGTGTGTATTACCGGCTGACTAGTCACTTATAAAAATAGAACTAAGGAGTCTCGTAAGGACGCTGGCGTGCTGGTAATGCTGCTTGGGTGTACACCATTACTCTCCGGCGGAAATAACAAACTTCTTCTCCCCGCTGATTAAACCCTCGTGACTCAACCGTAACAATCCCTCGATCGGGCTTACTCGACGAAAGTTTTTTGTCGAGCACTTTGGTTTCGGCATAAATTGTGTCCCCATGAAAAGTAGGTCGGGCGTGCTTTAACTCTTCGACCTCAAGATTGGCTATGCACGACCCACTCACATCGGCCACGCTCATTCCTAGAACTAATGAATAGACAAGGTTGCCCACCACGACATTTTTACCGAATTGAGTTTGGGTTTCGGCGAACCACTCATCGAGATGAAGTGGGTGATGGTTCATCGTGATAAGGCAAAACAGATGATCGTCGTATTCGGTGATGGTTTTCCCTGGCCAGTGGCGATACACATCACCGATCTCAAAATCTTCGAAACTTCGGCCAAACGGGCGTTCGTGAGTCGTCATGTAGCCAGCCTACATAGAAGGGTTTTGGCCGTCGCAATCCTTGCGCCCAGATAGGGCTTGGGTGATGATTAAGTGCCTCCAAAGACTCCGAAGGCTGAGATCTCCTTCAGTTCGGTAGATTAGATACCCCATGGCAATGCACACGATGATGATGAGTTTTCGCCATGACCCTGACGCGGTCCGAGGACGCAAATTGGAGCGCGACCTCCTTCGCCGGGTGATGGGATTAGCCCAGCCTTACCGAAAGCACCTCATCGGCTTCCTTATTAGCGTCATAGCCGCTGCGGGAGTAGCGGTCTTGCCGCCGCTTTTATTTCGCGCTTTACTCGACGACGCCGTGCCCAACAGCAATACGCAGTTAGTAACACTGCTGGCCTTAGGTGCCGTGGGGTTGGCTATTGCCGGTGCGGGGCTTTCACTTCTCCAGCGGTGGTATTCCGCGCACATTGGAGAAAGCATGATCTACGACTTAAGGATTTCGATGTTCGACCATGTTCAGCGACTTCCGATTTCATTTTTCACTCGAGCGCAAACTGGATCGTTGATGTCGCGCATGAATAACGATGTAATTGGCGCGCAACAGGCTGTTACCGGAACACTAGGAACCGTAGTTTCTAACACCATAACCATCATTATAACTTTGGCGGTTATGTTTAGTCTGGAGTGGCGACTCACTCTTATGACTTTGATAGTACTGCCGGCTTTTATAATTCCGGCGCGGCGCATAGGACGCAAACTGCAAGTTGCTACTCGTGAAGGAATGCAACTCAACGCCTCGATGAACAACACTGCCGCTGAACGCTTTAATGTGTCAGGGGCGCTAGTAGTAAAACTTTTTGGTAATCACGACCTTGAAACTGAGTTATTTTCTAATCGAGCACGAAGAGTGCGCGACATAGGAATCAAAACGGCTATGTACTCACGAGTGCTTTTTGTTGCTCTTGGATTTGTTGCTGCGGTGGGTACGGCGGTCGTTTATTACATCGGTGGACGGCTCGTTATTGAAGACGTTATTTCTCTGGGAACAATTGCTGCCCTAGTCATTTATGTCGGTCAGATTTATCAGCCGCTGACCCAGTTGACTAATGCTCGCGTTGATGTGATGACGGCTTTGGTTTCGTTTGAACGAGTATTTGAGATACTCGACTTCCCCGCTTTGGTGGACGACGAACCTGACGCGCTCCCATTGGCGAAGCCAAAAGGTGAAATTAAATTCACTAACGTTTGGTTTCGCCACCCGGCAGCTTCGGTAGCATCACTCGCTTCGTTAGAAGAAGGCGACTTGGAGATAAGCGATGAACCTAGCCCGTGGATTTTGCACGGCGTATCCTTCTCGGTCGCGCCGGGGGAAATCGTGGCGTTGGTGGGACCATCGGGGGCAGGAAAAACTAGTACCGCGATGTTGGTGCCGCGCATTGCTGATGTGAATGACGGCTCGGTCAGTGTTGACGGCCACGATGTCCGCAGTCTTACTCTTGGTTCGCTACGCGACTCGGTCGGGGTGGTCATGCAAGACCCCCACTTATTTCATGAGTCAATTGCCGAGAATCTTCGCTACGCGCGGCCTGACGCCAGTGATCGAGACCTCGCCGAGGCCTGTCGCGCGGCCAACATTTATGACCTAATAACCAGCCTGCCGGAAGGATTTGCCACCATTGTTGGCGAGCGGGGGTACCGGATGTCGGGGGGCGAAAAACAACGACTGGCTATTGCTCGCATGCTGCTCAAAGACCCCGCCATCGTGATCTTGGATGAGGCTACGGCGCACCTCGACTCCGAATCAGAACAAGAGATACAAGTTGCTTTGGCTAACGCTTTATCTAATCGAACAGCACTGGTTATCGCTCACCGATTATCGACCATCGTCAATGCTGACCGAATTATTGTGCTCGACGAAGGGCGAGTAGTCGACCAAGGAACCCACTCAGAGTTGTTGGCCCGCGGTGGGCTCTACGCCGATCTTTACAACACCCAACTTGATCGCAACCAAGACGAAGCAATGTTTGCTGCAGAAACTCATTCTGGCGAATCGGTAGTTACAGAAAGCGCGTGAGGCTATGAGTAATCGGCGAGGGAGCCTCTCGCGAGCCGAGCGCCGAAGCAGGAGTCGAAAAAAAACTCAACGGAAAATAATTTTCGTGACGACAGGATTTTTGGTTGTCGGCCTCGGCATTATCACTGCTGGCCTGTTGAGCACCGAAAATAGTTCGAGTTCGGAAAAAGCCAAACCTTCTCGTAGGACTACCACAACTACTACTAGCAGCAATGAAATTCTCGGTACCCAGTGCCGTCAACCTCTTACTCCAACCAGCCCTCTACGGCTCTGGGTCGGAGGAGACTCGCTAGCGGGTTCACTCGGACCAGCTTTGGGTCAACAAACTGCCGACACGGGAATCATTCAGCCAACCTACGACAGTCGAATATCGAGCGGGCTCGGGAATTCAGAGTTTTTCAATTGGCCTAAACAAGCAGCCGAAGAGATGGCAAGGGTTAATCCTGAAGTGGTGGTATTTATCATTGGAACTAACGACTGGAGCCTGGTGCGAGCAACTCCGACTGACGCCAGTGGGTCTCCAGTGTGGAAAGTTCAGTACGCCGAAAAAGTAGAAGAGTTAATAAAGATTTTTGAAACCGCGGGGCGGCCAACTAAGCCCCGAAAGATTTATTGGGTAGGCGGGCCGACAATTAAAGAGAAGCGAATAAATACTGGCGTAGTAGAGGTGAACGCGATAGCCAAAGAAGTTGTGGCCAAGCACCCCGATGTGACTTTTATTGATACTTACGCTTTGTTTTCTTCGTCCACTGGTGGTTACGTTGACACCGTCAATATCGAAAACGGTAAGTCAACTCGAGTACGAACTGGTGATGGAGTCCACTTCACACCCAATGGCGGAGACTTCCTTGGTCGGGCGGTTTATTCTGAGATTGACCGACTGTGCCGCATAAACGCCCAAGCGGTCGCGGGTCAGCCCAAGACTGTTCTGCGCACGCCCGGCTCAACCCAAATCCCCGGCACTTATCGCGAGCCCACTACCACCCTTGCGCCCACTACCACCCTTGCGCCCACTACCACCCTTGCGCCCACTACCACCACTACGGAAACTCCCCCGCCAAGCGTCGAGCCGGCCGAGCCGGCCGAGCCGGCCGAGCCGGCCGAGCCGTAAGTCGGTAAGTAGGATTTGGGCGTGACCGACTCTCTGAATGCTGCTAGTAAGGCCGTGGCTGATGCGGTTGCCGTTATTGAGGCTGCAACCACTCATCTCGCCCGTCAATCCGAGGCGAACGGAAAGATTTCGGTAGCCCAACTCGACCAACACCAAGTACTGGCCTACGACTTAGCCCATGTGACCAGCGCGCTAGAGGGGTGTCGGGTGATGCTCGACTACGCCGAAAAGGGTGAGTACGAATCTATGTTGGCTCGAGCATTTATCGCCGATGCTATTTGGGATTTAGGTTCTCGCATTATTGGTCGAGAAAGCGAATGGGGAGTTTCCTTGCGCGACTTGTTTGACGCGTTTTCTTTTGTTGAGGCTCATCGCTCGCCAGAATTTCTTGAATCTATTGCCGATCAACTAACGACCCAAGGGACTGGGCCAACTCATCTCGGTGACGAATTCGATTTAGTGCGGGAAACTTTTCACCGTTTTGCCGAAGACAAGATCCGACCGGTGGCCGAACATATTCACCGCACTAATGGCGATATCCCCGAGTCAATTATTAGCGGGTTGGCCGAAATAGGGGGGTTTGGTCTTTCGGTTCCAGAAGAGTACGAAGGGTTCGCTCAAGGCGGCGAACAAGACTACCTGGCCATGGTTATTGCTACCGAAGAACTCGCGTGGGGGTCACTAGGTGTTGGAGGTTCGCTAATCACTAGACCCGAAATCCTTACTCGCGCCATTGTTACCGGAGGTACCGAAGAACAAAAAAAACGCTGGCTTCCGCTCATTGCTAGTGGCGAACTCATGGCGGGGATTATGGCCACTGAACCCGACTATGGATCCGACGTGGCCAGCATCAATGTGGCGGCTACCCCGACCGAGGGCGGCTACATAATCAACGGGGTCAAGACTTGGGCAACTTTTGCCGGTCGGGCCAACGCGATTATGTTGCTCGCTCGTACTGACCCCGATCGCTCGGCCGGTCACCGTGGGCTATCCGTATTCGTCGTCGACAAAGAGCCTCGCCCGGGTCACGAATTCACTTTCACCCAAGATGCCGGCGGAAAAATGGAAGGTCGAGCTATCGACACCATTGGCTATCGCGGCATGCACTCTTACGAAGTTTCTTTCCAAGACTGGTTTGTTCCAAAAGAAAATCTAATTGGTGGCGAAGCGGGCTTAGGCCGAGGTTTTTATTTACAAATGGAGGGTTTCGAAAACGGCCGGTTGCAGACAGCGGCACGAGCAGTCGGGCTAATGCAGGCGGCCTTCGAATCAGCCTTGGCCTACTGTCAAGACCGATCAGTCTTTGGCCAATCGGTTTTTGATTACCAACTAAGCAAAGTGAAACTCGCCCGAATGGCATTTTTGATTCAAACTGGCCGGCAATTTTCTATAGCCGTAGCCCGAATGATGGGTGAAGGACAGGGCGCACTCGAAGCATCAATGGTAAAGGCCTATGTATGCCGAGCGGCAGAATGGGTAACGCGTGAAGCGATGCAACTCCACGGCGGAATGGGCTACGCAGAAGAGTACGCAGTTTCTCGTTACTTTGTTGATGCACGCGTGCTTTCTATTTTTGAAGGGGCCGACGAAACTCTTTGCTTGCGAGTAATCGCTCGTCGTCTCGCCGAGCGGGCGCTGGCCTAAAGCGCCGCCCTTATTTAGATAAGCAACCCCCAATCCGGTGCTAGAAAACCTCACCGACCGCCAGCGGATTTCCCTGCTGGTCGTTCCGACCATCATCGTTGCGATAGCCGGCAGTATTGGCAGTGCCTTATCGCCGACCTTGCTCGTCGAGGCTCCACTGCTATTGGTAGCGCTCGTACCTCGCAATCAGGTCTTGGTTCTCGTTGCCCCCCAACTCGACTTCTGGCCGTTTTTTTTAGTGGGAACCGTAAGGTTGTTAATTACCGACCCGATGTTTTTTCTCGTTGGCCGCTATTACGGACCGCGTGCGGTGGCGTGGATAGAGCAGCGCTCAGAGTCGCCCGGGTCGGTAGCGCGTTTTGAGCGATGGTTCCAGCGAGCGGCTTATCCGGTCGTGGCGATTGCTCCTAATAACCTGATCTGCACTATTGCCGGCGCGAGCAAAATGCCCGTGCGGGGATTCTTGATCGCCAACTTCACCGGAACCGTAGTGAGAATGTTATTGATCTGGTGGCTAGGGGAAATTTTTGCCGAACCACTAACCGATATTGCCAACTTCATTGGCGAATACCGCTGGTACTTCACCGCCCTAACGGTGGCTTTGGTGGCCTATTCGATTTATCGGGGCCGGCGCCGAGGTACTTCACCGATTGAAAGTATCGATGACGCAGTGCACGAGTTAGAGGGTGACGAAACTCCCTAACCAGAAGAGCGGCTCATACCCGCCCGCTGGCCACGAGAAACAAACTTGAGCGCCATTTTACGACTCGCTTCGTCGATCATCTCGTCGCCGAACATCACCGCTCCTTTGCGCTCACCCGCCGCCCCTTCGGTGGTGGCTTTTTCGTAAGCATCGAGAATATCGAAGGCGCGATCGTACTGCTCTTGAGTTGGAGTGAACACTTCGTTGATAATCGCTACTTGGTCAGGGTGTAAAGCCCACTTGCCGTCGTAGCCGAGCAAACGCGTGCGCATGGCGTAGTCACGCAACGCTTCACCTTCCTTGATTTTAAGGAACGGACCGTCAATCACTTGTAGTCCGTTAGCCCGTCCGGCCATGAGAATTTTGGAAAACACATAATGGAAATGGTCCCCAGGATATTCGGGAATTTGTACTCCCCCAGTGAGAACCGGCATTTCGGTTGAGGCGGCAAAATCGGCGGGGCCAAAAATAATTGTTTCGAGACGAGACGACGCAGCACAAATTTCTTCAACGTTAATCAAGCCGCGAGCAGTTTCGATCTGGGCTTCAATCCCTACGGAAGATTTGCGTCCAGTAACTTTTTCGATTTGCGTTAACAACATGTCGAGTGCTTGAACATCGGCAGCTGACTGTGCTTTGGGCAGCATCAGCTCATCGAGTCGTTCACTTGCGTTCTCGACTACATCGATTACATCGCGATAAGTCCACTCGGTATCCCACGCGTTAACTCGAACACAAAGAACTGCTTCTCCCCAATCGAGCGTGTTGATCGCTTCGACTACCTGACCCCGAGCGGCTTCTTTTTCTAACGGCGCAACCGCATCTTCAAGGTCTAGGAACACCATGTCGGCGCCAAGACCGGCCGCCTTGGCCATCATCTTGGGGCTGGAGCCGGGAACCGATAGGCACGCCCGGCGGGGCAAATTACGAGACCGTTCTGACATAGCCCCACGCTACCGAATATGGTTAGGTCATGGCCGAACCGGAAACCGTGGTGCTTACTCAACTGGCGGAAGGGGTATACGCCTGGATCCAGCCCGGAGGCGAGACGGGAGTGAGCAATGCTGGCGTTATCGTCGATGACGACGGGCTGACGATTGTCGACACCCTCATGGTGCGTTCGCAGTGGGAACCTTTTTCTCAGGCGGTGGCCGAACTGGAATTACCGGTAAAGCGAGTGGTCTTGACTCACGCTCACGTTGACCATGTTGGGGGCACTAAAGCATTCCCCCATGCGGCTATTTACGCCACTCCCGACACCAGTGAATTGCTCGACGAAGTAATGCCTATAGATGCCTACAAAGCGTTTATGCCGGAATTTGAAAATGAGTTTGATGAGTTAGCCGAAATCGGTACTCGGCCAGTAACTCACACAATCGAAACCGCAGCCCAGTTAACTCCTCGCATTGAGGTTCTCTCTGCTTCCGGTCACACTGCTGGCGACCTTATGGTTTTGGTGGCCGACGCCGACATTTTATTTTCTGGCGACCTTTGTTTTTTTGGCGTGACTCCACTGGCGTTTCAGGGCGACCCGGTGGCGTGGGCCGGTGTCCTCGACGCAGTTAATGAGTTAGCCGACACCATCGTCCCGGGTCACGGCCCCGTTGGGGGAGAAAAAGAATTACGGGATTTACAGAGTTACTTGCAGCATTGTGCGGCGGGAAATATTCCTGCTGGGCCGTGGGACCAATGGACCGAGCGCTCAACTCGAGACGAGATAAACATTGAGCGCGCCGCGCTTTTACGAGCCGGCCGAGACGAAATGCCTCCCGCCATGCTGCGAGCCATTGGCTGGGGATAAAGGTAGTTATGGCGTTAGCACGATTCGCTCTTACGACAAGGTTCTACGCTAATTTCGCAGGTAACACCCGCATAACTGATAGGAATTTTTGTGGCCCAAAATCCTGACCCTACATTGGAACTGAGCACGAGCAAAGGCGTCACTCGATCACTTGACGACTGGCTAACTATGCACCCGTTGTGCCTTATTTTTTTACCGGGGCGAGTAGAAGGATCTCAGTGGATACCGGTGGCGGAAAGAATTTTCGCTACTTTTGGTGACGCCGACTGCACTTGCGCTTTCGTGGTCGCCGGCCCCGAAGAAGTGGCTCGACGCATATTGGGATTAGCCGAAGAAAAATGGATGACCTTTGTTGATCCAGTCGGAGTTCTAAGCGCGGGAGTTGGCCTCACTCAACTTCCGGCGTTTGTCTACCTGCGCCAAGACGGCACGGTAGTTAGCGCGGCTGAAGGTTGGGACCCAAGGGAATGGCAAAAAGTGGCGCGCGCGGTGGCTCAGTCAACCGCGTGGACGGTGCCAGAAGTGCGAGGCCCCAATGATCCGCCTACCGGAACGAGTTGGCCAGTAAAAGCCGCTTAAATCTTTAACTGCGCGCCGAAAACTGTTACCAGCACTTAGATTTAACCCGCGCCAAGGAGACTCTTGATTTCGTTCTAGAATTGGACCTTGGCGCGACAAAGTCAGTTGCGACCATTCCTTTTTCTTATGACAAATCTTTGGTCAAACTCGCCCAAAAGCCGTAACCGGAGCGCGCCCAAACGCAAGCGGTGGCAACTAGTTGTAATGGCGTTGATTGTCCTAGCGGGTAACGGTGTCCTTCCGCTGGGCTCTAGTGCTATCAGCAGCGCAGCTCCCATCGACGATAAACGAGCCCAAGCCAAAGCGATTCAAGCCCAAATCGATGACCTGGATATAAAAATAAGCGCTTTGGCCGAACAACTCCACGGCGCCGAAGAAGCCCGTGACGCGGCGCTAGCGGCGGCCAAAGAAGCCGAAACCCAAATAGTTGCGGCTCGACAAGAAGTGTCTCGCACGCGCAAAATCGTTCGTGCTCGTTGGGCGGCGATTTATCAGCAGTCGATCAGTGGGCAAGGGATCAACGAACTCAACCTCAGTAACACCGACCAACTATTAAGCAGTCGCCAGTACGCAAAAAATCAAGCCAGTAGCGACAACGAAATGCTTGATCAATTAGCCGTGGCTCAACAAGATCTGGCGGTAAAAAAATCTGACTACACCGCAGCGGCCAAAGAGGCTGAAGCCCAGAGTCTGACTATTAGCAACTCAAAGCGCGAACTTGAAGCGACTGAAACTCAACAGGCTGCGGTGCTTGCCCAAGTGAGTGCCGATATAGACGCATTGATCAAAGAGGAACAGCGCCGCCAAGCGGCCGCGGCCGCTGCGGCGGCGGGGCGAGGGCGCAGTAGTGGTCGCAGTCCAGAAACTTTCCCCGACCTCCCCCCTCCGGGGCCCGCGGCGGCCAACGCCATAGCGTGGGCAAGAGCACAAATCGGTAAGCCCTACAACAACACCAACCCCACTCGCTTCGGTCCCGACGCCTTCGATTGTTCAGGTCTGGTTTACATGGCCTACGGGATGGCCGGAGTGTCTATTCCAAAAGTCTCGGGCCCGCAGTACCAAGCGTTGCCCCACGTATCGATGGATGCGTTATTGCCGGGTGATCTTATTTTCTGGGGAGGCGGCGGAGGTTCGCACGTAGCGCTCTACGTCGGTGGGGGCCAAATCGTGGAAGCAGGTGGGAGCCATGGGGTTAGTGAACGAGCGATCTGGGGTAATCCACAACTGGCGGCTCGGCCTACTGGTTAGTTATATTTTCTTCGGCGATGGTGATTGAATAAAATCGCCGTAACATTGGGTGATGACTCCGTCAGATCACCCAGTAAGACTCACCGACTACTCCCACGGTGCGGGTTGTGCGTGCAAGTTGTCACCGGCGGATCTCCGGACAGTGCTGGGAATGATGCAAGCGCCCAACGTCGCTTCCGACCCCAACTTGTTGGTTGGTTTTGATAAATCAGATGATGCCGCGGTTTATCAAGTGCGAGACGACCTTGCCATTGTGGTAACTACTGATTTTTTTACCCCAATAGTTGATGACGCTTACGACTGGGGGCGCATAGCCGCTACGAATGCCCTATCGGACATTTACGCCATGGGCGCCGACCCACTATTGGCGCTCAACTTGGTGGCTTGGCCCCGAGAAGGAATACCGTTTAAAGTTTTGGCCCGAGTTCTTGATGGCGGGGGTGACGTAGTGCGTGAGGCGGGTGCGCTGATTGGCGGCGGCCATTCGATTGATGACACAGAGCCTAAGTACGGGCTCGCAGTCGTGGGTACTGCTCGCCCTGAGAGCATCTGGCGTAATTCGGGGGCGCAGATAGGCGATGTCCTCGTGCTCACTAAACCGATTGGACTGGGCGCAATTTCGACGGCCATTAAGCGTGGATCAGCTTCGGCTTCGTTAATAGAGACCGCAGTAACAGTAATGACCACTCTTAACGCAAGCGGACGCGACGCAGCGCGCGCGGTGGGAGTAAATGCTGCTACTGATGTAACCGGGTTTGGCTTACTCGGCCACGCCCGAGAAATGCTTAGTGGTTCTGGTCTGGCCGGAGAAATACAGTTTCAGACAGTTCCGGCTATTGATGGTGCCCTCGAACTTATTAGCGCGGGAATGGTCGCAGGAGGCACCCAACGCAATCACGCCTACCTGAGCGACCTTGAATCAGGCCTGCCCTCGATTAACTGGGGATCGCTAAGCGAGTCTGAACAATTTTTTCTTGCCGACGCGCAAACTTCAGGAGGACTGTTGTTTGCGGTGGAACCTGACCGAGCCAATGCACTCATAGCGGCCCTTAAAGAACACGGAACACTGGCGGCGGCGATTATCGGAAAGTGCGTAGCGGGCGAAGCGGGTGCGATCTCGATTACGGAATAACCAACATTCCGAGTTCGGCTTCAATTTGTGGGCGCGGTTTAGCGCCGAGCACCGAACGCTCAAGTTGGCCATTTCTAAATAGGCCAATCATGGGAATACTTTTCACTTCGTAGGTTTGGGCCAAACCAGGCTCAGCGTCAATATTTACCTTCACTACTCGATACGAACTAGTGCGCATGGCGGCAATTTGTTCAACGATGGGCGAAACTTGGCGACACGGTTCGCACCACGGCGCCCAAAAGTCGACAATGACTGGTAATTCACAACGCAATACTTCGGCTTCAAAGTTTGCCGTTGTTACGGACTTGACCAATGGTTCAGCCGGTGGTTCGGGGATAGGAGCGAACGGCTTCACTCCAGTTTCTATAGCCAACAACCATTCATGCGCCGAAGATAAAGACTCCATTGCGACTTGATGACCCATTGGGTACTGCTCAAAAGTTACGGGTAATCCGGCGGCAACTAAAGTCTCGGCTACTTGGCGACCCCGCTCCAAGGCAATCAGTGGGTCGTCGGTACCGTGCTGGATTAATACTGGGACTTCTTGGGCCGCCAGAAAATCGTAAGTAAGGCCAGGGTCTTCGGGAAGATAAGTGCTCATAGCCAGTACGCCGGCCGGCCGGGGGCGCGCGCTGGCGCGTAAACCTAACGCCAGCGCAAGGGCACCCCCTTGAGAGAATCCTGCTATTACCGCCTCACTACGATTTAATGAGCGGGCCGTGCATACTTCATCGAGAAGGTCGTCTAACTCATCGAGGGCGGCCATGAAACCCGAGTCGGTAGATTCGTCGGCAGAACCCACCACTGCGGCAATGTCGTACCAAGAAAATCCCGGAGGAGCCGAAAGAGGACCCCGGGGCAAAATGGTTAAAAAGCGCCCCTCGGGATCAAGGTAGGGCATGATCCCGCCTAAATCCTTCTCGTCGGCGCCGTAGCCGTGAATCAACAGCATCACGCGCTGGGCCTGAGGCGGACCGAGCAGATTATGGACTAAAGCCATTTCAAGTATTCCCCTGATAGTGAGCGAACTGCTTGCTTGATGTTAGGCGGTGCTTGCCTGGCGGTCGGCCACGGGCAAATGTGCGAACATTCAGGGTCGGCCAATAATTAAGGAGTATCAGTATGCGGCTCGGAATCAACCTCGGATATCAAGACTGGGGGCGGGGGCTATCTAGCGCGTTGGCTACTGCCCAAGAAGCCGACCGACTCGGCTACCACTCGGGTTGGACGGCCGAGGCTTACGGCACTGATTCAGTTACGCCGCTTACTTGGTTAATGGCGCACACCGAACGCATGAACTGGGGAACGGCCATCATGCAAATGCCCGCCCGCACTCCTGCGATGACCGCGATGACCGCGGCCACTCTCGATTTGATGAGTGACGGTCGTTTTCTGCTCGGCTTAGGTTTGTCTGGCCCACAAGTAGTTGAAGGTTGGCACGGCCAACGCTACGGAAAACCTTTAGTCAAGACGCGTGAATACGTAGAGATCGTGAGAGAAATATTGCGAAGAGAAAAACCTCTTGAGTATCACGGAGAGCACTATGACATACCTTTCACCGGCGAAGGAGCGACGGGGCTCGGTAAACCACTTAAGTTAATTGTGCACCCCAAGCGAGCCGACTTGCCGATCTACATTGCCGCTATTGGTCCTAAAAATGTAGAACTAGCGGCGGAGATTGCCGACGGATGGCTACCAATATTTTTCTCTCCCTACCGCTTGCAGGAAACCTACGGGGCGGCGCTTGACGCTGGTTTCGCTAAAGCGGGTGGAGGAAAAGACCTAAAGAGTTTCGATATTGCACCAACGATAAGCGTGTTGATAGGTGATGACCTCGAGACTTTGCGCGGGTTTGTGAAGCCTATGGCTGCTCTTTACATTGGTGGCATGGGGGCCCGAGGGAAAAACTTTTATAACGATCTCGCGTGTCGTTACGGTTTTGAGGCCGAGGCCAAAGAAATTCAAGACCTGTACCTTGACGGGAAGAA
>CAFBPQ010000031.1_pt1 | contig 17990 bp, 15 predicted proteins | sample 7269761 | NCBI WGS metagenome assembly CAFBPQ01 (sample SAMEA6814150, study PRJEB35770) | uncultured Actinomycetes bacterium | biome: Freshwater; feature: Freshwater reservoir; material: water | place: Czech Republic | collected 2017-06-27 | depth 30m m
CAATAATCGCAGTTGGACTATGGGCATTTATCGCCATTGTGTTGGGGACTATTTACCCGACCGCGGTCCAGAAATTCGTGGTTGAGCCCAACGAATTTTCCCAAGAAAGGCCTTATATACGAAGGAATATAAAAGCCACCCGCGACGCGTTCAAATTATCAACGGTTGATTCTAAAGATTTTAATTTTACTCAAGATTTGTCGCCGGCAGTAGTGGAAGCGAATTTACCCACTATCAATAATGCTCGGCTCTGGGATCCAGGAATCATTCGCTCTACTTACCAGACTCTGCAAGCGTTGCAGACTTATTACCAAATCAACGATGTAGATGTTGATCGCTACGATATAAACGGCCAAATAACTCAGTTGATGATCGCGGCGCGCGAATTAAATAGCGCGGGTTTGCCGAGTTCATCGTGGGTTAATGATCACTTGGTTTATACCCACGGGTACGGCGGTACTGCTTCTCCCAGCAACGTGGCCGAGGCCGATGGATCGCCTAAATTTGTATTAAGTGATGTCCCCGCTCAAGGCAAAAACCTTCCTCTTTCTAAAAAAGGTGCTCAGATCTACTTCGGAGAGAGTCTTGACGGGTTCATAATCACTGGCGCGAAAAATAATGAGTTCAATTACGCCCGCAAAGGAGGGGTAGATGCCCCAACTCGCTACCGCGGGAGTGATGGAATACCGCTCTCTAACTTTGTTCGCCGGGCTGCGTTTGCATTAACGCTTACTGATTTCAATATTATGATTTCTGGGCAGCTCAACAGTGCTTCGAAAATCCATGTGCGCCGTGACATCAAAGACCGAGTTAAAGAGCTGGCTCCTTTTCTTGATTTTGATTCTGATCCGTACCCCGTTATTTCTAATGGCCGCACGACCTGGATCATCGACGGTTATACGACTTCTGATCAGTACCCCAATAGTCAAACTTATTCTGGCTCTGGCGGACTAAGTGGTAGTTACAACTATGTCCGCAACTCAGTAAAGGCTACGGTCGATGCTTACACTGGGAAAGTCAAGTTTTTTGTCATTGACTCCAAAGATCCGATAATACAGTCTTACCAAAAGGCTTTCCCCAAACTTTTTACGGCGTTTGATCAAATGCCAACTGGTCTAAAAGACCATCTCCGCTACCCCGAAGAAATTTTCAAACTCCAGTCAGACGTTTTTTCTAAGTATCACGTAAACGAATCTCGGCGTTTTTATACTGGCAACGAGCGCTGGTTGTTGTCGCCCGACCCAAACTCGGTATTCGGTATCGTTCCAACAAGTTCGCGTTCTTCTAACTCAGGGCGCTCACCCGAAATATCATCTACCACTAAACGCCAAGATCCTTATTATCTTTATATTCGTTTACCTGGTGATGCTCGAGAGAGTTTTTTGATTCTGCAACCGTTTGTTCCGGTATCGCGTGACAATCAACAAACTCGACTGGTCTCGTTCATGACGGCTAAATCTGACACAAGCGATTATGGTCGGTTAGAGGCATTCGTCATGCCCCAAGGCGAGCAGATTTTAGGCCCAGTACAGGTAGCAGCGAATATAAATAAAGACACTGAAATCTCGCGCGAAATAACCCTGCTTGACCAAAGAGGATCTCAAGTTATTAGTGGAAACGTTCAGCTAATTCCGGTGGGGACATCGATCGTTTACGTGCAGCCCATATTCACGATTGCATCTCAAGGGCCCAACCCGTTCCCGCAGTTTCAATTCGTAGCAGTATTAGTGCAAGGCAAAGCTCCGGTGAAGGCTGAAACCGTGAACGCGGCATTAGTAAAACTTTTTGGAACTTTCGGTACTCCCGAAGTACCAACCACCCCGAGCACGCCAACCACCCCGAGCACGCCAACCACCCCGAGCACGCCAACCGACGCTACGATCTCGGGCTTACTCGCCCAGGCCACGGAAAAATTCAATGCGGCTAACGAGGCTTTACGAGCGGGTGATCTCGGTACTTACCAGCAGTTGGTGGGTGAAGCTCGCGACCTGATCGCGCAAGCCCAAGCACTGCTTGAGCAAACTTCGACGGTGGCCTCTCGGCGTTAGCCCATTACGGATCGTACGGTCCGAGTTGGAAATGCCCTCTAGAATTGTTACTATCTGCGTAGGGGAAATACCTCCCCACCCTTACTGGGCCTAGAGGACGAAAGGAGAGCCGCATGGCGTCGGGAATCGACCTTGGTGGCTACGACCTCGGATGGCACGACACTACTGATAACTATGTTTACGCGCCCAAAAAAGGCCTTAACGAAGCCACGGTGCGCGACATCTCGGGACAAAAAGAAGAACCCGAGTGGATGACTCAATTTCGCCTCGACGCCTTGGCTCGTTTTGAGCGCAAGCCGATGCTCGACTGGTTTGCGGTCAACATGCCCGACATTGATTTTGACGATATCTATTACTACCTAAAACCCAACGAAGGACAGGTATCTGATTGGGACATGTTGCCCGAAGATCAAAAAGCCACTTACGAAAAACTCGGAATTCCTGAAGCCGAAGGCAAATTTTTGGCCGGTGTAACTGCCCAGTACGAATCAGAAGTTGTTTACCATAAAAACCGAGAAGATCTTGAGCAACTAGGTGTTTTGTTTATGAGCATGGATCAGGCGCTTAAAGAGCGTCCTGATTTAGTACGCGAAAACTTTGGCACGGTTATTCCTCCCGGCGATAATAAATTCGCGGCACTTAATTCTGCAGTTTGGAGTGGGGGATCATTCATTTATGTTCCTCCGGGAGTACATGTAGATATGCCGCTGCAGGCATATTTCCGCATCAACGCAGAAAATGCGGGGCAATTTGAACGCACGCTGATCATTGCCGACGAAGGCTCGTCGGTGCATTACGTTGAAGGGTGCTCGGCGCCAGTTTATTCGACCGACTCTTTGCATTCGGCGGTAGTGGAGTTAATCGCTAAGCCAGGGGCGCGCATTCGTTACACCACTATTCAGAACTGGTCACCCAATGTTTATAACCTTGTAACCAAGCGAGGGCGGGCAGAAACTGAATCCACGGTGGAGTGGATTGACGGAAACTTGGGATCGAAATTGACTATGAAGTATCCCGCAGTAGTAATGACGGGTCCGAAAGCTCACGGCGAAGTACTTTCGGTGGCCTACGCGGGGGCGGGACAACATCAAGATGCCGGCGCCAAAATGACTCATGCGGCACCAGAAACCACTTCCGTTATCGATTCTAAGTCGATTTCTAAAGATGGTGGCCGGACTACTTACCGAGGTTTAGTGCGAGTAGAAGAAGGCGCTCATTCGGTTAAGAGCCATGTTCGCTGTGACGCACTTATCCTTGACGACGAAAGCCGATCGGATACTTATCCTTACATGGAGATCAATGAAAAAGACGCGCGCATCGGCCACGAAGCAACAGTCTCTAAGGTGGGTGACGACCAACTTTTTTATCTAATGGCGAGAGGGCTTGATGAAAAGCAAGCCACCGCGATGATCGTGAACGGATTCATTGAGCCAGTTACTAAAACTTTGCCGATGGAGTACGCCGTTGAGTTGACTCGATTAATCGAAATAAACATGGAAGGGTCGGTCGGCTGATCCAGCTTCCCCACCCTGTTAGCCGATGACGAATCCGTTTTCTCCTGCCGCCGCTCGGGCTATTTCTGGCCCCAGTTGGCTAGTTAAGCGCCGAGTAGACGCGGCGGAAAAGTTAGCCACGACCGTATGGCCATCAGCAACAGAAGAAATTTGGCGCTACAGCCGAGTCGACGACTTTGATCCGGAGCGCTATCACCCTGACCCTAGGCCCACCAAGCCTGAAACTGCTCCTGGGGGTGGGCCTTTTGCGGCTGAAGTCGGTGCCCGAGCGGGGCTGGTTGTAATCCACAACGGTCACGTTGTACATCGTGAACTTGACGACGCTTTGGCCGCTCAAGGTGTGTGGCTGGGCGATATTGCTGACGCCGAAGAGAAAGCACGTGAGCGTTTGGGCACCGTTACCGACTCTTCGCCTGACGCGTTCACTTTGCTTCATGACGGTTTTATGACCGGCGGGGCGTGCTTGCATGTGCCCGAGGGAGTTGTGATCGAGAAACCGGTAGTAGTGGTGCACTGGTCGGAGGGTGATGGGGCCGCGATTTTCCCCCACACGCTTTTGATCGCTGAACCGGGTTCTGAAGTTACTTTGGTCGAAAGGGCGGCTTCGGCACCGGCAGCAAAAGGAATGTTGGTCGATGCCGTAGTGGAGCTATTGGTTGATGATCGAGCCCATGTTCGTTACGTGGGAGTACAAGAACACGGCCCCCAAACTTGGCAGATTGCGTTACAACGAGCCCATTTAGGTCGTGAAGCGACCTTGCGCTCATCGGCGGTGGCCTTAGGGGGCGAGTACGCCCGTTTGCGAAGTGAATCAATTTTGTTAGGCGAAGGAGCCGAAAGCGATTTGCTCGCGGTCTACTTTGGCGATGGTGACCAGATGCTCGATTTTCGCACTCTTCAAGAACATCGTGCTCCCCGCACGCGCAGTGACTTGTTGTTTAAAGGTGCGGTTGAAGATAACGCCCGTTCGGTGTACTCGGGGCTAGTTCATCTTCTTCCTGATGCAGATAAGGCTAAGGCTTACCAAACTAATCGCAATCTCGTACTTACCGAGGGGGCGAGTGCAGAATCTATTCCCAATTTAATTATTGAAGCCAACGATGTGCAGTGTTCCCACGCCAGTACGGTCGGGCCCATTGATGAAGATCAGCTTTACTATCTTGAAACGAGAGGCATTCCTCCTGAAGATGCTGAGCGACTGATTATCCTCGGTTTCTTTGACGATGTTTTTGATCGACTACCGGTACCAGATCTGGTGGGATCGTTACGACGATCGGTGATTGACAAACTTGAACGGGGTACCGCGTGACTGAAGAAACGATTCGAGTTTGTGGAGTAAATGACATTACCGACGGTGCCGCAAAGAGTTTTATGGTGACCGGTCGCCAAGTGGCCGTAGTGCGACTAGGCGATACGTATTACGCCATCGGCGACCGCTGTTCTCACGCTAATTTTTCGTTGGCCGAAGGAGAAGTTGATGCCAAGGATTGCTCACTAGAGTGCCCCCAGCACGGTTCTCGCTTTTCACTCACTACCGGCGTTCCCGCCACTCTTCCGGCCACTAAAGCAGTTCCAGTTTATTCGGTGCGAGTAGAGGGCGACGATGTGATGATTACCAGTGAGCCGGTTTCATGAGCACGCTGGTAATAAAAAATCTTCACGCCTCGGTTGACGGTACCGAAATTTTGCGGGGTATTGATCTAGAGATTAACTCGGGTGAAGTCCATGCCCTTATGGGCCCGAATGGTTCGGGCAAGTCAACACTGTCGCATGTTCTCATGGGACGAAGTGACTACGAAGTAACTCAAGGGTCGGTAACTCTTGACGGAGTGGAGTTACTGGGTTTGCCTACTTGGCGACGAGCTGAGTTGGGTTTATTTCTAGTTATGCAGTATCCAGTTGAAGTTCCGGGAGTAACGGTGGGTGATTTAGTTACCGCCGCGCTAAAAGTACGCGGCGCGGCCACTAATGGTGTTGGTGACCTCGTAGCCGCTGAGGCTGGACGGCTCGGGGTACGAGATGAATTTCTGCGCCGAGGAGTTAACAATGAGTTCTCGGGGGGCGAGAAGAAACGGGTTGAAACTCTGCAACTCGCAGCCCTAGCCCCTCGGTTTGCCGTACTCGACGAGATCGATTCGGGACTTGATGTTGATGCTCTGCGCGATGTAGCCCGAAGGGTCGAGGAAATGACGAGCGAGAGCGATCTGGGAGTTTTGGCTATAACTCACTACGATCGTTTGCTCGGTGAACTCCATCCCGATTGGGTTCATATATTGCTTGACGGCCACATTGTGCGTACCGGAGGCCCAGAATTGGCTCAAGAGCTTGAGCGCACTGGCTATGAGGGGATAAACGACTCACCCAAGTAAGCGCGCCGCCGGTCTATGCGTCAGTACCACTGTGCCCCACTGAGGGCTCAAGTAGGGAAGAATGATTACTGACGCATGGAACCCAATAAAAGAACGCCCCAGTTTGTTGGACAAGCAGGTCAATCTGGTGTCGACGCGCCCGAAGACGAGCGCACGGCTCAACGAACGCAAGAGCGGGCCGAAGACGCTGTCTTGGTGGATCGAGTTCGCTCTAGCGATCCCGACGCATTTGGCTTGCTCTACGATCGCTGGTTCGTGCGAGTGCACGACTTGGCTTTCCGGATTACTCGCGACGAAGCGGCCGCCGCCGATGTCGCCCAAGACGCGTTTTTACGCGCTTGGCAAAACTTGGCCACCCTCGAAGACCCACTCGCTTTTGGCGGCTGGTTGTTGCGGATTGCTCGTAACCGCGCTCTTGATCGACAGCGACGGGAGAAACGGTCGCTGGTGGTTGATGATGAAGGATTCACAATGATCGAAGTAACCGGTGCGGGCTCGGCTTTGGCTCCCGCGGGTTTCAGCGCGGAAGAACGCCTAGGCGCAGTCGCCAACCCGGCTCAGATTGCTGAAGACAACGAGTTGTCGGCTTTGCTGTGGGAATCGGCGCGCGCTTTGCCCGAGCGTGACCAAGAAGTACTTGATTTAGGGTTACGACACGAAATGAGCCCAGCGGATATTGGTGAAGTAGTGGGGTTGAGTCGCAACGCCGCTAATCAGGCCGTACACCGGGCACGCGGGAGACTGAAAGAAGCAGTCGAGGCTCGAGTTTTGTGGCACCGCGGTAAACCGAAGTGTTCTGAATTGACTAGTGAACTCAAAGAGGCCGGAATAGAAGACTTTGACGCGCTCGCGCTCGCGTGTATTGGTTCTCATGTAACTGACTGCAAAAAATGTCAAGGTCGGCGGGCGCTACAACTCGACCCCAGCAAGATGTTTGCCGCCGTACCCTTCCTGGGCGTGGCGTGGGCGTTGCGAGCGCAGACGGCCCACGCCCTTAGCAATGCCGGAGTGCCGATGGGCAAGTCGGTGGGCCTGGCGCCTCGCGACCCGGATAGACCTAGACGATTCAGTAATCGACGCGCGTCTAAGTTCATTGGCGCGGGTTTGGTGGTCGTTGTTGTTCTGACTGGATTGGTATTTTCGGGCGAAGTGGGTGACGGCCGTTTGTTCGAAAGCGAGTCTTCGCCCCAGGTGACTCCGTCGACCGTGGTGGCGGTAATCCCTGAATTAACTCCGGAGGTGACGGTGACTACTCGGGCGCGTGGGCTTGTCCCGACCCCAGTGGAAACGGGAACGGCCAGCATTTCAATTAGCCCGGGGAGTGCTATTTGCTGTTCTTTTGTATCGCCCACGATCACTTGGTCGAGTACGGGTGGTGCCCGAGTAGAAGTTTTAGGGGACAACTTGTCCAGCAGTTTTCCCTCCGGGAGTACAGAGATTTGCCCCGGTTCTACGACAACGGGGAAGTGCGAAGTGGCTGGTTCGAGTTTGTTCGTCTATCGCGTGACCGTCTACGGAACGAGTGATCAAGTACTCGCTGAAAGCACAGTTGTTTTTAGTGTTCGTAATTAAGTCGCAGAGGTAACGGGGGGCGAAGTTTCGGGGGGCGAAGTTTCCGGGGGCGAAGTGGGTGCGGGTGCGGGTGAACCACCGCCAATAGGGGAGCTGGAAAGAATCTGCGCGTCTTGTCCGCCGTCAACATAAACGGGATCGCCTTGGTGTACGAGGGTGTAGAAGTATTCGGAAATGTGCATAGGAATGCGAGCACAACCGTGGGAGGCCGGTGTAGCGGGCACGCTGTCGTATCCGTGCACCGCGATTCCCTTATTAAAATAAAACGGGTTGTAGAGCCCACCGAGTACGCCTTGGTGAGTGCCTTTGTAAAAAAAGTAATAAGTAAAGCGCCCCGATGGTGTGGTGGCGACTTCACAAATCCGCTGGGTGGGGTTTAGGCGGGGCGTGTTGTAGCAGTAGTTCTCACCCGAAGCGGTGGAAGTAGTAGTAATTAGGCGCACTTGGTAGTTCTCGTAGAGGGTGATTATCTGTTTGGTGACATCAATCTCGGTGCGGTTGGCTTCGGCAGTCGGGTGGAGGGGTAGCGGATACTGAAAAGTTTCGAGCGCTACTTCCTCGCTCGTCCCGATGCGACCACTGCGCTCAAGGCCGTACATTTTTTGCAATGCCTGTACGGCGTAGATCGTGTCTTGACTGTAAGAACCATCAACGGGGCCCGGATCAAACTTTAAATCGGTGAGGCGTTGTTGATAGGCGGACACGATGTCTGCGGGTGACCCCGGCCCCAAAGTGGTGAGGTAAGCAATGTCGGGCAACATGACCGCCGCGGGCTGGATTAATCCGGGCAAGGTGGTGGTAGTGGTGGGGGCAACGGTAGTGGTGGTTGATGTGCTGGTGGTAGTGGGAGCAGCTTCCTCTTTATCGTTTGCACGAAGGGTTGCTCCGGCTATTACCGCTCCCCCCACTGCCACAGTGGCGATGGCTAGACAAGCGACAATGCGCAGCGAAAACGCTTTACGGACCATGAGGGTTTAAGTTTACCGTTGTCCTGAGTGACAAAGATAGGCAGAGTAAAAAGACTAAGCAGTAACGACTACCGGAGTTCCGAGGGGAACGGTGCTGGCTAGTTGCACTATTTGGTCATTGAGCATACGGATACATCCGTTTGACGGGTTGGTTCCGGCCTGTGACTCCCACATGCCGCCGTGAATAGCAATCTGGCCGGGCCCGCCTCTAAATGATGTCAAAACTTCGGAGTAGCCCGATATCCCCAAAGCGTAAGCACCGTAGATCGGGTCGAGTTTTTTGGTTAGGTCAATGGGGTCGGTGACGTAGAAGCGTCCAACTGGAGTGGGGGTTTCGGTTGTACCGAGGGCTACCGGGAACTCCATTACCGGTTTCCCCGAATCGTTGAGTACGAGAGTGTGGTTAGCCAGGTTGATCTCGATTTCGTAGTTAGTGGTGCTGAGCGTGACCGATGAAGCCGCGATCCAGCCTTCGGTGTTGTTAGGCCGGATAGGGAGGATTACCTTTACCCAGCCGTCGCGTTGTTCGGTTACGAGAACGGTGCGAGCGAACTTGTACTCAGTTAATGGGCTTAGTTGGGTGATTTTGGTCGAAGTCGTACTGGGTTCGGCGTATACGTCAAGCGCCCCGCCAGTGGTAGTAGCAATGGCGGACGATTTAAAACCCACGCTGGTAGTAGTCGTTCTCGTTACTGGCTTGGCGGCCAGAGTGGGCTTTTGGTCTTCGCCGCGTGTAGTTAAGAAAACTGCTACTGCGCCAACGGCGACAACGGCGGCAATTATTGTTGCCCCGATCTTGCGTCGTTGGACTTTTTTACGAATTAAGCGTTGGCGCTCTGGGCGCGAGATCGGCGAAACAGTTTTGGTCGGTGAGAATGACGTCGAAAGTGTCTTGGCCGGCGGGGCGGGAGGAACGCGCTTGGCCGGCGGGGCTAGTTTTTTAGCCGCGGGCGCTTTCTTTTTAGCCGCGGGCGCTTTCTTTTTAGCCGCGGGCGCTTTCTTTTTAGCCGCGGGCGCTTTCTTTTTAGCCGCGGGCGCTTTCTTTTTAGCCGCGGGCGCTTTGGGTTTACTATTCGCTTTACGCGGGTCTGATTTTTTCGGCATACCCATTCCTGTCGTAGTCTGTGTTCAATTTAAGGCTCCGCTTACCGTAAAGAATACAACCGGAGCGGTGCATCCTCAGCGGGCCCATAAAACTCTATTTTTCTCGTTTAGTGGGTCAAATAGAGCTCCGGGGCACGGTACAGCGCTCGTTTGCTGTGAGCGCGCGTCCGAATGGGTCTTTACGAATTAACCTTTGGCGTCCTTGGCGCGAAACCGGAGAGACCGCCATTACTCATTAGCCTACGGCGGGCTCAGCCACCTTGTCGTCGGAAGACAGCAGCATGAGCCGCAAGTCGAGGAGGAGGTCAGTTACTTCGGCTGCGCTGACAAGATCACGCCCGCGGTACTGCTCGAGGGCCTTATCAATGCGCATGGTGAGTTCGGTTTGTTCCATCGCTGCCCTTTCTTGGTCCTTGACTACCTTTTGTTACTTCTATCAACATAGTGGCTCGGGTGGTTTATTCCGGCGCGCATTTAATCGCACCTGAGCCTTTATTTATGGGGTTAGGAGCCGCCGCTGGTCTCGTCGAGGCCCTGAATCAGGGTGTTCCAAGCCAGCGTGGCGCACTTGATACGCACCGGAAATTTGACCACTCCCTGGAGCGCTTCAAGGTCGCCGAGGCGCACATCGTCAGGTACGGGGCCTTCGGTGGGGCCGTTCTCAGCCCCTTGCAGATGGGACTCGTGGACCGACATTAGGGCTTTGAAGGCACGGATGATTTTGCGCGACTCTTCCACCGATTTACCTTTGACCGCATTGCTCATCATGGAAGTGGACGCTTGGCTGATTGAACAGCCTTGACCGGCTGTGGTTATGTCGGTGATTGCCCCATCGTTGATGTCAAGGTAGAGCACTACCTCGTCGCCACATAGCGGGTTGAAGCCTTCCACCTGATGGGCGGGGGGAACCGACAAAGTACCGCGGTTGCGAGGCGCGCGATAGTGGTCAAGAATTATTTCGCGGTAGAGGTCTTCGAGTCCCGACATGAATTTTAGCCTAGACCCCGAAAAACTTTTCTGCCCGCACGAGGGCGTCAACCAAGATGTCGATATCTCGAGTGTCGTTGTAGATGTAAAACGAAGCCCGAGTAGTAGCGGGAACGCCGAGAACGCGCATAAGCGGTTTGGCACAGTGATGGCCTGCCCTTACGCATACCGCTTCTTCGTCGACGACCTGGGAAATGTCATGGGCGTGGATGTCTTCGAATAGGAACGAAACGGCACTCCCGCGGTGTTCTATATCAAGAGGCCCGTAGATCGTGAGTTTTTTTCCGAAGCGATCGGCGAGAGCATCAAGCGCGTAGGCGGTGAGTTCGGCTTCGTGCTCACGCACTGCGGCCAGCCCAATTTTTTCTAGGTAATCCACCGCCGCCCCCCAGCCAATTACTTCAACGATGGCGGGAGTTCCGGCTTCGAATTTCCACGGTATTTCGTTAGTAGTGAACCCCTCGAGGGTTACATCGCGGATCATTTCGCCGCCCCCCAAAAACGGCGGCATGGCTTCGAGCAATTCGGCCCGGGCCCAAAGCGCGCCAACCCCCGAAGGTCCGAGCATTTTGTGAGCCGAAAACACCATGAAATCGGAGTTGTCAGTCACAACATTGGTGGGGAGATTGGGTACAGATTGGCACGCATCTACCAGCGCAAGCGCACCCGCATTGTGAGCCGCCGCTACTAAGGCGGGCACATCGTTAATGGTGCCCAAAACATTCGACATTGAACTGAAGGCCAGCAGTTTTGCTCCCGCAAGCAGCGACTCGAGGTTGGTGAGATCTAGTTGGTAGTCGGGCGTGATTGGTATCCAGCGCAACTCAAGGTCAAGTGCGGCGGCCAGCATTTGCCAAGGAACGATGTTGGCGTGGTGTTCCATCTGGGTGAGAACGATGGCGTCGCCCGGTTTTAGATTGGTGTGCCCCCAAGTCCATGCCACCAAGTTGACCGCCTCGGTGGCGTTGCGAGTGAAGACCACTTCGCTAGGTGATGACGCTCCGATGAAGCGACTTATGGCTAAGCGAGCCCCTTCGAAAGCACTGGTGGTTTCTTCGGCGATGGTGTAGACGCCGCGATGCACATTGGCGTAAGTATTTTGGTAGCAGTTGTTCATGGCATCGAGTACTGAGGTGGGGGTTTGAGAAGAACTGGCGGAGTCGAGATAGACAAGTCGCTTGCCGTTGACTTCGCGCTTAAGGATCGGGAAGTCCTCCTGGATTTTGGCGACGCTAAGACTGCTCACGCGGCGACTGTACGAAACGCGTCAAACCCGTCGGCCTCGACGCGGTCGGCTAGTTCGGGCCCGCCACTGGCCACGATGCGCCCATCAAGTAAAATATGTACGCGGTCGGGTACGAGATGCGCCAAAATGCGCCGGTAGTGAGTGATAAGCAAGATTCCGAGGTTAGATCGTTCGGACCGCACGGTGGCAATTCCTTCGCCCACAGTGCGCAAAGCGTCGATGTCGAGCCCCGAGTCGGTTTCGTCGAGAACCGCGACATCGGGTTCGAGCAACGCCATCTGCAAGAGTTCGTTGCGCTTGCGTTCACCACCGGAAAATCCTTCGTTTAGGTTGCGAGTCACGAAGCGGTCGTCCATTTTGAGTTTGGCTGTCCATTCGAGCAAGGCCATGCGCACCTCAAGGATAGACAGGTCGGCAATATTTTGGCGCGCCCCCATTGCTTGGCGTAAAAAGTTGAGCACACTCACGCCGGGGATTTCTTCGGGGTGTTGAAAGCCGAGGAACATCCCGCGCGCCGCCCGAGCGGCAGTGTCTAAACCAGTAATGTCTGTGCCGGCGAGGCTAATAGTGCCCGCGGTCACTTGGTAAGCCGGATCACCGAGCAGAGTTTTAGCCAAAGTGGATTTCCCTGAGCCGTTAGGGCCCATGAGGGCGTGGAGTTCGCCGCGACCGACAGTTAGGGTTACCCCTCGTAAAATGGGAGCCTCATCAACGCAAACATGGAGGTCTTGGATTTCTAGAGCGGGGGACTCAGTGGGCGGAGCATTCTTAGCGTTCATAGGCTCATTGTATTCCCTCTATCGCCGTAGTGGAAACTCGGGCCGATAAATAAAGGGCGTCCGGCTAGGTCGGTGGCGGTCGCTACCGTTGATGGGATGCCAAAACGATTGCGAGTTTTACTCGATGTATCGGCCGTGCCCGATAATCCGGTGGGAGCTGGAGTCTTTACTGTGGCGCTCGCCACCGGCCTGACCCGAGATCGATCTGATATCGATCTGGTGTTATTGGCGCGCGGTAATGACGCTGATCGCTGGGCCCGATTGACTCCGGGGGCTGAGGTGCACGCGGTGGTGCCCGGGCGCCGCCCAATGCGGTTGGCTTGGGAGCAATGGAGTGGGCCGCGCTTAGCTCGAAAACTCAAAATCGATGTTTGGCACGGACCGCACTACACCCTGCCTTTGCGTTTATCCACACCAAGGGTAGTGACGGTGCACGATTTGACTTTTTTCACTAACCCAAAATGGCACGAAAAAAATAAAGTGCGCTACTTCCGGCCCATGATTCGAGCCGCAGTCAAACGCGCCGCGGTTACGGTGTGTGTTAGTGACGCCACCGCTCAGCAACTTGCGGTTTACGCACCCCCGTCGGGACCGGTGCGGGTAATCCATCACGGAGTGAATCACGATCGTTTTGCCGTCGCTCCCGAAATGGCGGCTCTTGACGATGCTCGTTTGAGCGTGCTGGGTGTGCGGCAACCGTTCATTGCTTTTGTCGGAACACTTGAGCCGCGTAAAGGCTTAGTCGATCTCGTGGACGCGTTTGCTGAGGTGACGAGCAAGTACCCCGACTTACAACTGGTGCTCGCGGGCAGTCCGGGGTGGGGTACGGCTGAACTCGACGCTGCGATTACTGCTTGTCCGAGCCGAGATAAAATTTTGCGGACAGGATATTTGCCCAACGACTCGGTTCCGTCACTTTTGCGCCGAGCGGCCGTAGTGGCTTACCCGTCGCTCGACGAAGGTTTTGGTTTGCCGGCTTTAGAGGCGTTGGCCTGTGGCGCGCCGCTAGTTGCTAGTGCGGTGCCCGCGATTGGCGAAGTGGTGGGTGAGGCAGCAGTTTTGGTGAGCCCAGGCGATAAAGCCGCTCTAGTTGCCGGCCTGAATCAAGCGTTAGCGCCGGCCGAGTCGGAGCGGTTGCGGATCGCCGGGCCAAAGCGGGCGGCCGAGTTCACTTGGGGCAAGGCTGTTGATAGTTACGCCGAAGTTTATGAATACGCGCGGACCAAATAAATGAAGAAAATACGGGTCGGGTTAAATCTTGAACAACTATTACTCCGCCCTTCCGGCGGAATTGGTCGGTATTCGGCGGAACTGGCTCGACTTCTACCCGTCAGCGGTTCAGCCGCCGGTGACGATGGAGTAGAGGTGGTCGGTTTTGTTTCGCGTCATAGCGCGGCCAGTGTGGTCAAATCGTACGCGGCGTTTGGTTTAGTCGGCGATAGTGCACCCGAAACTGTTCGCATATCGCTGCCTCGTCCAGTTTTATTTGACTGTTGGGGAGTATTGGGTCGGCCCAAACTTTCGTCCCTGAGCCGACGATTAGCCGCAGTAGACATCGTGCACGCTCCGTCGTTGGCGGTACCGCCCCACCCTAAGAGTGCACCGTTAGTCGTTACGGTGCACGACGCGGCGCCGCTCATTCACCCCGATACTTATCCCCGTCGAGGCCGATGGTTTCACGAGCGGGGTTTTGCCGCCACCGCTCGTCGAGCCGATTTAGTTATCGCCCCCACTCAAGCGGCGGCGGAAGAAATTATGGAGTTCACCGATATTTCGACTGATCGCATTCGCATTGTTCCTCACGGAGTGACCGATCGGCCGGTGGTTCCGGGTCTGCTTAAACAAGTGCGCACTGACTTAGAGCTAGGGGAAGAACCTTTTGTGCTGTGGGTGGGAACTTTGGAGCCCCGTAAAAATCTCCCGGTGCTGGTGGAGGCCTTTCATTCGGTATTGGCCGCTCGGGACCTTCCTCACCGTTTGGTGTTGGCGGGCCCGAAAGGTTGGCTCAGCACTGCGAGTTCGCTTGAACACCCTGCGGCCGGTCTAGAGGGCCGAGTTTGTGTGGCCGGAGAACTAACCGACGAACAACTCGTAGCCCTTTACTCAGGCGCCGATTTGATGGTTTTACCGAGCCGGCACGAGGGCTTTGGTTTGCCGGTGCTGGAGGCAATGACTCAGGGCACGGCGGTGTTGTGTTCGGATATCCCGGTGCTGCGCGAAGTTGGGGGTGAAGCGGCGGCCTACGCTCCGGTTGACGATGCCGCGAGCCTCGGTGAGGCGATGGTCGAATTGTTGCGTGATGATTTTGAGCGAGAGCGTTTGGGCGAGGCGGGGAAAAAGCGAGCGGAGAAATTTTCGTGGCGCCAATGCGTGTCTCTTACCCGCGCGGTCTACCGCGAAGCGTTGGGTGGTTAAAACTTAATCGCGGGGTTCTAATTACCAGCCTCGGTCGACCCATTCTTGGAGATGGGGGCGTTCGTTACCAATAGTGGTATCAAGTCCGTGGCCGGGAAGAACCAAAGTGTCGGGGGCGAGAGTAAATAGACTGCGGTCAATAGAAGTAATTATTTCTTCAAAATCTGCGTCGGATAAAGAAGTGTTTCCGGGGCCGCCGGGGAACAGTGTGTCGCCGGTAAAACACAGCGGTGTTCCTTCCACTAAAAACGAAGTGGAGCCGGGAGTGTGACCGGGAGTGTGGCGGGTGCGAATGCGTAAGTCGCCTACCTCGTATACGGTGTCGTCTTCGATAATGAAGTCGTAAGCGGGCAACATCTCCGCGTCGGCCGCCGCTATTCCGACATCAATACCGGCGTCGCGCACCGCCTCAACCGCTTGAATGTGGTCCCAGTGACCGTGAGTGGTTAGAACCTTACGCACTCCAGTAGCACGACAAACCTCAAGCAACTTTTCGTGCTCGTTGGCAGCATCGAGTAAAACTGCTTCTCCAGTGTTAGTGCAGCGGATAATGAACACGTTGTTATCAACTGGGCCGACCACTAGACGGTCAATGCGCACCCCTGAATCGACAAAATGGGGAAAGTCTTTAGCGGCCATACTCTTTTAGGGTATCGGGCTTGGTACTAACTTGACGCCCCAAGTAGCGTTAGCCCCAGCATGGATTTCATTGATTCCCCCACCGAAGCGGCGTTTCGTACTGAGATCAAAGACTGGCTAAACGAAAACCTAAAGGGCGACTTCGCCGAGTTGGGAGGCCGGGGGGGACCGGCCGATGAACACGGCTGGGACATACGCATTGAGTGGGAAAAACTTTTAGGTAAAGACCGTTGGCTGGGACTGACTTGGCCGATTGAATACGGTGGCCGCAACGCGAGTTTTTCGGAACAGATTATTTTTTCGGAAGAATACGCTCTAGCCAACGCTCCCGCTCGGGTTAGTTTTTTTGGCGAAGGGTTGTTTGCCCCTACTTTGCTGGCCTACGGAACCGACGAACAAAAGCGGAGATTTTTGCCCAAGATTCAGTCGGTGGAAGAACTTTGGTGTCAAGGTTATTCTGAACCTGACGCGGGCTCAGACTTGGCCAATGTAAAAACTAAGGGTGTGCTTGATGGTGACCAGTGGGTTGTCAATGGTCAAAAAGTTTGGACCACGCTGGCTCACCGGGCGCAGTGGTGTTTTTGTATTACCCGCACCGACCCCGATTCGCAAGGTCATCAGGGTTTGTCGTATCTGTTAATACCAATGGACCAGCCCGGAGTGGAAGTGCGCCCCCTGGTGCAGATGACGGGTACGGCAGAATTCAACGAAGTATTTTTTGCCGACGCTCGCACCGACGCCGGTAATGTCCTGGGCGCAGTGGGCGACGGCTGGAAAGTGGCGATGGCTACTCTCGGCTTTGAGCGGGGAACCGCGTTTTTGTCCCAGCAACTCGCTTTCGCTCGTGAACTCGAGGAGATAATCGCCCTCGCCCAAGCCAACGAAGTGGCCGCTGACCCAGTGATCCGCCAAGAGTTGGCCGATTCTTACGTGGGGGTCCAGATCATGAAATACAACGGTCTGCGCATGCTCACCAGTTTGGTGAAAAGTGGGGTTTTGGGCCCCGAAGCGAGCATTGGCAAGCTTTATTGGAGCAATTGGCACCGCACTTTGGGCGAACGAGCGATGCGGGTCATGGGCTCGGCCGCCACCCTCATTGAGCCGACCAAAGGCGACGGGCCCTCCATTGGACAGGAGTCGGGTCCGCGCGCCTACGATCTCAACGAGCTCCAAAGGATCTTCATGTTTAGCCGGTCCGAGACGATCTATGCCGGTTCGAGTGAGATCCAACGCAACATTATTGGCGAGCGGGTCTTGGGACTACCCCGAGAACCGAAGTAAACAGACAGAAATCCAACCGAGAGGGAGTGTTATGAACTTCGCGTTCACCGAGGAGCAGGACCAACTACGCGACGCAGTTCGTCGTTTTATGGAGACTAAGTCTGACGAGAAAGAAGTTCGTCGACTTATGGAAACTGCTGAAGGCTACGACCCTGAGTTGTGGGCGCAGATGGCGAACGAACTTGGGCTTCAGAGTTTGCATATTCCCGAGGCTTACGGTGGTCAAGGATTCACTTTCATCGAACTCGGCATTGTTCTAGAAGAGATGGGACGGGCACTTTTGTGCTCACCGTATTTCTCTACTGTCGGTTTAGCGACTAACGCTATTTTGAACGCGGGCACCGAAGAGCAGAAATCTGCTTTACTTCCAGGTATTGCGGCGGGAGAAACAATTGCTGCGCTAGCGTTTACTGAGCCCAATGGCCGCTGGGACGCGAGTGGTATCACTATGGAAGCCAAGGGATCGGGCGATGCGGTAACGCTTGATGGCACCAAGATGTACGTGATCGATGGCCACATCGCCAACACCATCGTGGTAGTTGCGCGCCAGGCCGGTAGTAGTGGTGAAGAAGGCATTGGTTTTTATGTCGTTGATGGCGACGCTGCGGGCCTAACTCGCACTGCGCTTACCACCATGGACCAGACCCGCAAGCAAGCCAAACTTGAGTTTGCCGGAGTGAAGGCCACTTCTCTGGGCGATTCGGCCACCGGCTGGACGGCTCTATCGAAAACTCTCGACCAGGCTGCCGTGTGTTTGGCTAACGAGATGGTCGGGGGTGCACAAAAAGTTCTCGAGATGAGCGTGGAGTACGCCAAAGTGCGGGTGCAGTTCGGTCGTCCGATCGGTTCGTTCCAAGCCATCAAGCACAAGTGCGCCGACATGTTGCTCGAGGTGGAGTCGGCTAAGTCGGCTGCGTACTACGCCGCGTGGGCGGCCGCCGAAGACAACGACGAGTTGCCGGTAGTGGCGAGTTTGGCCAAGGCCTACTGCTCCGACGCTTATTTTCACGCCACGGCGGAGAACATTCAGATTCACGGGGGCATCGGATTTACTTGGGAGCACCCCGC
>CAFBPQ010000050.1_pt1 | contig 10925 bp, 10 predicted proteins | sample 7269761 | NCBI WGS metagenome assembly CAFBPQ01 (sample SAMEA6814150, study PRJEB35770) | uncultured Actinomycetes bacterium | biome: Freshwater; feature: Freshwater reservoir; material: water | place: Czech Republic | collected 2017-06-27 | depth 30m m
CTTGGGCCATTTATTTCTTCGGCGCTTTGCTGGTGGTAACCGGATTAAAGTTGGCCGTTCAAAAAGAAACCGAGGTCCACCCCGAGAGAAACTTAATTTTACGCCTAGTGCGGCGAATATCACCGATGACTCCCGATTATCGCGGTGAAGCCTTTGTCGTAAAAGAGGCGGGTAAATGGATCGCCACTCCGCTGTTAGCGGTATTGATTGTTATTGAAACGACCGACGTGGTATTCGCCATTGATTCAATCCCGGCGATATTCGCTATCACCCAAGACACGTTCATCGTGTTTACTTCCAACGCTTTCGCCATACTGGGCTTACGCGCGCTCTACTTTGTTTTCGCCGGCGCAATGGGCCGATTTGTCTATTTAAAGATTGGGCTGGCGGTAATTCTGGTATTCGTCGGGATCAAGATGCTGATTTCTGATCTTTACCACATACCCATTGGTCTCTCGTTGGGTTTTATCGCCCTCGCCCTGACCGTTTCCATCGTTGCTTCGCTCCGAGCAACTCGTGAAGTGACGTAACGATTAGCGCGCAAACATTTCTAGCCGACCAGTATGCACGTCGTATAGCGCCCCCGCTACCTGCAGATCATCGGGCAGTAGCGGGAATGACTCAATACGGGTAAGGCCAATTTCTAAAACCTTTGCTTGGTCGTCAATGGTGTTGAATTCCATACTGCGAGTGTCAACACCGTGACGATCCATAATGTTGGCGTGGATTTCGGCCTCACTGTTATTAGCCATTCGACAGTCAGTGTGGGGCATTACCAACACGCGATTGACATTGAGCAAGTAGGTGGCGAGCACCAGAGTTCGTAAAACGTCGTCGGTAACATGCGCGCCCGCATTACGAATAATTTTTACGTCGCCCGCCTTCATCCCCACTACCGCCAGTGGGTTGATGCGGCTGTCTATACAAGTGATGATGGCCAGCCCTTGACCGGCCACTCCCGACAGGCCTGCGTCAACGAAAGAGTTGGCGTAACTAGCATTGCCGGCGAAAACGTCGGCGAAAGCATCTTTATCGGCAGCCATCTGCCCATCGTAATCTGCTCGCCGGTCTAGCCGGTGAAGCGAAGTTGCCGCGCGCGGGCGGTCATTATCCCTTGGATTCTTTCGACTACATCGTGGTCGGTGTCGGCGATGTACAAAGTGCCGGAAGGAACAACCGCCACTCCATTGGGAGCGTTTAGCAGCTTGTGGGTGGCCGGCCCAAGCGGACTCGGTGAAGCAGTCCCTCCTCCGGCAACGACGCTCAAGATTGATGAAGTAACTCTTTCGATCACGTTGTTACCCGTGTCGGCAATGTAGACGATGCCAGAAGCATCCACCGCTACGCCCCTAGGGCCGTTTAACGCAATATTTGTTCCCAACCCAAAATGCCCATCCCAATCATTCGACGCTTGCGACGCTTGGGGCGTTGTTCCACCTCCACCGGCAAGGAGAGATATGCGTCCTGATACAAAATCAACCACTTCGACGAAGTTGTTACCCGTGTCGGCAATGTAGACGTTTCCGTCCGTATCAACCGCCACTCCTCTCGGGCGATTTAACGAGGCCGAAGTTGCCGGCCCAGACGTAGTGCTCGGAAGAGTGCCACCTCCGCCAGCAATAACTTTCAAGTTGCCGTCTAGAGTAACCACTTCGACGAAGTTGTTATCCGTGTCGGCAATGTAGACGTTTCCGGCCGTATCAACCGCCACTCCTCTCGGGGTATTCAGCGTCACCGAAGTCGCCAGCCCAGGTATAGTGCTCGGAAGAGTGCCACCTCCGCCAGCAATAATACTCAAGTCGCCGCCCGGAGTAACTTTTTCGATCACCCCGTTACCCGTGTCGGCGATGTAGACATTTCCGTTCGCATCAACCGCCACTCCATTCGGGCTAAGCAACTGGGCCGAAGTCGCCAGCCCAGGTGTAGTGCTCGGGGGAGTGGCGCCTCCGCCAGCAATAACACTCAAGTTGCCGTCGGGAGTAACTTTTTCGATCACGTTGTTACCCGCGTCGGCGATGTAGACATTTCCGGCCGCGTCAACCGCCACGCTTTTTGGTTGATTTAATTCTGCTTGTAGTGCGGGCCCCGCCGGAGGTGGGCCTGAACCGCGAACTTCTTTGCCCGCGAAAATGCTCAGCAATGATTCATAACTCGGCAATTCAGAAGCAAATTGACTAAACGGCACTTGGCCGCCGTATAACTTTAAGGCGTTGGCCACCGAAGCGGGAATCGGCTCCCAGTGCGAGGGCATGAGCGCAGCTAATTTTGGGTTTAATACGTAAAGCAAGATGAAGTTAACGAGCCAGATCGACGGGGTCATGGACATCCCGACCTTAACGCTGGAGCCATTTTTCGTATTGGTCACCAACTGGACTGGCACCGACAAATCTTGCGAGATGGCGCCAAGCACGACTTCACTGGTGTAGGGGGTTTGGTATAAAGCATCAATAGAACTTTGACAGCCGTTATCGCGACACCAAGTTCCCATGTATCCTGCACTTCCGGGCGCTAGATCTTGGTTCACTTGTTTGGCGGGCGATTCTGAATTAGCCAGACTCTCTAGTGATCCACTGGGGTTTACCATCAGTCCCAAACTGGAAAGAACCGACGTCGTTACTACCCCGTCAACGTTGGAATACAGCGGGAAACCGTCGTTGTTGATGAATAGGTTAACGGCCTGACCGAGCAGGACGGCCTTTACGGGGTCGCCATTCACACCGCCACCGGAAACGAACTCAATGTATTGGAGGTTAGTTAGGGAATCCGATTTGTTGAAGTTCATCGCCGTAGCGATCTGGTCGGCTAATTCTTGACCGATGGGTTGACTGAGTTGGCTCGCGCTCGCGGTTTCTGGCGCCGATAAGTACTCGTACTCGGGAGTACCAGAATAAGGGGTGACGAAACCGGTATTCGAGTCAGAGTGGGCAATGCTCAATCCGCTGATCAAAATAAGCGGAACCAAAAGGACGATTACCGCGGTCTTCGACTTGGCCATCGCGCAACGCTAGTGCAAAAAACTTGACCTCAGCCGCCGGCGCGCTAGTTGCGACGCCACACGATGGGGCAATCTTCGCTGTTCAATGTCGCCCCTTCGACCATTTTGTGATGGTGCTCCTTTAGTGGTGCCCCCGGTCGGGTTAGGTATACGACATCGTCGCCGCAGTAGCGCAGACTGATTGCCCGGCGATGGCGCTCGCTGGTGTTGGGCCCCGCCCCGTGAATTGTGCGGGCATGATGAACGGTGACATCTCCGGGTTTGGTATCGAAGGTCACTATTTGGCACTCGCCCCGCTTAGCCATTGCCTCTACATCGGGTATTTGCTCTCCAACCGTTCCCGGAATCACTACCGACGACACAAATAAATTCGGCTGGTAAATGTCGTCCCATAAGTGTGAGCCGACGACAAAATGCACTGAGCCGGAGTCGGTCGTTACCGAATCGAGCGGGCACCACATGGTGCACACTTTGTTACCGGAAACATGAAAATATCCCATGTCTTGATGCCAGGCCGTGCGTTCGATCGTGCCCGGCTCTTTACTCAGCACGCTGTCTTCCCACAGGTAAACGAGGTCGGATCGCATAATCCGCCCCGCGATTTCGGGCAAAGGGGACTGACAAGCGAACTGGCGAAACTCTTCGTGTTCAAGCCAGTGGTCAACTCCGGCAAAAAACTGCCCCCGCGCGTCAGCCGGAGTTTCACTACGGGGAACATCTTGACCATTAGCCGCTAAGGCATCGCCCATGGCCGAAAGGTCCGCGACTTGGGCCGTTCCGACCAGTGCCGCGATTGGATCGGACATGGACAAAACCAACTGGGGGTCAATAATTTCGTGTAGACAAACTATGCCGTCGCGCCAAAAGGTTTCGATCTCCTCGGTGGTTATTTCGCGCCGCATAGCTTCCATAATCGCTAACCTTTTGCCGAAAATCCCCCGTCCACAACCAATGTGTGGCCGGTGGTGAACTTACTGCCCTGAGAAGCAAGAAAAAGAACGGCCGGAGAAATCTCATCGGCCGAACCGACGCGGTTTTGCGGTGTGCGGTCAAGATGTGCTTGGGTTATCGCTTCAACACTCAGCATCGGGGCCGTCATATTTGAAGCCACCAACCCGGGCGAAACCGCGTTAACGCGAATGTTGCTGCGGGCGTAGTTCACCGCCAACGTCTTGGTCATCTGGACAACCGCAGCTTTGGCGGCTCCGTACCCGGGCACAAACTCGACGGCAAAAAAAGAAGCCAGTGACGCCAAGTTGATAACCGACGCCCCGCCGGCCAGGGTCGAGCGAGAGAGCACGGGCTTTAGTAATTGAGTTAGACGAAATGCAGCCGAAATATTGATCTGCAGGGTCTCTTCAAACACATCGGGGTCGTATTCGTCGCCCCCGTTGGGCATTACCTGACCGGCGTTATTGACCAGCACGTCTAATGCGGTAATTGACTGGGCGAGATCGGCGATCTGTTGGCGATCGCTCATCAAGCATTGTTGGTAAGAAAATCGCGACAGGTCGTTGTCGTATTCGCCCACCCCGGCACGCGTTCCGGTAATCGTGACCTCGGCGCCGGCATCGGCGAAAGCGGAAGCGATCCCAAAGCCAATTCCGTTTGACCCACCCGTAACTAAAACCTGAGCGCCGGTGAAGTTAAATACCGCGCTGTTCGTCGGGACGCTCACCAAACCTTCTCCCACTTTTTTGTCTGCCCGCTGCGGACAATCGCGTTAGCGGCGCGTACTTCACCGAGAGAATAACGCGCGTCAGCCGCCAAAGGGGTGCCGTCTAAAACCGCCGACTCAAAGTCGCGCCACACCCCTTTGTAACTATCCATGTAACTGCCGTGTCCGACCACCGTTCCCGACCAATCTTTACCGTCGAATAAACGCACTTCGCCTAAGGCCGAGACGACGATTTCACCGCTAGTTCCGGTGAACTGAAAGTGGGGCTGAAGCCCCACGGCACCGGTGGCCAACATCACGTCAAAACTGGCGACCACTCCCGACTCGAACAGGCACAGCGAACGCACCATCGACTCGCCTTCCATTTTTTCCCACAACCGACCGGTGATGGCGACGACTTCGTCAATCTCACCCAAGATCATGCGTAACGGCCGCAGCCAGTGTGAACCAGTGTCCAAAGCAACTCCGCCGCCCGCCGCGGTCTGTTGAAATCTCCACGCTTGGTCGCTGGGATAGAACTCTTTGGTAATTCCAAAGTTGTGCCACGAGCGAGCGGTTACTAGTTCGCCAATGGCACCGTTGTTAATCAACTCTTGCGCCATGAGCACTTCGGGCCAGTACTGAGCGTTTTCGGTCAGTATAAAAACTTGGTCGCGATGTTGGTCGGCGATGGCCAAGATGCGTTCGCACGCATCAACACTAGGCGCCATCGGTTTTTCTAACGCAACGTGAACGCCGGCCGCGAACGCCTCGGTGACTAATTGTTCGTGTAGATGGTGGGGTACCAAAATCGCCAATGCATCAACTCCGATATTCAAAGCATCGGAAATTGACGCGCCGGCGGTCCCCCCCGTCATCGCGGCAACCTTTTCGGCTTTTTCGGGCAAAACATCAACGCAGGCCGTCACCGTCGTGCGCTCGGCAGCTTGCAGTGCCTCGACGTGCCACTGCGCAATCGCTCCGCAGCCCACTAGTCCGAGGCGAAGGTTCTTCACGCTCAACAGATTACTGTGAGAGCGAGGGCGCTGATTAGTGAAGGAAAATATCAATGAAAATTCGCATCTCTGATCTTCAGAATCCGCAGTTAAGCGACCTACAATTTCTGGCTCGAGACTACGGAGAGACGCTTTCGTTGGATATGTCCGCCGAGAGCATCTTGGAGGAAGCCACGACGCGTACGGGTCTTACCGACTTCGGTCCTACAGATTTTGTCGCCCGCCTAGACATGTGGCTTGATGAAGTGGGCAACGACCCTGATCGCCTGGGGATTGGCCGCCTGTCTCTGCGCAACAGTTGCCTGCGCTACGCGTCTAACCGATTACTAGCCCACGACCTACTTCGTCGCCACCCCGAAATCCATGACATCAAAATTGCTCGCCCGATTATCATTCTCGGCCTTCCCCGTACCGGAACAACTCACTTACTCAATGTTTTATCGGCCGACGCTCATCTGCGCTCGTTGCCGTTGTGGGAAAGTTACGAACCAATCCCGATAGCCGGCGAGTCTTCGAGCGCCGACGGTGTTGACCCCCGGCATCAGCGGTGTGCCAAAGAGTGGGAACAAATGCAAGCGGTTACTCCTCACGTGGCGCTGATGCACCCCATGGATCCCGACCACGTTCACGAAGAAATCGAACTGATGCTCCCCGATTTTTCTTCTTACAATTTAGAATGGGTTGCCCGCTGTCCGCAGTGGCGCGATCACTATTTATCTCACGACCAACAACCTCACTACGACTACATGCACACAATGCTCAAGGTGTTGACATTTTTACGACCAAAAAATCGCTGGGTTCTAAAATCGCCTCAGCACTTTGAACAAATTGGTCCACTAATGAAGACATTCCCCGACGCTTGTGTGGTCATGACTCACCGTGATCCGGTCTCAGTTATTCAGTCGGCGGCCACAATGATGACCTATGCCGCGCGCATGGCCTACCGCACAATTGATCCCGAATGGTATATCGACTACTGGACTGACCGTATCGAGCGATTACTCACCGCCGCGGTGCGCGATGTTCATTTGATTCCTGACCGTCAGCGAATCGATGTTCAGTTTGACGACTTCATGGCTGACGATCGAGGAACGATTAGTCGGGTCTTTGCTTTTGCCGGGCATTCTTTGGACGCTTCGGCGCAAGCCCAGATTGAACAATCTTTGACGACGCGTTCTCGAACCGGAAAAGACACGGTTGTGTACGATGTGCGCGCCGACTTTAATCGTCAACCCGAACAGATTCGTGAGCGGTTTTCGGGATACATCGACAAGTTCAATGTTTCTCTTGAGGTGAAGTGAGATGGCCGTGAGTGATATCCAACAACAAGTCGACGATCTGATCGACACTCGCCCGGGCAAAGAATTACTGACCCCCAACTATGAAGCTGTAGCCCTAGAAGTCGCGCCCAATATTTTTCGGTCGTCCGGAACAACGGCGGCCTACATGATTGTGCACGACCAAGGGCGAATCATCGTTAATACGGGAATGGGTTACGAAGCAGTGCATCACAAGGCGCTATTCGATGCAATCTGCGCTGGGCCCACGACCCACATTTTGACTACCCAAGCGCACGTCGATCATGTGGGCGGGGTCGGATTGTTTCGTGAACCCAAAACTATTTATATCGCCCAAGCCAACAATCCGGCCTGTCAAAAAGATGACGCGCGTATTGCGAATCTTCGTTTCCAAACCGCGCAAGTATGGTTCGACGTCTCGGGTGCCGCCGCCGGCCGCATTGCTCGCGAGAACCCAGGCGTCCCGATGCGTCAAGACCAGCCCACCCCCGATGTGATGTTCGATGACTTCTACGAATTCACCGTGGGCAACCTCGAAGTGCAGTTAATCGCCGCGGTGGGCGAGACCATCGATTCGATGATCGTCTTTTTGCCCACCTCGCGCACCGCTCTGATCTCTAATCTCCTCGGGCCGCTGTTCCCGCACTTTCCCAACTTCAACACCTTGCGGGGTGACCGCTATCGCTTGGTGGAGCCTTATTTAGAAACAGTTAATAAATTACGGGCATTGTCTGTGCAAACGATGATCCCCGGCCGACATTTACCTATCGAGGGGGTCGAGTTGATCGATGCGTCCCTCGAGCGGCTATACGGCGCGGTGGACTTTGTACACCGCGAAACCCTCGCGGGCATGAATGCCGGGGTGGATATTTACCCGCTGATGCAAACGATCAATTTGCCACCAGAGTTGCGAGTGGGTCAGGGCTACGGCAAGGTGGCCTGGGGAGTGCGAACAATCTGGGAAACTTACATGGGCTGGTTTCATCTGCAGTCATCAACCGAGCTCTACCCGGTAACGGCGTCAGCAGCAATAGACGAGTTAGTACTTTTAGCCGGCGTCGAAGAGTCGGGCGCGCGGGCACGCGATCTGGCGGCCGCGGGTCAGTTAGTTGAATCTATTTACATTGCTGAAGCCATCTTGCGGCTCCAGCCCGATCATGTCGAAGCCGCAGCAGTGCTGGTGACGGCCCACGAAGCATTGCTGAGTGCGGGCGGAGACATAAGTTTCTGGGAGTCGGGTTGGTTGCGCAACGAAATAAGTAAGTGGAGTAAGTAGCGGGCTACTGCCGTCAGTGCGGCGGTGGCTTGCTGATCTCATCTCCACCCCAAAGCAACCAAGTCGAGGCCAGCGCGATGAGTATTCCGATTACCGTGTACAGCAATCGGTACCCAGTGATCTCGACGCCGCGGTAGAAGGTGCTGCTTATCATCAGCAGCACCGTTGGCGTGATTAGCATTACCAGCCAGTGGTAGCTGCGTTCGCGCGTCGCGAAGAGACCCATTGCCGTTAGCGAGGCCGTAATCGCCAGAACCCACGGGTCGTCGGTCAGGTAGACGACGATGGCCGCGGCGGTAATTCCAATCAGCGTCCCGGTGGAGCGCTGAATGCTGCGGATCCGACTGGCGTGCGGATCGGGCTGAAGGATTGCGAGGATCGTCACCGTTATCCAGTAGCCGAAAGGGAGGTCGAGCAGGCGGTAGGCCAGAACCGACGCGGCTGTCGTCAGTCCGATCCGCAGCGCGTGGTGGCGCAGCACGGGACTGATCGCCAACCTTGACCAAGCAGTGCTGAGCGTTGTCCCTATCCCCGGCCAAGTCTTTTCTCCCTGCTTTGGCGTCGGACCACCGCCGGCGATCAGCATCCATACCAGCGCGGCGACGCCGCCAACGGAGATCGCGGCCACTGCGAGACCGAGTGGCTGCGCCGGCAGGCCATTGGTGATAATGAAGACGGCTCCAGTCGCGAAGCCGGCGAGCGCTCCGTGTTTTCCTACTACTCGCAGCGTCGACCAAGCGCTGGTCCAAAGCAAGGTCGCAATCACGCTGGCCGCGATGCTCGGCTGCGTGATGTCGGAGAGAGTAATCGCCAGAACCGAACCGACTAGGCCGAGCAGCCCCCACGCCCAGCGGTCACTAGCCTCGCGACCCGGCACGATAAACGCGACGTTGAGTCCGCCGAGCGCGGCAAGCAGGCCCAGAGTCGGCTCGCCCACCGCTAGACCGATCAGCAGCGGAAGCGCGACGGCGAGCATCCCGGCTACCGCAATACTCCAGTCAATTTCGCGCTCGTCGACGCGAAAGACTTCTTCTACGATTCGCTCGGCCCGATCTCTTTCACCGCGCGACTCCACTCCAATAAGTTACCGCGAAGAGAACATCCCTCCTGATACGAGCGAAAAGGGTTGTAACCCCCCCAGCCTTTCGGCCCTCGGCGCGCCTAACAATCTCGCCCCGCCTTTCTTGACCGGCAATAACCCCAAGTCGGGTTTTATTTTTAGGGTCGGTAGGCTGAGAAAACTCGACCAATCGAAATGGGCTCCGTATGACTACTTATCAACTTCCCGATCTTTCTTATGACTTTGGTGCGCTAGAACCCCATCTTTCGGCGCGAATTTTGGAACTTCATCACGATAAGCACCACCGCGCCTACGTTGATGGCGCGAACGCCACCTTAGAAAAATTGTCCGCAGCCCGTGATGCCGGAGATTTCTCGGCCATTGTGGGTTTAGAAAAAACTTTGGCCTTCAATGCGTCTGGTCATGTGTTGCATTCAATACTCTGGGAGAACTTAAGCCCGAACGGCGGTGGCGAACCAACGGGTGCGCTTGCCGACGCAATCGGTGAAAACTTTGGTGGATTTGACGCCTTCAAAGCCCAGATGACTAACGCAACTGTCACAGTGCAGGGGTCGGGTTGGGGTGCGCTTGTATGGGAGCCGCTGGGCAAGAATTTGTTGGTTCAACAAATTTATGATCACCACGCAAACTCAGTGCAGGGCTCAACCCCGTTGTTAGTCATTGATGCATGGGAACACGCGTACTACCTGCAGTACGAAAATCGTCGCCCAGACTATGTCAATGCTGTCTGGAATGTCATTAACTGGGATGATGTAGCCAAGCGATTCGCTCGCGCAACTGTCTAGCCGTAACCCTATTCTCGACTGTTCCGGCAGATTAATAGCCGTTGTTGTTTCAGTAAATGTTGGGAACGCGAAACACTTAATCGGGGAACGTAGAGGGTGTTGCGCGGATTAGTTTAAAGGTCTATGCGAGCAAGCTGCGGAGCATCCAAGCAGTCTTTTCATGAATCTGAATGCGTTGGGTTAGCAGATCTGCGGTGGGTTCATCTGCGGCACCATTTACAACGGGGTAGAGGGAGCGCGCAGTTCGAATAACTGATTCTTGCCCTTCCACCAGTTTTTGAATCATCTCTTGGGCATTAGGTGTACCGGCGCCCTCTTCAACGGACGAGAGTTGTGTAAATTCTGAATAACTTCCGGGGGCAAGGACATCGAGAGCGCGAATTCTTTCTGCAATGAGGTCGACAGCCAGCGCAAGTTCGGTGTACTGGGTTTCGAACATGAGATGCAATGTTTGAAACATCGGCCCAGTGACATTCCAATGGAACTTGTGTGTCTTGAGGTACAACGTGTATGTATCTGCAAGTAGGTGTGACAACCCGTCGGTGATTGCGAGACGGTCTTTTTCTTGGATACCTAAATTGGCGGGCATATTGTTCTTTCTTTAACGATAGATTGAGGGTTTAGAAATTTTGACGTTGAGTATCACGAAACAAATTTTGTAACGAGAGATTTTATGGTTTTGTTTGTTACGGCATAACCTATGGGGCGCAAACGCGAAAGTCAACTTCAGTCGGGACGCGCCACCGGTACATGCGCACATTCAACTCATTGATCGAACGAATGCCGACCTAGGCAAGGGTCACGGGCGCACATCGCC
>CAFBPQ010000053.1_pt1 | contig 10402 bp, 9 predicted proteins | sample 7269761 | NCBI WGS metagenome assembly CAFBPQ01 (sample SAMEA6814150, study PRJEB35770) | uncultured Actinomycetes bacterium | biome: Freshwater; feature: Freshwater reservoir; material: water | place: Czech Republic | collected 2017-06-27 | depth 30m m
GCGGCTTCGACGCTTATGGATGTGGCAGTTTCGAGCGATGACGATCAGACCAATCTGTTGCGATTGGCCGCCGGTGGTTTTCGTGACATGACTCGCATCGCTTCAAGTCACCCCGACATATGGCCAGATATTTGCTTAGCGAATCGTCAAGCGATAATGAATGCTCTCGACGAGTACGCCACCGGAATTGCTCGAGTTCGTAAATTGATCGCCGATGGCAATCAACCAGAATTGCTCGAGTTATTTAAACGCGCCCGTCATGCTCGGCGTGGGTTGCTTCCGGTAACGGCAAGCGGGGAAGACATGATCGAGATGCTCGTTCCTATTCCCGACCGGCCAGGGGTTTTGGCCGAGATCACTACTTTGGCTGGTTCGTTAAATATCAATATCGTTGATCTTCAGATTTCCCATTCCGCCGAAGGTGGCGGGGGAGTTCTGAGTCTGGTTGTCAGCGCATCACAAGCATCGTCCTTAGAGTCCGCCTTAGAGTCCACGGGGCACACTTCGTCTCGCTCTGTCATATCGTGACTACGCACTTAAACTCTGACGCTTTAAGAGTTTCTGGGTGTCATCCCCTGCGAGGTCGGATCCAGATTCCCGGCGACAAGGGCATTACTCATCGAGCACTCATTGCCAGTGCGTTCGCCGAAGGGGAGTCGGTGATAAAGGGCTGCGCTACGGGCCAAGACGTTCTCCACACCCGAAGCGTTCTCCAAGAGTTGGGGGTCGAAATACAAAGCAGTGGGCTTCAATCCATAAGCATCAATGGTCAAGGAGTTCAATCTTTCTCTCCATCACAGTCTGTGCTTGACTGCGGAAATTCGGGGACGACTTTGCGAATGATGACCGGAGTCTTGGCGGCAAGCACTTTTAATAGTGAATTGACCGGTGACGCTTCACTACGTTCTCGACCTATGGGTCGAGTTGTCGACCCGCTTCGCCTGATGGGTGCCAATATCGAATACGGAGAGGTTGCGGGTAACGCTCCTTTGCTCGTTGAGGGGTCTGTCCTTGAGGGGTCAGCAATAGAGATAAGTGTTTCCAGCGGGCAGGTAAAAAGCGCGTGTCTCTTTGCCGGGCTACAGGCCCAAGGAGTTACTGAGATAAACGAGCCGGCTCCTAGCCGTGACCATACCGAGCGACTTTTAGAAGCACTTGGGGCGCCAATCGAACGAGTGAGTGAAACTTGTATTCGTATTAAATCTGGTTCGATAAAACCATTTGAACTCAATGTTCCTGGGGATGCATCTTCGGCAGCATTTTTAATAGTGGCTGCGCTGATAACCCCCGGATCACTTGTAACAATCGAAGAGATGGGCCTCAATCCGTTGCGGATTAGATATATCGAGTTGCTAAAAAATATGGGTGCACAAATCGTGGTCGATAAGACCGATGAGCGTTTGGGTGAGCCGATAGGTTCAGTTCGAGTCGAGTCGAGTCAATTAAAGGGATGCATAATCGAAGCATCGGAAGGAATCATCGATGAAATTCCTATTTTGGCGGTAGCCGCCGCTTTCGCCCAAGGTGAAACCGAGTTTCGACAAGTAGCAGAGTTGAAAGTAAAAGAAAGCGATCGTATATCTACTCTCACTCAAGAACTAGGTCGGCTTGGAGTTGAAGTCGAGTCGGGCGAAGACTCGCTAATTATTAACGGTGGTCAACCTCAACCGGGGCAAGTCTCTAGCCACGGAGATCACCGCCTGGCTTTATCTTTAGCGGTGGCGGCCAACGCTCTGACTGGAGACACGGTAATAGAAGGGTGGTCGGCCGCAGATGTTTCTTATCCTGATTTTGTCGTCGATTTAGATCGTTTGACTGCCGGTCAATAAGTCGTGGTCGACACTCACTCCACCAACTCTTTGAAGATCATCGCTATCGATGGCCCCGCGGGGTCGGGTAAATCGACTGTAGCTCGAGCGTTATCGGATATTTTGGGCCTTAGTGTTCTTGACACTGGGGCCATGTATCGCTCTGTCGCGCTAGTAGCACTTGAAAGCGGTACTTCTCTCGAAGATTTTAAAGAGTGTGCTCGAATCGCTAACGAAATTGAGATCAATCTCGACCACGGCGTACGACTCGGATCGCGCGATATCGAAAAAGAGATCCGGGGCCCCGAAGTTACAGCCGCGGTATCAAAAGTAGCGGCTATACCTGAAGTCCGAGTGGCGTTAGTAGCACGCCAGCGTCAGTGGGCATTAAATCACGGCGGTGGAATCGTCGAAGGCCGTGACATCGGGACGGTGGTTTTCCCTAATGCCACCCTGAAAGTTTTTTTAACTGCCCGCGATTCTGAACGCGCTCGCCGCCGACAAAGCGATGAAGTTGCCGCCCAGCGATCAATTGCTGTTGACGAGGTCGCACAAGAGATTGCTCGTCGAGACCATCTTGATTCGACTAGAGCGGCTTCACCATTAGTGGCCGACCCCGACGCTCTAAGCGTCGATACCAGTGACAACACCGTCAACGAGGTAGTAGCGGAGATACTTCGCCATTATTCCGCTAAGGACGAACAGTGACTTTGTACCAAATTTGGCGAGCAGTTTTGGTGCCCTTAGCGCGAGTGCTTTATCGCATCGAAATAATCGGTGCTGACCAAATCCCAGCCGGAGTTGGCGTGATCTTGGCTCCGACTCATCGCTCAACCGTTGACATTGCCGCAGTAGCGGCCTTGACTCGTCGACAGGTTCGTTTCTTGGCTAAAGACGAGATTTTTTCTACTCGTCTAGGTAATAAAGTTTTTCGATCTCTCGGGGCGATACCAGTCGATCGGGTAGGCACTGACCGCGGAGCCATTCGTTCTGCCCGAGCGGCGATAGAAAACGGTGAAGTGTTGGGAGTCTTCCCCGAAGGAACTCGCCGTACTGGGCCAGAAGTCGCTGACCTAAGTGACGGCTGTGCTTACCTTGCCCTTAAGTTAAGTGTCTCCATTATCCCTATTGGGATAGGCGGAACCGATAATATTCGACCCTCAGGATCGCGCTTTATTCGGTTTCCCAAAGTGGTGGTGGTGGTTGGTTCACCGATCACTACCACCACGAATTCAGAGATAGTGCGCAAATCCGATCTAGCAAATCTTACGACGACCCTGACTCGTTCTTTACAAGATTGTTTTACTGAAGCCGAGCGCCGAGCAAAAAGTTAATTAGTAATCAGATTAAGTCGTGGGATTTCAGCGCCTCATCGGCACTAACAGATCGATCGTCGAGTAGCGATCCGGTCTTTGTCGGCGAGATCTTTTCAAGGTCCGCGACCAGAGATCGCAGTTCGGGCGGCGGTGGAAAATACTCGTCCTCGTTAGTCACAAATACCGATTCCACTCCTTTACTTGGAGCAAGACGATCGATTACTGCCTGTACAAGATCTTCAGGGGCGCTCGCCCCGGCGGTAACACCCACCGTTCGTACTTGACCTAGATCAATCAAGTCGAGTTCATCCGGGCCATCGACGCGCAGCACGCGCTGGCAACCGCACTCTTTAGCTACTTTGACTAAAGCCAATGTGTTGGAAGAGTTGGCGCTACCTATCACCACAACTGCATCAGCAGTCTGGGCAATTTTTCGTAAAGCGGCTTGCCGGTTAGTGGTGGCAAAACAAAGATCGTTGCGGGCCGCAGTCCAAAGGTTAGGAAAATGCTCACGCGCTCTGTCGGCTACTGATTCCCACTCATGCTCAGCCAAAGTAGTTTGGGCAAGCAAAGCTACTTTTTGGGGATCAGCGACCAATTTGTCTACCGAATCCACATCGGCCACATTTTCTACGAGATGAATTGAGTCGGGCGCTACGGCTAGGGTGCCAACTGATTCGTCGTGGCCGTCGTGGCCAACATAAATAATGGTGTAACCCTTGGCTGCCCGTACTCGAGCCTCGTGATGAACTTTTGTAACTAGTGGACATACCGCATTGACTACAAAACGATTCTGATCCTTAGCGGCCTCTACTATTTCGGGCGCACTACCGTGAGCCGAGAGCATGAGTGGGGCACCCGCAGGCACCTCATCAATAGAGTCGACAAAGATCACGCCCAAGTCTTTAAATCGGTCAACAACTAGGCGATTATGAACAATCTCGTGATAGCAGTACACCGGGGAATCAAAAATTTTAACCATCCAAACCAGTGCCTTGATGGCCATCTCGACGCCGGCACAAAACCCGCGCGGATCGGCTAACAAAACCCTTTCCACCCTAAACTCTTGGTTCATATTGCCTAGGTTAGGTCTTGTCGGGTTATCCCGTAGACTTCAAGCTATGGCGATCGCAGCAATTGTTTCAGTCGCGCCATCGTCACCTGCCGATCGGGCAGGCCTTAATCCTGGCGATGAGTTGCTCGGGGTTAACGGTGCTCCCGTGCGCGATGTCATTGAATACCAAAGCGAGGTTGACGGGGCAGTGGTTGAGATTGAGATCCGTCGCGGAGGGTTGGAGAGGTCTTTGATAATTGAAAAAAAAATTGGCGAGCCTTTAGGACTGGTTTTATCAAGCCCAGTTTTTGACCAAGTCCAAACTTGTGATAATCATTGCCCTTTTTGCTTTATCTATCAACTCCCTCCTGGTCTACGTCGGAGCCTGTCGGTAAAAGATGACGATTACCGACTCTCGTTTTTGTACGGAAACTTTACTACTCTCACTCGTTTCACTGAAGCCGATCTCGAGCGAGTAGTAAGCGAAGGACTAAGCCCGCTGTATGTGAGTATTCACGCAACCAACCCGCATGTCCGTTCAGATCTTCTTCGTAATTCTCGCGGGGCAACCAGTTTGCGCTGGTTGCGGGCTTTGTTGGACGCGGGAGTAATCGTGCATGGTCAAATTGTTGTTTGTCCGGGTCTAAATGACGGATTAGTGCTTGAAGAAACGCTTTTGGGGATATACGACGAGTATCCAGAATTAACCAGCGTAGGGGTTGTCCCGGTAGGGATAAGTTCGTTTAACAAAGAAGATCAGTTGCGACCTCACAGTAGCGACGATGCTCGTTTAGTCATCGATACAGTCGAACGCTGGGCGCTCCGTTTCAAAAAGTCGTTTTCTCGATCAACCGTTTATGCCAGTGATGAGTACTACATCTTGGCCGAACGGCCATTTCCAAAAGTTAGTGATTATGAAAATCTAGATCAGCACGAAAACGGAATCGGAATGGCCGCTTCGTTTCAAGTCGAAGTCGGGGAGGCCCTAAAAGAAAAAACTCCAGTAAAGATTCCTGTAAAAACCGGATTTTTCTCTTCCGTCGACGGTGCCCCTGCTACGGGCTATCGTAGCCCTCGATTTTTAGATAAAGGTATCAAATCGTCAACCGGTGATGCGATCGTCATTATTACTAGTGATTACGGAAACAAAATTCTAAGTCCGATGGTTGATATTTTTCGAGATATTGCCGGAAAGCCAGTGCGAGTTCTGCCGGTGCCAAACATCTTTTTTGGCGGCAACATCGCTGCTACCGGACTGCTGACCGGAACCGACATAGCACAAGCACTTATTGGGGAATCACCGAGCAATCGCTACTTACTTTCTGACATTTCGCTATCAAATGGCCAATTTCTTGACGGCACCACTCCGGCCGAGCTCCCGCTCGAAGTTGAAGTGATTGATAACGACGGAGCGGCACTTGTTGCGGCACTTCGATCATGAATAAGCCCGCAGTGGCTATTGTCGGCCGACCCAATGTCGGCAAGTCAACTCTTTTTAATCGCATAATTGGTCGCCGAACCGCAATAGTCCAAGAAGATCCAGGAGTAACTCGCGATCGCAAAACACTCCCAGCCGACTGGAGTGGGAGAGAGTTCTTGGTGGTCGATACCGGCGGGTGGATTGCCCCCAATGCCGCCTCGGGTGAATCTAGAGAGTTGGTTCGTCAAGTAACAGCCCAAACTGAAAGGGCTATCACTGAAGCTGATGTTCTCGTTTGCGTAGTAGACGTGACCGTAGGAGTAACCGACGAAGACGAGGCGGTGGCTCGAATCTTGCGGCGATCAGGCAAGCCAGTCTTATTGGCCGCCAACAAGGTCGACGGCCGTAATCGCGAAATTGATGCTTGGGGCTTTGTTTCTCTTGGGCTGGGTGATCCGTTCCCCGTGTCAGCCAATCACGGCCGAGGAACGGGCGAACTGCTAGATGCGGTGGTCGCGGCAATGCCTGTTCTGGTCGATGTGGACGAATCGGCTGATGACATCTTTTCTGTAGCAATCGCTGGTCGACCAAATGTCGGCAAGTCGACTCTTTTTAACCGCATTATTGGTGATGAACGAGCGGTAGTAGACGATGCTCCTGGTACTACTCGTGATTCGTTAGACACAATTATCGCCACCGAAGACGGGCCGCTTAAATTTATCGATACCGCGGGCATGCGTCGCCAAGTGCGAGTCGAAGAACCAACCGAGTACTACAGCACTTTGCGAGCCTTAGAAGCAGTCGATAAAGCTGATGCCGCCCTTTTAGTAATTGACGCGAGCGAAGGTGTGACCCATCAAGACCAACGATTAGCCGAGAGGCTCGATTTATCGGGCACGGCGGTGGTAGTAGTTCTGAACAAGTGGGATCTTGTTACCGATCCCGAACAGAGAGCGCAAGTTCTCGTCGACGTTGCTGATCGTTTATCGTTTCTTGGTTACGCTCCAGTCCTAAAAGTATCTGCACGTACGGGAAAAAACTTTTCCTCCCTGTTGCCTGCGTTGCGTGACGCCAAGGATGCTTATCATCGCCGTATTCCTACGGCAGAGTTAAATCGTCTCTTGCAAGACGCTCAGGCGCATCACCCACCGCCAGCAGTAAGGCGTCATCACCCTCGCATTCTTTACGCCACTCAAGGAGCCATTGATCCACCAACTTTTACTGTTTTTGCCTCGCATGATCTGCCTGATACTTATGTCCGCTATCTCGAGCGCCGTATTAGGGAAGGGTTCAAATTGGGCCCAACACCGATGAAACTGCGGGTTCGTCGGCGTAACTCTTGAGGTCAATTCAGTGCCTTGGTGTGAAGAATGCGAACGCTTTCTAACTCCGAGCAGCCTTTCGTCTACTCATAGCTGTCCGCGTTGTGGAAACCTGGTTGACCTAACCGACAAGGAAGAGATTGTTGAAACTGAGATTGACCCCATCCCTTGGCATTTTAAAGTCTTACTGGGTCTCGCCGCCCTTTACCTCGGCTATCGAGCGTTTCAGGGCGTGGAATGGGTCATCAATCAACTTTGATAGTTCTGCTCGCGTCTCCGGTATCATCATCGTTCGCTAGTAATACAAGACAAAGCGGGCTGTGGCGCAGCTTGGTTAGCGCGTCGGTCTGGGGGACCGAAGGTCGCGGGTTCGAGTCCCGCCAGCCCGACTAAATTTTGCTAGCGAGCGTAAAGGATTTAGGTGCAGCAATAGAAGCAAGTGAGTTGGTCGGGAGTTAGAGGAGAGGCGGCGAAATGCGCAAGACTTTGGCCGTAGTGGTGGTGTTTGGTGTGGCGTTGCTCGTTGCTTCACCGGCACAGGCGAAACCAGTGAAGCAACGAGCGGCCAACGCAGCGTTATGTTATGAGACCTATCGGGTTACTTTTGGATCATCAGATAGAACCGAGTCAGAGATCCAAGGGCTTCTCGAACTTACACCCAACAAATGCTTGGCAATCATAAACAGACATGTCGGTTGGCTCAAAGCGCAGTATCCATCGCAGTGGGAAGCAGGGGTGCTTTCCGAGAGAGCGAGAAGGGCGGCTTCCAACAACCTTCTCGGCAGATTCGAGAGAGCGTACGGGGTCACACCAACCCAGATCATCAATGCGCCCGGTTTTGTGCCCTATGACTGAACCACTGCGACAAGGCGAGGCACTGTTCAGCATTGCCGAAGCGGCAACAGCCTGCGGAGTCGGTAAGCGAACCATAAGACGCAGACTCGACGAAGGAACGGGCAGCGAAGATCAAGATCGGTAAAGGCTCGCAGCCCTCACTAGTGTGGTGCTAGACGACGAACTGGGGGACCGAAGGTCGCGGGTTCGAGTCCCGCCAGCCCAACTAAAAAAGGCTAAGCAAGCGTTTCGAATTGCTCTCTTTGGCACATACCATTACCCGGCGATCTTGGTGACTCCACTAGGGTGGGAATAGTAAAAGTTAAACAAAATCTCTTTTGGGCCAGTAGGAGACAGGTAGAAATGAATAAGATTTCTCGGCTTTGGGCTCTCGTTATCGCGATTTCTATCTTGGCTCTTGGCGCCGTAGTAGCCAATTCAAATTCCCCCTCGAGCGCCGAAGGGGGCTGCGCCGGTAAGGCCTACGTAACTAACCAGGGTTCCGGCACCGTTTCGGTCATAGACACCACTACTAACGCCGTAGTTGGTTCTCCCATTACCGTCGGCACCGCTCCCACTGGGGTGGCCATTACCCCCGACGGTGCCTTCGCCTACGTAACTAACAACGCTGACGACACAGTTTCAGTAATAGACACCACTACTAACGCCGTAGTTGGTTCTCCCATTATCGTCGGCGACTTTCCCGAAGGGGTGGCCACTACCCCCGACGGTGCCTTCGCCTACGTAGCTAACGTCGGTTCCGACACAGTTTCAGTAATAGACACCACTACTAATCTCGTAGTTGGTTCTCCCATTACCGTCGGCAGCGGTCCTCGCGGGGTGGCCATTACCCCCGACGGTGCCTTCGTCTACATAACTAACTACAATTCCGGCACAGTTTCAGTAATAGACACCGCTACTAATCTCGTAGTTGGTTCTCCCATTACCGTCGGCACCGCTCCTCGCGGGGTGGCCATTACCCCCGACGGTGCCTACGCCTACGTAACTAATCGGAATTCCAGCACAGTTTCAGTAATAGACACCACTACTAACGCCGTAGTTGGTTCTCCCATTACCGTCGGCATCTTTCCCGAAGGGGTGGCCATTACTCCCGACGGCACCAATGCCTACGTAACCAACCAAAATAACGGCACAGTTTCAGTAATAGACACCACTACTAATCTCGTAGTTGGTTCTCCCATTACCGTCGGCAGCGCTCCCTTCGGGGTGGCCATTACCCCCGACGGTGCCTACGCCTACGTAACTAACGAATTTTCCGACACCGTTTCGGTCATAGACACCGCCACTAACGCCGTAGTTGGTTCTCCCATTGGCGTCGGCGACGCTCCCACCGGGGTGGCCATCTGTCCTGCAGCGGTCGTTCCTCCTACCACTACGACTACCACTACGACTACCACTACGACTACCACTACGACTACCACTACGACTCCTACCACTCCTATCACCCTCATGCCCGCTGACCCGGCGATAGTGCTTAAGTTGACGGGTTAAACCCCGAGCCTGAACCGACTGGGTAACTTTAGGTATGCCCACAAGCGAGTGAGTCGGAGCGCGTACGCTCGGTAAATGGCATCCGAGACCGTTAATGCGGCTTTAGCAATTCTTGACCGTACGGTAATGGGAATCGACGGAGATAACCGCTCGGGACAGCAACGCCTGACCTCGGCTATCGCTCAGTCGATTGACCAAGGTTGTCACCTAATGGCGCAGGCGCCCACTGGTTCGGGTAAAAGTTTGGCTTACCTCGCTCCTATTGTGGCTTCTGGAGTGCGAGCAGTTGTTGCTACGGCCACCTTGGCCCTGCAGGATCAACTTTGGCGCAACGATATCCCCATGGTGGCTGAGTTCTCGGGTCAAACGGTTACCAGCGCGCTGTTAAAAGGTCGTTCTAACTATCTATGCCTTGCTCGTCTTGATGGAACAAATACCGAGGCCGCCCTTTTTGATGAACGTCCCGGTCCAACTTTTTCTGACGATTTAATCACGCTAAAAAACTTTGCTGAAGTTTCCTCCACTGGTGATGTTGGCGATCTGGAAGAGTTAATTGCGCCGGAGTCGTGGCGAGCCTTAACCTGCGGTCCTAACGAATGCCCGGGAGCAAACAAGTGCGCTCAAGGAGTCGACTGTTTTGCTGAGCGAGCTCGTTCTCAAGCCGAGTTGGCCAACATCATCGTTGTTAACCACGCTCTCTATTCGGCTCACTTGGCCACGGGTGGACGCTTATTGCCACCGCATGATCTAGTAGTTATTGATGAAGCTCATGCTTTTGACGCGGTCGCAACTAATGCTTTAGGGGCCGAGATATCTCCGGGCGGTCTGCGACAACTGGGGAGCCGATTAAGAAGAGCAGGGGCAACGGCTCGTCACGCTGACGCAGTTATTTCCGGATCGGGGCGGCTAGAAGATATTTTGTCTCAAATTACAGGGAGAATTAACCCAATTCCCGTCGATCTGGCCGAAGTTTTGGCTGGAACATCAGAAGCAGTCGCTAATGCCAGCGCTAGCGTCAAGGCCAAAGAAAGCGCTTTGGCTGCTCAGGCAGTAAAACTCTCACTCACTCGTCTGGATGCTTTACGAAGAATGCAAGCACCCGACCAGGGTGAAGTTTTGTGGGTAGAAGGAGACAA
>CAFBPQ010000059.1_pt1 | contig 9311 bp, 10 predicted proteins | sample 7269761 | NCBI WGS metagenome assembly CAFBPQ01 (sample SAMEA6814150, study PRJEB35770) | uncultured Actinomycetes bacterium | biome: Freshwater; feature: Freshwater reservoir; material: water | place: Czech Republic | collected 2017-06-27 | depth 30m m
CTAGACGAAGCCGGTGCCTCGGCCAAATCTTGTTTGGCGCTGGCTAACGAGTCTTGTGCGTTAGCAACTACTTCGCCGGCACCGGTGCGGTATTCACCCACTGCTTCGGTTGAGATGGCTTTTATTTCTGAATCGGCGATTTGAATACTGGCGAGATAGTTCACCAGGTCGCCAATGCTCTGAGAGTTGAGGACACCTTTGCCGCTCTTGATTCCCCACGCGGGCATCGGGCTGCCGGGGCGTCCGTAATTCAAGATGTGTTTAATCTCGCCGCGACTGTAACGCTGCAACACCGAGTTAACCGCAGGGGCCGTCCAAGAAACTTGTTGGGGTAGACACTGGGGGACATCGGCGTTGCCTTTGTTTTGCTCTACCAAACAAAGGTCAGACTCGGGCTGTAAAACAAACGGCGCCGCTCCCCCCTCACCTTGGGCTCCGTGGCAGTTGGCGCACAACAACGATTTGGTTGAGTCGTAAGTGGGCATCTGCGAATTAGCAAAGAGCACCGCCCCGCGTTCAACCGACCGCTCCAAAAAACTGTCCTCGGCTTTTACTTGTCGGCTGGGCTCAACCAAAAAATATAACGGCAGCGCTAAAGCGGTAATTAAAACGAAGACCAGCGACCATCCGAGTGCACGCTCAAGCCGACGGTTCTCGAGGTCGTTGTCGTTGAGATAGGGATCAAGGTTGGCCGGAGTGGGCTCAACATTTTTGCGTAGACTCAGCACTCGATAAAGCACCACGCCCGCGATTATCGCCAGAGCGGCGATGTTGATGACTATGAGTACGGTGCGAAAATTCATGGGCGGCTCTCTAGAGCGCTGAGAGCATTAAACACAGGGCGCTCCTTCTTGGCCTTGTCCGGTGGTGTCGGTACCAATGGGCGGGCCTTGGATAACTACTCCGGTGTCAACCACGATTGAACTACCCGACACCGCGAGCGAGAAACGGTCCATGCCGCGGGGTGCCGGCCCGCCGCGCTTTTCTCCCACCCGGTTGTATTTAGATCCGTGACACGGACATTCGAACCACTGCGAAGTTGAGCACCACGGCACTCGACAACCGAGGTGAGGGCACTTTTGGTAGAGGGCAACGTAACCCTGGCTCATACCCGAAGTGATAGTGGAGGGGTAGACCTTGGCCGCTTTGCTGATGTCTTGTTTGGGGTAGGCCACGATGTAAACCTTGGCCGAAGCGTTATAAAACGGGATTTTTCCCTCGATGGCCTTTTCGACATCGGCCACGCTGCCGACAGTGATTTTTCCGCCGAAACCGCTTGACCCCGACGGCCACAAGAAAGCCAACGCGGCGGCGCCAAAACCACCCACCCCGAGGGCAAGACCGGTCAAGATACCGCGGTTGAAAAACTGGCGCCGAGTTACACCGAGCTCTTCTTCGTCAACCGGTTCGTAGCGCACCGGCGATTTGTCTTCGCTAACCATCGGCACTGAAGCGTCGTCTTCGTCCTTTACGGCCACGACTTTTGAAGACGAGTCGTCAACGAAACCTTCCGGCGGCTGCGACGCGTCGGCGCGACGAGTGCTGCGGCTTAGTTTTCCGGTATCGGTTTTTGAGCGCTGGCGCGCGGTGGCGAGCAAGAACGCCCCCGCCAGGGCGAGCAGCACGATAATTCCGATAACGATAATCACTAACTACCCCTTAGAGCTCGAAGAAGATGCCGTCGTTCCACGGGAACACGAAGTTGAATCCGGGTCCACGGAAGAACGATCCGATAATTACCAACACGGCCCACATCATCAAGAACAGTGTAAAGATCGCGATGGCAAATTTACGATCGGTGGGCTTGACTGACGCGTTTTTGTCGATGAACGGTGCGAGGGCAATCAAACCGAGAGCAACACCAGGAATAGTCACTCCGGCCACCATGGGGTGGAACATCGTGAGAAGTTCTTGGAGGCCCAAGAAATACCACGGCGCTTTCGACGGGTTAGGAGTGCGGTTGAAGTCGGCAAGGCCGAGCAAAGGTGCCCGCACCAGAGCGGAGAAAATAGTTAGCGCCGCGGTCATGATGAGCATCGAGGCGAACTCGATCACTACTAGGTGGGGCCAAGTGTGAACTTTGTCTTGGGCTTCGGCGCGGGTTTGTTGGATTGAGCCCGACTTCACCACGGTCAGTAGGCGCTGGGTGTGTCCGCCCGGCCCCGTTATCCCCGCGACCGGCGGAGCAATAACGGCAGTTGCGGTCCCGCCCCCGCCTCCACCTTCGGGAGCGTCTTCGCCGCCGGCCAACGTGGTGCGGCGTTTTTTCGAGCGAGCGAGAAGGTGAGCGGGAATGCGCGAGTCACCCGGTTCTTCCGCCGCGTCATCGGCGGCCGGAGTGTCGCCACCCCCAGTGGGAGGAGGCGGGGGAGGAGGCGGAGTGGTGCCGCCACCATCAGCGGCGACCGGAGTTTCGGCATCACCGTCGGTGGGTAGACCGAGAGCTTGGCGGCGCTCTTGCGAGCGCTTAAGCAGATGTTCGGGTACTTCAGCCATTAGTAAATCCTCTCTGACCTATAGCGGTCCGGAGATGCCGCCGTCCTTGCGGACGCGCCAGAAGTGAATCGCCATGAATATGACGATGACAAACGGGAATAACAAAACGTGCAGCACATACCATCGCAAGAGGGTGTCGTTTCCGATTTCTTTAGAACCAAGCAGTACGTATTTAACGCTGCCCCCAAATACCGGCGTATAACCCATCATGTTGGTACCCACCGTTACCGCCCAGAGGGCGAGTTGGTCCCAGGGCAACAAATAACCGGTGAACGAAAGCAACAAGGTAAGGGTCAACAAAATTACGCCGATCACCCAGTTAAATTCGCGCGGTGATTTGTAAGCACCGTGATAAAACACGCGACACATATGTAAGAACACGGCCAGCACCATTAGGTGGGCGGCCCAACGGTGCATGTTGCGCACCAACGAGCCAAAGGCTACTGCGGTCTCGAGGGTTTGGATGTCGCTCCAAGCCGAAGTGGCGGTTGGGCGGTAGAAGAACATCAAGAAAATACCGGTGACGGTGAGCAACATAAACAAGAAGAAACTCAGGCCCCCAAGGCAAAGGGTGTACGAAACTTTGACTGCGTGGCGTTTCACCTTCACCGGGTGCAAGTGATAGAGAACGTTGTTCATAATTACGTACGAGCGGTTACGGGGGCTGTCGGTGTAACCGCGCCGGTAAACCGATCCGGGTCTAAAGATTGCTAGCCAGGCTTGCGAACCGCGGATCTTTTCGTCGGTTTTTTCGAGCACTGCCCCTACGCGTGCGCGCGACTTCGACCCGTTGCCGTTGGCGGATCCGTTGCTTGATCCGTTGGCGGATCCGTTGCTTGACCCGTTTCCGTTTCCCTTGGCCACTTAATGCTCCTGGTCTTCTTTGTTATTTCTAGTATCGGGTTAGCCCGAGCCTAGAACCGAACTCCGTAGGAATAACCATTTCGCGGGGTGCGATCGTGAGGGTCTCCACCCGTTATGTCGGCGCTGATTTTGCCCAAGATGATCACTCCGGTAGGGCAACGATCGACGCATAGGGCACAACGAGTACAGATATCTTCGTCGACGATGAAGGCCACCGCGTCGCGCGGGTCCTCACCGGGTTGTTCGGTGCCGATGGCTTCCGAGATGGCGCTCACCGAAACCATGTGAATGCACTTCCACGGGCAAATGTCAACGCAGCCTTCGCACAAGATGCATTCAGACTGGTCGATGTGCAAAAACTGCTTAGGCTTAACTGCCGCGGTGAGGTACGCGGGGTCTACTTCTTGGAGCACGTAGTCAGTCGCGAAATCGGGCATAGGCGGGTTGGCGTCGGTGCGGGCCATGGCTTAGCTCCCCCCGCTCGCGCTACTTACCCGCAGAGGCCGACCAAATCGAGAACGCTTAACCGGTGCGTTGGGGTCGGCTTCGGGGATCGGGTCGAGGCGGTGTTGCCACATAACCCAAAGTTTAAGGTTGGCACCGAGAATAACGATGTAGATAACCGAAACAATAATGTCGCGCAAAGCGGGGTAGTCGAAATTAAACGGCCAGTTGATCGGAATAAAAAAGATGTTTTGGTTTGATTGAAACAAAAACTTGGTGGTGTCACCCCAACCCAAGTTGGCGTTGGCGAAAGTCATCCATTCGTGCGGAACAATGGCGTAAGCCAAAGCCATAAACGCGAATACGCCCACGGCACCGGCAAAACTTTCGGCCCAAGTGGCCGCTACGTCGGGGTCGCGCGCTGGGCGCGAGGCGACCATAAAAAAAGTATGAGCAATTAGCGCCAAGATACCCAGCCACACGATGGTGTTTTGCCACGGCGTAATTATTTTGGCCAATACGAGCGTTCCGACGATAATCACACCAAATAACGCAACGCCTACCCGAGTCGATACGGGGCGTTTAAGCATCGGAGGTTTGATCAATATGACGATGATGGCGGTTACGAGGAGAAGAATTAGTACCGACCAAAAAAGTCGACCCGCGCCGCGCAGACCATCAATCCACCAATCGTTAAACCAGTTAGGCAACAGGTTTGACACTGATCGGTAGCCCTTTCTCTTGTGGTGGACAGCTCTAAATGGCTGCGCTTTAGTTTACCGAGCCTTGATTTACTACCACGCTACAAGCGCATCGTGCTGATTCAGGGCTTGGCGTCGGCGCGCGCTCAGTTCCCCGCCGGTTAGCCCAAAGTGGCACCATTGTGAGATGGACTCGGTTTTTGACGTTTTGGTGATTGGCGGCGGGCCTTCGGGGGCGTCCGCGGCCTACTGGCTGGCCGAGGCGGGGCATAAGGTTTTGGTGGTCGAGCGCAAGAAATTCCCCCGCGAAAAGACCTGTGGCGACGGCCTCACCCCTCGAGCGGTGCGTCAACTCGAAGACATGGGGCTCGGAGGTCGATTGGCGGCCGAGTGTTTGCGCTACGACGGACTGCGCTCGATTGCCCACGGAGTAACGCTCGAATTGGCTTGGCCCGAGCACCCCGATTTTCCCGCTTACGGCTACGTGGTGCGCCGGCGTGACCTCGACGAGATGGTGGCCGACATGGCGGTAAAAGCGGGCGCCACTTTGCGCACGGGAGTCGAAGCGCTAGAGCCGATCATTGAAGAGGGATTGGTTTGCGGGGCCCAAGTGCGCGACACCGAAACCGACGAGATCTCCCAAGTGCGAGCTCGCTACGTAGTGGTGGCTGACGGGTCAAATTCGCGCTTTGGCCGAGCCCTGGGTACCAATCGCGACCGCACTTACCCTCTCGGCATGGCCGTACGAGGATATTTTCGCAGCCCTCGTCACGCGGAACCGTGGATTGAAAGCCATCTCGACATTCGTGATCGCCACGGTGATCACTTGCCGGGCTACGGATGGATATTCCCCGTAGGTGACGGCACGGTAAATGTTGGTGTGGGTTTGTTGTCAACTTTTTCCGGTTGGAAAGACATCAACACTTCGCACTTAATGGAAGCGTTTTGTGAAACCGCGCCCGCGTCGTGGGAAATCTCCCCCGAAACTTCGTGCGGCGCGCCAACGGGGGGAAAATTGCCCACCGGCTTGTCGGTTAAACCCGCCGTGGGTTCGAATTGGTTAAGCGTGGGCGACGCGGCCGGGACAGTCAATCCGTTCAACGGCGAGGGCATATCGGTGGCTTACGAAACCGGGCGCATGGCGGCCGAAGTTCTTGATGTCGCTCTGCGCACAGATAACCGTTTTGCGTTACAAGACTACGAAGTGCGCCTACAAGAAACTTACGGGCTTTACTTTAAAGTGGCTCGACTGTTCGTAAAAGCGATCGGCAACCCCGCGGTGATGCGCGAACTGACTCGAGTCGGGTTCCGTAGCCGCTCGCTTATGGAGTGGGTGCTGCGAATTATGGCCAATTTGTTGCGGCCCGATGAGATGGGCCCCGCGGAGTTGGCTTATCGGGCGATTGCCGGTGTGGTGGCGCTGGGGCCGAAGAAGTAACGAAAAAATTACTTAACGGTGATAACGGCCTTAAGGCTGGGATTAATTGTGCTGATCGCAGTAAACTTTCCCGCCTTTTTGGGCTTGATGGTTTTTTCGGCGGTTTCTTCGGGCTCAAGAACAAAGTTGATTCCGAGCTTTTTAACGGTGAAAGTCTGCTGACTAGCGCTCCGGTTGGCCGCGGTAACGGTAATAGATTTGCCCTTTTTGAAGGTGACGGCGGCGGGGGCGATTTTGGTGTCGGTGATTACGAACGACACGGCGCTAAGCGGCACTCGGGGACGAGCATTGGGGCCATCGGCCAGCGCCGAACCGGCGCTTAGGGCAACCGCGGCAAAAAGTACCACTGCGGGCACGATAAGAGAAAACCGGCGTTTAGTCACGAGTTCACCCTAGGCCTCGCCGCCGAAGTTGTCACCTTTGCTCGTCGGCGGGGGCGTTCCGATAGTCTGCCAATGCTCCCAAAACCTTTTGGGAGAATACGCCTCAGGGCGCCCCAAGGGGTCTAAAACAATAATTGGTCACAACGGAGGAATCGGGTGAATCAATACCTACCAATCTTGGCGATGATCATCTTGGTCATTCTTTTTGCCGGGTTGTCCTTCGTCGCTTCTAAGTTGTTAGGCCCGCGCCGACCTACTTCGGCCAAGCAAGCGGCTTACGAATGTGGAATTGTTCCTGAAGTAGAACCGGTCGAACGTTTCCCGGTGAAGTTTTATTTAATCGCGATGGCGTTCATTGTTCTTGATGTCGAAATTATTTTCTTGTATCCGCTAACTACAATTTTGCGCCCCCTAGGTGCGTACGGATTATTCGCCGCCGGAACTTTTTTGCTTGTGTTGTTGGTTCCTTTCGGTTATCTCTTGTCTACGGGCGCATTGGCCTGGGGTTCGGTGCAACAAGTTATGGAACGCGTTAGCGGGAGCGTTTTGCGCGCTACGGGCAAAATCGGTCGCGACGGACTCGACCCCGAGGTAACTCAGGAAGCAGCCTAAATGGGTCTCGAACAAGTACCACATAATTTCCTCACCGGCCGCCTCGAAGATTTAGTTCGCTGGGCGCGTCGCAACTCAGTATGGCCGGCTACTTTTGGTTTGGCTTGCTGCGCGATTGAGATGATGGCCACCGGTGCTGCTCATTACGACCAAGCGCGTTTTGGTATGGAAGTTTTTCGCGCCAGCCCTCGGCAAGCCGACCTCATGATTGTGGCGGGGCGAGTAAGTCAAAAAATGGCTCCGGTATTACGCCAGGTCTACGACCAGATGGTCGAACCCAAATGGGTCATCTCCATGGGCGTTTGTGCCAGCAGCGGCGGAATGTTCAATAACTACGCCCTGGTTCAAGGGGTTGACCAAATCGTTCCGGTCGATGTTTATGTCCCGGGCTGCCCGCCGGGCCCCGAAACTTTGCTCCACGGGATCCTTACTTTGCACGAAGAGATTCGCACCGGCGCCATTATGAAGCGTCGAGGACCGGGTAAAGGGGCGGGAATTCAGATCGACAACATCGACGGCGTAACTGGTTCGGTTCGACCGGTAACGATAACGAGTTCGTAGCCATGGCTGATAACGAAATCACCGATGCGCCCGCGCCCGCCGCGCCGGTTATTGCCGATGAAATAGCTGCCGCAGTAGTCGAAAAGTTTCCCGCCGCGATTTTTAATGATTCTCACGGTCAGCCCGTTCTTTATGTCGAACGGTCGGACTGGCACGCAATAGCGGAGTTTTTGCGTAATGAACAGCGCTTCACTCAGTGCATGGATGTAACTGCGGTTGATCATCTAGTCGACGAAACTCGGCTAGTGATTGCCGGAGTAACTCCTGAGCGTTTTGAGGTAGTGGCTAATTTTCTCTCGCACCCTCGCAATCGTCGCCTGCGCATAATTGCCCAAGTTCCCGAAACCGATACCGAAATTGCCAGTCTCACTGATTTGTATCCGGGCACCAACTTCCCCGAGCGTGAAACTTTTGATCTTTTCGGTATTACTTTTCTCTCGCACCCCGATCTCACCCGAATTCTTTTGCCCGACGAATGGGTGGGTTACCCGCTGCGTAAAGACGATGCGATAGCGCGCATACCGGTCACATTTAAAGGCGACCCGGGGCCGCAATGAGCGAAGAGATTCTCACCACCGACCCCGAGCAGATTCGTCTCGCCCATCAAACCGGCGAAGGCGCGCAAGAACTCAAACCCCAAGCCCGCGACGTGGTCCTCACCGGCGGGCTTTGGCCCGAAGACGATGCCACCACGATCATCAACATGGGCCCCCAACACCCTTCTACCCACGGGGTTTTACGCATCATGCTCGAACTCGACGGTGAAACCGTACTGCGGGTCAAGCCCGTGGTGGGTTATTTGCACACGGGAATGGAAAAAACTGGCGAAGAACTCACTTATGTGCAGGGCGCGACCAACGTCACTCGCATGGACTACGTGTCGCCTCTTTCTAACGAGTTGGTGTGGTCATTGGCGGTGGAAAAATTGCTCGGCGTAGAAGTTCCTCCTCGGGCAGTGTGGATGCGCATGATGCTGGTCGAACTAAACCGCATGGCATCACACCTTTTGTTTCAGGCTACTAACGGAATGGACATGGCCGCTCTGTCGATGATGATTTACGGCTGGCGCGAACGGGAAGAAGTTTTACGGCTGATCGAAATGATCACCGGCTTGCGCATGAACAACAACTTCATTCGTCCGAGCGGAGTCGCGGCCGATCTTCCGGCCGGCTGGGATAGCGAAACTCTTAAAGTTTGTGATTTGGTCGAAGCCGGAGTGCAAGAGTATTCGACCTTGCTCAACGAAAACCCAATTTGGATCGAGCGCTTAAGCGGAGTGGGAGTTATTAATACCGAACAGGCTTTGGGTCTCGGAATTACCGGACCGATTTTGCGCTCTACCGGGTTTGCGTGGGACTTGCGCAAGGCTCAGCCGTATCTTGCCTACGACGAAGTTGATTTTGATGTTATCTATACGCAAAACGGCGACTGCTACGACCGGTTTTCTATCCGGCTGTACGAAATTCTTGAATCGATTAAAATTGTGCGCCAGTGCGTTGAGAAAATGCCGACCGGCGATTACCGCACCCAAGACCCCAAGATCACTCCGCCGCCGCGTACGCGTATCAATGAGTCGATGGAAGCCCTTATTCATCACTTCAAGTTGTTCACCGAAGGCTTCCGGGTTCCGGCCGGCGAAACCTATGTCGCGATTGAGTCACCTCGAGGCGAGATCGGTTGTTATCTAACCGCCGACGGCACGGCCAAGCCGGCACGGATGCATATTCGGGGTCCGTCGTTTTACAACTTGCAGTCGCTTTCGACTATGGCCGAAGGTTCGCTAGTAGCCGACACCGTGGCCGTCATCTCCAG
>CAFBPQ010000062.1_pt1 | contig 9103 bp, 7 predicted proteins | sample 7269761 | NCBI WGS metagenome assembly CAFBPQ01 (sample SAMEA6814150, study PRJEB35770) | uncultured Actinomycetes bacterium | biome: Freshwater; feature: Freshwater reservoir; material: water | place: Czech Republic | collected 2017-06-27 | depth 30m m
GGCAATCGCAGTGTTGACGCAATTCTTGCGGGTAAAGATGCTCCTGAATCGACTGGAGTTTTACGAGGGATTATTGAGATGACCCAGCCTTACCAAGCGGGCAACGCGACCTCCGACGATTACGGAAAGCCAGGCTTGTCGACTCGAGAAGATCTACAACACATCATGACCAATCGCGCCGGTGTGTTGCGAGATGCCGATTCACTAAACCAGGCGCTTTTTGAATTAGATGCGCTAACTCCTCACGGTCCCGAGGTAGATAATCTCTGGAAAGTAAGTCGAGCGCTAGTTCAGGCGGCCCTCAAGCGTGAAGAGTCTCGGGGTACGCATAACCGCTTAGATTTTCCCGCTTCCCACCCTGAATTTCTTGGCCGCTTCGTATTGGCCGCGGGTAGAGACCCGGAGTTTGTTCCTCTCGCTAAATCGGTTGCGGTGTGAGCGAGCGAGACCCCTTTTCTCCCCCGGCGGCGGCGGTAACTGAAGCAGTCGCTCGGGCTCTGGCCGAAGATTTAGGTCCACTAGGCGACATAACGGCTGCCTTGCTGCCCGATACCGCCACTGGTTCGGCCACGGTGGTTGCCCGAGAAGCGGGAGTGTTGGCCGGAACCGCGTGCGCCACCGAAGTTTTTTACCGCCTTGATCCCGATCTTGACATTCAGTGGAACCTAAGCGACGGGGAGCGACTTTCTGCGAGCGAAGTCGTGGGAGTGGTTAAAGGTCGCTTGGCTTCAATCGTCACCGCCGAACGTACGGTTCTTAATTTCCTTTGTCATCTTTCGGGAGTTGCCAGCGCCACTAGGCGATTTGTCGATTTGAGTTCGGCACCCATAGCCGACACTCGAAAAACTTTGCCTGGTCTGCGAGCATTAGAAAAAGCCGCCGTGAGGGCGGGGGGTGGTGTTAATCATCGCAGTTCGCTGTCGGAAATGGTTTTAATAAAAGATAATTATCTAGTAACGATCGGTATCGCCGAAGCAGTGGCTCGAGCCCGAGACCTATGGCCGGATAAAGAGATTGAAGTTGAATGTGATTCTGCGCGTGATGTTGATGAGGCGGTATCGGCGGGAGCCGATATCGTGATGCTCGACAACATGTCGCCAGAGGAAGTAGAAAAGTGCGTTCTCGCGGTGCGATCGGGGCGTCGACCAAAGACTCGTATTGAGGTTTCGGGTGGAGTTTCCCTAGCCACGGTGGCAGATTACGCTCGTTCTCGTCCGGACTTAATCTCTACTAGTGCTATTACTCAGTCTGCCCCCGCACTCGACCTGGCCTTTGACCGAGACTTCGGAGGAAATGAAACGCCTTCGGGGTCCAAGGAGTGAGAACATCGTGATTCCATGTTGTTGACTATTGACGTAGGGAACACTCAAACCGTGTTGGGTCTATTTTCGGGGAACGATTTAACCGATCATTGGCGCATTGCCACAGTTGCTGAACGCACTGCCGATGAGTTAGCACTCTTAGTTAGGCAATTTCTTGCTGTTCCGGGTGAGCGAGAGCTGCTTTCAATTACTGGGGTTGCTATTTCTTCTGGGGTTCCAAGAGTTACTTCGGAGTTGCGCGATATGACTGTATTGGTATTTGGTTTTGCCCCCCTCGTCATTGAACCGGGCGTACGTACGGGCATGCCGATTTTGTACGACAATCCCAAAGAAGTAGGCGCGGATCGAATAGCCAACGCGGTCGCGGCCTACGAAAAGTATGGCGGCCCCTCAATCGTGGTTGATTTTGGTACGGCCAACACCATTGAGGCCATTAGCGGTGAAGGCGAATATTTAGGCGGAGCAATTTTTCCGGGAATAGAAATTTCCATGGACGCCTTGTTTGGCCGCGCTGCGGCGCTGCGCCGAGTTGAATTAGTGGCCCCGCGACAAGTGATCGGAAAATCTACCGTGGAGTCAATCCAGTCTGGTGCGGTGTACGGATTCAGCGGTCAGGTAGATACGCTGGTGCGGTTATTCGAAAAAGAATTAGGCGAGTGTACGGTTATCGCTACTGGTGGTCTCGCCGAACCGATTTTAGAGTTTTCTACGACAATCCAACACCATGAACCGTGGCTAACTCTTGAAGGATTGCGGATAATTTTTGAGCGTAATCAATGACCGAAGAAAACGTAACTCCACCGATAACTGGAGAACGGGAACGCCGGCTGGCGAAAGTTCAAGCGATTCGGGCTGCGGGGGGTGAGCCCTATCCGGTTCGCTTCGATCGCACCCATAGCGCGGCCGAGATTTCCGCTATTTACGCGCCCCTTGAGTCGGGGGCAGAGACTGATGACCAGGTCCGGGTTGCGGGTCGAATTATGTTGTTGCGTCGCCAAGGGAAACTTACGTTCGCTACTTTGCGGGACGGGTCGGGCGAAGTGCAGTTGTTCGTTTCGCAAGCCGAGATGGGCAACGACGAGTTCGCCGCTTTTGATGACCTCGATTTAGGTGATTGGGTCGGGGTTGGCGGACGAGTCATGAAGACGCGCAAAGGCGAGGTGTCAATTAAAGCCAACGCGGTTTCCCTCCTTGCTAAGGCCCTGTTGCCTTTGCCTGAGAAGTGGCACGGGTTGTCGGATGTAGAAACTCGATTTAGACAGCGCTACGTGGATCTAATTGCCAACGAGGAGGCTCGGCGAATATTCGCCGTACGTTTTTCGGTGCTGTCAACTCTAAGAAAAATATTCAGTGAACGTGGTTTTGTAGAAGTGGAGACGCCCGTACTGCACGCTCAGGCTGGCGGCGCGACCGCACGTCCGTTTATGACGCATCATCAAGCTCTCGATATGCCCCTTACGCTACGCATCGCTCTTGAGTTGCACCTCAAACGGCTTCTCGTAGGAGGAATGGAACGAGTCTTTGAGATTGGACGAGTTTTCCGTAACGAAGGTTTGTCTACTCGACATAACCCTGAGTTCACAATGCTCGAGGCTTATCAGGCGCTAGCCGATTACACCGACATGATGACTCTGGTGGAGGAACTTGTTGTCGAGTGTGCGCAGGCAGCCAACGGAACAAAGATGGTGACCATAGACGGAACCACGATCGACTTATCTCCGCCGTGGCCTCGGCGCACCATGATCGATCTAATTAAAGAGGCGACGGGTCACGATGTTCACCCCGAAACTCCACTAGAAAAACTGGTTGCTATTGCTGACGAACTAGAAGTCGCAAGAAATCCCCAAGCGAGTGCGGGCCAATTAATTTTAGATATTTACGAAAAAACAGTTGAACCTAACCTCGTTTCACCGACATTCGTACTGGATTATCCTCGGGAAGTTTCACCGTTAGCTCGAGTTCATCGCGACGATCCGGCGCTAGTAGAGCGTTTTGAGGCGGTAGTAATGGGCCGCGAACTTGCTAATGCGTTTAGCGAACTCAACGATCCTATTGACCAGCAAGAGCGCTTTGTCGCTCAAGAAGCACTTGCGTCGGCGGGCGACGCTGAAGCACACGGGGTTGATCACGATTATGTGCGAGCGCTAGAGCACGGGTTGCCGCCGTGTGGCGGCGTAGGGGTGGGAATCGATCGATTGGTGATGCTCTTGGCCCAAGTGAGTTCAATTAGAGAGGTAATTCTTTTCCCCCATTTACGACCTGAGCGTAACTAAACCTTTTGCCCCAACCGTCGGCCCGAATCCACCGGACCACGCTGGCTGATTAATTAGCGCGGTCGATTAACTGTTCTACGAAAATACTGAGACCACCAGTAACTTCGGAGTCAAGATTGTTTGCCCCCGCTAGTGCTTCTCGAGCTTTCGTAGCATGATCCCAAGCTATTGATCTGGTTGTGGCTAAAGCATCAGGTGTGGCTGCTAGTTGACGCGCTTCTTTTAGTCGATCTCCCGCTAGCGGTCCGCCGAGTTTTTCTCGCAGAAGAGGGTTTTCGTTCATCGCGTAAATAACCGGAAGGGTGTAGATGCCCTCGGCCAGATCTTGACCAGATGGTTTTCCGAGAGCTTCGTCGGTAGCAGTTAAGTCGAGGATGTCGTCAACTACCTGAAAACACATTCCGAGGTGATGGCCAAATTGAGTTAGTGAATCAAGAGTTGCCGCATCTACTTGGCTAACCATTCCTCCAACTCGACACGAGGTGGCAAATAGCGAAGCAGTCTTTCCTTCGATGGCTCGCGCGTAGTCCTCTTCGGACCGATTCACATCGAAGAGGTGTTGCAACTCAAGTATTTGACCACGACATAGTTCACCGATCGTGTCGGCGAGCAGTGCCGCCACGTCGGCTCCTAGCGAGGCGGCCAACGATGACGCGCGGGCCAATAAGTAGTCACCCGAAAGAATGGCCACGATGTTGCTCCAGCGGGCATTGACGCTAGGAACACTCCGGCGAGTTTGTGCTTCATCGATCACATCGTCATGGTGCAGCGAACCTAAGTGCACTAATTCACAGGCCACTGCCCCGGTGATTATTTCGTCCGAGCACTCGCGGGCACCTTGTGCGCAGTACGCGGCACTAAGAGTGAGGGTGGGGCGCACTCGCTTTCCCCCCGCCCCCGACAAATGACCCGCCACTTCGCGGAGAAACCGGTCTTCATGATGTACGGCAGTCTCCAGCGCTTTTTCGACCCGTGCCAAGTCGCCCGCCAATGGCTTTAATGTCAGAGTCGTATTGGCGGTCATGCCCCTACGCTACGAGCCATTGACGATTATCACCAAGCCGAGGGTCGCCTAGGAGGGAACAAAATGGGGGGGCGGCGGTGTTGTTTAGTTTCCTCGGATATTTGTTATTAAACCGATGTATTGCTGAGGGAATACGAGGGTTCCAAGCCCTAGAATGGGTTATTGGGGTGGATACTCTTGGCAGAGAGTCCCGGCAGGATGATAGGTCTGGGTGGGTGAGCCGAGTCAAGATTATGGGCTCGAATAGATAAGGTTACTTTAAGAGAAATCAAGGAGCGAAAGGGGCAACGTGTTCGAACGCTTTACCGATCGGGCTAGGCGAGTTGTTGTGTTGGCTCAAGAAGAAGCGCGCCTTTTGAACCATAACTACATCGGAACCGAGCACATTTTGTTGGGTCTGATTCATGAAGGCGAAGGCGTTGCCGCCAAGGCGCTGGAGTCGCTCGGTATTTCTCTAGAAGCAGTGCGGGCCCAAGTGGAAGAGATAATTGGCCAAGGCGGGCAAGCCCCCTCCGGACACATTCCGTTTACCCCTCGAGCTAAAAAAGTTCTTGAACTTTCGTTACGCGAGGCTCTCCAACTCGGGCATAACTACATAGGCACCGAGCACATTCTCTTGGGTCTAATCAGAGAAGGTGAAGGAGTGGCTGCGCAGGTGTTAGTAAAACTCGGCGCAGACTTGTCGCGCGTGCGCCAACAGGTGATTCAGTTGCTTTCGGGTTACTCCGGCGACAAAGAAGGCGTGAGTGCGGGTCCTAGTGGTTCGGGCGAATCCCAACCCTCTGGCTCGCTAGTCCTCGACCAGTTTGGTCGCAACCTAACTCAGATGGCGCGAGACAAGAAACTTGATCCGGTGATTGGCCGCGAAAAAGAGATTGAGCGCGTGATGCAGGTTTTGTCTCGGCGCACAAAAAATAACCCCGTACTTATCGGCGAGCCTGGAGTGGGAAAGACGGCCATCGTTGAAGGACTTGCCGCGAGCATTGTTTCGGGTTCAGTTCCAGAAACGATCGAAGGCAAGCAGCTTTATACCCTCGATCTTGGCGCTTTGGTCGCGGGGTCACGCTACCGAGGTGATTTCGAGGAGCGGCTTAAAAAAGTGCTCAAAGAAATCAAAACTCGAGGCGACATCATCTTGTTTATTGACGAGCTCCACACCCTTGTGGGCGCGGGAGCCGCCGAAGGGGCCATAGATGCGGCCAGTATTTTAAAGCCGATGTTGGCTCGCGGTGAACTACAAACTATTGGTGCGACCACGCTTGATGAATACCGCAAGCACCTTGAAAAAGATGCGGCCCTAGAGCGTCGATTCCAGCCCATAAAAGTAGAAGAGCCTAGCGTTGCTCACACCATCGAAATTTTGAACGGATTGCGCGACCGCTACGAAACTCATCACCGAGTAACCATCACCGATCAAGCGGTTGTAGCCGCGGCTAACTTGGCTGACCGCTACATCTCCGACCGATTTTTGCCCGACAAAGCAATCGACCTTATTGACGAGGCGGGTTCTCGCCTGCGCATGCGGCGCATGCAGGCTCCACCAGATTTTCGTGAATTAGAAGACGAAATCGCGCAAGTTAGGCGAGAAAAAGACGCCGCGATTGAAGGGCAACAGTTTGAAGAAGCCGCTTCGTTGCGGGATCGCGAAAAAGAATTACTAGGTCGGCGTTCAGAAAAAGAGAGCGAAGCCCGCAGCGAGGGTATTGATCTCTTTAACGAAGTTACCGAAGAAACCATTGCGGAAGTTTTGGCCCTATGGACTGGGATTCCGGTTTACAAACTCACCGAAGAAGAAACCGCCAAGCTCTTGCGCATGGAAGACGAGTTGCACAAGCGGGTCATTGGTCAAGATCCGGCTATCAAGGCTGTCTCGCAGGCCATTCGCCGCACTCGGGCGGGACTTAAAGATCCGAAGCGTCCTTCGGGGTCTTTTATTTTCCTCGGTCCATCTGGCGTTGGTAAAACTGAAACCGCTAAAACTTTGGCCGAGTTCTTGTTCGGCGACGAAGACGCTCTGATTCAGCTCGATATGAGTGAGTACATGGAAAAACATACGGTCTCGCGTCTAGTGGGTTCGCCTCCGGGCTACGTCGGTTACGACGAAGGCGGCCAACTGACTGAAGCGGTGCGGCGCAAGCCGTTCTCGGTGGTGCTTTTCGATGAGATCGAAAAGGCTCATCCCGACGTGTTCAATACTTTGTTGCAGATTCTTGAAGACGGGCGGTTAACTGACGCCCAAGGCCGCACGGTTGATTTCAAGAATACGGTCATCATCATGACTTCTAATCTCGGAACGGCCGATCTTCGCAAAGCGAAGATCGGTTTCGGGAGCGCGGATGCGTCGGTGACCTACGAAGCCATTAAGACCAAGGTTAATGATGAGCTCAAGCGCCATTTCCGTCCTGAGTTCTTAAACCGCATTGACGATGTCATCGTGTTTGCCGAACTAACGGAAGCCGAAGTCACGCTCATCGTTGATCTTTTGATCAAGCGAGTTCAGGGTCAGCTTGAAGGACAAGGAATCTTGTTGGAGTTGACTCAAGAGGCCAAGTTGCTTTTGGCGAGCAAGGGCTACGACTCGCAACTCGGTGCTCGCCCACTGCGCCGCGCGATCCAACGCTTTATCGAGGATCCACTTTCCGAGAAGATCCTCTGGAAAGAGTTTCATGTTGGCGAGACCATTATTGTCGATGCTCAAGGCGAAGAAATAGTTTTCCGGAGCGTTGAGGGCGTCGAGCCTCCACCGGTAGAGTTGGCCGGATCGGGCTCCGAGACTTAAAAAACCATCGCGTCTTGTTTATTCGCAATGGGGTCGTTTTAGTTCTTCTGGCTTTATTTTCAGCGGGGTGTGCAATTGACGCCACCGTGGCCGTAACCGTGAACTCTGACGGGACGGGAGTGATACGAGTGCGCGCAACCGCGGACTCTGAAGCAGTTAGTGCACTAGAAGCCGGTGGCCAGAGCCTCGACGCGGCCACCCGCTTGAGTGATTTAACCGGTGCCGGCTGGACGGTAGGGGCGTGGAGTAAAAAACCCAACGGCACCGCCAGCATCACTATCACTCACGATTTTGATTCGGTGGCTGAAGTTGGTCCGCTACTCAAAGAGTTAAACGGTGATTTTGGCCCGGTACGAAAGTTTGAAGTTACACAAAATAAATCTTTAGTTGGTACTGACTACTCACTGGACGCAGTCTTGGCCGCGGCGAGTACTGGAATAGCGGCTGATACTCAACTGGCAGAGAATCTTGCGACTTTAGGAATTGATCAAGCCATCATTGATCAACAGTTGTTAGACCAAGTAAATTCTTCTTTTACTCTGTCGGTAATAGCCAAGTTGCCTGGCGGCGAACGAACAGTTCAAAAGGCGCGCTCCGAGGGCAAGCGAACCGCAGTGAATATTTCTACCCAAGTAATTGATTTCACTCGGATTGCCTGGTACGCGGCCGCACTTATTTTGATTGTGGCCGCACTTATTTTGATGGCAACCAGTCGGCGTAAGCGTTCTCGTCGTTCTCAGGTTTCTCAGGGACGCCGGTCCCGATCGGCGTCTTCTCAGACTCATCTCAGATGAGATCTAGATACTTGATGTTGAGCGAGCGAGATTCGTTCGCCAAAAGGAGCACTATGCAATCAGTAACGAAGAAGAGAACCGTCCGGCTGGGCCTCGCAGGTTTAGCACTAGTAGTAGGGGGGCTCAGTTTGGCTCCGGCGGCGGCCGGCGCGGCTAATTCTGATAGCCACCCTCGTCACAAGCAATTGACCGACGAGCAAAAGACTTGTCTCGAAGGCCAGGGCGTTACTAAGCCCGAAAAAGGCACTATGCCCACCGCTGAACAGCGGGAGGCCTTTAAGGCGGCAGCCGAGTCTTGTGGGATTGAACTTCCGGCTCGGGGCCACCGCCCCCACCGCCCGCAATTGACCGACGAGCAAAAGACTTGTCTCGAAGGTCAGGGCGTTACTAAGCCCGAAAAAGGTACTAAGCCCACCGCTGAACAGCGGGCGGCCTTTAAGGCGGCAGCCGAGTCTTGTGGGATTGAACTTCCGGTTCGGCCAACTGCTTAAGTAAAAACTTCCATCTAAGTATTTACACGAACTGACGGGGTGCGGTGCCTACGGCTCCGCACCCCGGTTCGCGTCGTGTGGTAAGAAAAGTATCGTGGCGCAACTTGATATCGGTCCTTACGAAGCCCAGAAGTCTCGCATTTTTTTCTCTGGGGCCAACGCCGTGGAAATACCCGCGAGTTTTGCTTCTCCGCTCGTGACTGGATCGCAAGCGCGAAAATTCCCCGGGGTGGTTATTCATCCCGACTTTATGGGGTTGCGCCCACTGTTTGAGGATCTAAGTTGGCGTTTAGCGACCCACGGATTTTCGGTTATTTGTCCCGATCCTTTCGTTCATTTGTCTAAAGAAGATCAAGCCAACCTTGACCCTGCGACCCGTATGCGTTCGATGGCCACACTCGACGATGAGTTGCAGATGCA
>CAFBPQ010000063.1_pt1 | contig 8877 bp, 8 predicted proteins | sample 7269761 | NCBI WGS metagenome assembly CAFBPQ01 (sample SAMEA6814150, study PRJEB35770) | uncultured Actinomycetes bacterium | biome: Freshwater; feature: Freshwater reservoir; material: water | place: Czech Republic | collected 2017-06-27 | depth 30m m
TGCTCACCCATTGCTGCTGATCCATCGGGGTCGCCGAGCAAGTGGATTATTTTTTCCGCGCACGCTTCTACTGAGTCCACGAGGAATCCGTCGTACCCTTCACGAATTTGTAGGGTGATCCCGCCCGCCCGCCCGCCCACTACGGGGCGTCCTTTCCAAAGGGCCTCGCTAACGGTGAGCCCAAAACCTTCTCGGGTCGATTTTTGCACCATAACGCTCGCCATGCGCTGAAAAGCGTTGATCTGTACGGCACCGACTTGGTGAAGATTGGAAAGCAGGTGAATGTCGTGATCTCCGGCCCGGGCTTGTTCTATCTCTTCCCAGACCTGAAAACTTTCGGGGTCGTCGGTGGCCATAGACCCCGCGAGCACTAACTGGGCGCCAGGAATTTTTTCCCGCACCATGCGGTAGGCGTTAACTACGCCGATGGGGTCCTTCCACGGGTCGAAGCGACTGACTTGGCACACGATAGGCCGAGCCGGATCTATTCCGTACTGGCGCAAAATCTCTTCACAGAACGGAAGAGCTAGATCGAGATTTTTTACCGATAACGGGTCTATGCACGGTGGGGCGTACATAATATTTTCTGTGCTCAAAGAATCAGGAACGAATTCGGGCATTGTCCAAACTGACGCGTCGTACTGCTCAATGAAAGGACGAAAGAAGTTCCATACTTTTTCGTTGGCTGCGGTTAAGTCGATGTGGCATCGCCATATCCATTTTGTCGGGTCTACACCAAGACGAGATCCGTGCAAGAAACTTAAAATCGCCGCTGGCTGTGGATCATGCACTACTACGAAATCCCATTCATCTTCGAACGCGAGTGAGTTATCGAGTACTCGTTCGAGGTAGACGCGTTGCATTGCTGCGGTCCAGGCAATGTCGGCCCCTTGAAGTCCGTTATGAACTTGTTTGGTAATAGCAAAAAATTCGTCGCTACCTTGCATCACGTGCCACTCGGCATCGACGCCCACGCTGCGGAGCAAGGGGACATGAGTGGCGAGCAATTCCGCGACTCCGCCTCCGTAGGCCGTGGCGTTGAGGTGGAGCACGCGGGCTCCTTGGAGCGGCTCGGCCAAAGCCCGAATCTCTTCAATTACCTCATCTCCGACCACGGCCGCGTAGTCTTTGAGGTCCTTTTCTAGCAGCGGTACTCGCTCGAGTACGGGCAACTTATTCCTCCTCAAGTCTGGTGGCCGCTGAGCATCTCTCAGTCGATTTAGACCAATCTATTCGGATGCTCTCAGTAGTGGTGTGCCCCGATAAATTTAGAGGCTCTCTATCGGCCGCGGCCGCGGCCGCGGCCATGGCCCGAGGGCTGCGGGCGGCAGGTTTGACCGCCATCACCGAGGTTCCTATTGCTGACGGCGGGGAAGGCACTCTCGATGTTTTGCTGGCGGTGAGTGGGGGCTCTCGGCGTTCAGTCGAGGTGACGGGTCCGTTGGGTGATTTGGTGCTGGCCGATTACGGAGTCCTGCCTGACGGTACTGCGGTTATAGAAATGGCGCAGGCTAGTGGATTGGCGCGGTGTACTAATCGAGACGCGTTGCGGGCATCAACTCGAGGCACCGGTGAATTGATCGCGGCCGCTAGTCGTGCCGGGGCGCGTCGCATTGTGGTGGGCGTGGGGGGGTCGGCTACCACTGACGGTGGTCTTGCGGCCGTGCAAACTTTGGCTTGGTCTTTGGCGGGACTCGATGTTTCGGTGGCGTGTGATGTCGAAACATATTTTTTAGATGCCGCGCGCGAGTTTGGCCCGCAAAAAGGTGCTACTGCGGCCCAAGTTGAGTTGTTGTCGCGTCGACTTTCTACGGTGGCGCAAGAGTATCTTCACCGCACGGGTATCGATGTAACAGTTTTGCCCCGAGCCGGTGCGGCCGGCGGTCTCGCTGGCGGTCTCGCTGCGATCGGCGCGCGCTTAGAGTCGGGCTTTTCCGTGGTTGCTAATGCCACCGGGCTTGATGAGATTATGGCTTCGGCTGATTTGGTGATTACCGGCGAAGGGTCAGCTGATAATTCGACTTTTTCGGGTAAAGCGGTGGGCGAAGTTTTGTCTTTGGCCCGTGAACGCAAGGTGGCTAATCGGGTAGTGATCGCAGGTCAGATTAGCCCCTCGGCCCGACAAACCCTTGGGGACGATGGGGTGCAAGCGATCGCCTTGGTCGATCTCGCGCGAGAAAAACAAGACTCGTTTCGGGGCGCGGTTGGGCTCATAGAAGCCGCCGCGGAATCGATTGGTCGGGCCCTGAACTAAACCCGAAAAGTTTGGTCGTCACCCGGGGCGGGGATTTCGACTATTGGTTCTTCTCGGTCATCGAACTCAGTGCGCAGCGCGCGCGACATAACCCCGTGCATGTCGTAGAGGGCGGTTATGTAGGTGAGTTCAAGGATCTCTTCGTCGGAAAGTTCGGCCCGCAGGGCATCGAAAACTCCATCGGCCACTCGACCACCGTCGTAGACCAGAGCGTCGGTGTAGGCGAGCACCGCGCGTTCGATGGGCGAGAAACATTGGGCCACCGACCAACTTGGGATGGCGGCGATTTTCTCTTCACTAATCCCGGCCGTGCGACACGATTTGCAGTGTTGGGAAAAAACAAACTGACTGGCGCGGGCCCAGCCCACACGCGTTTGGCCGAGTTCGCGCAACTGGGGGTCAAGTAGGCGATCTGGACTTTGGTAAAGCGCGAAGCCCCCAACCGCGTGGGAAAAAACGTCGGGCACGAGAGCGAAGACCGTCCACCAATCACCGGGGGCGCCGGTGGCGGTGCCCGGAGTTTCTACTGGGCAACGGTCGGGTCCGAACATGAAGTCGTAGAGGGCGAGAGCGATGGGGTCGGCCTGGTCGCGTCGGACTTGGCGGAGTCGGGGCATTGAACGAACCTCCTTTTACGGGCCCGGTAAGTGCTGGGCCTTGGGCTTATCGCCTTGAGGGTATTAGTTATTTCCTCGCCGAGCGAGACCGGATCTCTTGGTAGGCCTTAACGGTGTTCATCGGAGGCCGTTCGCCCGTTTCGAGCGTTACGAACGAGGGGTCGTAGTCGGCGGTAAAGCGGGCCAACTGAGTACCTATCCGTTCGGGGTCTAATCCGGTGCGCCGTAAAGCGGTGACTAACACTTCCATTGCTTGGGGCCCAAGTTCGTCAAGATTGCGGTTGCGGTGCTCCCGCACTCCGAGGTCGGCTTGGGCAATAGCGTCTACCCCCGATTGCTGAGCGATGTCGATGAGGAGTCCAAGTTCGACTCCCCAGCTCTCGACAAAAGGAATCGCTTCGAGTTGACTGCGTCGGCCGGCGTATTCACCCGATAGGGGCTGAATGATTCCGGTCAATTCGCCGAACAGGGCGGAGATGACTGGTCGGGCGAGAAGTTCGGTCACTCGACCGCCACCGTTAGGCTCGCCGTGAAGCGGGCGGCGGTAATAGCCCTTGACCAACTGCACCGCAGAGTCGCGCAAGAGTGGTTCAATCAGGCCGGTAACAAAGTGGGGTTGAAAGTTGCGTACATCGGCGTCGATCCAACAGATGATGTCGCCTTCGGTTACTGCCAGTGATAACCACAGCGCGTTTCCTTTGCCCGTGCCGGGCGGGAGTGCGGGGAGAACTTCACTGACGCGAAAAACTTTGGCTCCTTCCCACTGGGCGGCCTCGGCGGTGCCGTCGGTGGAGTTGTCGTCCATGACTACGACCTCACTGATCAGGCCGGTTTTTTCCATCAGGTTGCGCCGCACTGAGGCCACGATCTGGCCGACAGTGGCCTCTTCATTTTTGGCCGGTAAACAGACTGTGATCGTGGTGTTTAGCTCTTGCCGCAGATCGTTGAGCAGATGAGGGTCAAGAGGGTGCGAGGAAGATCGGGCAGCAGACATCACCTATATGGTAGGCCTCGATCGGCGAAACCAAAGAAAAAACTTGACGCTTGGTTCGCTTTGTGATTATTGTTTACCTTGAACAACGCGCTCATCGAGAGCGGCTGAGGGACAGGCCCGTAGAAGCCGCGGCAACCAGTGTTTGCAACCCCTAGGGGAAGCAGAGACCAGGTGCCAATGCCTGAACGATGAGTTGCTGAGAACGGTCCTCCGTTTGAAGCGTTTTATGAGCGCGTCGAATTGGAGGACGGGCGTTTTTGCTCGTCTTCACCGAATAGTGGTGCCGCGGTTTTTCCGTAAACGGAGAAGCGGGGTACCCGAGTGAAGGGAGAGCCCGATGGCTCATGTACAGACGTTGGTATGCCGTGAATGTGGCCACCAGTATCCGATAGCGCCGATTTACACCTGTGAATTTTGTTTCGGCCCGCTTGGGGTGGCCTACGACACCGAAGCGCAGCGCGCCACAGTGTCGCGGGAATCGATTGCCGCCGGGCCGCCGTCGATTTGGCGCTATCGCGATCTCTTGCCCGTCGATCCACCGGGTGACGCCAGCGCTCGGGTGGGTTACACCCCGCTAGTACGAGCCGATCGCTTGGCCAGTGAGTTGGGCTTGGGTGAAGTGTGGGTCAAGGACGACACTCGCAACCCCACCAACTCGTTCAAAGATCGAGTGGTGGCAGTGGCGCTGGCTAAAGCGCTGGAGTTTGGCATCAAAACTTTGGCTTGTGCCTCAACGGGCAACCTCGCCAATGCGGTGGCCGCAGCGGCGGCTCGGGCGGGCTTGACCAGTTACGTGTTTATCCCCGCGGATCTTGAATTCGCCAAGATTGCCACTACTGCTATTTACGGCGCGAACGTGGTTGCGGTTGATGGTAACTATGACGACGTAAACCGTCTGTGTGCAGAAATCGCCGCTGAGCAGTCGTGGGGTTTCGCCAACATTAACTTGCGACCGTTTTATGCTGAAGGGTCGAAAACTTTGGCTTACGAAACGGCCGAACAACTGGGCTGGGAGACTCCTGATCATGTGGTGGTCCCAGTAGCAAGTGGATCTTTGCTTACCAAAATTCGGGCCGGCTTCGACGACTTATTCTCCGTGGGTTTGCTCAACGAAAAACCCGGAGTGCGAATATCTGGTGCCCAGGCGCAGGGGTGTTCGCCCGTAGCCACTGCGTTCGCCGATAACGCACAAGTTATTAATCCGGTCAAGCCCGCCACCATCGCCAAGTCGTTGGCGATCGGTAACCCCGCAGACGGATATCACGCCCTCGACGCAGTGCGAGAAACCCGCGGGGGCATTGCTGCGGTAACTGACGACGAGATCGTGGATGGTATTCGTCTATTGGCCCGCACCGAGGGAATCTTCGGCGAAACCGCCGCGGGAGTGACGGTTGCTTCGCTGAAGCGTTTGGCCGAAGAAGGGGTCGTACGGTCCGACGAGCGGGTGGTGCTTTACGTAACCGGCCACGGGCTAAAAACCCTTGATGCGGTTGCTGGCCCGGGGTCAGGCCCGACGGCGGTAATCGCCCCTACCCGACAAGCGTTTGCGGACGCGTTTCCCGAAACCCAACCGGGCCGTTGAGCCCGGCGTCTAGGAGGAATTGATTATGACGATAAATGTGAGAATCCCCACTCAACTTCGTTCACTCTGTGATGGTGAGTCGGAGGTAACGGTGGAGGCGAATTCGGTCGGGGAAGCATTGGTAGCTCTAAATGGAGTCAACTCGGGATTTTCCAATCGGCTCTACGATGAAACTGGAAATCTTCGCCGTTTCGTAAATATCTTTGTCGGGGAAGAAGATATTCGCTTTCTCGACGGGCTCAACACCGAACTGCGCGACGGCCAGACGGTGAGCATTATTCCGGCCGTGGCTGGGGGCTGAGTTAGCCGGTTCGTTGTAGTCCTATGATTCTGGCTACTAAGACTAACAAAATCACTAATGACATCGTGGTTTGCGACATCATTATAAGTTTGACTCGACGAGAAACTACCGACTCACTCGTTGGCCCAAAAGTGGCGTTGGTGTTGAAGGCGATAAATAAATAGTCGATCAAGTTTGGCTGGGGCGGTTCTTGGTTATCGCGCGCGGGAAATACGAACGCTCCATTTTTTATCAGTCGATCAGATACCCAGTACCATCCGGTGAAGACCGAGACGATCATCAAATACGCTGCGCCAATATCGAAAAGCCCCCAGAGGTAGTTATCGTTTCGTACGTGAGCGGTAACTAGCAGCGCGGCGATGTTGGCCACGGTTTGAACGGTGGCGACAATTAGGTAAAGTACAAAAATTCGCAAAACGACGCGACGGCGGTTAATCAAAATGGCGGTTATCGTGAGCACGGTGATGATGACGAATATGACTGCTCCGATGTCATCAATAATTCCGATGGCCTGAGAAGCCGAAGAGCTGAAGACGCTGCCGTAACTGATCTCGGCTCCGGCCACTACGTCGAGGACGAATATGACCACCATCCCGGCGATTATCTCGAGGTTCTCTTTGAGCGAGGGATGCACCTAATTAGCCTAGAGGCGGACTTGACCAAGGGTATTCACTTAGGTAAGGTTGCCCTTAGTAAATAGAGACAGGAGCTGAAAATGTCCAGCACTCAGATCGCCCTCCTAGGGGCTATAGCCGGTATAACAATTTTTATCGGTCTACCGGTCGGACGTATTCGCAAACTCAAAGTCTCAGTCTCTACTCTCCTCAACGCCGCTTCGGCGGGAGTTTTGCTGTTTTTACTCATCGAAACTTTCGTCCACGGCTTTGAGCCGGTCGAAGAAGCCTTACTCGATGTCACGACTAAAACCTCGGGCACTTGGGGTGAGTTCGTGGTGCGAACCGTCCTTTTCTTCGGCGCTTTCGCTCTAGGGCTGATGGGCCTTGTGGGCTACGACCGCCAGATGGCGCGTCGGCGTAAAGCCTCGCTTGGCCCTGGGGCGGCTGCGGTACAAGAGTTTGGCACCCTGCGCAAGTTCCACGCCCTTTCTGACACCAAACGCCTGTCGGTTTTGATCGCAGTAGGGATTGGGGTGCACAACCTCGCGGAAGGACTCGCGATCGGACAAATTGCGGCCAGTGATCAACTGAGTTTGGCGGTGTTGTTGGTGGTGGGCTTTGCCCTGCATAACGCGACCGAAGGTTTTGGCATTGTCGCCCCGTTGGCGGGTGAGACCGATCGTCCGAGTTGGGGATTTCTTTTCGTCTTGGGAGTCATCGCCGGCCTGCCAACTTTCTTGGGCACGATTATCGGCCAGTCTTTTGTCAACGAAAACCTTGAGTTGCTTTTCTTGGGCTTAGCCGCCGGATCGATTCTTTATGTGGTCGTCACTTTGGTTGGCGTAGCCATCAAGCACGGCCACAAAGAGATGCTCTACGTGGGCTTATTCGCGGGGGTCACGCTAGGAGCGCTCACCGAACTGGTATTGGTGGCGGGCGGGTTATAACTCGGGGTTAAACCGGGGCGACAAAGGTCAATTGCGCTATAGCCATGGGCACCAAGTGTTCGCGGTCAGCGCCTTTGACTACAACGCCACTTTTCTCTACCCGCACCACCGATGATTCTCGCCCGGGGATGAGACCAGCTTGAGCCAAGATGCTCATGGCGGCATCGTCGAGTTCTATTTTTTCGCTGACCCGAGTGATGCGAATTTGTCCCGGCGCCACGGCGGCGAGGGCAACCGATCCAATAGTGTCGGCCCGATTGTGTGAACCCGGAATGGGATTTCCGTGCGGGCAAGTGGCGGGGTCGCCGAGTAGTTCAACTAATTTTTCTTCCACCTCCGCCGATATGGCGTGCTCCCAACGGTCGGCTTCCCGGTGGACTTTTTCCCACTCCAGCCCAATTACATCGGTGAGCAGACGTTCGGCGAGACGGTGGCGCCGCACGATTGTCGTGGCGATAGCCCGCCCCGAATCGGTTAAGCGCACCGAACGGTCGTCCAGTAAATCGGCGTAGCCCTGGCCCACGAGCCGGTTGACTTGTTCCGAGACGGCGGCGGCCGAGAGCCCGAGGCGCTCCACTAGCCGAGCGCGGATAGGGATGACCCCTTCTTCTTCAATCTCAAGGATGGTTTCGAGGTATTCCTCGGTCGCATCGTGCATTTCCGCCATAGGTCAAATCTACGCCTTAATGGCTGCCCATTTGCACTCGACGGTCTTGAGTGCCAACATGGACTAGCACTCAAGACCGTCGAGTGCTAACGGAGACCGGTCTTCGCCTACGGGCTAAAGCATCGGGCCGAAAAATTCCCGTCCAACAATGAGGAGAACAGCAAATCATGGCCAAGCAGATCGCTTACGCAGAGAATGCCCGTCGATCCCTCGAGATCGGCATGAACAAGCTCGCCGACGCCGTCCGAGTAACTCTCGGACCTAAGGGTCGCAACGTAGTGCTCGAGAAAAAGTGGGGTGCACCTACTATCACCAACGACGGTGTCTCGATTGCTAAAGAAATCGACCTTGAAGACCCCTACGAAAAAATTGGGGCCGAACTAGTCAAGGAAGTCGCCAAGAAGACCGACGATGTCGCCGGTGACGGAACTACTACCGCCACCGTTCTCGCGTGGGCCATGGTGCGGGAAGGACTCCGCAACGTTGCTGCGGGAGCCAACCCTATGGTGCTCAAAAAAGGTATCGAGGCCGCAGTGATTACCGCGGTGGATTCGATCAAAAAGAGTGCAGTAAAAGTTGATACCGACCCCGCGCAGATCGCGAACGTGGCCGCAATCTCGGCCGCGGACACGGAGATCGGTTCGATGATCGCCGAAGCTCTGCAAAAAGTCGGCACCGACGGAGTGATCACCGTAGAAGAGAGCCAGACCTTTGGTATGGAACTCGACCTCGTTGAAGGTATGCGGTTCGACAAGGGTTACATCTCGCCTTACTTCGTAACTGACCCGGAGCGGATGGAGTGCGTGCTCGATGACGCCTACGTGCTGCTGGTTAGCTCGAAGATCTCGGCGGTTAAGGACATGCTTCCGGTATTGGAAAAAGTTATGCAGACGGGCAA
>CAFBPQ010000082.1_pt1 | contig 6623 bp, 7 predicted proteins | sample 7269761 | NCBI WGS metagenome assembly CAFBPQ01 (sample SAMEA6814150, study PRJEB35770) | uncultured Actinomycetes bacterium | biome: Freshwater; feature: Freshwater reservoir; material: water | place: Czech Republic | collected 2017-06-27 | depth 30m m
ACTCTCGGCGCAGGACTGGCCGACATCACCGTGCTCAGTAAATCGCAAATCCCGTCAATCTTTTCCCCCTTAGTTACTCGGCTAACAGTCATTTTCGCTTTGGGGCTGGGGCTGGGGCTTACGCTGGCTGGCGCGCTTAGGCTTAGCCGAGGGCAAAAAAAGTCAAAAAAGATAGCCCAGGAGACTTGATGCGAGTAACTAAAAGAGTGATTCCCGCAGCACTGATTGGTGTGGTTGCCACTTTTACCTTCGCCGTCTCTGCGGGTGCGCACATTGAGCCCGACCCATCGTCAGTAAAACCGGGATCGACTAATACGATTGCGTTTGGAATTGAACACGGTTGTGACGAGTCGCCTACTACCAAACTGGCGTTCCAAATCCCTAAAGGGGCGACCAAAGTAACTCCCCAAGGAGCAACCGGCTGGACCGGCGAAGTAACTGGGCGAGTCGTTACCTTCACCGGGGGTCCGCTCGACTCAAATACTCCGGGGGAAATTGGCGAAATTAAATTTACCGCCCCTAAGAAAACGGGAACGCTTTACTGGAAAGTTGTTCAGACTTGTGAAGTAGGAGAAACTCGTTGGGTTTCTAAGAGCGAAAAAGCCGACCACCCGGCACCAGCGATAACGGTAGGAAAAGCCAAAAAGAAAGAAAGTGGCCAAGGCCACTGAAGTCGCCGTGTCTAGGGCTGGGCGTTTGAGGCTGGTTGGCGCTACTTCTTTTTGCCGTAGCGGCGCTCGAAACGCTCGACCCGGCCCGCGGTGTCAACGATCTTCATCTTGCCGGTGTAGAACGGGTGGCTCGCGCTGGAGAGCTCGACCCGCACTAACGGGTAAGTGTTGCCGTCTTCCCACTCAATGGTTTCTTTGCTCGACATCGTGGAGCGAGTGAGAATCGAAAACTCCGCGCTCGAATCGACGAAGACTACGGGGTGGTAATCGGGATGAATTTCGTTACGCATAGAGGCCAATAGTAGCGGCATTGCCCTTGCCGACGCTAAGCCGAGCAGCCCAAGCCCTTTTGGATTGCCTGGAGGTTGTCTTGCATCTCACTGATGTAAGTCGCCCCCGCCTTGATCTGTTTGGCGGTTAGGCCTTCGAGGGGATTAAGGGTGGCGGTCTTGAGCCCACCGGCTTCGCGGGCCAGGGTGCGGGCAACCTTGGGAGAAACCAAGTCTTCGGTGTAGATGGTGGTGACGCCCTTTTTCTCGACCAAGTCGGTGAGGTCGGCTAAGCGCTGTGGGTTGGGTTCGGCGTCAGGAGAAATACCGGCTATCCCTTCTGGGGTCAGTCCGTAACGCTGGGTCAGCCAACCAAATGCCTCGTGGGCAGTTACTAACAACTGGCGCGAACAGTTCGCGAGCCCGGTCTCGTATTCAGTGTTGAGGGTCGCGAGTTTGGCGTTATAGACCGCAGCGTTAGCGGTGTAGTCGGCCGCGTGGTTGGGGTCTACCTTAGATAGAGCGGAAGCAATCGCATCAACCACCGACTGGTACAAAACTGGGTCGAGCCAAACGTGGGGGTCGAGAGCGGTGGCGTCACCTTCTTCAACTTTTTTATCGCCGGCGTTGATCGGGAGCGCTTTTAGAACATTGAGGGTAGGGCCGTCGCGATCGGCGGCGATATCTTCCACCTGGGGTTGGAAGCCGTTGCCCACTACCACCGCAAGATCGGCGTCGAGCACCGTCTCGGCTTGTTGGGTATTTAACTCAAGGTCGTGAGGCTCGACTCCAGCCGGAGTGAGGTTGGCCACCTTGACCAGCGGTCCACCCACTTGGGCAACCGCTGCGGCCAGCGGGAAAAAGGCGGCGGCTACGGTGACCTTCTTTTTGCTATCCGAGTGATCTGATCGAGTCGCGTGAGCGGCGGTCGGGGTGAGAGCGGCGGCCAGAAGACCCGCCAATACAATGCGGGCTAACCGGCGGGCCGGAAAAGATTGAACTGAGACCATGACCACTCCTCGTACTTTTAAACCGGCTATTATGAGAATGAATCTTATTCCTACTGAATACCCACTGCAAGTTGGCCTCTAAAGTAGAGCGAGAATCGTTCTTGGAGTTATTTTGACCCCTACCCCACCACCACCAATATTGAGCGCCGCCGCGGCGAGTTTTTCGTACGGCTCAGAAACAGTAGTTGACCGCGTTTCGTTTGCCGTGGGCGCGGGAGAATTCGTGGCGTTGGTCGGACCTAACGGATCGGGTAAGTCGACTCTTTTGCGACTTTTATTAGGCCTGTTGCGCCCCGAAAGTGGATCGACCACCTGCTTTGGTGTCGACCCCCGTCAATTAACCGAGCGGGCGCGCGTTGGTTATGTTCCCCAACGGTCAATTTTAGGACTTGAACTTCCGGCGACGGTGAGCGAAGTAGTAGCGACCGGGCGATTGGCTCGGAGTGGGTGGTGGCGCAGACTAAAAGCCCCGGACCACCGCGCGATAGAACACGCGATTGAATCAGTTGGACTAGCCGAACAAAGCAAACGCCCCGTGCGGGAACTTTCCGGCGGTCAACAACAACGAGTCCTTATTGCGCGCGCTATGGCGGGAGATCCAGAATTACTAATTCTTGACGAACCCGTAGCGGGAGTTGACGTGGAGTCTCAGAAGCAATTCCGCGACACTTTGGTCCACGCAGTTAACGCGCACCGAGCCACAGTGTTCCTCGTATCCCACGAACTCGGAGCGGTCGCTAACGATCTCGACCGAGTAATAGTGATGAAACGCAAAATAGTTTTTGACGGTACGCCGGCTGAACTCGTTGCCAGTGGAGTAGACCTCGGCGTGCCGGCCGACGCTTTGCCTCGGTGGTTAGAAGGACTCACATGATCGGGGTTATTAGCCTCCCCTACCCGTTTGAACGTGAGTTCATGCAGTACGCGCTATGGGTAGGTCTGGTCGTTGGTGCGTGTGCGCCTCTCATCGGGATCTTTTTGGTGCAAAAACGCCAAGCCCTGATGGGCGACGGCTTAGGCCATATTGCCTTTGCCGGCATTGCCGCGGGGCTGTTGCTTGAAGTTTGGCCGGTGTGGACCGCTCTGGTGGCCGCGGTTGCCGGCGCCTTGGCTATTGAGTGGTTACGCAATCGGGGACGGGCGACGGGCGATCTCGCGCTCGCGCTGTTTTTCTACGGGGGGATTGCTTTGGGAGTTGTGCTCATCAGCCGCAGTTCCACCGGCGGGCTAAATGTGCTGCCCTACCTTTTCGGCTCGATCCTCACTGTCGGCCCTGATGATGTGCGATTAGTGATAATTCTCGGACTGGTCATTATTTTTTCTCTAGCCATTATCGGACGAGCACTTTTTGCCAGCCTGCTCGACGAAGAGTCCGCCCGCGTGGCGGGTTTACCGGTGGTGTTAGCCAACACAATGCTGTCGGTACTGGCGGCCATTACCGTGGTCGCAGCGATGCGCATTGTCGGAATTTTATTAATTGCTGCGCTAATGGTTTTACCCGTAGCCACCGGCCGACTAGTGGCCCGATCGTTTCGGGGCACCATAATTATTTCGGTGATCGTGGGAGTTGTGTCGGTAATCGTCGGCTTAGCGGCCGCTCGCCAGTGGGCATTGGCTCCGGGAGGAGCGATTGTGCTTACTACCGCGGCTATTTTTTCGTTAGCAATAGTTTTCGGAGGAGAACGGTCGCGGGCACGGTTGACAAATCGACTGCCGACGACAAATCACTAACCGAGTCAACAGACTGGGCGCACCGAAGGATAGGGATTGACGGCCGATCCGCCGCCGGGATGAACTTCAAAGTGAGTATGCGAAGCGGTGTACTGAGCATCGCCGGTGTTACCGACGTAACCAATAACTTCACCTTTACTCACTCGGCGATTGCCCCCTTCATAAGCTGAGAGGTGGAAGTAGTAATAGGTATTGCCGTCATCGCCGTTTAGAAAAGCGCCCAAACCGGAAGTTCCCCCGGAACGAAAACTAACCGTCCCGTTAGTAACCGCAACATTAGGTGTGCCCGTGGCCGACATTAGATCGACCCCTTGGTGCCGGCCCTGATGGCGAGGGTAACCCCACGAATCAATAAACGAAACTCCCCCGCGCACTGGACACACGATACCGGTGGCAATATAAACCCCCGAATAATCCTTACCGTTGCCTTTACTCCCACTGCGAGCAGCATTAGCGGCTAACTCGCGCGCCTTGGCGGCTTCTTGTTCGCGACGAAACTGCGCCTCTAAAACATCAAGGGCTTTTTGCGCCTCGGCGAGTTGAGCCTGCACTGCCACTTGTTCGGCTTCAACTTGGCGCACAACTTCTTCTTGGGCAGTTTTACTGGCCTCTAAACTTTTACGCTCTTCGTCGAGGTCGTCGTTAAACGCGGCTAAACGCTTGGCTGCCGCGTCATCACTAGCTTTAGTTTTAGCCAATAGTTTTTCGCGCCTTATTGCGTCGAGAGGGTCGCCATCAATAATCAAAAAACTTGCCGAGCTCAGCGGGTCGCGCCCGGTGTAGGCCTGCACCGCGCGTTTGTCGGCGGTGGCGCGCAAGGTAACAATCTGGGCCTTAGTCGCAACAATGCGGGCCATAGAAGCGGTGATTTGTTGGTTCAGTTCTTCTTGTCGGCCAATAGCGGCTTCGTAGCGCTGGGCGGAGGCATCGGCCGAACGGCGAGCCTCGACTGCTCGAGTGCGCGCGTCGTCGATGGGCGCGGCGCTTATTGGGTTACCCGTAGCCGCCACCAGCAGCGAGGTCGCCAACAACGAAGCCACCAACGCCGAGGTGTACTTTCTCACTATCCTCATAGGTTTACTTTCACAACAGTGGCCCTCAAGACTAAGGGCACCGGATCCAAGGGCGACCCATAAGGCTAGACCAACCGCCGTGAATCAGAGGCACGCGGCACTGGCTTTGCGACCTAACCTGCCCATCAGCAGTATTCAGGCCCTCAATATTTACGCCGCCACCCGGTGGCGGTTTAGAAAGGAAGACTTGCGCCTCGCAAATGAATACGCCCTCATAACTGGATCGACCGCCGGCATCGGAGCAGCGATCGCGATCGAATTTGCTCTAGAAGGAGCGCAGGTAGTCGTGCACGGGCGCAACGAAAAGCGCGGGGCGGCGGTAGTAGAAAAAATTGTTGCCGCGGGTGGGAAAGCAGTATTCATCGCCGCCGACCTGAGCACTAATAGCGCCAGTGAAGATCTAGTGACTGGCGCAGTAAAAGCAATGGGCCAACTGACGATTTTAGTTAATAACGCAGTGGCCGAAGTTGTTGATGGTGCCGACTCTTCCATCGCCACCATGGACACCACTTCTTGGGAAGCCACTATGAAAGTTAACGCTACGGTGCCAATGGAATTGTGTCGGGCGGCTATTGGGCCCATGCGCAGTGCTGGCCACGGATCAATAATTAACATTTCGTCCCGACAAGCCGAAAGACCCAGCGCCGGTTTAGCGGCTTACGCGGCGAGCAAAGGCGCACTCAACGCCCTTACTCGCGCGATCGCGGTCGAAGAAGCGAACAACCAAATTCGCGCTAACACCATTAGCCCGGGGTTTATTTTAAATGACCAACGCGACGCCGACATCGCCGACGACCGGCGGGCGCTTCTAGAGGCTATGCATCTGACTCGATTAGGCCAAGCCCGCGATGTCGCACTCGCCGCGGTTTATTTGGCTAGTTCCGAGTCAGGATTCGTGACCGGCATCAATCTTCAACTCGACGGCGGAAGCAGTAACGCTCGCGCCGCATCCTTAGGCTAAGAGAGGAACCCGTCCCAAATGAGCAGTCCTTTTCTCGGGCCAATTCCCGCCCCCACCACCGGTGAACCCCCGGCCCTCGACTCGCCCGAGTTCTCCGCCCTCATTGAATGGGAAACCGGCGAAGACGAACGCCACGTTGTACGCACCGAAGACGGCTGGAACATCACTCTTTACCGTTACCGAGCCCAAGGAAACCCCCGAGAAGTCCCGATTTTGTGCGGTCACGGACTGGCGGGAAGCCGGCTTATCTATGACGTTCACCCTAAATATTCGATGGCCCGCGCCCTTGCGGCCGACGGCTTCGATGTGTGGCTGATGGACATGAGAGGGCGCAACGAAAGTTGGCCGGACGGCGGCGCAGACGAAACTTTGCAGTGGTGCTTCGATGATTTTGTTTTTCAAGATATTCCTGCAGCAGCAAAAAAGGTGCAAGAAGTAACTGGTGCTGACGGGATCGGCTGGCTCGGTACCGAAATGAGTGGCATCGCACTTTACGCAATGGCAATTAGCAACACTGTGCCCGGACTACGCGGCGGGATCACTATGGGTTCGCCCGCCATAACTTCACCCGACGGTGAAGTGCCGGGAGTAACGACTCCGTACCCCGAACGAGGAGAGACTCGCTACGAGTTCTCCATGGTGCGCCACATTGGCCCTGCGCTGGCGGCGGAACGATCCGAGGTAATCGACGGAAGTTTTCGAAATCAAAACACCGACTGGTTGGTAGTCGCGCGTTACTTTGCTCACGGCGTACCCGACGAAGCCACTGCGATTATTGACCAATTCAAAGATTGGATGGATTCGCAGAGTATGCGTTCGCGCGACGGGTCGGTGGTGTGGTCAGACCGGCTGGGCGAAATAACAATCCCCATCATGGTGGCCGCAGGCGGAAACGATCGGCAGCGCCC
>CAFBPQ010000085.1_pt1 | contig 6165 bp, 6 predicted proteins | sample 7269761 | NCBI WGS metagenome assembly CAFBPQ01 (sample SAMEA6814150, study PRJEB35770) | uncultured Actinomycetes bacterium | biome: Freshwater; feature: Freshwater reservoir; material: water | place: Czech Republic | collected 2017-06-27 | depth 30m m
CGGTTGTATCTTTTTCTCCGGTAAAGGCCCAATTGATACCGGTCAGCGCCGCCGTGCCGACCATGGCCCCACCCATAAAGATAAAAAAGCGTTCGGGAGTAAAGCCCCCGCCCCCGTAACTGTAGATGGGGTTAAGAAAGTAGAGATCTTTGAATTGCTCGGGCGCCCAACCAAATAAAGCCAGCAAGATTGTCAGCACCGCCACGCCAAAGCCGGCCAACGCAACGGGGATTAGCACCACGCTAAGCGCAATGCCGCGAACAATGTGCAGGCGCGGTGCGGGTGAGTCGTCGGTCATGAAGATAGTTCTAGGCGCGAGGTGGGACACGGGAGTTATCGTTATCTTTTCGCCAGTTTCGAAAAACGCTTGACCGATGTCCCCCCGTCGTGTAGTGTGACAAGTGCTTTATCAAGAAGTCCTGAGAGACCCAGCTCGTTGACGGGCTGGCAACCGGCCAAAAGGTACGGTGCCACCGCTGGGAACGATAAGGAGGTACACCATATGAAATGACGGGGCTTGGCTAGATCACATGTGACAAGCGGGGTCTTAATTTAGGGGAATACCTGACTAAAGCCTTTTATCGTCGTCACGTCTCACCCTTATGTAAGTATTGGGACATCAGCCAACTAACGCCACGGGGGCAAAGTGCCAGCACAGCTTTATAGCGTTACGCCACATCCAATTGAGACCATCTTGACTTGGGTTAAATCAAAGGCAATTGCCATACCTGAGATCCAGCGTCCATTTGTCTGGGAAAACGCAAAGGTTCGTGATCTTCTTGATTCTTTGTATCGGGGTTATCCAGTGGGGTATCTCATTACTTGGAGAAATCCAAACGTCAAACTGAAAGATGGCAGTGTCTCGGCGGGAAAGCTAGTTCTAATCGACGGGCAACAAAGAGTGACGGCTTTGATGGCTTCTTTGTTGGGAATCAATGTTCTCAATAAGGATTACGAAAGCATTCGAATCACAATTGCTTTTAATCCAATTACAGAGACTTTTGAGGTTTCAAACCCAGCTATTCGTAATGACAAAGAGTGGATCTCCGATGTAGCTGAACTCTTTTATCCAGAGTTGCAAATGTTGAGTTTGGTCAAGAACTATGCACTTTCAAACACCAGCATTTCAGAGGACGAGATTTTTAAGCGGATTGACAATGTCCGCAAAATTAGTAACAACCAAGTCGGGGTCATTGAACTTAGCGACTCGATCGATATTGAGACTGTTACCGAAATTTTTATTAGGGTCAACTCACAAGGCGCACAACTTTCTCAAGCAGATTTTGCCATGTCAAAGATTGCGGTAAATGAAACTTATGGCGGAAATATGCTCCGTAAAGCAATCGACTATTTCTGTCATTTGTCTGTAGCGCCAGAACAATTTGCACTAATTAGACAGAACGACAAGGATTTTTCAGCTTCAGAATTTATGCAGAAAATGAGCTGGTTGGCGGAGTACAACGAAGATCTTTACGACCCTAGTTATACGGATATGTTGCGAGTGGCGTACACATCACAGATGGGCCGAGGAGAATTAAAGAATCTCGTGGCCTTGCTTTCTGGTCGCAATTTTGAGACAAGGCAATTTGAGGAAGAAATATCTGAGAACTCATTTGCTTTTCTGAAAACTGGCATTTTGAGTTTCATTAATGAAATTAACTTCAAGCGCTTCATCATGATTTTGAAATCTGCAGGTTTCGTATCGAGCCAACTCATCACGAGCCAAAATGCGGTCAATTTTGCGTACATTTTGTACCTCACGGGCAAGGCAGAAGGCACGCCGGCAGGCGAACTCGAGATTCTGGTTCGTCAGTGGTACGTCATGTCAGTTTTGACGGGACGATATTCGGGTAGCCCAGAAACACGTTACGACCAAGATATTCGTCAAATAAAGATTGAAGGCGTGTCAAATCATGTCAAAAATGTATGTGGGGCAACATTTTCAGATCAGTATTGGACTGCTTTATTGCCGAGCCAAATGAACACCTCTGCAGCACGGAGTCCGTATTGGAGCACCTTCCAGGCCGCACAAGCTGCATTGGGTACCAAAGGATTTCTATCTTCAGATATTTCATGTCGGGATCTGATTGAAAATCGTGGAGATGCACATCACTTGTACCCAAAAAATTACATGAAGTCGCGTGAATACTCGAGGGGGGAGTACAACCAAATTGCGAACCTTGTCCTTACCCAGCAAGAGATAAATATCGCAATAGGTGACAAACCGCCAATCAAATACTTTGCAGAACTCGCAATGCAATGTTCTGGTAGAGATAAGAAGTATGGAAACATCACCGATCTCTCTGTCCTGAAGATGAATATGCAATCACATGCTGTGCCTCTGGAACTTCTCGACTCAGAGATTCCTTTTCCTGAATACTTAGAATTACGAAGAATTGCTATGGCAGGGATACTCAAGCAGTACTTTGAAAAGATGTCAGCTGTTTCATCGAATGATTAGGTATTTGCCCTAGGTAAAGAAATAAAAGATTTGGGTTTACTGAAAGTTGTCTCCTTAAATAGGAGGCGGTTGCCTACCTACTAGGCAATGACCAAAAACTTAACACCGCATTGGAAATCACTACTCGACGAGTTTGAACTCGACTGGCGGCTCGCTGGCCTGGCTCCCAAAACAGCCAAAGAATACGTCCGGCACTTACACAGTTTTCTCATCCTGTTTCCTGAACCAACTGCAATGAATGCAAAGCAATGGTTAGAATAATGCCCCACAGCACCCAGCAGGCGATACAAGGCACGAGCATTGCGTCGATTCGCGAAATGGCTTGATGCAAGGGGAGCCCATTGCATGAACTGGTGGAACGATGTGCCACTCGCAGTTGAGCGACCACGGCCACAGACCACCGTCACCCTCGAGGACTATCTGGCTGCGAGATCACGAGTCACTCAGCCACGTGATGCAGTGATTGTTGAGTTGCTGTGGTGCACCGGTATGCGACGATACTTGAAGCCCGCGAACTCATCGAACAAGTCGCCAACGATTTAGCCGATGTGTTTATTGATAATAAAAAACTCCCGTACGAGCGTTATCCGACTTATTGACGGCCAGAGTGAGCCGCTGTTCTTAGCCAGCACCCACGCGACGAGTCACTTACTAGCCTCTACTTCGGCTTTTGCCCTACGCAATGCCAGTTGAGGGTTAGCAACTCTTCTTCTTCGGCTCGAATATACGATTGGCTGTTCTCGTTCATGCGCTGCATCAAAGCGTTGGTTTTCTTGGGGATTACATGGAGTTTGGCCAGAAACTTGAACGCCGCTTCGTACTTGTCAAACAGGGCGACCTCTTTTTTAATTACTTCCACTGCGGGTCTCCCCACCGAGGAGATCAACTCAAAACCGGCGTCACGATAGGCGTCTTCCCAATACCGGTAATACCAGAACCCGCCGAACACCGTTAGCTCACGAGTGTGCTGGATCAAAGTCCGTTGGTGTTCGTTATTACGGTCATAGGCGTCGAGCGCGGCGACGTCATTGATGACAAATCTGCCCCCAGGTTTTAGCACTCGGAACACCTCGGAGAACGTGTAGTCGTGGTTGCTTACGTAGGTCATCGGCTGCACCGCGTACACCGCGTCGAAGGATGCGTCGTCAAACTCCAGCGCTTTGTTGAAGTCACCGACCGAGAAGTTGTTCCGCAACAGGTTTGGGTTGCGCCAGGCTTTCTCGATCTGTGATCGGTCGAGGTTGATGCCGTAGGGGGTTGCTCCAGTCAACGCCGACATGTGTTCGGCGATTGCTCCGCACCCGCACCCGAGGTCGAGCACTTTGCCACCCGGACGCAGTTGTAAGTCTTGCGCCACTATTCGTTCGAACAGGATTTGGTTTTGCAACACCGACTGGTTGGGGTCAATCGTCGGCGGCATGTACATCTTCTCAACCGAACCCAGCGTGCACAACAGATGGATCACCTTGTACAACTCAGTCAGTTCGTTGCTGCTTCCTTGGGGATACCCCCGCAGCGCAACGCCAGCCTCGTAGTCGGCCTTGGTGTTTTCGGGTGAGTCGACAAACAACTCACCGTAAGAACGCATGTACGCGGTGTAGTCCTCGTCGCTAATACGCAGCAAACCCCACAAGGCACCGAGTCGGTCTTTGAGCGTTGTCGGTTTGTGCTTCATCACTGCCCCCCAGCAATGGTTCTAATAGTACCTTCGCCCCTTACCCGCCCGCTTTACGCTTTTGCGCCGGGGACGATTCCGAGATCAACGAATATGATCCCTTTCCACTTTCCGCCTTGCCTAACAAATATGTTTACTCGCTTAGTTAGGTCGCTTACGGTGCCGGGGGGAGTAGTAACCAAACTTCCGTTGTAGACAACCGTTATTTCATTACCGGATGAAGTGGTTGAAAAATCTTTTAAAACTGGGTCACTAAAAGTGTAGGAGTCCAAGATCGCCATAACTTCAGATTTATTTTTTATCCCCGACAGGGTGACGGAAAGAAAATTCTCATCCAGGTCTTTTTCTAACGCCGCGTTATCGTTCTTTACTAAGTCCTTGTAATAGTCGGTTACTAGTTTTTTGCCGAGTTTGTCGATACTTTGCTGGCTGTTGGTTCCGGCGTGCGCCGCGGGTGGGGTACTCAGAGCCGCACTTGCCCCCACTCCGATTACTACCGCTAACGCCACAACCGCAACTCTTTTTGGGCTAAAAATTTTCATGGCTAGACCCTAGCCTTTTAGTAAGAAGGTGAGCAGTGAAGTTGATTTTCCTCCCTTGACCACCTGAGGTTGCTTCGCTAGGGTTCGGCTTGTGACTAATGACGAAAGCATCCGTTCCGCGGCGGAAAAACGCCTTAAGGCGCAAAGAGCTTTTTGGCGCATGCTCGGCGGGTTCGTAATTCTTTGGGCGGCCATGATTGTGATCTGGGCCGTAGAGGGCGCCGGTTACTTTTGGCCGTTCTGGGTGTTTTTCGGTACCGGTCTGGCCACGATCTTTACTGGCTGGGGAGCTTTTGGACCCCGTGATTCGGGGCCGAGCGAAGCGCAAATCCAAGAGGAAATGCGAAAGTACCAAGGCCCACCTACCGGCAATTAACCCAAGCCCGATAACGGCGCTAGGCCGATATCGACATCGTTCCTCTACGCTGTAGCCGTGGCCTTCCCCGATTCTCGCTCTCGTCGTTTGCGGCGTACACCCACACTTCGTCGGTTAGTGGCGCAGACTCGCTTGGGGGTCGACGATCTCGTGGCTCCACTTTTTGTCAAAGAAGGAATCACCGAGCCCGAAGCCGTGGTCTCGATGCCCGGAGTAGTGCAACACACTCTCGAAAGTGTGCGCAAAGAAGCACGCGCGCTAGCCGATTTAGGTATCCCCGGTGTGGTGCTTTTTGGTATCCCCGCCCATAAAGACGCTCAAGGTTCAAGTGCCGATGCCCCCGACGGAATTGTTTTACGCGCACTTCAAGAACTGCGTGATGAAGTGGGCGACAATTTAGTTTTGATGGCCGACACTTGCCTAGACGAATACACCGACCACGGTCACTGCGGTTTGGTTAACGACGCCGGTGAAGTGCAAAACGATTCGACTTTGGCTCGTTACGCCGAGATTGCGGTCGCCCAGGCCCAAGCCGGCGCCGATGTGGTCGCCCCGTCGGGAATGATGGACGGCCAAGTGGCGGCGATTCGGGCCGGTCTCGACGACGCCGGTCTCGACGAAACTGCGATTTTGGCTTACTCGGCCAAGTACGCGTCCAGTCTTTACGGTCCGTTTCGTGATGCGGCCGAGTGCGCTCCGGCCTTTGGCGATCGCCGCTCTTACCAAATGGATCCGCCTAACGCCGACGAAGCGTTAGCCGAAACCGCGCTCGATATCGACGAGGGCGCCGACATGGTGATGGTTAAACCTGCGGGGGCTTACCTCGATGTGGTGGCGGCGATCAAGCGTTCGTTTGCGATTCCGGTGGCGGCCTATCAGGTAAGTGGCGAATACGCCATGGTGAAAGCCGCGGCCGACAACGGCTGGATCGACGGCGATGCGGTGGCGCTCGAACAACTGTTAGCCATCAAGCGCGCCGGGGCTGATTTCGTGCTCACCTATTTTGCTCGAGAGATCGCCGAAACTCTTAGCGAATGAGTTCGCCCGAGTTCGATCGGGCGCAAGCCGTAATTCCCGGAGGAGTTTCTTCCCCGGTGCGCGCTTTTGGCGC
>CAFBPQ010000088.1_pt1 | contig 5640 bp, 7 predicted proteins | sample 7269761 | NCBI WGS metagenome assembly CAFBPQ01 (sample SAMEA6814150, study PRJEB35770) | uncultured Actinomycetes bacterium | biome: Freshwater; feature: Freshwater reservoir; material: water | place: Czech Republic | collected 2017-06-27 | depth 30m m
ACAAATCTCTTTTGGGCCAGTAGGGGGCAAGTAGAAATGAATAAGATTTCTCGGCTTTGGGCTCTCGTTATCACGATTTCTATCTTGGCTCTTGGCGCCGTAGTAGCCAATTCAAATTCCCCCTCGAGCGCCGAAGGGGGCTGCGCCGGCAAGGCCTACGTAACTGACATCAAAGGCACCATAGTTTCAGTAATAAACACTTCCACTAACACATTGAGTACAACCATTCCCGTTGGTAACAGTCCTCTTGGGGTGGCCATTACCCCCGACGGCACCAAGGCCTACGTAACTAACTACCTTGACGACACCGTTTCGGTAATTAACACCGCCACTGGAGCAGTGAGTGCAACCATTGGCGTCGGTGATGCTCCCGTCGGGGTGGCGATTACCCCCAACGGTGCCTTCGCCTACGTAACTAACGAATTTGACAACACCGTTTCGGTAATCACCACCGCCACTGGGGTAGTGAGTGCGCCCATTACCGTCGGCACCAGTCCTCAAGGGGTGGCCATTACTCCCAACGGTTCCTTCGCCTACGTAGCTAACACCGGTTCCGGCAATGTTTCGGTAATCAACACCGCTACTAACGCCGTGAGTCCAATTGCTTTTCCCGCCCCCGGCACCGATCCCCAAGGGGTGGCCATTACCCCCGACGGTGCCTTCGCCTACGTAACTGGCCAAGATGATGGCGGCGGCCGAGTTACGGTAATCAACACTTCCACTGACACAGTGAGCGCAACCCTTATCGCCGGCCTTCAACCCAATGGGGTGGCTATTACCCCCAACGGTTCCTTCGCCTACGTAACTAACGAAGGTGACGGCACAGTTTCGGTAATAAACACCGCCACTAACGCAGTGAGTGCACCCATTTCCGTCGGCACCGATCCCGCCGGGGTGGCCATTACTCCCGACGGTGCCTTCGCCTACGTAGCTAACGGCGGTGACGGCACCGTTTCGGTAATCAACACCGCTACTAACGCCGTGATCACAACTATTCCATTGGCCGTCGGCTCTGGTCCCCAAGGGGTGGCCATCTGTCCCGGTACGGTCGCTCCTCCGGCGGTAGTGCTTAAGTTCACGGGTTAAACCCCAAGTCAACTAGGTAACAACTCTCAGACCATTAGCACCACGCGAACTGGTGCACACAAAAAACCGCTTACAAAAAGGCCAACTCTCGAAAGCGCGCATTGCCCCGCTCGAGTCTCAAAAGACTGGGTTTGATTACGCACCCGTCAGAGGATCCCTTGCCCGATCACAGCGCGCCGACTTACGCGGGTTAGGTTTGCGCTAGCGTAACGACGTTATTATAAACGAGACGAAAGTGATTGGATCATGATTAAACGACTAGTTTCGGTTGGTCTTGCGGTATTGCTTCTAACTAGTGTGACCGCAGCCCACGCAGGGGTCTCGAGGGGGGACGAAGACGAAGCCACCGTTGAAGAGGTAATGGGTCTTATCGAGGAAAGCACTGCTAACTACGATGAGAGCGAAAGGATTGTATTAGCGGTCTGCCAGCTGCCTTGGAACGATTGCTACGGGGAACTCGTTTTGCTCGACAAACTTATCGTGCACTTCCAGTCCGATGTCAATAAGGCTGATAATCGCTTTAACGGCAAAGGCAAGCCGAATAAGTCGTACATTGGCTCTACCCCCAAGTCGCTCAAAAAACTAGTTGATCGGGCGGTGGCGAAGTCTAAGAAAGCAGACAAGAAGATAGACAAACTGTCTAAATTACTGGCCGAAGAAAAACCCGTGTCCACCGCCGAAGAAATACCAGAACTCGAAAGAAGTAACAAGGAAATGGTAGAAGCGATTGAAGAGTTCGACGCGGCAATATACGCGTTGTTGTGGTTTATCCCAGCACCGGATGCTCTCGGCGAACATATGTAATCGCGATTAATCTTTAAAGAAGATGTCAGCCGTTTAGCCATCACCTCTACAACAAACGGCTCAACGGCACTTCGTACTCCCGCGCGATCATTGAGGTAACCTCAGCCGCCCAGTCGAGCTTTTCTTTGGGGGCGACAATCTGCTTGTAAGCGAGAAGCATTTCTTCTGTAGTGGTGCGGCACTTGGCGCTCATTCTGCCCAAGACTTTGACCATGGTTTTATTAAGAAATTCTTTATCGGTTTTGCCCGTGCGTATGAATCCATCGGCCCCGATGCTGGCTTTTAGGACTTGGCGGCTACACCGAACCGCTTCCTTAGTGTGCTTCTTCATCGGTTCGGCCTGTGCCGGTGAAGCAACAAGCACCACCGCAACAACCGCCAGCATTACGACCCTGGCCTTGTTCATATCTCCGCACTCCTTTAGGTCTCGACTAACTCGGTCGCTTTATTTTAATGTTCGACGCCACTTGGGCTTGCTCATGCTGGGGGTTTACTCTACTGTTTCTTGCTATGCTCGAAATAAATCGTCGAAAAAGGAGACCTTGATGAGTTCGAACCTATGGCGCCGTGTAGTTCCGATTGGAGCCATGCTCGCCGTGGCCTTCGCTGCCGCGTCGCCGGCACAGGCGGCCTCGACCAAGGCCGATAGTGGCCACTACGGGAAATGGGTCCAGACGGGCTGGAATATTGACGATCGAGTCCTTCCCTGTCCCGTCGACCTCGCGCTGCCCGCTCCGGCGCCGTCGATCGTGTGTACCGACAACACCTTCCTTGTACTCAAGAAGAACGGCCGCTACGCGACGAACATGTCGGTCTTCAAGACCATCGCGGCCAACAAGGGCGTCTACGAGGTGGCTAAATTAGCCGGCGACAAGGAGGACGCGATCGTGTTTGACGATGACGGTACTGGAGATTCGCTGCGGGCGTATCGTGTGCAGGTCCGGCGCGCCGCCGCCGGATCGCCGGCGACGATGACGATCTCCACGGTGTTCAGTAATCCCCGAACCGAAGCCGACATGAATATCAAGATGGTCTTCGCTCGCAGCACCAGCTGACCCTAAGCCACGCTGGAGTCGGCACCACGGTGCTGGTATTACTGTTCGTGCGGGCGCTTCCTAGCGGGCTACTGCTATCTAGCGATCACAAATAGATTTTTAGAAAACCTGACCGGGGTTCCCGAGGAAAGCGGCGCGAATGATCGCGAATACGATGATGATCGCGCCGAACGACAATAAGATGATCGTTATCCGACGATGGCTCGACAGACCAGCAATACCTAAGAAGAACAGGGCAACCGCCATAACAACCGCCATTTGATCAAAGTCGTCGGCGATGCGGTCGTTTTTCTCGGCCTTACTAAATGACATTCGCGCCGACGCGTCGACCTCATCCGCTGTATCGATCAGTTTGGTCGACAACTTCGGATTTTCGTTGACGAAAGGCGAGTTGTACCCAGCCTCATCGGGCTGCTTCTCCCACCAGCTTATTGCCGCGACCAAGTCTGGCGACATTAAAGATGCGCGAATGTACTCCGCTAGATCAGTGTCGCCCGTAACTTTGGCCTTGGCGAACTCGAGGAATAAGGTTTTGTCGGAAGTAGCCGTCGAATCCGCTATGGTGTAAAGCGTTGTTGCTTCATCGGCGGTGCGAATTCCCGTGGAGTACTCCTTCTGCACGTCATCGTTTACATTGCCGGCTTCTAACGAGAACCACGCGGTCAAGATGGCCGCGACCCCCAACAGAATTGCTATCAAGATCTGAATTCGATCATCGGACCACTTCGGGTCGGCAATTTGTGGCTGCTCGGTGTTCATAGAACAATCATATTAGGGGCTGCGCAGGCTTTTAAGGAAAAGCCGGCTACGAAAAACCTAGTGATTAAATTTGTTAGTTGACCACCGTCCCGGGGACCTCGCGGGACCCAACGGCAATCGTGGTTTCGACTGGCTCAACTGACCGACCGCGCACAATGACCCGGTATGTTCCTGGGCTCCCTTGTTCGGCGATCCGTGACAGGTATAGATAGTTTTTTCGTGAATAAGGCTCGTAGAACTCGCTCCGCTCGTTTACCTTGAGCGTGCTCCTCCGCCCCTTGGGGTCAATGAGGGTGACCCGGGGCAACTCTTTAGGGGTAAGGGCGTTGTCCGGAGCTTCATCAGAAATCAGGTACTGCACCTCTAGTTGATCTCCCTCGACCAATCGGAACCTGAAGCCGCGCGCTTGTTTATTTGCCACCGTGGCGTACACCGCGTAAGAGACGGTTCCGTCTGGAAGCAGCGGGCCACTACTCGGTGAGCCGTCTCCCTCGTCGAGGATCACCGGCTGGTGCGCGTGAGCGGGGGTAACAAAGACCGCCATCAAAATCGCCGCACTCAGGGCAATCGCTACTGCGGATATCTTCACGCAGCCAAACTACTCGCGCGCCGCCGAACTGACGATTTCAGCGTAAAGCGTCGGCTACAACTCAACTCCCCCACCGCACTTGCCCTTAACCTGTGGCTATGAGTACTGAGTCCGACCGCGTCCAAACCGTCGCTCGTTGGGTGCTGGGTGCTTTTTTGGTTTTCGCCGGCCTTGCGCATTTAACCGTGCAGCGCACTGAGTTCTCCGCGCAGGTGCCGTCGTGGTTTCCGGTCGAGGCCGACGCGGTGGTGGTGGTTTCGGGTTTGGTGGAGTTGTTACTCGGTGGCGCACTCATCTTCGCTCGCCGGCGCGTCGCGCTAGTTGGGGTGGTTGTGGCTGGGTTCTTTATTGTGATCTTCCCCGGCAACATCGCCCAATTCATTGAAGGCAAAAACGCGTTCGGGCTTAACTCCGACTCGGCGCGATTTATTCGCCTGTGGTTTCAGCCGGTACTAGTGCTCTGGGCGCTTTGGTCAACGGGCGGTTGGGGTTGGCTCCGCCGCCAGTTCGGGTCTACGCCCCCGCCGGGATAATTTCCCCGGGGGCTGATCGAGCGCACCCTCGATCTATCCGGTATGTCGTTGCGCTCAGTCGTTCGCGTTGATTACGAGAATCTCTGCGGCCGAAGTGTTGAAAGTGCGCTTTACGGTGTCGGCCATATTCACCGCGACCCACTCGGACGAGGCGGCGATCGCTTCTTCAGCTTCTTCGTGAGTCTCCCAAACGCTGATTGACATCACCTGCGTCGGCGACACCTCAAGCAGTGACCACGACTTGAACCCGGGCAGAGCGGGGAAAATGTCGGAGAAGCTGCCAGGTTGTTTAATCACTTCAACCAGCTCGTCAAGCGTTCCGCTGGTTACGTCGAAGGTGGCAACTCGAAAGTGGCTCATCATCTATCTCCTTGTTGGTTGGATTTGCTTAGACCATAATCGACCGAGGCGGCGCCGGAACTAATCGTTGAGGGGAAGTCGAGCACACCCCAAAATAATTAATGCGGCCGACCACTCGGTCCGTAGAGGAGTTTTGCTGCTTCGGGAGGGTCCGGAAGGACAACGGTAAATTCATTTCCTTCGGGATCGGCCATTCGGTAATGCGACTCTCCGGGGCGGGCGTGTATGGCTTCAACGAAACGGCCGCCTAACTCTTCAATACGCTGGCGGGCTATCTCCATATCTTCAACTTCGATGTCGGCCCGAGTGCGAAACCCAGTCGGAACGGCACCGGCGGGAGCGGGTTCGAAGGCCATGCAGGCACCACCGCTATCGGGACCAAGGCGTATCCAGTCGTCCTCGTTCTCAATAATTTCTACTCCGAGCACTGCTTTCCAGAAGTTGGCCAGCACCG
>CAFBPQ010000095.1_pt1 | contig 5182 bp, 6 predicted proteins | sample 7269761 | NCBI WGS metagenome assembly CAFBPQ01 (sample SAMEA6814150, study PRJEB35770) | uncultured Actinomycetes bacterium | biome: Freshwater; feature: Freshwater reservoir; material: water | place: Czech Republic | collected 2017-06-27 | depth 30m m
CGCTCGCATCTATCCTCACGTTCTTCGTCATTCGTGTGCTACCCATCTTCTTGATCACGGCGCCGACATACGGGTGGTGCAGGAGTTGTTGGGTCACGCCAGCATCTCGACTACTCAGATATATACCAAAGTTTCGCCCGAACGCTTACGAGGGGCGTACGACGCTGCCCATCCTCGCTCACGCGTGGTCCATTAGGTTTGGTTACGAGACTTAAATGAAACGTATTTACCACTTAGCCAAGCGCTTCTTTGGCGCGTTGTCCGATCAAGAGATTTCTTCTGAAGATCGTCAATGGGTCGAAAGTCATCTAGGGGTTGGCGAATTTGCCCTGTGGGGTCGAATGCCTAATCACGATCAGCGACACGCGGTGGCCGTATCTCGCCGAGTCGAGTCAGCCTTACTCGCAAGTAATAACAGCCCCGAAAGCTCAACTGATTGGATTGAAGTATCACTCATGCACGACGTAGGGAAATTGCCATCACGATTAAGCGTGTTGGGGAGAGCCAACGCCACGATCATGTGGGGCGTCGCAAAAAAACTTGGAATTCCAAGTTCTCGCCTGGGACACCGGGTCGATTTGTACGTAAATCACAGCTCTATTGGTGCCGCCCTGATCATTGAGGCCGGGGGGAGCACCGCGGCTAGCGATTGGGCTCGTGATCATCATCGCCACGACGACAAAGCCTTAGTAGTTAGTGAAATGATTCCCGCCCAGATAGTCCAGATATTGAGCGCGGCCGACGATGATTAACGATAATTTACGGAGCCAGCAGTCCCGCTCGCTCTCGAACCCGCTCTATGACGGGAGACGAAAGCGAGCGGGCTCTTTCAGCCCCTTGGTTTAATTGCCCCGAAACGTATTTCAAGTCAGAAGATAAATCGGCGTAGCGCTCTTGGATCGGAGACAAACAGGCGATTATCGCGTCCGCAGTCGCATCTTTTAGTGAACCGTAGCCACTTGATTCATATTCACTAACAACTGCTTCTATAGATTGCTCGGTGGTAACGGCCAACAGCGTAAGCAAGTTCGCCAACCCCGGCTTGGTGTCAGGGTTGAATTCAATGTGATTATCAGAATCGGTAACGGCAGAGCGAATGCGCTTGCGGATGGTTTCCGGGGAATCGAGTAATCCAATTATTCCTTGGGGCGACGAATTCGATTTTGACATTTTTATAGTGGGGTCTTGTAAATCCATAACTCGTGCCCCTAAGGGAGGAACGGTGGCCTTTGGCACAGTGAACGTCTCGCCAAAACGATTGTTGAAGCGCAGCGCGATATCGCGTGCCAACTCAAGGTGTTGCCGCTGGTCATCACCCACGGGGACTTGGTCGGTATCGTAAGCCAAAATATCGGCGGCCATAAGTACTGGGTAGGCGAATAGCCCTACCGTCACAGAACTCCCAGATTGACCCTTATCTTTAAATTGTGTCATCCGATTTAATTCGCCAAACGTTGCCGTGCAATTTAATATCCATGCCAACTCAGTGTGAGCCGGTACTTGGCTTTGCACGAAAAGCGTGCACCGAGCTGGGTCGAGTCCTGAGGCGAGTAAGAGCGTGGCGGTGGTCTGGGTTCGAGTGGTTAATTCTTTAGGCTCATAAGAAGCCGTCATAGCGTGAAGGTCGACTACGCAGTAAAGGGCTTCGTGGGAGTCTTGGTCGACTACCCACTGGCGTACCGCCCCTAGGTAATTACCGAGATGGAGGTCTCCGGTAGGCTGAATTCCACTGAATACTCGGGCCATGCTTTACACGCTAGGTCGCCCAAGCCTCTTCGTGGCGGTTGGCACCAATTTTGTCGATCTGTCCGGTACCCTCGCTCTATGGGGTACGAGGTAAACACCGGCGTATATGAGGGCCCTTTTGACCTCCTCTTGCGGCTGATTTTGAAGCAAGAAGTCGATCTGTGGGAGGTGTCGTTGGTTGGGATCGTCGACGCCTACCTCGCGGAGCTGAACCGGATGGAAACTACCGATCTCGAAGTAAGCACAGAATTTTTGCTCATAGCGGCGACCTTGGTGGAGTTGAAAACTCGGCGATTGTTGCCTAGCGAGAGTGATCCCGACCTCGACGAAGAATTGCTGCGCTTCGAAACCCGAGATCTTTTATTGGCGCGTCTTTTGGAGTGCAAAACCTTTCAAGACGCGTCTCGGACTATTTCTTTAATGCTGGCTCGAGCGTCACAAAGCGTTGCTCGACAATTCGGACCCGAAGAACCGTATCGATCCTTAGTCCCTGACCCTCTCGAGCGAGTCCGGCCTTCTCGGCTGCGAGACGCAGCCATAAAAGCCTTAACGCCTAAACCGAGTGAGTTCGTTAACACTGAACACATCGCCCCTATTCGAGTCAGCGTGGCCGAGGCGTCAGAATTGTTGCTTGAGCGTATTCCCGAGATAGGGGTGATTTCGTTTCGAGAGTTAGCGTCCGATGCACCAACTCGCATTGACGCCATAGTCCGTTTTCTTGCCGTGCTTGAGTTATTTAAGCAAGGATTTATAGAAATTGATCAAATTGGAACCTTTGGCCTCATCTCGGTTTCTCGCACTGACCGCGAAGCAAATCTCGATTCAATGAGCATGGCCGATTGGGAGTCGAATTGAGTATGAATACATCTGACTCATGGCCTGAACGGGAGCCGTCTTCACCGGAGCAACGAGAAGCCAACCCAATATTTGCTGGTGATGAAGATGTGGTTGATCTCGACTCGGAGTCACGACGAGCCATAGAGGCTGTTCTTATGGCCGCTACTGAACCGGTCGAACCTAGCGTTCTCGCTCAGTTAGTAGAGATATCAAGTGTTCGAGTAGAAGAATTATGCGACGACTTGGCTAATGACTATGAATCCAGTCAAAGGGGATTCGTTCTCGCCCGAGTAGCCGGAGGGTACCGTTTTCAAACTGACCCCAGCATGGCTCCTTACGTTGAACGCTTTGTTCTTGAAGCACAACACGTGCGGCTATCCGGCGCCGCTTTAGAAACTTTGGCCATCGTGGCCTACAAACAGCCCATCTCGCGTGGTCAAATATCAGCTATTCGTGGCGTGAACGTCGAGGCGACACTGCAGACTTTGGTCGCAAGAGGCTACATTTCCGAAACTGGCCGAGATCCTGGCCCCGGTCTTGCCTTGCTTTACAGCACCACCCAAATGTTTCTCGAGCATCTTGGGCTAAACGATTTATCCGACTTGCCTCCGTTAGGGGATTTTGTTCCTCCCGCGGAAATCGTTGAAGTTTTAGAAAACAGTTTGCGCATGACCGGTGACTTGACCGCGTCGGCTGGGGATGAGTCGGCTGAGGGGCAGTGAGCGAGATATTTCCGACTGGTCAGCCCCACAAAGAATCTGAACCGGTTCGAGTGCAAAAACTTCTCGCCCGAGCAGGATTCGGTTCGCGGCGACACTGCGACAATCTCATTGCTGAGGGTCGAGTGCAGTGCAACGGTGAACTCGTTATTCTGGGCGATCGCGCCAACCCTCTCACCGACTCGCTTTCGGTCGACGATATCCCCGTCCCCACTCAACCCGATCGGGTTTATGTGTTGCTGTACAAGCCTTCAGGAGTCGTAACTACTGCTAACGATCCGCACGGGCGTCCCACCGTCATGGGGCTTGTCCCTAGTGAACCCCGGCTTTTCCCCGTCGGACGATTAGACATGGAAACCGAAGGACTTTTGATCGCGACTAACGATGGAAAGCTCGCTGAGCTTATGACTCATCCTCGGCATGGGGTTTGGAAGTCCTACGTATTAGAAATTGCCGGCATGGTGAACGAATCCACGCTGCATAAATTACGCGACGGTGTTGATCTCGACGACGGGAAGACTTCTCCCGCTCGAGTGCGTTTGCTGAGCACGGCAAAAGATAAGTGCGTTTTAGAGATAGCCATCCACGAAGGACGTAATCGCCAAATACGGCGTATGGCTCAGGCGGTCGGACTCGAACTTCAGCGGCTGATTAGAACTCGGATTGGTCCGTTGGGCGACGAACGGCTAGAGCCAGGTCAATGGCGTTATCTTGAGGTTGATGAGGTTCGCAGTCTTTATGCTGCTGGTGCTAGCTCGGATGGAGTTTTTTAGTCCTTTCGTCACAAGGCTTAACCACTACGATTGAGAACGTGAGACTGCGTGCACTCCGCGGGGCGATTACCTGCCAAGAAAATACCAAAGCCGAGATTGATGGCCAAACTCAGCGATTGGTGGCCGAGATTATTGAGCGTAACGGTCTTGTCCATGAAGATCTGGTGAGCGTTATTTTTACCGCCACCGATGACCTCACGGCCGAGTTTCCTGCCGCCGGAGCACGAGCTATCGGATTAGGGGACGTTCCGCTTATTTGTGCTCGAGAGTTAGCCATTGAACACGGAATGAAATCGGTGATAAGAGTACTTTTGCATTGTTACACCGATCGAAATCCCTCTGAGCTTCACCACGTTTATTTAGAAGGTGCTCGCGCCCTTCGAGACGATCTTCCCGCGTGAACACCGTTGGTATTGTTGGGGTAGGGCTAATTGGCGGCTCTATCGGTCGCGCGCTGCGTGAAACTGGTGTCAAGGTTCTAGGTTTCGATAACAATCCTGAACGGTTGCTAGAAGCCCAATCTTTAGGGGCACTCGATTCGACTGTGCCTTCAGTAGTCGATTTAGCAGCAATGGTTGACATTTTGGTGATCGCCGCCCCGGTGGGTTTTATCGCCGATATTGCGATCGAATCTCTTGATGCTGGAGCTCCGGTTGTAACCGATGTCGGTTCAGTGAAAGCTCCTATCATCGACGCCATCGAATCACTCCGACCCGATCTGGCGTTCAAGTTTGTTGGTGGACACCCTATGGCGGGATCGGAAAGAGAGGGTCTTGCTGGTAGCGACCCAGGATTATTTATCGGCGCAACCTGGGTTTTGACTCCCACACCCACTACTGATGTCGAATCATTTAGTGTTGTGCGCGAACTGGTAAGCAAATTGGGAGCACAACTTCTCGTAGTGCCACCCGTCGAACACGATGCGTTGGTGGCAATGGTTAGTCATCTTCCTCAATTAGCGGCTTCGACGCTTATGGATGTGGCAGTTTCGAGCGATGACGATCAGACCAATCTGTTGCGATTGGCCGCCGGTGGTTTTCGTGACATGACTCGCATCGCTTCAAGTCACCCCGACATATGGCCAGATATTTGCTTAGCGAATCGTCA
>CAFBPQ010000099.1_pt1 | contig 5073 bp, 3 predicted proteins | sample 7269761 | NCBI WGS metagenome assembly CAFBPQ01 (sample SAMEA6814150, study PRJEB35770) | uncultured Actinomycetes bacterium | biome: Freshwater; feature: Freshwater reservoir; material: water | place: Czech Republic | collected 2017-06-27 | depth 30m m
GGAGATGGACAACACCGACAAGCTCAAACTCCTGTTTGAAGACGCCGAGCGCTTAAATCTGCAGTTTGAGCCACCCAATATCAACCGGGGTATGCACCGCTTTGAACCGATCTCCAACCGAGAAATCCGCTATGGGCTAGGTGCTATTAAAGGTACTGGCCAACAGGCCATCGAGGCGATTGTGGCGGCGCGCGAGGGGCGTGGTCCAACGGCAGAGCCCGGTCCATTTACCAGCTTGTTTGATTTTTGCCGCCGTGTAGAGCGCAGCCGCATCAATAAGCGCTGTATCGAGGCGCTGATTAAAGCCGGTGCTTTTGATACCTTGGAACTCAACCGCGCCTGTCTGCTGGCCTCGGTGGACCGAGCCTTCGAGTTTTCAGCGGCGGCCAGTGCCAATGTGCACCAGGTTGGTCTGTTTGACATGGACGACGGCGACGGGCATGGCTCCAGCACCCAAGAACCCGAGTTGGTGGCGGCCTTGCCCTGGGGCGTAAAAGAGCGACTGACCCAAGAAAAAACCGCTGTCGGCTTTTATTTGTCTGGCCATTTGTTTGACGAAGTGGCGCAGGAAGTACGGCGTTTTGCCAAGCGCCCGATTGAAGAATTGCTGGAAACTCGCGAGCCGCAATTGCTATCGGGCATAGTCACCGACATGCGCATCATCAACGGGCAGCGCGGCAAATTGGCACTGTTCAAACTGGACGATAAATCCGGTGCTATCGAGGCCCGTGCGGATGAAGCGCTGATCAATTCCCACAAGCACTGGTTCAAAGAAGATGCGCTGGTGATTGCCATGGGTAAAGTGCAGGCCGATCGCTTCTCGGGCGGTATGCAATTTACGATTACCCAGATGTGGGACCTAGAGCAGGCGCGTTGCCGTTTCGGGCGGTATTTGCGCGTCGCAGTGAAAGCCGACGGGCGCGCGCCCGATGTGGCGCAGCTGCTGCGCGAGTTTCCTGCCAAGCGCGAAATGAGCGAGCAGGGAGAATTGGTGCGTGGCCTGGCGGTGCGCTTTGTGCTGGAATGCCCGCCGGACAGCGGGCCCCAGGACCTGCCGGGCGAAGGCGCAAGCGCCGAAGTGCAGCTAGGCGATGCGGCCCGTTTTTATCCCAGCGATGCCGCACTAGCCCGCTGGCGTGCCCATGCCGACCAGGGCCGTGCCGTCGTAGCTTACGAGTAGGCGCATCGTTCCCTCGCACCGGCCTGTACCAAAGCGCAGGGTGACGAAGTTATTCGATTGTGCAGATTCGCGGCGGGCGCGGGTTTGAGGCCAACTGGGCGACTTTATTCCCTAATCTAAATGAGATACACTCTCATTTAGATTAACCGCCCCCTAGTAGTTATTGCATGCTTGGCTCCGGCACCTCTTGTTTCTTGTCCGAATTGCCCAGCGGCTCCCATGCCGTGGTGGCGCGCGTGCATGGCGGTGACGCCCAGCATGCGCATACTGCACGTCGGCTGGGTGAGTTGGGTTTTATTCCCGGCGAGCCGGTGCACCTGCTGCGCCGGGGGCCGGGTGGTCGCGAACCGCTAGCGGTGCAAGTGGGCGATACCCAATTTGCCCTGCGCCTGCTCGAAGCAGGCTGCATCGAAGTGAACCCACTCTAAGCCCGCTAATGCAAGCTGCTTTGGCCCCGCATACCGCTGCACGCAGTGCGCCTTGGACGGTGGCGTTGGTGGGAAACCCCAATTGCGGCAAAACCGCGTTATTTAATTTATTGACCGGTGCGCGCCAAAATGTGGCTAACTACGCCGGTGTCACCGTCGAGCGCAAAGAAGGCCAGGCCCGCTTAGCCGACGGCACGCCGCTAGCGGTGCTGGACTTGCCCGGCGCCTACAGCCTGACACCGGCCACCCCCGACGAACAGGTCATGCGCGATGTGCTACTTGGTGTGCGCGCGGGCGAAGCGCTGCCCGACGTCCTGGTGGCTGTAGTCGATGCCACCAATATGCGCATGAATTTGCGCTTGGTGCTAGAGCTCAAAGCCCTGGGTCGGCCGTTGGTGGTTGCACTAAATATGGTCGATGTGGCCCGCTCCAATGGCCTGGCGATTGACGTGGCGCGCCTGCAAACCGAGCTGGGCTGTCCAGTGGTGGAGACCGTCGCGGTGCGGGGCCAGGGCCATGCGGCTTTGCTGCAGCAATTGCAAACCTTGCTGCAGGGTCTGCCATTTGCAGTATCCGCAATCGCCATTGGCACAGCGGCTGCGGCTAGTGCGCCGGGAGCAGGCGCCACGCCCACCATTGGCGACTTGCAGCGCGAAGTACGCCGCCTACTTGCGTTGGTGGCGCCTGTGGCGCCGCAGCGCGCGCGCTTTCAGCACCGGTTAGATGCAGTCCTGATGCACCCTGTGGCGGGCTTGCTGGTGTTGGCCGCCGTGTTGTTTCTGATTTTCCAAGCGGTGTTTTCATGGGCCGCAGTGCCCATGGATGTAATCAAGCAGACCATGGCCGCGGTGGGCGACTGGACGCTGGCCTCCATGCCCGAAGGGCCTCTGCGCAGTTTGTTGGTCGATGGGGTAATTGCCGGTGCGGGCGGCGTGCTGGTTTTCCTGCCGCAAATTCTGATTTTGTTTTTCTTTATCCTGCTTTTAGAAGATTCAGGCTATTTGCCGCGCGCTGCGTTTTTGCTGGACAACGTGATGGGCAAAGTCGGCTTGTCGGGCCGCGCATTTATTCCCCTGCTCAGCAGCTTTGCCTGCGCCATTCCCGGCATCATGGCCACGCGCACGATTGCCAACTGGCGCGACCGCCTAGCCACCATCATGGTGGCGCCACTCATGACTTGCTCGGCGCGTTTGCCGGTCTATGCCTTGCTGATTGGCGCCTTCGTGCCCGAGCGCACGGTGTGGGGCCTTAGCCTGCGCGGACTCACCTTGTTTGGCCTGTATCTGGCCGGCGTCATATCGGCCATGGCCGTGGCTTGGGCATTCAAGCGGGTTTGGATGAAGTCGGCCTACCAGCCCTTGATGTTGGAGTTACCGCCTTACCGCGTCCCCAGTTTGCGTAACCTGGGCCAAGGTTTGTGGGAACGCGCGCGTATCTTTATGCAGCGCGTCGGTGGCATTATTTTTTCGCTAATGGTGATTTTGTGGTTTCTATCTAGCTACCCGTCGCCACCTGCAGGCTGGGACGCCAGTCAAGGCCCGGCGATTGGCTATAGCGTGGCGGGTATATTGGGCCACGCGCTGCAATATGTGTTTGCGCCCATAGGTTTTAACTGGCAAATTTCGATAGCCCTGGTGCCCGGCATGGCCGCGCGCGAAGTGGCTGTCGGTGCGCTGGGCACGGTCTATGCACTCTCGGCGGCGGACAGCGGCGTCGCCGATGCGCTCTCGCCCATCCTGGCGCAAAGCTGGTCCTTGGCTACGGCCTATTCCTTGCTCGCCTGGTTTGTGTTCGCACCCCAATGCCTGTCCACCCTGGCGGTGGTGCGCCGTGAGACCAACTCCTGGCGCTATCCCTTGCTGATGGCGGCATACTTGTTCGGCCTGGCCTATGTCGCGGCCTGGTTAACTTTTCGCATTACGACGGCGCTGACGGTTTGACACCAGCATTGGCGATGGACTTTCAAACTATTACTGTCGCTGTGTTGGTAGGCATAAGCTTTGTCTATGCGGCCCAGGCCTTGATGCCCGGCGCATGGCGTGTGCGTTCGCTGCGTGCTATGGCGCGCTGGCCGCTGCCCAGGCTTTTGGCAGATAAGCTTGCTGAAAAAGCAGCAAAGACTTCGGGCTGCGGCTGCGATGGCTGTGACCGGGCTGGCGGTATCTTGAATCGCACTGCTAGCGCTTTGCCGCCCACACAATCAAAAATTATTTTTGTGCGCCGACGCGGCTCTTAGAGCCCCTGACGGGAACTTCAATTCGCATCAGTCGCGCGGGCGCAGGCTAATGGTCATGGGTGAGGGCACACGTCCGTTTTCGTCAAAAGGCAGGCGTTCGGTTTTCAAAATTGCGTTAAGCGCTGCGTCATCCCAATAGGCGTCGCCGCTGCGCTTGCGAATTCTGGCACTCATAATTTTTCCGCTGGCATCGGTATAAACATCGTATTCCGCTGTCAGGCTGGCGCTCAATTCCTTGATGGTGGAGATGTTGGGCCTAATTGCGGCTACCACTTTGGCGCCATAACTCGCACTGGGCCCAGCGTTTTGCGCCGCGCTGCCACTTGAGTTGGCGTTACCACTGCCAGCCGAAGTGGCCGCCGCAGCCCCAGCGAGTTTGAGGGCGCGCTCGCGTGCGTCTTTGCGCAGCTTATCGCTTTGCACCTGCTCGTCGCGCAACCGATCGGCTTCCTGCTGCTTGGCGATTTCCAGGTCTTTCAGACGTTTTTCTTCGGCGACTTTGGCTGCTTCAATTTCTTTGAGGCGCTTGGCTTCTTCCGCCTTGGCGGCTTCCAGTTCCTTGCGGCGCTTGGCATCTTCGGCTTTACTCGGTTTTGATTTCTCCGCTTTGCGTGATTCTTCTTTACGCTGCTCTAGCTCGCGCTTGTCAGCCAGACGGCGCTCTTCCAGCTTCTTTTTGTCCTGCACCGCTTTATCGCGTTCGTCTTGCTTTTTTTGCTGGGCTTTGCGCTCGGACGTGGCGATGTCTGCATCTATCTCGGGGCTGGGTGGCGGTGCCACGCGCGTCGGTTCGGGGGCCGGGGCGGGCGCCTGGGTGCGCGGCGCGACGATGCTTTCCACTTCTGGTGCCGGCGGCTCAGGCGGCAGAGCGGGTGGTGCAGCTTCCATCGGCAAGGGCGCCCACAATTCGGCGCTGAAAGTGGGGGTCGGTGTTTGCAAATGCCAAGGTACAGCATAGGCGAGGGCCAGCACCAACAGGCCGTGCACGATCAGCGCCAGTACCAATGCCCGGCCCGAACCGGGCGAGGGCGGTGGCAAAAAATCGCTATGCGCCTGGGCCGTGGCCATATTGTTCAGGGCGCCAGTTGCACCGACAGGCCGATGCGCGCAATGCCTGCGCGCTGCAAGGTGTCCATCACCTTAACCACACGCTCATATTGCACGCTTTTGTCCGCGCTAATGACGACGGCTGTCGTATTGGGCGGACGGGCTGCTTGGGCTTTGCGCAC
>CAFBPQ010000108.1_pt1 | contig 4720 bp, 4 predicted proteins | sample 7269761 | NCBI WGS metagenome assembly CAFBPQ01 (sample SAMEA6814150, study PRJEB35770) | uncultured Actinomycetes bacterium | biome: Freshwater; feature: Freshwater reservoir; material: water | place: Czech Republic | collected 2017-06-27 | depth 30m m
GGGGGAGTCCTTCGTCGAGCACGACGGTGCGGTCCGGGCCACTTAGTCGAGCTAGAGCGGGGGCATCAAAAACATTGGCTAAAGCAGCCGAAGCAGGCTTGCCTTTGCGTAGGGGCGTGACCATGGCGCTTTCGGCGTATTCCCCCAGAGTGGTCATGACCGCAGCGCTCACATCGAGCGAGAATGTACCGCCGGCAAAACTAACGGTGTTCATTGCCGTAGGTCCGGCCGCGAGGTTGATCGATTCGCTCGCGCTATAGGTCGGTCCGGTTGAGCCTTCAGTCAATCCCAGGAGCAGGTACACCCCCAAGCCAATGATGGGGCCGATTACGACCACCATAATTATCAAGCCTCGTCGGGACGATTTTTTTCTTCCCGGCCGAGCAGTACGAGTGGGCGAAGATCGATTAGCCATTCAACCCACCCTAGAACGGGTTAGCACTAAAAAATCGGCACGCTACGCTACGGTGTGGCCACTAAAAATCGCCTTCAGCGCCTAACCGAATCGACGGGCGATCGTGATCGTAGTGGGCTAATCGATTTTTGCGATCGTAGTGGCCTAGTTCCAATATCTGAAGTTGAGTTGCGCAAGTCAGTGCGCACTGGGGGAGAGGTTGGTTCAGTGCGCATGGTTCCGTTGGCGGGAGCACCTTCGCTTGAAGCCACCATCAACGACGGGCGCGGAACAATTACCGCAGTATTTTTTGGTCGAGGCCGCATAGCAGGCATCACTCCGGGGCGGCGAGTGATTGTTGAAGGAGTAGCCGCTAAACGCGGCAATCAGATTTTGCTGTTCAATCCGACCTATCAGTTATTGCCTTAATCTGTTTTTCCCGTCAGCAGACGCCGCAGGTCGTCGTATGATTGATCGGTAACGAGGGCCAAGATTTCGTCATCCACCTCTAACACGCTTCCCGATTTAGGGTGTTGCACGTGATCGCCGCGCACGATGGCCACCAAAGTGATGTCGGCCGGGGCTTTTAACTCACTTACAGTTTTGTTGACTGCGGGAGAGTCTTCGGCCAGCGTGCACTCCACCAAGCGAACACGTCCGCCTTCAAACTTGAAAAGCTCAATTAGACGACCAACGGAAACGGCTTCTTCGACCAAAGCTGTCAGCAGATGAGGGGTTGAAACCGCTTGGTCTACTCCCCAAGCTTCGTTAAACATCCATTCATTTTTAGGATGGTTGACGCGCGCTATTATTTGCGGAATCGCGAATTCAGTTTTAGCGAGAAGCGACACGACTAGGTTGTCTTCGTCGTCGCCGGTAGCTGCAACTAGAACATCGTAGGTATCAAGTTTGGCTTTGCGCAGGCTAGAGACCTCGCAAGCATCACCGATAAACCAAGTAACCCCGGGGTCGGTTTTGGATTTATTTTGTACCGTTAGCGACTGCTCAATGAGAAGAACGTCATGGCCCGCGTCAACGAGATCGTTGGCAATATAGATTCCCACTGCGCCTGCTCCAGCCACGGCAATACGCATTACGACTCCGGTCCTTGGTCTAGCAACGCTTGTAATTGCGTTTTACTATCTTTTTCGACCATAAAGTGCAAGACGTCACCTTCTTGCCCAACGACTTTGGCATCGGTGATCGTGGCCTTCCCGAAACGGGTGATTGCGGTTAGCCAAAAATGCCCCCCCTCATTTAGTGGGGCCAATTTTTTCCCCTGCCATGAAGTAGGTATCGGTAATTCGATCAGGCTGATTGCGCCCGTAGTATCGACCCACGAGTGAGCGAGATCGTCGGCGGGAAGTAAACGCCGCAAAACTTGGTCGGTAGTCCAAGTGACGGTCGCTACGGTGGGTATCCCGAGCCGCTCGTAGATGAGTGCTCGGCGGGGGTCGTAGATGCGAGCGACCACGCGCTCGATCCCGAAGTTTTCTCGAGCTACGCGCGCGGTGAGGATATTGGTGTTATCGCCGTTGGTAACTGCGGCCAAAGCTCCGGCTTTTTCTATGCCTGCGGCTTGGAGATGGTCGCGGTCAAAACCAAAACCAGTGATTTTGACCCCCGAAAACTCTTCGGGTAAGCGGCGAAAGGCGGAGGTGCTTTTATCGATAATGGCCACCGTATGACCAGTGGATTCAAGCTGCGTGGCCAGTTCAGTGCCGACTCGCCCACATCCCACCACGACTACGTGCATGATTCCCCTTTTGGTCCCACGATCTACGATGCTAATGGTTCCCCCGAGGTGAAGTTCACCTCGGAGATAGCCGCTTTCTGGGAGGGACTGATTTGGCGATTTTGAAGCGACTGCTTGTCGGTCGCCCACTTGCTACTACCGAGCAAGAACATCAGCGAATTCCGAAGGTTATCGCTCTCGCAGTTTTCTCTTCCGACGCTATTTCTTCGACCGCGTACGCCACCGAAGAAATTTTGTTTGTTACCGCGGTGGGGGCATCGAGTTTAATGCTGGGCCTCGAAACGCTTATACCAATAGCAATAGCAGTTGCACTGTTGTTAGCAATAGTGGCGTTTTCGTATCGCCAGACCATTTTTGCCTACCCCAGTGGCGGAGGAAGTTATGTAGTCAGTCGTGAAAATCTTGGTGAGAATCCTTCACTAGTTGCTGCGGCGTCGTTGTTAGTTGACTACATACTTACGGTCGCGGTTTCGATTTCTGCCGGGGTGGCCGCCATCTCTTCTATTCCTGCGTTTAGTGATGTGGCAAAACATCGAGTCTTGGTCGGGATTTTTTTAATCGTGCTTATAACGCTGGCCAATTTGCGGGGAATAAAAGAGTCGGGCCGGTTATTCGCCGCTCCGACTTATCTCTACATAGTGATGATTAGTGCACTCATTATTTACGGACTAGTACGGGCTTTTATTTTAAAAGATATTTCTAATGTCCCTTTCGACCAAAAAGCATTTGACGGAACACTGGAGTCAGGCGGAACTCTAGGGTTGTTTTTGATTCTTAAAGGTTTTTCTTCCGGAGCGGTAGCCCTAACTGGAGTCGAGGCCATCTCTAACGGTGTGCCGGCATTTAAGAAACCCGAGTCAAAAAACGCCGCCGCCACTTTGGTGTGGATGGCGGTTATTTTGGGAACTCTGTTTATGGGGATTTCGATTCTCGCCCACCATCTTCAGCCCTACCCTTCGCACGACACCACGGTATTAGCCCAACTAGGTATTCAGGTCTTTGGTCAAGGGGCGGTATTTTTTGTTCTCCAGATTGCCACGGCGTTAATTCTTACTTTGGCTGCCAATACCGCCTACGCCGATTTCCCTCGTCTGGCTTCGATCATTGCCTTTGATGAATACTTGCCCCACCAAATGCGCAACCGAGGCGACCGGTTGGTGTTTTCGAACGGGGTTTTAATCTTGGCGACGGCAGCAATTGTGTTAATCGTCGCGTTTGGTGGCGTAACTACGGCTTTGATTCCGCTCTATGCGGTGGGTGTGTTTATGTCGTTCACCTTGTCGCAAGCCGGAATGGTTCGTCATCATCAAAAACAGCGAGAAGAGAATTGGCGCCGGCACGCGATCATGAACGGGGTCGGTTCGGTTGCGACTTTAATCGTCCTCGTCATTGTGGCCACCACCAAGTTCACCAGCGGGGCTTGGGTTCCGTTGGTGTTAATTCCGCTAATTATCTTGATGTTTAAGTCAATACACCGGCACTACCTTCGGGTCGATCGTGCCCTAGAAGCCAACTTGACCGCAGGAATGACTCGACCTCGTCGCAATACGGTGGTTGTTCTAGTGGGCAATGTCCACAGCGGAGCGGTGCAGGCTCTTAGTTACGCCAAGTCGCTCAACCCCAACTATCTAGTTGCCGTTCGTTTAGTCGAAAGCGACGAGGAAGCCGATGAAGTCCAGAAGGTCTGGCTTGATGCGGGCTTCGATATCCCGCTAGAGACGGTTTACAACCCCTATCGAGAGTTGCGTAGGCCGCTGCTTGAATTCCTCGATCGCCTAGACGAGCAATACGAGAACGACAATGTGACGGTTATTATCCCTGAATTTGTTGTCCGCCACTGGTGGGAAAATATTTTGCACAACCAGAGTGCGCTGCGGATCAAGCGGTGGTTACTCTTTAGACGAGGGACCATGGTTACCTCGGTGCCTTACCATATTGACTGATCTTGCCCACCCTCAAGCGCCGACCCGAGGTGAGATGGGCAAAATGACTCCGCTCGGCTCGCCAGTTTGATAGTGGCTCAACCTTCGCTTTAGCGGCTAACCTCTAATCGTTATCAGGTCATTAATCCCTGATAATTTCTTACCGGAAATCTTGTAGATTTTTCTTACCAATCCCCGAACGATTCAAACCTAAGGAGTTACGAAACAATGACCACTCTTATTCTTGGCTCAGAAGGCGGATACCAAGAGTTCACTCTCAACGCCGGCGAATGGGCTTGGCTCATATTCGCTGCGTTAGTGGCTCTAGTGGCGATTGCCGTGGGGTTTGTTTTAGTTCAAGGGGTGCTGGCTGCCGATCAAGGTACACCCAAGATGCGAGAGATAGCGGGAATGATTCAAGAAGGGGCTATGGCCTACTTGAAGCGCCAATTTCGTACTATTGCTTTCATCATCATCCCAGTGGCGGCACTGGTTTTTCTTACTTCAACTGAAGTAACCAAGCCCGACGGAGTAGTGGCTCTCACCTTCGGCCAGTCGGGTCTTTTCCGTACCCTCGCTTTTATTGCCGGGGCGTTTTTGTCTGGATTAACTGGATTCATCGGTATGTCGTTGGCGGTGCGAGGCAAC
>CAFBPQ010000133.1_pt1 | contig 3229 bp, 2 predicted proteins | sample 7269761 | NCBI WGS metagenome assembly CAFBPQ01 (sample SAMEA6814150, study PRJEB35770) | uncultured Actinomycetes bacterium | biome: Freshwater; feature: Freshwater reservoir; material: water | place: Czech Republic | collected 2017-06-27 | depth 30m m
CCCCTACCGAACTTTTGCCGGACAGACTTACGGCTGGGACGCCGTTATCACCGAGAACGACGCGTGGTTCTTAGACAACGGCGCGGGGAGCGAAAATTACACCGGCACTTTTCGAGGGGCCGGAGTTTCGTCGGCTCCCCTGCACTTAGTTCGCGTCAACCTAAAAACGGGAGCAGTCGCCTATAGCGAAATATGCGGAAAACCCAACGGCGTGGTCGCAAATCCTCCCGTGGTCGACGAAACGCGAAAAATCGTGGTGGGGTTTGATAGTGCCAATGGAGTAATGGCCGCGTTTGATTACGACGAACTCGGTAATACCACTTTGCGCTGGCGGCGCGACCAGTACCACGCTTGCCACATGATCTTGTTTCCCGACACCGGTGAGATAATCACTGCCGACTTTGACCACGAACGCATGACCGAGCAATCAGTAATTTTGGATATAGAAAGTGGTGAAGAAAAAGCTCGGATTGATTCGGGCAGTCCCGTGCAATCAGTGGTATTCCCCAACCCTGGTTTTGGCCGAGATTTTTATACTTGTTCGTTTACTACTATTAGCCGTATCAGTTTTTCTTAGGATTCAATATTGCGCTCAAGTGGTCGCGTCTGCTAGAGTGGTGTCTAGTTCACCGGTAAACAATAGATAAGGCCGGCAAGAACTTACGCAATGGGTAAGTCGTCTCTCTTCACGTCTCCAAGTTTGCTGGCTAAAAGCCACCAACGATGGGTCAGTTTCACCGAGGTCGTCCCGCCCCTCGTGAAACCTATCCGTGCCCGCTATTAAAACGGGCCCAATACTGGAGTTGTGAAAACAATGTCATCTACTTTTGCCGATCTCGGCACCCCTAACGATCTCCTGCGCGCCCTTTCGGCCCGCGGTATCAAATCCCCCTTCCCCGTCCAAGAGCTAACGCTGGCCGACGCGTTGGCCGGTCGCGACGTGAGTGGTCGCGCCCCAACCGGGTCGGGGAAAACGCTGGCCTTTGGAATACCTCTCGTTGCTCGTTTGGGTCGGGCCAAGTCTCGACGCCCACTAGGGCTAGTGCTCGTACCCACGCGCGAACTGGCGGCCCAAGTCGCCGGCGAACTCGAATGGCTCGGCGGACCGAGCAAGATTCGGGTAGCCACGGTTTACGGCGGAGTGAGTTACGGCCCTCAGCGCAAGGCGCTCAAACGCGGAGTTGACGTACTCGTTGCTTGCCCAGGCCGACTAGCCGACCTCATCGGCACCAAAGACGTAGTACTCGATTCAGTAGAGATGGTGGTGCTCGACGAAGCCGACCGCATGGCCGACATGGGATTTCTACCCGCAGTGCGCAAACTTCTCGACCTCACACCAAACAATCGGCAGACTCTGCTTTTTTCTGCCACTTTGGACGGAGCGATCGACTCTTTAGTTCAGCGTTATCAAAAAGATCCCGTGCGACACCAAGTGGCCGACAACCCCGACCACGCGCTAAACGCAACTCACTATTTTTGGAAAGCCGAGGGCGACGATCGAATTCGTCTGATTAGAGATATCGTGCGGGCAACCGGAACGACAATTGTCTTTTGTCGCACCAAGCGCAACGCTGATCGCGTCGCTACTCGACTTGAACAAGCAGGATTGAGCACCGCCACCATCCATGGCGGTCGCTCGCAAGGACAACGCGAACGGGCGCTGCGCGACTTTACTAACGGTAAAGTTGAAGCCCTCGTCGCGACCGATGTCGCCGCGCGCGGTATCCATATCGACTCAGTGGCCTGTGTCGTGCACTACGACCCACCCGCCGACACCAAGGACTACACCCACCGATCGGGTCGCACCGCTCGGGCGGGATCAACCGGAATAGTTATTTCGCTAGTCAGCAAAGGCCAGACTCGAGAAATTGCTCGCTTGCAACGGGCCCTCAAACTCCCCAACGGAGTTACCCCGCCGAGCGTGAAAGACCTCAGTTCCGAAAATCGCGTCACCGAAAAGCGCGAAGTAGTAGCGCCGTCCCAGCGTCACCGAGAACCGGCGCGCGAAACAAAACGACGCGAAACGCCGAAGCGCGAAACACCGAAACGCGAAACCTCGAAACGCGAAACCTCGCGCCATAAATCACCCCGGCCACAAACCTCGAGGCGAGAATCGCCCCGGCCGGACAACGGCGGCACCCCCCAAGGAGTCGTCAAATGGTTCAACGTCGGCAAAGGTTTTGGCTTCATCGCCCCCGAAAGCGGCGGCGACGATCTTTTTGTTCACTTCTCAGCCATTGAAGGAAACGGCCACAAATCGCTCAAAGAAGGACAAAAAGTGGAGTTTGAAGTTGGCCCAGGCCGTAAAGGCGAAGAAGCCCGCACGGTCAAGGTCGTTTAATTTTCTCTACCGCACTCGCGAGGCCGGTTGATAATTTGGCCCCGCGGTTTGATCAACCCGAGCCAACAAAACTTCACTCGCGGGCTCAAACACCTGAGCAAACCAATTTGCGGTTCGTTCACCCAATAACTCCCAGGACAAAGTAGTGAGCCGGTCAGTTTCGTCTTCGATTTGCTGGCGCAGAGCTATTGCTGGGGGTGTCACTTCACCCTGGACTACCCACCCTCGGCGTTCAAGTGTCGCCCAACCTTCAGCAATCTCGCCGGGATTACTCCCGCGCGACGCGGGTAGCCAGTCTCGCTCATAGCCCAGCCACGCGTTATGTAGAATTGATGCCTCAATACCAGTTAGCCCCGCGGCCGCTACTAACGCCCAGTGAGTATCGCCGCGCCACTCTCGCAAACAGTTAACCGCGTGCCAGCCCGACAACACCTCGTCGGTTGGTCGCGCCATACGGGCGTGAGCGGCAAATAAAACCCGACCCACGGTGGGGAGTTGATCGACTACGGGCCACAACAGTGGTCCAAGATCGGCTAGTGGCGACAAAATGTCGGGGACGAACTCATTAAGACCTTCGATTACCGCTTCGTCACGGGCCGCCCAAACTTCAGCGAAAGTGGTATTAGCCTCCACTAACTCAAAAACAAAACGCACTGCTCCCGGGCTAAGTGATCCAAAAGCCGCAATAACCGCATCGGGGCCGGCAGGGCTAAGCGGAGTGGCGCGCGCGGCAATGTAACCGAGCATTTCGGGTACCGCCAACGCTTCGTAACGTCGCCACGCTCCGGGGTCCCAAAAAATCCACCCCACCATGGTTTGCACCGCACGCGAATTGCGGCGGTTGATCGCTATCCAGTCGGCCATAGCAAACTAGCGATTGAAGGTTAA